>JAABUY010005828.1_pt1 | contig 12232 bp, 15 predicted proteins | sample 5560271 | NCBI WGS metagenome assembly JAABUY01 (sample SAMN10711886, study PRJNA513374) | rock metagenome | isolation source: Antarctica rocks | place: Antarctica: Victoria Land, University Valley
GCCGTACGGCAGAAAGTGGGCTATACATAGCGAGCTGTACGAACGGCTGAGGGTTGCAAACCCTGCAAGCTTGCCGTGGTGTGCTGTCGACGGGGAGCCTGTCGGGTCGGCCCTCGGTGGGAGGAATCTATCGCACTGAGCTATCTGGGAAGCACTTGGGCAGCTCCCCGCATTCAAGCACCAGGCGCGAGTTGAGCAGGGCGGGAGGCATACAGACGCGTGTCTGCATGCACGGCGCGTGAGCATGCAGGGCTGCACGGGCGCCGGGCATCCTAGTGCTGCGCTATGCTCGGCCTGCTCGACCTGCGTGCGCTGCAGGCCGCATCCCCGCTGCGGCCTGCGCGGCTGCAGCACGCGCGCGCCGCGGCGCTGGCCAGCGCGGCGCTGCTGACCTCGGTGGCCCTCGCGCGCCTGGCGCAGCCGGCAGCGGCCCGGCGCGCGGTGCCGTGGGCGGCCGGCCGGCTGCGCGAGGCCCGCCGCAGGCACGCGCCTTGCCTTGATGCCGGGCGGCGCTGAGCCTCTCGAGCTCCTGTGCTGCCCCACGCAAGCAGGGCCTTGCAGAGCGCGCGCGCTGTGCCAGCATGGGCCCTGCCTGGCCCCTGCTGCCTCTGCAGGCAGTGCTGCAGGTGCGCTTGACCGCGCCGGACCGAGGCGGCGAGCACAGGGCGCTCGCGCAGCCTCTGTCAAGCCTGGGCAGGCACGGCGAGGACTGCCCTTGCGCGTCCGAGCACGCGGCACTGCCGGCGCCAGCTGCCAGCGGGCGCCGCGCCCTGCCCTGGTCCCTATCGGGGCTGGCCGCGCGCCGCGGGTGACAAGCTGCGGCCGCGCGCAGGCTGCGCGCGAGCGCGCTGGCGCAGGACGCCGTGTGCGGCGCGGCGGGCGAGGTCGCGCAGCTGCTGCTGTACCCGCTGGACACGCTCACGGTGCGCCCCCTGGGGTCCCCCACGCGCGCCTCTGTCGCCGCCCACCCCCGCGCCTTCCAGCCAGGGTCTTCCATGCGTGCCAAGTGAGAGTGAGTGCCAAGTGGTACTTGGTTCCCGTCCGCGCCTTCCAGCTGGGGTTCAGCAACGGGCCAGATGGAACAGAGGTCGTGTCCGAGGCGCGCGGCGGGGGCGGCAGGTGCAGTGCCAGGCGGGCGGCGTGGGCGTGGGCGGCGTGCTGGCCGCGCTGCGCGCGCAGCGCCTGGGCCCGGCCGGCACGCTGCGCGCGCTGTACGCCGGCTGCGGGCCCACGGTCGCCTGCTCCGCGCTCATCGGCGCGGTCTACCTCTGCTCCTTCTACCACACGCGGCGCTGGGCGGCCGGGCGCGCCCCCCCCCTCCCCTCCCCCGCACGCGCCGCCGCGCGTGGTGCCCAACTTGCGCACTGCCACGCTGGACGGCGAGGACACTTGCTTGTGGAGCTGTTGATCAGGTAGGGCGGTGGGCAGCGCGGCCAGTGCGCAGTCACTGGCAGTGCGCGGCGTGCAGCCGCGCGTGTGTGCTGGCTTGCTGCCTGCGGCCCGTCCTGTAAGGCGCGCCGGCCCTCTTGTTGGACACTGCTCGCCTGGATCAGGGTGATGCAGGAGCGCCTCCATGCGGTCACGGCGCATGTGGTCACGTCCGGTCACCGCGGCTGCGTATGGGCTGCAGGGTGGCTGCAAGGGCGGCGCGCGGGCGGCGGCGGCAGCGCGCGGGTGCGCGCGGCGCCGAGCGCGCGCAGGAGGGCGGCGCGGGCGCGCACTCCAGGCCCGCCCCCCCGCTCGCCGCCGCGCTCGCGGGCAGCTGCGGCAGCGGCGCCTGGGCGCGCGCCCCCGGCCGCTCCGGCAGCGAGGCGCCCCGCGGCGGCCGCGGGCGCGGCCACGACGACTTCGGCGCCAGGGCGGCGTGCGGCGGCGGCGACGCCCGCGAGCGGTGGAGGGATAGAGACGGCCCGCCGCCCGGGGCGCCGGCGGGCGGCGCGGCCCCAGAGGCGCCCAGCGGCCGCGGCGGCGCGGGGCCGGGCAGCGGGGCCGCCGCCGCCGCGCCGGCCGGCGGCGCCGAGGGCGGCCTGCTGATTGCGCTGGTGGCGGGTGTTGTGTCGTCGATCGCGACCTCGTCGCTGGAGTCGCCCATGGAGCTATTCCGCCACCGCTTGCAGGCGCGCGCCGCGCGCTGCCCGCCCCGCGCGGTTGGGCCTGACAGGCAGGGGCGTCTGCGACACTGATCGCTTTGCGTCCGGCCGTGTAACAGGAGGGGTGAGCTTATGCAGAGGCGCGGCAAAATGGCATAACACAGTATCTTAATGTGGCATTGCGGTAGGCCCCGTCCTGCCTCCGGGACGGCGCGTCATCCTGCAGGCGCGCCCGCCCAGGGCGCGGCGCGCGCCGCAGCGCACGAGGCGCTGGCCGAGGCGCACGCGCCACACCCGCGTGTGTCTCCCCCCCCGGGGCAAGTTTCCGGCGCCCGTGCAGGGCCGGCCGTCGCGCTCACCGGCGCGCATCGCGCCGGGCGCACGGCGCGCCGCGACGCGGTCCCCACGCTGAGCGCGCCTGGGCGGCGCCGCGCAGGCGGGCGTGCCGAGCGGGCTGGCGGGCGGCTGGGGCCAGCTGTACGCGGGGTACCTTCCCTTCCTGGTGCGCACGGTGCCGTACGACGTGGCCGAGCTGACCACGTACAGCCAGCTGGCTGCGCTGCGGCCCAGCGCGCTCGGCGTGCCGGGACCCCTCGCGGACATGGCCATGGGTGCGGCCCACGACCGGGGCGCCGGCTCCGGCCTACCAGTGCGAGCGTGCGCTGTGGGGTGCGGATGCAGGCCTGGCGTGGGCTTGGCGGGCGCTTGCGTGCGTGGAGCGGTGCCTGCAAGCGGCCCGCCAAGGGCGCCCAATCCTAGCCCTAGTCAGGGTCACAGCGCGCGCAGACGCGCTCGCGGGCGCGGGGCCGTCTGCACGTCTATGCCGCTGGACGTGGTGAAGACGCGCATGGAGGTGGCGCCGTTCGCGCTCGGCGGCCGCGCCCTAAATCTAATCCTAGCTGGGGTTGCGGCGCGCGCGCAGGCGCGCTGGCGGGCGCGGCGGCCGTGTGCACGTCCATGCCGCTGGACGTGGTGAAGACGCGTATGGAAGTCGCGCCGCTCGCGCTTGGCGGCCGCGGCGGCGGCGCGGGCGGCGCGCTCGGCGGCCTGCGCGCGTTTGGCGCCACCGGCCGCGCGCTCGTGGCCGCGCGCGGGCCCGGCGCGCTGTTTGCCGGCCTGGCGCCGCGGCTGGCCGGCCGCGTGCCGGGCAGCGTGGTGTACTGGCTCGCCGTCGCTGCCTGTCGGCGCGCGCTGGCCGCCGGCGCGGAGGACGCGCCCGGCGGCACGGAGGACGCGCCCGGCGCAGCGGGCGAGCGGCGCTAGGCGCGGTTTTGTTTTGGGTCGGTCCTGCGGGCCAGCAACCTGCCTGCTGGTCGGGCGCCGCGCCTGTCAGGCCGCACGTGGCGCGGCGAGCCTGCTGCGCCAGCACTTGTCGCGTCAGCGAGCGCGTGCAGCGCGGGGAGGTCACGAGCAGGTGCGCTGCCTACCGCCGACAGGGATGCGTGCGCAGCGCATGGCCGTCAGTGGCAGGGGTGTAGCAGAGCGGCGGCTGACACCGGCCCTTCCTGCTTGACCTGGCCTGCACCGCACAGCACAGGGCAGATACATTCTTGCTGCCGGCTCAGAGCAGAGTCGGTCCAGCGCCTGGTGATGTGGTGCAGCGTTCGTCGCCCTGTGCATGGTGCTGTTCCGGGCGCGTTGCACAGCGCTTGGCAGCTTGCAGCATGCACACAGCTGTCTGTTCCGGTGGTCATGAGTGTTTGGCTCTGGTTTCCTAGGTATTCTTTTGGTTGGGTCTAGGTGTGAGCGTCACATGCCTCTCCTGCCACCTCCGACAATTGGCTGACTATGAAGGGCTGTGTGTGACAATGTCTTTCATTTGGTAACACGCACGGCAGTGTGTTGCAATGTATGCAGCGCGGGGGCCCTTCTCTGCTGTTAGAGCCATGAGGTGCAGGACGTGCCTGTGTTGCATGTCTGTCTTGAGCTTAGGACCCACTTGGGGCTGGCGGGGAATGTACAGACTTCAGAGTATGATGGTGACCGCATGTCGTTGCTGCCCTGCCTGTCTGTTAAACGTGCCACAGGCATGCACATGCTGGGCCATCTGCTGCACTTTCGATATATAACAGCTCCAAAGCGCTGCTCGAACCTTGGCAGCGTCATGTTGAGGGCAAGGTAATACAATCTGGCTGGTGAAAGCATGGCATAAATGGCGAACATGTGCTGGCAAAACACAGCAAAGCTGCATCCCGCCAGCATGGCATGTTTCGAGCTGTTACACCAATATTCTATGCAAGCCAGGCACCTCGGCCATCTGCTCACCGGGTACACTTCTTGGCCGCCCCGCCGCACCCGTCCTGTGAAGTGACTCACGCCTCTCGGCTGACAGGCCGGGTGTGACAGGCCGGGTGGCATGCGACTGTCCACAAAAGGTGAGACACGGAGGCCGTGGAGCGTGTGCAGACACCCCTGACACGCAGCACAAGGTGGGCTCCCGCGCAACCAATGCCCAGCCTCTCGCTCGAGCTCTGCTTGATAGGGCACGCCGCTTCAGGCGGGCTGCAGCGGGCGCTCGTCGGCGCGGCTGCCGCCCGCTCTGCCGCACCGCAGCGCGAGCCAGGCACCGGCAAGGCCTGAACAGCCTCTCAAAATGCCTGTGGAAATGAGGTCAGCCGCTCCGAGGCGTCCGCCCCCAGCACCGCCCCGTAACAAAGGAAATGGCAAATGGCAAATAACAAGCAGCTCCCACCCACACCACAGCACAGCACTCGGACAAGGCGGCTGGAGGAGCCCAGCGCGTCGCGTGCAACGGAGCTGGCAGCAACGACCCATGGACCATACTGGAGACACAATGCGAAATCTCACTCTACCTGCGCGCAGACCCACTGCACCCATTGCCCCACACCTGGCCTCCTCTATACCGCTCATGGAGCACCGCAGAAGCGCCCGGCCCGAGCGGCGTCGGCAGCTTGCAGTGGCGCAGTCGCCCGCGCGCCTGCCACTCAGGGCGAGCTCAACGTTTGTAATGTGTGTTGCCCAAACTCAAACCCAGCTAGGCTCCCTAAACTTTGGCCCTTGACTGAGCAAGGACTGACAGCTCAGGCCGATGCTGCTCAGCCAAAGCCTGCAAGTGCTGCACCCTCAGCATGCAAGCATCACAGTTCAGCAACCGCCTGTCTGACGGAAATGCAGCCGTGACGGGCAACAGCAGCTGGCAGGGACAGGCCCAGGGCTCGCCGCGAGATATCCCCCGCGCCGCGCAAAGCCTGGGGACTCTCCAGAGGCATGACCGTGCTGCAGCCCGTGCCAGGTGCCGCACGCGCACCTTGTTGCGCTCTGCACAGCCGCCAGCCCCCGCAGCGCGACCACGCGGTTGCGCTTCCAGAGCTGCAAGGCTGCACCGCAGCGCCTGGCGGCCCCATCACGCGTCCCCTCGACCGCCCCCGCCTTCCCCCGTCAATGCTCGAGGGGCGTCCGGCTGCGCGGGCGGCGCGGGCGGCGCGGGCCACCGGTCGGCAAAAGACCCGCGCGCGCACTCTGCCAGCGCGGCCAGCGCCGACGCCGTGCGCGCAATACCGCCGCCGCCGCTGCTAGGCGCCGGGCCGCCGTTGGCTGCCGGCTGCGTCTGGGCTGACGGGGCCGCGGCCGAGCCGCCCACGTTGGGGCTCGGACTCTCCGCAGGCGCGCCGCGTCGCGCGTCGCCACCGCCGCCCGCACCCGCCACGTCAGCGCCGCCGTTGCGCGCCGCTGGGCTCACCCGGCGCGCGGGCAGGCGCGACAGGCCGCCCAGGGGCCCGCCCCGCCCGCCGCGCGGCGCCGGCGCAGCCCCGCCGCGCGCAGCGGCGGCCGGCTCCGGGCGGCCGGCCGCTCCCGCCACCGCAGGGGACGCCCGCCCAGACCCCGGCCTTCGCCCAGGCCCCAAGGCCTTGCCGCCGGATGCCGTCACGCGCACCGCGCCGTCCGACGCCCGGCGCGCGGGGTCCGGCAGCGCGTCCTGGGCCGCGGCCGCGCCAGCAGGGGCCGCGGGGGTCGGAGTCTGGTTCGGGGCGGGGCTGGCGCCGCCGGGCTGCTTGCCGGACGCGCCGCCGGCGCTGCCGCCGCGCGTGCGTGGGCCGGAGCCGCGCAGCGGCGGCGTGCCCTGTCGCGCGCGCGTGCGCCTCAGCACGATGCCTCGCACTGCTGTACAGCGGCTTTCCCGACTGCGCGCCTTGCGCGCTGTCTGGGCGCGCCCTGAAGCTCGCGCTGCATGGCCTCCTACGATCGCACTCTGATGCCCGGCACCTGTGGCATGACATACAGCGCTCTGCGAGGACTGCACGCGGTGTGGAGGCCTCCCCACGGGGCTGCTCCCCTGCAGCTAAGAGCGCCTGCGCGCGCCGCGCCAGGAGCCGCGGCACCGGGGTCGGGCGCGGGCGTGCGCGCCTGGCGTGCGCCGGCGCCGCCGTCGTCGGCGCCGCCGGCCTTGTGGCCGCCGCCGGCCTGCTTGCCGGGCTCCAGCTGCGCCGCGTGCGTGCTGCAGATGACGCGCCCTGAGCGCGCGTCCAGCACGGCGCCCGAGGCGCGCGCGCAGTGCAGGTGGAAGCTGGATCGGCAGCTGCGCACGTGGCAGCCAAGCGTGGCGCCCTTGGTGCCGCAGATCTTGCACTTGAGCATGCGCCCGCGCCGCACCGCGTCGGCCAGCTTCTCCAGCTGCCCGCGCTCGTTGATGTACACCTGCGCGGCGGATTAGGGTCATTAGCCTTCCCTACCCCTGCCCTACCCTATGGGGTCACCGGCTGCCCGCCCATGACAGCTGAGCACATCCCCCGCATCTGCGCATCGGGGCTGGAGCGGCTGCCGGAGGGTGGGGTTAGGGTCCGCGCCTCGGGCGACCACGCCGCGCACTGCGAGTGCACCCACGCGTTGGAGATGGCGGAGACGCGGTACACGCGCAGCGGGCCCAGGTTGCCGCGCGCGCGCCGCTGCACCGTGGCGTGCCCGCGCGCGCCCGGCTCCTCCTCCATGTGGCACAGCGCGCACCTGCGCGCCCGTTGGGGTCAGGTCAGAACCCCCACCTAGGGCTCGCGGCATGCGGGCGCACGCCTGGCTACTCCTCCGCGCGGCACAGCGCGCGCCTTCAAAACCCCTCAGAGTAACACTAGCGGGCTCGTGCGAGCCTTGGGCACGGGTCTGCGTTGGGCTGCGCCATAACGACGCAGCCCGCACCGCTGGCTCGCCTTGCCCACGACGGCTGGCGGCGGGGCCACAGAGGCTTCGTCCCCTTGCCGTCACCGCCGCGAGGGCACCGGCCCGGGATATAGAAATGCGCACTTGGTGTTGGCGGGGTGGCCGTCGGCGACGGAGCGCAGGTACTCGCGCGTGGCCGCGGCCGGGCGGCCCTGCTCGGCCGGGTCAGGCATCACGCTCCGCGCCATGTCGGTCCAGTCGCCCACCCAGTCCGGGCCCGCCAGCGCGCCGGGCTCCTCGCCGGGCGGCCCCGCCGCGCCCGCGCGCCTGGCCGCGCGCACGTATCCCTCAGCTCTTCCCCGCATCCTGCCCAAACTGCCTTTGTGCAACCAGGAGGCTTGGTCTGCAAGACTACATACCCGGGCAAGCACCGCCTGTAGCTGCAGGCCCAGGGGCAGTGCAAGCAGAGCACGATCACGCCCCCAAAAAAACAACAACAAGCGCCGTGCCCGCCCGGCCCCGACTTCAGACCGCACGCAATCCCGACTTCAAGCCGTGGCTCCCCGGCGGCGGGCGCGCACTCCACGCTGTCGGCCTCGTTGCCGGCGGCCACGCCGGCCGCGCCGCTGGTGCGCTCGTCGCCGCGCTCGCGCGGCGCGCGCGGCGGCGCGAGGATGTCGGCCGGCACCTCCTCCCAGCCGGGCGAGGCGCCCGCGCCCTCGCGCTCGTCCGCGTCCGCCTCCATCGCTGCGACCGCCGCCGCGGCCGCCGCGACGCCCGCGGCCGCGCGGCGGCCGGGCCCGCGCCCCTCGCGCGGCGCAGCCGGCGGGGCGGCCGCCGCCGGCGTGCCCGCCGCGCCGGCCGGCGGCGGCGGCGGCGCCGTCGGCGTCGCCGCTGTGCTGGCCGGCGCGGAGTCGCCGGCGAAGCCGTCGGCGGCGAGCGGCGCGCCGGAGGCGCCGGGCGTGTGCTTAGGGTCAGCTGCGGGGCCCGGCGCCTCGGCGCCCAGGTCGGCGCGCGAGCCGCCGCGCGAGGGCGGCGGCGGGCGCCACTCGCTGCGCGGCGACTGGTCGGCGGCCGCGCCTTTGCCGCCGCCGTCCCCGCGCCACTGCCAGTCCGCATCGTCCTTCCACGCAGGCGCCGCCGCGCCGCCAGTGCCCGCCCGCTGCAGCCTGCGCGCCGGACAGCAGGGGGCTTACTCCTGGGAGCTTATCGCCTGGCAAGGGGCGCGACCTCCTCTCACAGGACGCTCATGCCGATCATAGCGCAGACACGCACAGGCTCTGCCTGGGTCCACCCACGCAGATGTCTGCCGTGCAGAGTGCACCCCTCACTCTGAGCGCGCTGACCATGCCGAGTGCGGCAGGCGCCAGCCGCGCGCGCGGGCGGCGGGGGCCGCACCCGGGCGGCTGCAGCGTGAGCGCGCCGGTGTACGTGAGCGCGCGGTGCTCCAGCGTGACCGTCATGACCTGGCCCTCCAGGATCTTCCACGCGGTCACGCGCGGCATGTCGTCCACGTCCCTGCGGCCGCACCCCGCCGGTCTCATGCCTCGCCGTGCAGATGTGCCAAGCACTGCTTACTCATAAATCACATTTTTCTATAAAACAAGCCAGCATAGCTTGGGAGGGCCCAAGTTGACTTGGGAGGGCCCAAGCCAACTTGTTGGCATGCCGTGTGTGGCCACCAAGCACCCTATTTGCAAACGAGCTGTGCAGGGGTGGCGGAGGGCGGGGTGCTGTTACGGGAGGCCCAAGCATCGCTGATTTAGCCTGGTCAAGCACGCGCTCGGATTCAACACAAGTTACGCGCGCACATGCTGTCCGCGGAGCCGTCGGCGGGCGCATCGCGGCCGCTGCGCGCGCGCTTGGCTGAGCGCATCGCGCGGCCCGGCTCCCAGCCGCCGCCGCCCGCGCCAGCCGCGTGCCGCCCGCCGCTGCGCCAGGCGCCGCCGCCGCGCGTGCGCGGGCCGTCGCCAGTATGCCGCGCGACCTTGCGCGGCTCATCGTCCGGGCCGCCGCTGTCGGCGCCGCGCGCGCGCTTGCCCCCACGGCGCCTGCGCACGGGCAGTCCTGGCATGTAGAGCTGGCGTGCGGAGTCGCGTTCACATGTTCGCATCAGGGGCTGCGTGCGCCAGGGTATGCGCCATACACGTGCGAGCAAATGCGTTCTTGCGCCGCGCTAAGCAGCCTGTTGTCGGCGTGCCCCTGTCGGCGCCCTGCGCGCGGCTGCTGCCACGGCGCCTGCGTGCAATGATGCTAGCGCTTGAGGCCGCCGTGCTGCTTCCACTCGCCCGGCGCGGCATGCGACCTGCCGTGCTGGATGCGGCCTGCCGTGCAGCTGCCAGCGGTGGCCAGGGTAGGGCAGTGGTGCTGGCTGCGCGCGCTCCCTCGCGCTGCGCCACATGAGGGAGTGTAGCGCAGGCTCTTGAGTGAGGAGCATGCATCATGTTGTGGGGCGTGCCTGGGCGCATACTCGACATCGGGCTCTTCCGCGCCGCCGCTGACGGCGGGAAGCGCGCCGCTCATGCCGCCGTCCGCGCCGCTGCGCAGCTCGCCAGAGTCCATCGGCTGCGCGGCGCGCGTGCTTATTTTAGGACAGCATGCGCTCATGGAGGCACCTACCTGCTTGATGGCAGGCAGTACAGGCATTGCAAGCAGTAATTCAGGCTTGGTAGGGTATCAGCTTAGGAAGGAAAGTTGGGAGTGAAGTATGAAAGCGGGAGCTGTGGGTTGAGCCAGAGCAGGATGGACGGCGACAGGGCAGCCAACACAGCACCCCCGGGGGGGGGCTGCACCTGCGGGCGCATGCGCTGGGCGCCGAGGCTGGCGTTGAGCCAGTTGGGCGGCCGCCGCGCGCGCGACCCGCGCGCCAGAAACGCGGCCGCGCGCCCTGCGCCAGAGCGCGCGCGGCAGGCCGTCGCGCACGCCCGCACGAGCAGCGCCGCTACTGCCAGCACAGCGTATGGCACAGGCAGGCAGCCCAGCCGCATGCGCACGACAAAGGCCTCTACACCCTGTCTAGGCGCGGAGGCGCGGACTCGCATGTGTCAGTGGTGGCGAGCCGGGAGAACACAACACGTGACAATACGTAGGACACCATCAGGCACATTGCCACAGACCGGCTCCCATCTCGCCGCACAGCCACGCGAGGCAGGCAGCCGCGGGCGGGCGCCGGGCGGCGCACGCGCGTCGGGGTCCATGCGCGCGTCCATGGGCAGCTCGTCGGCGGCCGCGCGCTCCGGGCCGACCACCGACGCGAGCAGCTCCGCCGGCCCCGGGCCCAGCACGCCGCAGCGCGGGTCGTCGGCCTCCACGCCCGGCGGCCGCGGCGCCAGCGGCACCGGCGGCACACGCGCCTGGTAGCAGTCGCCCTCGCGGATGGCCGCCTTGCGCTCGCGCACCGCCTGCATGCCAGACACCATCACAGCTTAGACCAGGGTGGAACCAGGCTAGCGGGTTTGCCATGCTCCTGCGACGACGCAGCACCTCTTGGCACCACAGACGCGCTCAGCAGATCGAGAACACTGGAGGCAGGCGTTCCACGGGCGTCACAGGCAGTTCCGAAAGACAGCCAGCGCGGCACACGCCCTGTGTGCGCTCCCCAAGGTGGGCGCCAGGCAGGCTCCCACGCGGCACAGCCCCGCGCAAAAAGGCTTTTCTTCGCCGTTAAAGCACTGGCCGGGCGGCGGCGGCCGGGGCGCGCCTTGGGCAGCGCCGGCGACGTGGTGTTCAGGAACTTGCGCGCCAGCGCGGCGTCCTCGGGCGTGCCCGCGCGCTCGCCGCCGTGCGCCCCGCCCTCCTCGTCGCCCAGGCCGTGCTCCGCCGCGCCGCCCCGTGCGGCCATTGCGCCCCGGGCGTACGCCGCCGCCGCCGCCGCCGCCCCGGCGGCGCCGGGCGCGCCGCCGCCGGCGGTGGCCGCGGCGACGCCGGCCGTGGGCGCCAGGCCCAAGCCCGTGGGCCCGCCGTTAGGGTCCAGGCCCCGCGGCCCGCGCGGCACGCCGGCGCGGATGGCATTGAGCGGGCGCGCGGGGCCGCGCGGGCCGCGGCGGTAGCGCCCGGTGCGGCCGCCGCCGCGCGTGCGCGGCCCGCTGCCGTCGAAGCCGCCGCGGGCGGTGCCGCTGCTGGCCCTGCGCGCAGGCGCATCGCTGTGTGCGGACCTCTATGCTGGGGCTGACGTCAGCAGCGCGTTTGCAGAGTACTTGATTTACAGCTCGGCACAAGCTCTCCTTCAGAGCAGGGCGCGGCATGATGGCAGGCCACCAGGTCTCACCGGCCTGATAGCGCATATCAGCATCTCACTATGCGCCTGCAGCTGGGGACAGCAGGCCGGCGGACGCTGGACGCAGCCATATGCACCTGAACCCAGCACAGTGTGCAGAAACCCACTGGGGCCGGCCTCACACAACGCGCTGACACCACCGCACGCAGCAAGCACGCGCGAGAGCTGCGGGCCGCGCCACAGCACGCGGCCACATCAGCGCGTCCCCGGAGCTTGCATCGCCCGGGCGCTCATCAAAATTGGCGGGCGTGAGGGCCGCGCGGGGGCCAGGCCCGGCAGGGGCCGCCGCACCGCGGCGCCGTCGTGAAGTGGTACCCGTGCTGCATCATCCAGAGGCCCAGGAACTGCAGGTTGTTGTTCTCCACGCGCAGCGTGTACTTCCACTTCTTGGACGCGCCCATGCCTGCGTGCGTTGGGGTAGGGTTAGGGTCGGTACCCCGCGCGCCCCGCGGCAGAGCAGCGCACGGGCAGGGCCCTGCGGCGGCCTGACCGGCTCGCGGCGGGCGCGCAGCGGCCGGGCGCGGCGGCGGCGCTGCCGGGCAGACCGCGCGCGGCGTGCGCGCGCCTGCGGCCGAGCGCTGCGCGCGCGTGCAGGCGGAGGGGCGCCGGTGCGCACCGGCATGCTTCTCGAACTCGGTCGGCGACATCTCCAGGTGCGGCACGCCGGCGGCCCGCGCGCGCGCCGCGCACGTCGCGCAGGCGCACACGCACACCTGCACGCGCCCGCCGCGTCTCCGCGCTCCGCTGCCTGCCCTTG
>JAABUY010005833.1_pt1 | contig 12227 bp, 9 predicted proteins | sample 5560271 | NCBI WGS metagenome assembly JAABUY01 (sample SAMN10711886, study PRJNA513374) | rock metagenome | isolation source: Antarctica rocks | place: Antarctica: Victoria Land, University Valley
GATTCAAGAATTCAAGAAATTCAGTGAATTCTATACTCAGTTTCAACGTCTATCTTTTTATCTAGACTATCACGAGAAGCAACTGATTGCTGATCTGAAAGATAAAATATACTCTCGTCTTCGATTCATTTGAGTAAATCAACTAGTTCAATCTGATTCTCTAAAAGAAATTCGTTTCTATCTGATTCATTTGAATAATGATCAGCGAGTCATTCGAGAGATCAAGAACAAGATCAAACGCGTCAATGATTTTTCTAAGACTATCTTTCATAGAGCGACTGTTGTCACTCAGTCAGTCGATCACTCGAAGTCTGATCAGCTAAAGTCGCGTGACGCGATTTCAACTAGCGTCAAAGAAGCAGATATTCTAGTCGAAAGCTGTTTCATATGTCATAAATCAGATCATAGCTCTAAAGAATGCTTGAATCGATCTACTAGAATCAATGCAGTGAACAATGAATATGATCGCTTCGATTTCAATTCAAATTTCGATTCAAAAAACTAGTCATCTCTTCAAAAGTTATCAAAGAAATAAAGATTATATCTTTGTGCAAACTAGACGAAATTCTATTGAAAGAAAATTACTTTGAAAAGTCGTTTCTAATTGATGCTCATCTCATTTCTCAGAATCAATCTTTCAGTCTTTGTTCTCTGATAGACAGTGATTCAGTCATCTACATGATCATATATTCTAATCTAGTCAATAAAGTATGCGAGAAACTGAAAATTCAATCTATATCACTGGCAAAAGAGAAGCTAATAAAAGATTATGATGAGAAAATATCTAAGAAGATCATCACTCATAAAATTCTATTCAATCTCATCATCGAAGTTCATAAGAAATTGACTGTATCAATGCTGATAGCTGATATCGATCATCATGAAGTCATATTGAGTAAGCTCTGAATGAACAAAAACGAAATATTATTGAATATGCAAAATGACGTCATTGTTTTTTCGAATCAATTGAGTACTTCTATTTCGATTTTTTCGATTTCTCTCAATTCAAAGCACTCAAGTTGATCGCGATCAACTTCGTCTTCTTCAATCACTCAGACTAAGATTTCTATGATGCTCAAATGACTCGTTCAAGAAGAGTCATTCTCGATTCGAAGCATAGACGCAGCTTCGTTCAAAACACTGTTGAATCATTCAAAGAAGAACAAGATTGAAGTCTTTGCTCTATTCATGATGAACATCAATAAAGAAATCGCGTACAATACTCAGTGCAATTTGAATGCTCTAAACATCTCTTCAATCAATGAAACGACTCAGAATTTGAAAGATATTAAAGCGAAGCTGTCATTGAAATATTATGAGTTTCTAGATGTTTTTGATCGAGCTCAATCAAATAAACTATTCTCTCATTGCTTCTATGATCATAAAATCAAGCTCATCAGTGATTCAACATTTTCTTGCTGTCGAGTTTATTGAATGTTCTCTGTCAAACTTCTGAAAGTAAAGAAGTACTTAAACGAGAATCTGTCAAAGAGATTCATCACTTCTAGTCAGACTCTCTATTTCTTTCTCGTGTTATTCACTTTCAAAGCAAATAAAGATCTTCGATTCTGCGTGAACTATTGAAAGTTAAATGTCATTTTCAAAAGAAATAAATACTCTCTATCGCTGATAAATGAGATCATTGATAAAATAGTGAGTTGCAAGCATCTGACTAGATTGAACATCATATCAGCGTTTAACAAACTTCAAATGCATCTCAATAATGAGAATTACATCATATTTATCACTGCTTTAGAAGCATATAAATACAAGATGCTATCATTTGAACTGACTAATGAATCGATCTTCTTTCAGCAATATATGAATGACGTTCTATGAGACTTTCTGAACGACTTTTGTCAAGTCTATCTAGATGACATTCTCATCTATAGCAAAATGAGAAAGAAACATAGAGATCACGTCAAACTAGTATTGAGTCGACTACGTGAAGCTGAACTGCAGATGAATATTTGAAAGTGCGAATTCAATGTAAAAGAAACTGTCTTTCTAGAAGTCATCGTATCAGAACTAAATCTTCGTATGAACTTTAGTAAAGTGACAGTCATAGTCAGCTGAATCACTTCGACCAATCTAAAAGAAATTTCGAGCTTCGTGAGATTTGTTAACTTCTATCGTCGTTTCATTAAAAACTTCTCGAAGCTAGTCAAATCATTCATTCAGCTGACTAGAAAGAACACGTCTTTTGTTTGAAACGAGATTTATGTTCAAGTCTTTGACAATCTAAAGAGACAAGTCAGCTTGACTTCAGTACTTCGTCACTTCAATCTCAAACGACAAGATATTCTGAAGATCAATGCTTTGAACTATGTAAAAGATGAAATACTATCTCAGTATAATGACGAGAGAGTTCTTCATTCGATGATCTTCTACAGCAAAAGTATAATTCTCGCTGAAATCAATTATCACATCTATGACAAGAAATTGCTAGTCATTATTCGATGCTTCGAACATTGATGACTTGAGCTGAAATGCACTAAACTACTCATTCAGATGTTCATCGATCATCAGACTTTGAAGATCTTCATGAAAAACAAACAGTTAAGTCGATGACAAGTCAACTATCTGAACATTCTATCGAAGTTCAACTTTCAGATCATCTTTAGATCAGGCAAAATGAACACTAAAGTTGATGCTCTAATCAGAATGCTTCTAGCGAACATCTCTGAATCAGCTCAGCGTCTTGAAGATCATTTTCAGACTATTCTGATTCTTGATAAAGTCAATGTTCTATCTATTGAATCAGAAGCAAATCTCTATCAACGAGTATGAATGATCAATTAAACAGATGAGTTCTGCAGCAAATATAGACAAGCTATGAATGAAAACAAGCTCAAATTTCATATCACTAAACTGAAGAATCACGAAATCATTGACGACGTTCTATTTAGAAAAGATCTACTGTGAGTTTCTGAGAACATGCACACGAAATTACTACAAGAATTGCATGATCAATCTTCAATCTCTCACTTCGACAATAGACGAATCATTGATCTAGTTCAGCGTTTCTACTATTGATCAGATCATCAAGCTACTATTCGATGATACATTTGAAACTGTCATGCTTGTCAGCGAAGTAAAGTTTCTAGAGATAGCATCAATAAACTTCATCATTCTCTCTCGATTTCACAGAAATGCTGAAAAGATATAGCTATGAACTTCATTACTGAACTATCTCTGTCAGAAGACTATAACGTCATTTGCACAATCATATGTCATCTCATCAAAGAACGTCACTATGTTTTCTGTCATTGAGAAGACGATGACATCTCAGTTGAAGAAACGGTTTGAATCATGTTATGAAACGTTTATCGACTGCATGATCTACTCAGTTCTATTGTTTCGAACAGAGACTTTCAATTCATATCGACTATGTGAAAAAGTCTTTGCAAGCGACTAAGAATCACAGCTAGTCTATTCACAGTCTATCATTCTGAGATCAACGATCAATCGAAACAAGTCAATCAAGACGTCGAACGCGAACTTAGAACCTACTGCAATTACATGCAGAACGACTGAGTCAAATGAATATCTATAATGAAATTCAGCGACAATTTTAATATCTTCTCGATCACTTCAATGATTCTCTTCTACTTCAATAAAGAATTTCATTCTCGAATGAGTTTCAATTCAGATATGACTAACTACAAAACAACTTGTGAACGACTTGAAGCTAGAAAAGCAAATGATATTGTCATTTGAATGAAAGAGCTACTAAATTTCGATCATCAACAATTGAAAAAGATGAAGCTAATCATTGAAGTTCAGATCAATAAACATAGACGAAACGTCATCTATGAAGTAGATGACTGAGTTTGACTATTTTTCAGAAACGTCAAGACAACGAGACTCTGCAAGAATTTGAAAGACAAACAGCTAGATCTCTATCAAATCACTGTTAAAGTGAGTATCTTCTATCATTTTCATCTATCAGTCAGCATGAAGCATCTGCATTCGATGTTCAGCTCGAAGCTACTGCGATCATATTCAGAAGATCTTCTATCAGAACAGCATTCAGAATCACTCAGATCAATCACTATCAAAGACGATGAACATTGAAAGATAGACAATATATTGAACTTCAGACGCTATCGAGATCGAGTACAGTACAAAGTCAAATGAACAAATCTAGATAGAAACAACGAATGATACTATGTTGATAAAGAAAAATTCGATGACTCAGAGAAAGTTTTGAATGAATTTCATAAGCTATATTCAAACAAATCGCGCTAAATATCGAAATAACTATCAACAAAAGCGAACAAATGAACTACATTTATGCAAACATGAATTTTCGAAGAGAGAGATAATGTTACGAGCGTATCAAGACTGAACAAGACTGAAGCTTTAATCAATTTGCAGTGAACACTAGCGAGTTCTCTGCGTAATGATTAGAGCTAATCAGCAAGCTAGTCAGGTTTGACTCAGATATGACTCAGATATGACTCAAATATGACTCAACATTCTTTTTCTTTCTCAACATTCTTTTCTTTCATCAACATCTTGTTTATCTACATCACATTCTTCTTGTGTCACAAACACATTTCTTTCAAGTCTAGCGCAGTCTTTGAACATTACATAAATAGAAGCTTTTGTATCAATCTTCTTCTGTATTCTTAATATTCAGTTATAGCTATTTCTAAAGATCAAGCACTATCAATTCTGATCTTCATTGATTGTATCATTTAGACACAATTCTGACAGAAAGCTTCTAGAAATCATGAGCGCAATGACAGCAATCATTCAAATGATACTCTTGATAAGCATACTGAATCAATTTCAAACTGTGACGTCATTAAAGAATCAGATGAAAGAGAAAGAAAGTAAAAAAGAAACAAGCTCATAAAGTTCTTGCATTGAAAACAGTTACAGTATAAAGCGCAGAGAAAAGCGATAGTAGATATGAAAAAAGCGCTACGCTAGCGCAACGCTCGCTACATTATATAGAATCTTACATAAATTCATAATGAGTGTTGAATTGAGTAAGAATCAAAAAAAAAATTTATATCACTTAATCTTTTGATCATGATTAACTTCAAAGCTTTGCTCATGATATTAAACAAAGCAATGAGTCAATACATTTTTGAATCAATATAGTTGTTTTTCTTCAATTTATATAGTATTATTGTCTGAGTCTTTTTAAACTGCTTCAAATAATACTTATATATTACATATACATTGAATAAACTTATCAGTATTGAGATCAGTTCTGCAAGACTCACTTAAAGTACTTTGTTTGAAATATCTGAAGTGTTTGATGCTTTGTCTGCTTTTACTCATTTAATTGTTTGCTTCACTTCATCTTTTATGATGCGTGAATTGAATGAGACTGTCAGAAATATGAATGACTTTGTGATGTTATTAACATTCATTTAAGAAGATGAGAAAAAGAACTTTTCTTGCAATATCTTAATTTTTTTCTTGAACATCATTATCATATGATCAATGTTGCTTCACTTCAGTGATGAAAACTGAGAAAGCTTTTTAGATAGCTGACTTTCAATTCTAGCTCATTTTACAAAGCATCATATCAATTTGAATGCTTTACTCAACTCATGCATTTGTGATCTGAAGTGTGTGCATTTCATTTGTCATATGATTTTGTTTTTATGATTGTTGTGCTTCAAATATTCATTTCATACTTTTAATATATCTTGCATTTTTCATATGATTTGTAATCATTTTGATTTCATTACTACTTTGAAGCAGCTTTGATTTCAAAAGTCTCTTATTCAATTTAATGATTTTGTTAAAAAAGTAAATTTCTTGATGATTTTCTGTAACACTTTAATAATTTTACATACTTTGTCATTCATCATAATCTTGTTGTCTAAAAAGCAATTCAAAGATAGATGTATTTACAGATAAGCACTTAATGCTTCTGTATTCATTTTCTTTCAAAGTCATTAAGTCAAGAATTGCACTGAGATTGTTTATAAACATAACTTTGTGATGATTGAAAGATGATTTAATCTCTGATGCAAATTGATTCATATTTTGCACTTGCATGTCATGAACTGTATTTTCTTGCTATTAAAGATTAAATCAATCATCGTAAATTGATTATAAGCTTCATAAGTAATAATGTTTAATTTCAGCAATAATTTCAATCTTGTGTTTATAATAATGTTTAGTAGAGTATTGATCATCATATGATGAGTGAAGCATCTTTGCTTTTCTCAATGAGAATGATGTAGATTGAAATTTTCTATGATCAGTTGTTTGCAATCATTCTTGAATAATTCATTCAAATGAAAAATGATTAAAGATTTCTTTATGAATGTAGTAAATAATGAGCATGAATTGTAAATGTTTAAAAGTCTTAACATCTGCATTTCATCATTTACGTTGTGAGTTAATATTTTGATTAAGCAAATGTCTGACTCAGCTGTTTCTACTATTCATTAATTAAATCTTAAATATTTATTAATGTATATGCATGTTCTTGATTGAGATGACGAGTTTTTCACTAGATGAAAGAAGTTATGTGTTAAGCTAAATAATTGTAAATCATTATTATTGTGATCTTGCTTCTGTATAATTACTATGTTGAATTCATGAATTTCTTTATTAATTAAAAATGATTCTTGAATTTTTAATGACTTTCTGATGTTATATTGTAGAATTTGTAAAAAGAATTGTTTCATCATAAAGTTATTTGTAGCTGTTGTTGACTCTGCAATGAAAAGACTCTTTGTATGCTATCAATCATCGAGAGATTTTCTCACTTTCTGATTGAACATTTCTGAGTTTGCTCAAATGTCATCTCATCTGAGTCACTACTTATGCAAGAAAAAAGATCAACTCATCTCTTCTTGATCTCTATTATTTGTCAAGTTGATTCATCAACAACTTAACTGCATGTTTTCAACACAACTGTTGCTGAGCTTGAGAAATTTATTGAATTGAAAGAATTCATTAAATCTGAAGAGTTCATTGAATTTAAAAAGTTCAAAGACAGTAAGAAGAATGCACAATTGTATTTAAATGTTTCAGAGTATTTGAATGATTTATTTTTATAGATTTCAAATGCTTGTTTCATTTGCTGTTGTCACTTGAGACAGATGCATCTTCAGAGTTCATGATTTTTATTACAGTTAATGCAACATTTTTTATTCAAAGACATCATGCACTTCTTGATGAGATGCTTGTCTATGTAGATCAGCGATGAAACTTATCTGTACATGATGCTGACTATGAATCTACTGTTTAGCTACAGTAGAGTCTAAAGATTATCAAAAGTTTGAACGATATTGAGACGCTGCATGATGATGAAACGCTGTGCATTGATCGCATGCAGAGTTTTCGCGATCGCGCAGACTTCAATAATCTCAATGCGCATGCTATAAAGCAATCTGCACGCAGATGAGAAAGTCAAATAGAACGCAGAGAGAGCAGTAACAACGCGTTATGCTCACATACACAGATCGAGCATTGCATCGCGATGCTCACAAACAACAAAATCACATGACTAGATGATCATGTGATCAAACAGTGAATGAAAGCTCACGTTGAAGTGATCAGCTTTCATACACAGATCAAAGCTCATCTAGCTTACTCAACTAGATGATTAAACAGCGAATGAAAGCTCATGTTGAAGTGATCAGCTTTTATACATAGATCAAAGCTCATTTAGCTTACTCAACTAGATGATCAAACAGCGAATGAAAGCTTACATCAAAGTGATCAGCTTTCACAATTTTGATTTGTCAATATGATCACTTGATTATATAAATAGATCGCACGCTCGTATGCGCACACAAATGATCTGACTGAGCAATGAGAAGATATACTGCAGTGACTAGAGCTAGAATACATGTAATTTAGCTTACACACAGCGCTTCAGTGCGACTATTTAGATAGATAGCATCGTGTTTCATAATAATAGACTGCATAAGCATGTAAAACTTAGAAGAAAAAAAGAAGAAAAAAAGCTTGTCTATGTACTTTTCACAATGCTGATTCTTTTTGCAGAACTTAATCATATGATCAAATTCATGACATCTGAAGCATTGTGTAATGTGACAGTTTTTTTCAAATAGCTCACATGTACATTCTTGATATGAATTCAGCATGCTAATATTCATTAATTGATTCATCATTGCTTCAATCGTGATTTTTACAATGAGTGATGAATGAATCTTCTTGCTTTTTGCTATCTTCTTAAGTCAAATTATTCTTAGAACTTTTAAATCTTCATGAAGTTTCACATTATTTTTTATCAATCTTTCAATAATCTTTTTCTGATTATTTATGTTTATTGTAATATGTATTTTATGTGTCAGCATTGCAAAGATTCAACGTGTTACATATGTTAAGCTTGCAATTTCTTTTGCTCATGTTTAAATCTTTTTCAGATTTGCTCAAGCATCTGAGTTAATTGCATAAAGAGAAATGTTATTATTATTCAGCTTGCAAAGTGACATAATTAAATTTCTTTGATCTATTGACATGCTTGCAATTCTTTGTAGAATCTGCTCAATCAACTTCTTTTATATTTTTTTTATTTCTCTTCTGTTCATTATTTTAATCATGACTTCTCTTTTTTGACAAAGCAACAACAGATCATCTTTGAAACATTACTTTCTCATCATTGTTTCTTTGCTTGTCATGTTCACTCATGACGTGATTTTCGTTGAAAGATGCATGCTTTTCTGTATTTGCAACTGCTTGTTAAGCAGTTGAATTGATGTCTTCAATTTCTATACATTCTTTGCGATGAACATGTTCTGATTTATATGATGTTTTTCTTCTGAGTCGAGTTAAATGTTAGAGATCAGCATAGAGCGAGTCATATGAGTGTCATTTAACTAATAGATAAATGCTAAGAAAGAAAAGTATTTACAGAAAAGAACTCAATTCTTTATATGTGTGTTTCTCAGCTCTGTGCTAGACTTGAAAGAGTTGACGTCTTACACATATGATGCAGAGTCTCAATGATATCACTTCTAGCTTGAATGCTCACTAGACTCGATTAGAATGAAATTAAGATGAAGACTAGAATCGTAACATTACTTTCTTCTCTTGAATATTCATGTTCACATGAATGTTGTTTCTTAGTGCGCTTTTCTTGAATATTTAGTATGAAAGTCATCAATCATCTCTTGAGCGTTCATAAATTCGTCGTCGTCAGCGTTATATCAGTTGAGATCGTTGTTATAACTCTTTCATTTGACTTGATATTGAAGTCGTCTTCGATATCATCGAGAGTTCAATATATCGTCAATTTCTCATTCGTCTTCATCGTTTATCACTATTGATCTTGAGAATTCATTCTTCTGATCAGACAGAGAGTCATTAACAATGAGATAAAGAAGCTCTGAATGAAATACATCGTGTATATGCATAGTTTTGAGTAGTTTCAATTTATAGAATGAGTTAACAAGATCAATGATCTGAAAAGAATCAAGCATCTTGTCATTCAATTTTTTGAAGAGTCTCGCTGTAACAATGTTTCATTTGTTCAGAAACACTCTTGATTCAATCTTGTAATTGATCTTCTTTCTATGCTTGTTAGCTTGATTCATCATTTGTTTTCATATTTTGATCAGAGCTTCATGAGCGAAGATCAATGTCTTGTTTATTTGTTCAGATATATTCTTGACTTGATTAATCTGCAAGCGTTCGCGAGTGCTTTCATACTCGATGATGTCAGAATTGAAGCTCATATGAGAATAAAAGCTCTTGTTTATGAAGAAGAGAATCAAGAAGATGACTGAGAACAAGATGTTATTGTTGACAAACTCGATCATAAGTAGTCACTTAGATCAGTCATTTTGCATATATGAACAGAAGAATTAAAGATATCGCTTGACATTCTGATTGACTCGTTCGCTTTGATCATTGATCTGAGAATGATAAACGATGAACAACTGAAGAAAAATGCTCAGTCGTTTGCAAAGAGACTTTCATAGTATAGAGATGAATTGCGAATCTCGATCAGATACTATGAAGCTTGATAAATCATGAGTTCAATATACTCATTGAATCAGCATTTCAGCTGTCTTTTCGACAGTGATATCTTCATCATCAATGATGCAAGAAATATAATGTCTTTTCTTTGACAATCTGCAGATGATCATCAGAATAGCGTTGTACTCACTTGAATCAAATAGATCAATAATGAAGTTCATTGCTATGTCTTGTTATCGCTGTTCAGATATCAATAGAGATTGAAGCAAGTCATTTGATTTATTTCTAGATGTCTTTGAACGTTGACAGATATAGCAGTTTCGAATATATCAATCTATCGTTTTTCGTATGAATGATCAATAGTAGTTTCGCTTTATGACTTTCACAGTTCTAAGAATATCAGAATGATCAACTGATGATTGATCATGCATCTCACGAATCAAATTCATTTGTAGAAGCTCGTTGAATGAGACTCATAACTGACTATCATGATACAAAATTTCATTCTGAATTCAACAATTCTTCAATTTGATATCTTCATATTGTATCTTATTTCTTGCTATTGCTTCGCAAAGTAACATACAATTCTCGTCGATTTCATTAGTCTCAAGAATCTGTTTATAGATTGATTCATTGATGTTCTTCTTTAAATCAGCAATTTTCATTCAATTCAAAGTCAGAATAGTGATTCATTGATAGCGAATGCGCTCATCTTTTAAATCTTTGAGCATGACGTCAGCTTGATGAGTTAATGCATTGATCTTGATGTTCTGTTTGTCAAATTGATACATTATTCTGAAGTTGAAGTCAACGAGCTTCTGAATTCAGCGCATCTGACGTCTGCTCAGCTCTTTATCTTTCATCAACGAAATGAGCGCTTGATGATCAATGAACATCTTGATAGAAATGTCAGTTAGCTTCAGTTTAAGTCGTCAGTGTTCAAATGCTCAAATGATGATCAGAAGTTTTTTATCATATATTTTGTAGTTGCATTCAGTAGAAGACATGTTCTTGCTATAAAAGACAATTGAATGTAGTACTTCTTCATCATTATATTGAGAGAGAACTTCATCGTTGATGTAGTTGAATGAGTTAATTTCAAGAATAGTCTCATGAGTTTGATCAAAGTGACGTAGTATAAAAGTCTCAATCATACATCTCTTCATATGATTGAAGATGATCTGACAGACTTCATTTCATTCAAATATGATCTTCTTTTGAGTAAGTTGGATCATGAAATGAACAATCTTCGAGAAGTTCTTGATAAAGCGTCGATAGAAATTGCAGAAGTTGATGAAGAACTGTATCTGAGTGAGATTGATGAGAATAAATCATTCAATGATTGTCTGTATCTTTCAAGAATTCATCTTTAGTCTCTTGATGAATATCAATAGTTCTAGAAAGATGATTTTCTGCACATGAAACTCGCATTTGTTTATGTCTATCTGTAGATCAATCTCTCGTAGTCTATGCAAGATTAATTGTACATGTCACTTGTGTTTCTTCAAGATCTTGCTGTAAATGATAATGTCATCTAGATAAATCTGACAAAACTGATGTAAATATTCAAACAACACGTCGTTCATATAATGTTGATAGAACGTTGATTCATTTATTAATTTGAAGAGCATTACATGATATTTGTATGAGTCAAAGAAGATAATAAAGATAGTCAAATCTTCGTTATCTGAATGCATATGTAGTTTATTGAACGCGACAATGATGTTCAATCGAGTCAGATACTTGCTTTCTTGTATATGAGTGAAAGTCTCGTCTATCAATGACAGAGAATAATGATTTCGTTTGATCAAAGCATTGAGCTTTCTGTAATCAATGCAGAAACGCAGACTTTCGTCTTTCTTTTTAATGAACAAGATGAGCGAGACGTATGATGCGAAGCTGAAGAAAATAAATTCTTTGTTTAAACGATTAATCAGATATTTCTTTATCTTCTGAAGCTTGTGATTGAACATCTGATATAGTCTGCTTCGAGAAGATGTTTCTTCATTGATCAACTCAATTTTGTGATCGTGAAAACGATGCAATGATAGCTGATTGATCATTGCTCGATTGAAGATGTTTAGATAGTCGTGATATTTAGAGAGAAGCTTGATCTTGACTTGCTTGAGAGCTTCAGCGTAAGAAAGTTCATGCAGATTCACTTCTTCAAACTTGTTTTCAGCTGTAGTTATGAGTCAATCGATTTTCAAGATGATAACAGCAAAGATCTTGACATCTGAACATTTGACTAACATTCTATATGTCGCTGTCTCTATCATTGCTATGTTCATTGAACT
>JAABUY010005834.1_pt1 | contig 12227 bp, 16 predicted proteins | sample 5560271 | NCBI WGS metagenome assembly JAABUY01 (sample SAMN10711886, study PRJNA513374) | rock metagenome | isolation source: Antarctica rocks | place: Antarctica: Victoria Land, University Valley
CGCCGCGCGGCGGCGCGCCGCGCGCAGCGCGCGCGCCCCACGCGCCGACCGCCGCGACCGCGCCGACACCGTCGCTGCCGCTGTCGCTATTGCCGCCGGCCGCAGCAGCGCCGCCCACGCCGCGACGGGCCTCGCTGTCGGACGCCGGCGGCGATGCCGACTCCGGCGAGGCTGCGGCCAGCACGGCGCCCGCCGCGCCGTCGCCGGCCTCCGCGGCGTCGCGCGCGCGTGCGCGCGCCTTCTTGTCGGCCGCGCGCGCGCGGCGGCGTGCGCGGTAGTCTGCCGCGTCGGCCGCGTCGCGCGCGGCCAGCTCGGCCGCCGCGGCGCCAAAGCGCTCCGCCGCGCTCGCCGGCTCGTCGCCGGCCCGCTCCCCCTCGCTGCACGCACAGCAGGACCGTTCTGAGGCAGCACCGAGAGCCTCCGGCACGCAGCGAATGCGCTCGCGTGTGCGATCCATGGGTCAAGCTAATATATGAGGTGGCTCGCACATGCTGGCCGCCGTATGCAGCCCAAACCCAGCCGCTCAATCTGTCTTACCTCGCGCCGCACCACTGCGAGGTTCACCGCAGGCCACCTCGAGCCCGTCGGCGCAGCGGGCGAGCAGGGCGCGCGCCTGACCACAGCGAGCTGCGCCAGCGGCGGCAGGGCCCGCCCGTCCTCGTCAAACACCTGGCGGCCGGCGCTCGCACGCCCAATCTGGATGCGCAGTCGTTTTCGCTTCTTTTTTGCCGGCTCGGCGGGCGCCGGCGCCGCCGCGCTCGCGATGGGCTCCGCCTCATCGACGCCCAGCACGTCCCGGCGCTTGACGACCAGAAAGTCGTCTTCGTCGCCAGCGCCGGGGTCGCCGGCGCGCCCCTCGCCCGCGGCTGCCTCGGCGGCGGCCAGCCCCGACACGGCGGCGCCCGGCGCTCCGCCGCGCGCCGGGCCAGACAGAGCTGGCGCCGGGGCAGGCTCTGGCGCGGCTGCTGCGCCGCCCGCGCCGGCGTCGCCGGGGCGGGCGCCTGCGCCCGCGCCGCCGGCCGCGGCGGCCTCCACGGCGGCCTCCGCCCCGGCCGCCACGCCAGCGGCCGCGGCGCCCCGGGCGGCCTTGCGCGCGGCGCGGTCCATGAAGCGCAGCTGCGGCGCGGTGGGCAGGCCGAGCGAGAGCGCGAACGCGGCCGCCGGCAGCGCGGCCACATCGAACACGCGCCGGTCGGGCTGCAGGAAGACCGAGCGCAGGTAGGCCGCCAGCGCGCGCTGCGCCAGCGCCTGCCGCGCCCGCACCCCGCGCGTCAGCGCCCCCAGGCCAGGCGGCGCTCGCGCGTCGCCCGCCCCCCGCCGGCGGCATGTGCGCATGGGGATGCAGGGACGCCCTGTCGCCCCACCTCCACTGCCCGGCCTCGCACGCTGCAGGCGGGCGCAAGCAGGGCTCTACGGCCGGCCTCGCGCGGCGCAGGCGCGCCGGGCGGGGCCGCGCCTTGAGCTCGCCATGCTTGGACAGCAGCGCCTGCAGCGCGGGAGTGACCGGCTGCGCCCGGCCTGGGTTGAGCCTGATCTGGCGGATGGGCACGCGCGCGACCGCGAGCGCCGCCAGCATGCCCTCGCGCTCGCTGGGCTGCAGCAGCAGCAGCGCGCGCCCGCCTGCGCGGCCCCCAACCCCGCAATCACTGGTGGTCTGCGCCAGCCTCACAGAGTGCACAGTTTAATCACTTCAGGCCGCTCGCCTTGCTGCCCTGCAGCCGGCCTAAGCGCCGGCCGGCGCTGCCCGCCAACAGCGGCCGAGCCGGCTGCTCGCGCTCTCGGTCATCCGTTGTGCGACCAGGCCCCAGACGTTGCGGGCGTGCGCGAGCGGCGGAGAGCCGTGCCCGCCTAAGGGAGGGCGCGGGCGCAGCGCGGCGGCGGCGGGGCCGCGCCGGCGACGTAGCGGGCGGTGCGGCCGGCGCGGTGGATGTAGGCGGCGACGTCCTCGGGGCAGTCCGCCTGCACGACCCAGTCCAGGTCGGGGAAGTCCAGGCCGCGCGCCGCGATGTCGGTCGCGAAGAGCACGGCGCCGCCGCGCGCCTGCGCGCCCGGGCAGGGCGGGTTAGGGTTGGGACCCTGCTCCCGCTGCAGCGGCAATTGAATTTGCTGGCGCAGTCAGCGCGACCCGACCCGGACGCGGCAAACACTCCTGGGGTGATGTACGCACTGCCAGCACCCTGGATCACCGAGGCACAAAATCGCTTCCAGCGTTGCACGCGCTGGACACATGAATGATGCCTATGCAGGGCTGCACGTTGCTATTAGAATAACACGTGCGCGCAGGCCGGGCCGCGGCGCGCCTGGCTGAAATCGTAAAAGGCGGCCATGCGCTTGAGCTGCTTCATGCCGCCGTGCAGGCAGCGCAGCGGCGCGCCGGGGCGCAGCCGCCGCAGCGCCTCGTACAAGAACTTTACCTGCTTGCACGTGGACAGGAACACCACCGTCTTGGCCTGCCGGCCCCCGCGCGCGCCCGCCCCGCCCGTCAGCGCGCTGGCGCTCTCATGCCGCTCACTCTACCATGCTTGCGCGCGGCAGGCCTTGTACACAAACTTCACCTACTTGCACGTGGACGGGAATCACCACCGTCTTGGCCTGCTCGCGCGCGCGCGCACGCACCGCCTGTCAGCGCGCTAAGGTCGGGTAGTTTAGGGTAGGTTAGGGCCCGCTGCCGGCTAGCCCACCGGGCTAACGCTGGCAGCGCCGGCACAGCTCACTCTGCCGTGCTTGCGCGCGGCCGGCCGGGGGCCGGCGCGTCGCGGGCGCGCCTGCAGGTGGGACTTGATGAACGCCCAGAGCACATCCATCTTCTCGTGCAGCTCGCAGACCACATATACCTGCGCGGACACACGCGCATCTACTAGAGGAACGCTGCATGACGGAGGCTGTGCAGCTCGGCAGGCCGGAAGCCACAGCCGCTCGTGTCAAACGCCAAGCGCGCGTATCGCAGCACGCAGGGAGCCCGCCGCATCGGCGGGCCCGGCGCGCCTGCTGCAGCTTGACGGGCGTGGGCGCGGCCGCCTCGGCGTGCACGGCGATGAACTCGGGGCCGCGCAGGCTCAGGCGCGCCAGGTCGGCCACGCGGCGCGTCTGCGTCGCGCTGAACAGCAGCGTCTGGCGCCCGCGCGGCAGGTTCTCCAGGATGGCGTTCACCGTCGCCGCAAAGCCCTGGCGCCCGCGCGCACAACGTGTCGCTCACCTCTCCTGACCCTATCCTGATCCCTAGCCTGAAACCTGGCCGCCGGGCTACTGAGTACAGGTCAGGAGCACTCGGTTGTTTTCATGAACACTTGCGTGTCTTGCTGCGGCAGCGTCGGCGCTGGGCTGCCCAGGAGGAGGCGGTGCGATGAGCGCAGCTCGTCGGGCGCGGCCAGGTTTAGGGCAGGGGCGCACCATGTCCAGGATGCGGTCGGCCTCGTCCAGGACGAGCACCTGCAGCCCGCCGGCCTCGAAGCCGGGCGTCTCGTCCATGTGCTGCAGCAGCCGCCCGGGCGTGCACACGAGCACGTTCATGGCTGCGCGCGCGCGCCGCGGCGCGTCAGCCGCCCGGCGCACCCCGGAAGTCGAGGGCTGGCGGCACGGCACCCCGGCTGGAACTCTCTCCCAGCCGAGAGCGGCGCTGCCCGCTGCCCTCATCCCTCCAGGCCGGGCCCAGGCGCGGTTGCAAACGCCAGAGCCTGTTGCCATCCCCAGGTCTGCCGTGACGGCCAGGGAGGAGCCCGCTCTGGACGCGCAGTGCCGCGCGCGCACCGTTGACGCGCTCCTGCTCCTCGTGCACGCCCTTGCCGCCGATGAGCAGCCCGGCGGACAGGTCGTGCCGGGCGCCCACGCGGCGCAGCTCGTCGAAGATCTGCACCGCGAGCTCGCGCGTCGGCGAGATGACCAGGCCGCCCAGCCCGTCGTGCCGGCCCCAGCGCAGCCGGTACAGCTTCTCCAGCAGCTGCGCGCGCGCGCGCAGCTGGACCGCTCAGCCCCAGAGGGCAGCGCGCTGGGCCGCCCACCCCGGAGGGACCGGAAACCCCAGCAGGGCCCAGCAGCTGGGGTACAGCTTCTCCAGCAGCTGCGCGCACGGCGCCGCTGCGCCGCTCAGCCCCAGAGAGCAGCACGCTGGGGCGCCCACCCGGGTGGGACCGGAAGCCCCAGCAGGGCCCAGCAGCTGGGACACAGCTCCACCAGCAGCTGCGGGTGCGGCGCCGCTGCGCCGCTCAGCACCGGCGCAGCGCGCTGGGGCGCCCACCCGGGTGGCACTGGGAGCCCCAGCACAGCCCAGGGGGTCCACTGACTGGTTCACTGACCTGCTAGCTCAGGTTGACAACGGCGCCCAGCCAACTGCTGCAGCCTGCTCTGGCCCCACTGCGTGCGCTCAGCCGCGGCGCAACGCACCCACCCGGCGGGTTGACCCGGGCGGAAGTGGTAGCCCCAGCAGGGCCCAGAGTCAGACAGATGCCAGCAGCTTCCTGATAGAAAAACGGCGGCCAGCCGGCTGCTGCAGCGTGCGCTCTGGCCCCACTGCGAGCGCTCCGCAGCGCTGGCAACACACTGCGAGCGTCGGACGCCAGGCAGGCCGCGGCCTTGCCGAGCGCACCGGCAGCAGGAACGCCAGCGTCTTGCCGCTGCCGGTCTTGGCGGCGCCGAGCACGTCGCGCCCGGCCAGCGCGTGCGGCAGCGCGGCGCGCTGGATGGCCGTCACCGCCGTGTACTTGGCGTCGCGGAGCGCGTCCAGCGTGTAGCGCGACAGCGGCAGCTCGTCAAAGCGCCGCACGTCCGCGTACGACGCGCCGCCCGCCGCCGCCGCCGCCGCCGCCGCCGCCGCCGCCGCCGCCGCCTCAGCGCCAGCGTCGGCGGGAGCGTCTGCGGCTGCGCGGCGCGGTGCGCCACCGCCCCCGGGCAGCGTCCCTGGCTCGGGCGCGCCGGCTGCGATGCGACGCCTCCAGCGCCCCAATCTCATCTGCCTCAGCCTGCGAGCGCTTGGGCTTGCCCGGCTGGGCAACGCGCCGCTTGCCTGCCATCCTGCTCAGCGGCTGCAGCACGCCGCTTGAGCGTCGCGCTTAAGTAAAGTAAGATAGTACTCAGCAGCGTAGAAGCATGGCAGACCAAGCCTGCTCCCCCTTGAGCAACCAAGCCTGCCCTGCTTCTGATGTCCATGCCAGTTCCGGTCCAAACAAAACTGTTCCGAGAAGAAAACCCTGGCTGGCCAGGGTCTGCGCCGAGATTATGCTCTGCCTTACGGCACTGCCTGCGGCAGGCAATTCAATTTTTTTTGGAGAAAGTTTTGAGAAAGGAACACATCCTCAGCTCGTGAGCGCTCTCGTTCTTATAGCTCAGTGCTGCACAGAGCGCAGCCATGGCAAAGCACCACCCCGACTTGATCATGTGCAGGAAGCAACCAGGCATAGGTGCGCGCACTTTTGTGTCCGCTTGTCGCCTGCCGTAGCGCAGGCACTTTGGCTGCGTATCGTCAAGCGTCTCACTGACACTCGGGGTGCGCGGTGTGCAGCTATCGGACGTCTGTGCGAGAAATGTGAGTCCAGCAGCGTCTGCTAGCTTGCCTGCTCGTCTGTGACGGCCTTTGCAACCGTTTTGTCACACCTAGCGTCTTGCGTCTCTGAGCGCACGGTTGGCCGCCGGCTGCAGGCGATGGCAAGTGCGTAATCTGCGACTCGTATGTGCGCCCCGCGACGCTGGTACGCATATGCGACGAGTGCAACTATGGCTCGTATGCGGGGCGCTGCGTGATCTGCGGCGGCGTGGGCGTCTCCGACGCGTACTACTGCAAAGAGTGCACTGTGCAGGAGAAGGATGTGCGCGCCCCTGCTTCGGCCTGTAAGGTGCACTGAGAGCTGCGTGCTTGAGTTGCAGCTGTGTGCTGTGACGTGTGCATTAAACAGTGTTCAGCGCTCCGCTTGGGCAAGGTTCTCACGCAAGTGACTGGCCGCTCTTGGGGCGCAGAGGGACGGCTGTCCAAAGATTGTCAACCTGGGCAGCGCAAAGACGGTGCGGGCCCCGGGCTTGTTGGGTCGCGGCGCAGCAGCACACCAGGCCGGCCTTGGCCAGACCAGTGCCTTTGTGTCTCGCCCCCAAGAAGCTCACCCCCAAGAACCAAGCAGAGGCACGCTGACCGCTCAGCTGCTGGGCTTTTGCGCAGGACCTGTTCTACGAGAGGAAAAAGTATGGCTTCAAGAAGCGGTGACCGCCTGCTGCTTGGCAGTCGGAGGCCAAGCAGCAGGCGCCCACCATCTCCGGCGCTTCGTTTAGTATACAGCTCAGTGTTTTCATGCATGCTTCCCAGTGACATGCTTCCCAGTGACCTCAGGGCGGCTGTGTGCCAGGGCAAGCGGGCAGTGAGCTGGCGTTCGAACAGGGCTGCTCGGGACTGCTCTGCTGTGTTGGTGCAGATTTGCTTCTGGAGAAGCTGCATGTGCTTGTGCAGTGCTCGATCACAGACATTAAAAAAACTGCCATTGTCACCAGGACTACTGCTCTGCTCCCTCCAGGCTTCAGGAGGCCTACCCCTTTAATAGACTACATTTCGTTCTACCTGCAAACCTGTGGAAATGCAGTCCAGGTTTAGTGGGAGCTCCCACTGGGACGAGGCCAAGAAAAAAGGCACACGGCTTGCGTGCACACAGGCTAGCTCGTCCTCATCAGCTTGCGTTCACACAGCTTCTGATGTGGTAGGCAGGCGCAATGCAGAGAGGATGTCCGCTCCTTAGGAGACAAAGCTGTGGAGTGCGCGCGCACAGCCGCCAGTAGTTGCTGCAAGGCGGTACCATGCTGCGCACAGCGGTCGGGCGCCTTGGCGCCGGGTTCGGGCTGGCGGCTGCCCTGGCAGCGGGCGGCGCTTCATATTCGCTGTGCGACGCCGACACGCGGGGGCCCTCCTTTGACCCGGAGGCGCTGGAGAGGGGAGCGAAAGCCTTGCGAGAGATAAACGCCTCTCCGTATGCCAAGAAGGTGCGCGTGCAGGCGCCTGGCGGTGAACCTGCTTTCGCCTTTGCAGCAAGGCGCTAGGTGTCTTCATCTGTCTGCTTGCAGGAGGGCATAAGTGTGCGTCCAGGCAGTGCTTGACGCATAGCTAGGTGTAGCATGGCGTGCGTGCCTTAGTAAGAGGACTGAAGCTTGTGCGCGGCGCGCAGGTCATCGACCTGTCCAAGCAGCAGGAGGTCACTAAAGCGCAGGAGGCAAAGACGGAGGAGGCGAAGGCGCAGGCCGCTGCCCAGCAGTATGCCATTGTGCGCTCCCCCGTCACGGCTCTTGCCTTTTACCCCAGAAGGGAGGGAAGACTGTGTTCCAGAATCGTCCTGGCTGTTGCTCTTTACTGCAGAAGGGAGGGAACACTGTGTTCCAGAAGGAAGGATGCACTGTGTTCCCTGGTGTAGAGAGGCTTTCTCTGGTTACACGCTGTTAACGCTGGCGCACACTGTGCAGGAGCGCGAGCGCGTGCACTGGGAGGAGCAGCGCAAGGCGATGCAGGCAGACATGGGCAACAAGGCGGAGCTCGCGCGGTGCGGGCCTGCAGTTTCGCTCGCCAAGGCATCAGCTGTGTGCCAGGCCTAGCAAGGGCTAGCATGCATCGCCCTGCAACCAGCTACAGACGCTCTGTAGAAGCTGCAGTGTTTTCCAACTACCGCTCACATGCCTGCGCCTGCCTGCCGTGTGCAGGTACGCTAACGAGGTGGCGCGAGGCTTGTCCACATACCACTCACCTGCCTGCTGCGTGCAGGTACAATGACGAGCTGGCGCGCAAGCGCGGCGAGGGCGAGCACGAGAAGCAGCGCGCGCGCAACCGCGAGCTGGTCGCGCTGCAGGAGGAGGGCGCGCGGCGGCAGGAGGCGGAGCGGCGCCGCGTGGCCGAGCAGATCGAGGCCGAGCGCCGGGCCACGGAGAAGTACAAGGTGCTGCGCCATGCGCGGCGTGGCCTGCTGCCACAAACCTACCCTACCCTGACCCAATGTATAGGCAATGGGAGCTGGGAGAGCGAGGCAGGGCTCTGTGCATGAGGCGCGTGACGTTGCGCTGCGCCTCGCTGACACGAGTGTCACTGCCTGCAGCCCATGTCGCCACACCGGCATGGCAGGCCTCTGCGCGACGCCCTGGGCCTGCGCGGGGCGGCAGTCGGAGCTGGAGAAGGGCGTGCAGCGCGAGCGCGCGCTCGCCGAGGCCGAGGGCCGCGCGCGCGAGAGCCGCGAGAACGAGGACGTCAACCGGCGCGCGCTGGCGCAGCGGCTGGAGGAGGAGCGGAAAAAGGTGGTGGAGGCGATCGACACCACCTTCCGGTGAGTGTATTGGCTGGGTCTCTTTGGTCGTTCCTAGGTTTCAAGGGAGGCGCATTGGTGACAACGATCGCCGTTTTGATTTCAGCTCTCTTGAGCTGCAATGCAAAGAGAGTGCGACCCAGCCACTGTCTGGAGTCCGGCCAGTAGCTGGCGGGCTCGCTGGCCACAGTGGGCACTGTGTCACAGGTGACCCGCACACTTTGTCATGGGTGGGTGCGTTGCTATGCGTTCGCGCGCTCATCGTGCTACACATACATGCTCTCATGATCCAACACATGACACACTTCCACTCACCGGTCGGCTCTGTGCGCATTTCTGTGGCTGAGGCCTGCATGCACGTGTCACGGGCTTGCGCAGCCAGGCGACCGACAATGCGCCTGTGGCGCGCGCAGGAACCTGGGCGCGGGCATCAGCTCGCTGCTGACGGACCGCGAGCGGCTGGGCATGGCGGTGGCCGGCCTGTCCGTGGCGGCGCTGGGCATCTACTCCGCGCGCGAGGGCACGCGCGTCGCGGGGCGCGCCTTTGACAGGTGAGCAGCCTGGCCGCCCGCCGCAGGCGCCACAGCCTCCTTCACTCAACTAGTGCAGTGCCGTGTAGCTCGCTGCGCGGCAGCAGATGGAGCAGGTTTGCGGGCCCAGTCGAACTCTTGCAGACGAGGTGGTGGCCCGGCATGCATAATCACTGATGATTCCATCAGCCAGCCCGGCCTCAGTGTCTGGGTGCCTGCTGTTCAGCGCACTGGCGACGGAGCGGATCACCTCTTCATGAAGGCCAGAGCGCCGAGCCTGCATCGAGACCGAAAACTTGGCTCTGCGGGTCGCCGCAGGTGGCTGGGCACGCCCAAGCTGGTGCGGGAGACGTCGCGGCGGCACTGGTGGCAGCGCGGCGGCCCCGAGAAGAGCGTGGAGGACGTCAAGCGCGACTTCAGCGACATCGTGCTGCCGCCCAGCCTGCAAGCGCGCCGGCCGCCCGCGGCTTGCATCCGGCCAGCCGCTGTCCAGCTCACGCGCGCTGTGCACGCGCCGCTCACACCCCTGGCGGGGTAGCGCAGGCCAGACCTGCTTACATAGATAAGTACTTAGCGCGGCTGAACGGGTGGACACTGACCTTAACAGAGGGTGTTGAGGGCCTGCGCCCTGCGCCTGTGCAAAGTCCAAGGCGGGCGCCGCCCTTGGCGCCACCGACGCGCCCCGGCGCCGCGTGCGCAGACGCACATCCGGGGCCTGGCGGCCGTGACGGCCAACACGCGCGCGCACGGCGCGCCCTTCCGGCACATGCTCTTCTATGGGCCCCCGGGTACGCCGCCCGCCCCCGCATGCGGCCCTCCGCGGGCTGGCAGCGCCCTGTGCGCATACCGGCATGCGCTCTCTGCACAAGTCAGCGCATGACCTGTCATCTGGCGCTGGCCGGCGGGTGGCTGGTCGGCAGCAAGCGAAGAGCTCCTGTGTCAGCAGGCAAATGATGATCTGACGGCAGTTGATTCCTTGCCGCCGCGCAGGCACCGGCAAGAGCATGGCGGCCAAGCGGCTGGCGCGCACGGCCGGGCTGGACTATGCGATCATGTCCGGCGGCGACGTGGCGCCGCTGGGCGGCAAGGCGGTGCAGCAGCTGCACGAGCTGTTCGACTGGTCCGAGCGCAGCCGCCGCGGCCTGCTGCTGTTCATCGACGAGGCGGACGCCTTCCTCGGCCGCCGCGGCGCGCAGATGAGCGAGGTGCGGGGCGGCCGCCTCGTGCTTTAGACTAACTTGTACTCTGAGGAGCTCTTCCCTCATGCGGCTCGGCTGGATCAAAGCTGGCGTGCCGCTGTGCAAGCTTGCGCAGGGTCGGGGGCGTGTGGATGATGTTGGCATCCGGGCTGCCGTGTGAAGCACGCTGCAACGTGTTGGTTCGGCTCTTGACCAGCATATGAGCTGGGGGCGGGAGTGCGGGCAAAGCGCGCAACGGATGTGTGCGGTGGTGACTGCGAGCAGTGCAGCGGAGTGCGGACGCCTCAGCGTGCCCAACCAGCAGACCTGGCACACAAACCAGGCCTGCAGCCTCCCCCGGCATGGGCCGCGGCCTGGCAGCGCGGTGGTCCGGCCGCGCGGGGCCGCGACACCGGCGCATTGTGACGTGCTCGACCCGCCAGGCGTGCTCATTCAGGGTAGATATACCCTAACCCCAGCAAGGGCTGCGGCGCAGGGCCTGCGCGCGGCGCTGAACGCGGCGCTGTTCCGCACGGGCGAGCAGTCGCGTGACTTTGCCGTCGTGCTCGCCACCAACCGGCCGGCCGACCTGGACCCGGCCGTGCTGGACCGCATGGACGAGGCGCTCGAGTTCCCGCTGCCCGGCGCCGCCGAGCGGCGGCGCATTCTGCAGATCTACCTCGACTCCTACCTGTCGCGCGCCGGCACCGCCGCTGGCGCGCCCCTCCCGCCGCCCCTCCTGCCGTCTGGCTCGGCGCGGTTCGCGCTTATTTGCGGCCGCTGCGGCTGCTGTGGACGCCAGCGGTCAAGCGGCGCGCGGTCGCGCGGGCGCGCAGGCGGCGGGGGTGCGGCCGCGGAGCAGGGCTTTGCAGCGCGCATGACCGCGTGGCTGCGAGGGCGGTCGGGCGCGCCGGACCGCATCGAGCTGCGCGGCATCGACGCCGCGCTGCTGGACGAAGCGGCCACTGCGACCGAGGGCTTTTCCGGGCGAGAGCTCGCCAAGCTGGTGGCCAGCATGCAGGCGCGCTGGCGGGCACCTGCCTGCATGGCCTGCCTGTGTGCTGGTCGGCTGAGAGCGGGCGCAGAGCGTGCCTGCATGCTGGCACCCCCCTGACGCGGCGCTGTTGCGCACAGGGTCTTGCGAGGGCCACATGTACTGCATTTGACGCACTAGTGTGTACAGGCATCGACTGCCTATGCTGGTGCTGTTGCAATCCTGATCATGGATGTTGTTTGTGAGGACATGGGAGGTGCATGCACCAATAAAGATATTTTGCTCCCGCGCCCCTGTCACCTCTTACCCGGCCGTTGCTGCGCGTGGTGCAGGCGGCAGTGTACGGCAGCCGCGCGGCGGTGCTCACCCCGGAGGTGTTCAGGAGCGTGCTGCAGATGAAGCTGCGTGAGCACGAGCAGCGGAAGGCGTTCACGTCAGACCCCTCCGCCTGACCCTGAGCTCGCCCGCCAGCTCCCCGCGCGAAGCTGACCGCCCATGCCTTGTGCTTGTCTGCCCATGCTGGGTGGCGCGGATGCTTTGAAACTCCAGCCTGAACTCTGCTTGGAGCAAAGCGTGGGCGACGGGCCCGGCGCGGGTGTCTTTCGTTCTGTATTGGGCAGCCTGCTGGTAGGGGGCATGAAGTGCAGCAGCCACTTGGTTGCAGTCATCTTACCTAGCCTGCGCTGCAAAGCTGACACTAGGCTGTGGCGCTGCCATACTACGAGACCGTCGTTGCAGAAACAGCACAGAGAGCACGAAAATGCAGGAAGCCATACATGGGGCGCATTCGTTTGTTCCAATCGGTCACAAAGCAGGCGCCTGGCCGGCACGCAGATGGTCGGGGCACGTCTTCGCGCAGAGCGTGCATGGCATGCACCCTCGCAGTCTCCGTGCGTGCGCCTCCGGCACACAGTGTGCACAGGTCGTTCAAAGTGCTTGGCAGCACTGTAATGCAGCATTGTCTGAAAGGACACAGAGCGCAGCGCGGCCCCCACAGCACAGTTTGTGGAGGCCTTACCGTCCGGCCGCGTGCGGAGCGCCAATGCCCGGCGAGGGCGCTTGGCCCTGCGCAGGGCGCACCGGCTGTGACAGGTAACCCAAGAAAAAAGACCCTGTGACCGGCGCGCGACACAGCCTGGGATGCATCGGCTGGCGGCCCCTCACGCACATGCGCTGCCCCCGCCTCAGCGACCCGCCCTCGGCCGCCGGGAGCCTGCTGCTGACTTCGCCAATCACCGGGCCCTCGCCATCAGCGGACAACCTGGTATAGAGC
>JAABUY010005835.1_pt1 | contig 12227 bp, 19 predicted proteins | sample 5560271 | NCBI WGS metagenome assembly JAABUY01 (sample SAMN10711886, study PRJNA513374) | rock metagenome | isolation source: Antarctica rocks | place: Antarctica: Victoria Land, University Valley
CGGCCGGGGCGGCATCAGCCTTGGCTGCTGGCGCCTTTGTGGGTGGCTTGGCGCCGACGTGCTTGCTGAGCGTTGTTTGCTTGGCTGCTTGCTTGGGAGGCTTGGCGCCGAAAAGCTTGCTAAGCGTTGCCTGCTTCATCCTGGCCGCGCTATGCAGCGTCAGCCCCAGCGTGCTGGCATGATGGAATTGATGCAGCCTTGTTGAGTTGTAGAAACTGCCACGCAGAGCACCGCCTGTGCCTTGTAGGGCCTCGGGTGGCCTGGCCTGGCGCGCTGACGCGACGACAGGCTGCCAGGCGCAGCACGGGACTGCCACTGTGCAACAAGGTGCAAAGCGTGCTGGCCAGAGCAGGGCAGAAGAATAACGGGTGCAAATGTAGGGCGCTACGGGGCTATACAGCAGGCAGCGTCTGCAAGGGAGCATGCAGCGCAGGCCTGTTACTGACTTGGACAGTTTTTTTTCAGGATTGTGAGAGCAGCCTAAAGCCCTATAGGGTCACCATTTAAAAATGTTCCGTTGAAAATGTTCCGATGCGTCTCGCGTATGCGCGAGCGCCAGCCCGGCTCTGACTGGCGTGAGATGAGCCCAGAACCTGTGAGGCAATCGCGCAGCAGCCTCGTGGATGGCCAGCTACTGGGGTAACTTCAGCGAGCCGGGAATCTTGCGCCCAGCTACGGGCGGCGCGGTGCCGGCCGTGCACCCAGCATATCAGAACGCGGTCGCGCTCAAGGCGGGCGCAGGCAACCGCAGCGGCAAGGTGCTTAGGGAGGAGCCCGCCGCGTGCGCTTGCCTTGCACCCACGCTGACCGGCGCGTGCGCTACAGGGCAACGATGCCACCTTCCACCCGTTTGAGAGACTCTTTGTCGGTGACAGCAGAGACAGTGCTTCAGACAGGTAGCTGTACGCGCTGTACAGGGCCCGGGGTCTGTTTGGTCAGCTCTTCTGTGCAGCGGGCGCAGCGCTCTGGCGCATGCAAAGGGCACAGGCCCTTACCATACACCACCGTGCCTGAACCCCTGGCCTGAACTACTCTGGTCAGCTGGCTGCAGGTTCCACGTGCCCAACTTTCAGCAGTGACGTTCTGTGGAAAGCAGCAAGAGCATAACAACTATTGAGCACGCGCTGCAGGCTGCAGGCTAGGGCAGCAGGAGGCGAGACTATTGCACCGCCGGCTGCGCCCTTCAAGCCTGCAAGCCCGATGAAGCGCAGCACGGCGCCGCAAGCAGGCCACTTCTATGGCACCGTGTCCGGCTGCGCGACGCCGTACGTGCCGGTGCGCGCCCTGCGCGTGACCATTTCAGGTGTCACCAGGCACGCCGTGCGTGCCCTGCAGGCCTGCATGTTGTGAGAGAAAGCAGGAATAGGCGTCCCGACACAGCCTCGCTCCCCCCACCCGGGCACTATTTGCAGCGGCCTGAGAAGCTGAGTAGCACTCTCAAAGCAGCAAGGCCGCACTGCCCACTTTGTGCTGAGCATGGCCGCGGAGGCTGACGGGCACGCCGGGCGCAGCATGGCGAGCCGCGGCTGTGCAAGGGCGACCACGTGGCGCAGCCGCGGGGCATCTACACCACGCCCATGAAGCGCGGGGGCTTTGGGTACAACCGGACCACGCTCAGCGAGGTACACAGCCACAAGGGCGTGGTGCGCGCGCTGTCATGGCTGTGCAAGCGCTGGCGCGTGGGCGTGGCCAGTACCAGGCCCGCTGCTGAGTCGCACAGTGCACCGCAGACTGGGGAGTACGAGTATATAGCCGACCCTGGGAGGGGGCGGCGGTCCGCATCGCCGCAGGGCGGCGATGCGCGCGCGCCCTTCCGCCCGCCGCAGCTCGTCAGCGGAAACTCGTTCGCGAGCTATGCGGTGCGCACCCATGGCGGTGGGCTTTCGACAGAGCCGCTCAATCATGGGACTCGGCCTTGCAGCAAGGTATACAACATGCCACAATGTTCTTCGTGACACCATAGTGTCTTGAGTGGAGTGCGCATGATTCAGCGCATGCCACATTTGCCACATGCAGGGGTGCAGTACCTTCTGGATGGGCCTGCTCTGCTCGACGCAGCTCGCATGCGCCGCACTGACCATGCGGCTTTCGGGTGCGGCGCGCAGCATCACCCGCAGGGCGGCCCTGTGCAGGCGGGGAGCCGCACTGATGCCAGCATCGGCCCTGCCTTCCGGCCAGTGTTTGCTGGCCGGACAGACGCTTTTGGGCCGCAGCCAGAGTACATCCCCTGTCCTTGCTCGCCGCTCACGGTGCGGCCGTGTTCGTGAACCACATGTCCATCATGGCTGTATGCATCTTGTCCATCACCCTAACCTTGCCACGCTTTCACCCGCGGCGTGATGATCCTCCATTTGTCCGTATTGCGCAACACCTGCAAAAGTGCATGCGCAATGCACATGCCCGTGCACTGACAGACGCTTGGGCTGTGACGCAAATGTTGTGTGGGCTGTGACTCGGACGGTGTGCGTGCAGAGGGCCGGCGCGGCCACTGAGAAGGGCCTCGCCTTCTGGCCTGCGCACATTGGCCGGAGCGCTGCGACGTGCAGCATCATGCGGATGAACGCACTGATATGGGGCAGGACACCTGTGGTGCCCCAGGATGTTGTCTGAGGCTGTCCACACGGGAGTGGATGCCGGCAGGCGCCGGGCTGCCTTTTGGGTCGAGGGTGAATGCTACTAGAACTGCTGCCATGCAGTTGTGCAACTTCTGCGGAAGAGCGTGCGCGCACAGGTGCGCTGGCAAACGCAAGTGTGTAAGTGTGCTCATGGTGCTGCGCATGTGACGAACAGCACGGGCCAGAAAAGTAAGAGGCGGTTGCCTTGTTGTGCCTATCCGATGCAGACGCTGTACGGAGCGCATACTGGACTGCGGTGTTACAGCTTGGCATGCGCGCTGAATGCATGTGCAAGCATGTCCAGCAGCATAACAGCCCAACAAACCATAACAACTAGCAGGGTGCAACACAGAAGCCTGCACAGGAGGGGGCCCAGACAGGCAGCCCAAGCGCCAGGTTTCGCTGGCATGCAAGCACAACACATCAGCAAATTTATTCTACACCGCCACGAGGCCCTGAGCTTAGGAGCTCTGTATTGCAATATCAGACAGCGGTTCTGCAGCACGAACACAGCTGCGCGCCAAGCCTCATGCTATACACAAAACTGCGAGCCAGCGCGGGAGCGGCTGATGCCCTCCACAGAACACCAGACCGAAATCTGACAGTAGATCAGGGTGACCAGGTCGTACATCCCAGATTGCAGACAACTACTGTATCTGCCACTCGCTGCCTCATGCACATGCTCTCAGGCGCAGCGCAAAAGCTAGCCGTTCATGCAAGGAGCGGCGGCGAGCTCTGTCCTGCCCACCTGCGAACGCACAAATTGCTGTCAAGTCAAGCTGTGCGCCATGCACAGCGCGCGCCAAGCCTCTGCCCTGCGCCAGGTCCAGAGCATGCGCTCTTCACCAGCGACTATTGTGCAAATCGACAGCTGCCTCTAGCTTCGCCAGATTTCAGGCAGAGCAGAGCAATAGATGCACTCGCATCATCCAGCGCAGCCGCTACCTGAGCCAGAGCTATCCGCCCGGGGCCGGCTATGCCGCAGAGCTGTCATCGCCCTCCTGCAGCAGCCGCCGCCGAGGCTCATCAGGCCAGCGCCCGCCCACGCCGTCCTCATCAGACGCGCCCTGCGCGGCTCGCAGGCTCAGGGGTGCCCCAGGCTGCGCACGTCGGCGAGGCCCCACTGACCGCGCTCTGCAAGACTCACCGGTGCCGCGGCTGCTCCCAGACGCCCGCACCTGAACCTAAACAAGTGCATGCACGCAGGGGTGCTGGCGAGGCAGTGCCGCACCAGCGAGCCCGCAGCGCGCCTGGCAGCCAAGCAACAACCCACCGCCTCACATACCGGCTCGCCTTTTCAGGCCTCTCGCAGCGCATGCCGTGATGGGGCGGGGGCGCGCGCGCCTGGGCGCCCGCGGCCAGCACGGCTGCGTGGTAGTCCGGCTGCCGCGCGCACGCCGCGCGGCCGCCCAGGAAGCACGCCGTCGCCGGCAGCAGCAGCAGCGTGCACAGGCACATGCTCAGCCTGCGCCGCGCGGCGCGCGTGAGGCGCATGTCGCTGCACTCATGTAGCGCTTATGCGCAACAAACAAAGCTCACGCTTTTCTCACATATCTACAGTGTCGCTTGGCACGACTGCCGCCAGGACGAAGGACTTGGTACAGCATGCCCGTGGCGACCAGCAATCACACAAGCTCGCGCCTCATGTCATCATGCCAGCTGATCACCTGCCCCTGCCCGCCCCCAGCCAGCCCAGGGATGCAGAGCAGTGCAGGATGCGAATCCTTCCGGCAGCTGGCGCGCGCTCGCGAGCGCCCGAGCCGCGCCGCCAGTCCTGAACGGCGTCCTGGAACTAACCGGCTGCATGCGGTGTAGGGTTAGAGTAGTATAAATTAGGGTTTCCAAGCGCCGGGGCCGCGCCGCCAGTCCTGGACGGTGTCCTGGAACCAGCCGATCGCGGGCGAGGACGGCACGTCGCCGAGCACGTGGATGATGACAACCACGAGCGCCATCGCGAACGGCCGCAGCCGCGGCGGCACCGACCACAGCACCAGCGCGTTGGACGGCGCCTGCCGGCCAGCGCCGCATGTCTGTCAGCGCCGCGCCTGGGCTGAGGACGCCCGCGCCCCCCGTTCGCGTAACGCGATGCCAGGGCCTGCCAGCCAAGCCCGCTCTCCGCAAACGGGCAACCAAGCCGAGATGCACCACGGCCCAAAGGGGACTGCATGCATGCCTGAGGGGGACAGCATGCGCGCCTGACACACTGTCAAGTCCGGCTGGAGTCTGGAGCTCTGGAGCTCTGGGACTGTCAAGGCTCTCGCGCAGCGCGTGCGCGCGCCTGGATGGAGAACAGCGCCAGCTCCCCGAGCGCGAAGGGCGGCACGAAGGCAGCCAGGCTGGGCGCCAGCCCGAAGCCCAGCGCCACGCACACGCACCTGCCGTGTGCCGGCTCGCATCAGTGCGCTGGGGCTAGCAGGCAGCGTGAGGAGCCAGCAGCGCTCCATGCAATCAGTGGGATGCTGGAGATCTCGCTGCCTCGAGAGGCGCAGCGTGCCTGGACGCTGACTGTGAGCGCCGTGCACCCCGCGCCAGATGTGCGCAACCTGCTTCACTACTGGAATGCAAACAGCTTGTGCCTTGCGAGCGAGGTCGCCTTGCGAGCGAGGTCACCAGCAGATGCCAGGAGAGGCGGCGCAGAGACACCTCACCATATGCGGCTGTGCGGGCAGGAGGCCGGCGGGCCCGCACCCGACGCCGCAGCCGGCGGCGCAGATGAGCAGGGCGTGCTTCAGCGACGCGCCCAGACGGTCCAGCGCCACGCCGCCCAGCAGCGTGCCGGCCACACCCGTCGCCACCGTCACGCCGCCGAACGTCAGGTCGGCCGCCTCGCCCGGGATCGCGAACGTGTCGCGGCCGGCCTTGGGGCCCAGGTACGCGTACGCGCCGATCACGCCTGCGACGCGGCGCCGGCTGGTACGCAGGCACCGCGCACGCGCGGTGGCAGGCACATCATCCATGCGCTACGTGCATCGCATTCTGTGTCCTGTGCACACACCAGTACCAAGGAACGGCTCGTGAGGAACGCGACCCCCTGGAAATGAGTGCGGCGCAGCAGGCAGCTTCCCCGGCTGCAGACGAGCACAGGGTCTGCTACCGCGCTCCGCCATCACAGTGCCACGAGCAACTGGCGCCCAGCCTGCTGTCCTGCCCTAGGGTTTGGCGGGCAGCGGGCGCGCGCGGCCCGGCAGCGGCACCTGTGTAGAAGGTGATTCCGGCGATCGCGCACGCGAACACCGGGTGGCGCAGCACGGCCGCCAGGTCGGCGCCGAAGCTGCGGACGGCCGCGCGCAGGCCGCGCTCCGCCTTAAGCGCGCCGCCGCCGGCCGCCACATCGCTGCCTGCCGCGGCGTGACGCCCCGGGTTGATGCCCCGGGTCAAGCAAAAAAAGCCCTGGGGAGATGAGGGCACATGGGGACACGCCCTCGCGCTGGCTGCTGCCCGCACCAGCAGCGTCAGGGCGGCGCCTCATCGGCAGTGATGAGGATGCCGCGGAGGAGCGTACATGCACAGCAAGCATCTACAGCACAGCATGGCGGCGGCAGGTCATGCGGAAGCGCGCGGCCGCTGGCAGGCATGTGCTGCGGTGCGGAGTAGGGTTAGGGTTGCACCGCGCAGGTCGAGCGCGGGCGCCAGCGCGCAGAAGCCCAGGAAGGGCAGCATGGCGGCGGCCTCCAGCAGGAACGCGGCGCGCCAGCCGAGCGGGCCGGCAATCAGGCCGCCGAAGATGTACCCCAGCGCGTAGCCGACCGGGATGCACAGGTAGAATGTGGCCAGCCAGCGCGTCTTGGCGCCCGCTGGCGCGTTGTCGTCTGCGCCGCCCGCCACGACCGCGTCGGCACCGCGCTGGGCGCCCCTGACATGCAGGCAATGCGCTGGACGGCTGCGCGCGTTCTCTCCCTGTCACAACCGTCAAGACTGAGCATGGGCAGCCTGTGTTCCAGCGAGTGCCAGTGCACGGCGATAGCAGGCCACCAGTTCTGCCATACTGGGCGAATCCCAAAAGCACCCTGCGCTGCGAACGAGCGGCAGCGCTGTGTCGAGCAGTGCTTCTGCATGAGGTTGTCCGGACGGTGCACAGAAGTGCGGGCTGCACCCCCAGGCCGCATCAGTGCGGCGCCTGCACAGCCAGCCCCGCGCACCGATGAACGGCGCGGCCAGCGACACGAAGGACGCCTCGCCCACGCCGACCGCCATGCGGCACAGCACCAGGCTCCAGAAGCCTGCGCGCTTCAACCCATTCATTGAAGGCCCCGCATTCGATGCCCGTCGTCCTGGTAATGTCCGGGGCAGCGCTCGCCAGCACACCGGAGCAGCGCCTCACCCATCTCCACACATCACATTATTACCGTTAGTACCCGTAGTAGTACCCTTAGTAGGTACCTGTATTGGCATTAGGGTCAGGGCTTGCATGTGGCCAGTTCTGACATGACCACATGCACGGGAGCCTCATCCTTGAGCAGGTCGCGCCGGGCTGTCAGCTAAGCGTGTCGCCCCTCTGACACCCCCCAGACCCCGTGCGGGCACAGCTGACACAGTGACAAAGTCAGAGCGCCACAGTGGCCTGCACACTTGAGGTACGCAGGCCCCGGGCTACGCAGCCAGGACTAGTGCATGGGGATGCAAGTGCACGGCCGCCAGGCGGGCGCACGCACCCACGGCCACGCCGCAGCCCGCGGTGGCCAGCGTCCACACGCCCAGGCCGATAGCTATGAGGCGGAAAGCGTTGCAGTGCTTGCTCGCCTCGGCGAAGAGCGGGCTGCTGATGAGCAGACCCACCTGGCGCGGGGAGGGGGGCAGCGGTCAGCCGGTCAGCCGTTAGCTGGTGGTGCGGTGAATCGGAGCTGGCTGGCCGACCACGCTCGGCTCGCACCATGAAGGCGGCCGGCAGGATGCCATCCTGGAACAGGGACAGGCTGAAGTCGCCCTGCGGCAGCGCAGAGCTGGTTTACAAGTGTCAGGCGTTTGCGGTGCGCAGCAGCAAACAAGGAAAGCTGCCACCAGACCTGTATGCCGCTGCCAGCCACGTCCTCGCTGCCGCGTGCGCCGTTTACGCCATTGGAAGAAATCACGCCTGTGCACAGGCGGCCAACACCCGTCACGCTCGTCTCATCTATAGACAGGTCATACACACAGACAACGCTGGGGCGCACCCCGGTCTACGTAGATCATCATGTTGATGCATGAGAACAGCAGCAGCAGGCGCCCCGGGCTGAACCAGCCCGCCTTTTTTGCTGGGGCGTCAGGCGTGGTTGCTGTGTCGGCATCCATGCCTGTCTGACTGGCCTTGTCCGCCTCGCTGGCGCTGTCAGCCTCGCTCGCATCCGCCCATGCCGCTGCAGAATACGCGGTGGTCAACATCGAGAGTCATCAGACCACGCAGGTTGCGCGGAGAGTATGTATGAAGCTCAGCTTCCCAATGCCCGAGGGCGACATGTCGCTGCGACCTCGCCAGGTCAAGGACAGCAAACCTGGTGGACCAGTGGTGGTGCGGGTACGAGTTTCAAGACGAAGCCTAGCTGCAGCTAGGCGGCAGCTGCAGGGAAGAGTGACAGCGCACGCCACAGGCAAGCGGGACATACAGTGCCGCCGAAGGAAGCTCTCAGCGGCAGGAGCACCAGTCAATGTTCGCACGATCGCGCACCAGCGTGTCTGCCCACCCGTGCAGCTTACGGTGCTGAGGTGCGCGCTGCAGCTGCCCGTGCAACCGCACCACCATGAAAGTGTCACACCCTGGTGCATAATGCGCGTTTGCCACAAGCAGGCGGCCCCTGGCGTGGCGCCGCGTCGGCCTGCCTGGATGGCAGGCGGCGCCCGCGCGCTGCTGCTGCTGGCGCTGGCGGCGCAGCTGGGGCGCCACCCGGCCGGCGCGCAGCGCAACGTTTTCCAGCAGGACCACCCGGGGCGGCCAACAGTGGACTCTGTGCACGTCAAGACCGTGGGCTTGGCATGCAGCAGCCCCTACACGCTGACGCAGCTGACCAGCCCCGTGTTTGACGGCTACCTGGCGGCGCTCGCCAACGTGTTCACACCCACCGCGCCGCTGCTCTTCAACGCTCAGTGCGCCCGTGTTCCTGGCACCGTATTGCGCACCAACTCCTCACTTTCACCCTGCGAAGCAGTCGGAACAAGCCTGTTACGCTGCTCTGTCAGCTGCAGCATGGCCTCATCAAGCGATTCTGATGCTCAAGGCTGTGTGTGAAATTGCTTGCGCGCTGGTACCAGGTGCCGCACGGCCGTGCTGTCCGGCATCGCAAGCTGCCTCTACACGCTAGACATTGCGCTGCAGAGTGGCACGCTGGCGTTGCTCACCAACCTGCAGGTGCGGGCGTCCCTATGCGCCGACCACCCCCACACATGCTCCCTATCTGCCTCACTGAGCTGATGCCACCCTGGCGACCCTGCCAGCCAGTGAGAGTACGACGGGTACCTGCGGCGTCTCATTGCCTGTGTCTCGCGAGCATAGAGCAGCGCTGCGGGGGTGCCGCCGGCCATGATTGCTCGCCTGACAGCACAGTCTGAACTGCACCGCATGCGGCTGTGTAATGGCAAGCTGAGAGGCTCCAAGGAGTTGCTGGCATGCCCTATCACCTCCAGACAAGAGCCGACTTCATGTACAAACAGCCTGGCGGTCTGGCCATGCGTCAGCTACCTGGAGCCGGTCAGCATGCTCGGGTGGGCAGGGCTTTGGCGGCCTGGACTTCCAGCAGTGCTCGCTGGCGCTGGACGGCGGCGCGGCCGCCAGCAGCGCCACATGCTGGGCCGACGCGGGCGCGGGGTCGACCGTGGCCGCCGCGTCGCCCATCGCGGAGACGCTGCTGGGGCCCACGCTGTTCACGCAGACGCTGTATGACCGCAACCCGGCCACCGGCGGCACCGGTGTGGGTAGCATCGACATCCGCTTTGTGTGCAAGTACCTGTGAGCTTGCTTTTCTGTCCCAGGCTGTCAATTTTATATAGCATATAAGATTTGGCTCCTCCTTGGCCACGCCATGAGGGCAGCGCACCACTTACTGGTCCGGCACTTTGCCAGGCGTTTACTTTGAGGCTAATTTGATTGCCTGATTGTTTACATGCGCACCACATCACACACACCACATGACAGCACCGCACATTGCTCATCGTGCTGTATACAACACAACACATTCAGAATGCTACCTCTTGTCATAAGTCTCGGCATCATGCTGATGGCACGGTCTGTGCGTTCAACATGATCCTATCCTCGCATGTACTTCATGCCTGGGAACTTAACATGTGGCTCTACATGAGCCGCAAATCACAAGCTGAAGTACTGAAAAGAATGTCATCCTGGCAGGAGAAAGCTGCTGACACATGCTCACCCGCCAGCAGATACCCAAGGGCGGGCTCGCAACGCCCTAATAAAGCACTGATATCTGGATCAATAAGGAGCTCGTGCAACAGAAATCTTGCGCCTACTGACATTCTGAAGTTCCCGAGAGGTGAACGGATTGGGAAATTGCAGACGTGCGCCTGCCCAATGCGCCCTGGGCAGGCGCTCAATCTTCGCCAAGCAGCGGGCCACACTCTCGCGCTGCATACACAGTTGTAGATACAGCATGCGCAAAAACTGCTCATTCATGTCTTGTGCCATGCGTGCAACGCATTGAGCCGCGGATGCCTCTAGCTGCGTTCATGCTGCTGCGTGCAGCGCACTCTCACGCCCTTCACAGCACACATATGCCGTTTACCGCATCCCAGCGAATACATACACACAGCATTGACATGCTGCCGGAGTCTTCTGTGGTGCCACCAAAAGAATTTGGCTAGTCCTGATGCCCTGTGCGCGCGCCATGGGACCCAACAAGATATACTTCGTGCACGCCGCGACTGCCAGCCGCTGCGCAGGACTGCGCAGACGAGGGGTTCGCTCGCACTCCCTGCACCCCACCGCCGCCTGCCCATGCCCTACTCTTCGGAGCCGGCCGGGCGCCCCAGCGCATACATGCTGATCGGCACCAGGGAGCGCTCCAGCGGGATGGTGGCGCCGCGCGCGTCGGGCGCGGGCCGCGCGCGCTTCCGCCGGCCCACCTGCGGGCGGCAGGCCCCTGCATCAGCGACATGCATGCCAGTAAGACAAGCTCTGCATGCAGCGTGTCTGGACACGGGCTTGATGAGACCGTCGACATATGCCTGCCTCTCCCTGTCTCAAGACAATCACCCATTGTCGCAGCCACCCATTTGACACCCCATGTCACCTTGGGAGGCGCGCACTTACTGCCAGTGTGAGCGCTAGAATCGCATGGCGCATGGACGCCCTTACCAACAGGCCAGCGCTCCCTTTCGACACAGGATGGGTCGAGCACAGGCAGGTTCATTGCCCTCTCAAAAAAAGCAAAGCAGGCCCCAATTAGCAACGAGCTCAAAAGGCAACGGAGCCCCCTGACCCAGCTGCCTCGCTCGGATTTAAATGGGCCAGCCCGGCCAAGCAAGCAGCGCACTGCACACTTCCGTGTCAAATCAATTAAGCATGATAACCGACAACATGCACTTGATGCACAACGCGACCGCACCTCCACCGCCGGCGCGTCGCCCGCGCCGGCCGCGCGGCCGCGCGCGGAGTCCACCACGCCGCCCAGGGCGCCCGTCACGGCGCCCGCCGCGCGCGCCCACCAGCCCGCGCCGGCCTCCGTCACAGCCGCCGCCGCGCGCCGGCGCGCGTCCTCCTGCGTGGCAGTGTAGCGCGCGGACTCCCGCTGCCGCGTCTCACTGCGCGCGCCGGCATGCACGGGTGAGCCTCCGGCGCAGACAGTGCATTGGTCCCTGCAATAGAGGGCTTCCCTCCATCGTTGCAACTGTCCTGCTTATGTGCAAGCCCGCTTCGATCGTCGAAGCGGACCAGTCATCTCACTGCTATGCTGTGGAGTGGCCGGCATCACGATGCCGGCGCGACCAGCGTGGCCTCTCGTGTGTGGCGGCGCAGCGCGCAGCCTCGAAGCTGGTGCCATACTGCAGCCGTACGCGCTGCTGCAGGCCGCTGGCGGTGGCCCCCGAGCACCGCATGCTGCGTGCTTTGGTCACCAGCCCACATGGCTGCTGGTGCTCAGAGCAGTGTGTGGCAAATTTCTACGCCCGCAGCGCATCATGCACCGCAGCTCTTTGCAAGCAACGCGTGCAATGCTCCAGCTGGGTGCCCACCGCCGCTCGCGCGCCTTCACGAAGCGCGCGGCCTCGGCGAAAACGTCGCCGCCGCGGCCGGCGCCGCAGCCGGACATCATAACGCCGACATCCGTGCGGCCCATGCGCCGCTGCATGACATACTCCAGCGCGGGCAGCTGGTCCCGCGTCACCCAGTGGATGCACTCGACGGGGCACGTGTCGATGGACTCCTGCACCCCAAGGGTTGGGTTTAGGTAAGGTACCCATGCAGCGCTGCATGACATACTCCAGAGCGGGCAGCTGGTCCCGCGTCACCCAGTGGATGCACTCGACCAGGCACGCGTCAATGAAGCCCTGCGCTCAATTTGTTAGGGTTATGGTAGGGTACCCAACCCCCGAACCTGGGTCCGGCAGCGGGGCCGCTAGCCGGGAGGTGCCAGCGGTCAGCGACGGCACAGCTGCAGCTTGCTGGGCACCAGCTCGCTGCAGCTGTGCCGT
>JAABUY010005838.1_pt1 | contig 12223 bp, 14 predicted proteins | sample 5560271 | NCBI WGS metagenome assembly JAABUY01 (sample SAMN10711886, study PRJNA513374) | rock metagenome | isolation source: Antarctica rocks | place: Antarctica: Victoria Land, University Valley
GCTGTGGCCACCAATACCTGCTGGCTGCTGACATCAGCCATGTCAGAGTCCTGCTCTGTTGCATTGTACAGGCTGCTCATTGCGTGGCCCTGTGCGCCCTCTGGCTGAGTCTGACTCTGTGTCTGTGCTGGTTCACTGTCATTCTCCAGAGGTGGCATGGGGTGAGTTGGCACTTCCTGCAGCTGCTGTGGCACTGGGTAGTATTCTTCCTCATCTTCAGGGAGCAGCTTGATCTGGTGGCTCCGCAGGTTCTGCTGTGCCAATGTCAGGCCACAGTCTTCTGCAGCCATAGGCAGCAGCTCTATCTTGTGGCTCTTCACAGGGTCTGAAGCAGCTCCATTGACTGACGCTGCAGCACTGGCTGAGCTGTGCTCAGCTGCTGTTACGTCGGCTGCTGTCGTGTTGGCTGCTGCTGCAGTGCCTGGAGTGACCTGCCGTGTGCTCTCAGCCCCTGTATTGCCACTAGCAAGCACAGCAGACCAACTGCCACTGCCTGCTGTGGCTGCATAGCCCTGCTGTAAGCTCTCAGCTCCTGACCGACCAGCAGCACCACCAAGTGCATGGTCTGCACCTTAAGCTGTTGGCAAGGACATTTGCTCTGTGCTGACAGGCTCTGCTTGGCCACTAGCAGACGCAGCAGGCAAGCGGTTTTGTCCAGCTGCTGTGGATGTGCAGACCTCACATGGGCTCTGAACCCCTGTGCTGTAAGATACAGCAGCCTTGGCAGTATCTGTACTGCCCGCATCAATGATGGGAAGCTGAGCCTCTGCATGACGGGGAGCAGCAGATGTGCCGGCAGCGGCATCTGCCACTGCAGCATCAGGCGCTTGCTGTGGGCCTGAGTCTGCATCTGGCGCTGATCTGCCGGTGCGGGCGCTGAACTGGTGGTGAAGGTGACGATTCAGACGAGCACCAGGCCTAAGAAGTGGGTCAAATGGCATTTCCTTCTTTGCCTTTGAAGCTGGCGCTCTGATCTGGTGTTGAGCCGCTGGCATTGGCCGCTGCTCATTTACTGCCTTGTATGCAGCTGCTAGACGTTGCTGATTGAGACCCACTGCAGCAGCTGAAGCATCACATTGCTGCAGAGAGGCTGCATGACGCTGTGCAGCAAGTGCACGTGGCACCTCATCCAGGCCTGCATCTGATGTGTCTGCACCAGTGCTTTGCTGTGGGTTGACAGACAAGCCTGAATTACTGATCAATGCTGTCAACTTCTCCTGTGGGGCACTAGTCAGCAGATCAGAGTCTCGCTCTGGGTGTGTGTAGTTTGGGAAGTACTGTGATATGTCATGCTGACGCTTGCCTTTCACTGCTTTGGCCACAGACTTCAACAGAGCAAACCCTGCCAAGCCTGCAGCCTTGCCAACTGTACCGAGACCGCGCAGCATGCTGCTGTGGCTAGCACTCGTTTCAAGGCAGTCTTGATGTAGGCGCTCCTCCCAGCTGCAAGGGGGGTCAAGGGGGGGTGGATGGTAGTGGTCCTGCATCTGATGGACGCACTGCTTGAGGTAAGGGTGGTCTAGAGCCTGGAGACTAGTCAGGCGAGCGCTGGGCTTTGGATGCAGTATTGCAACAAAAAAAGCTGACAGCAGCCTCTGGGGTTGTACTGCAAGCTCTGATCTGACTCAGGATAGGGTGCTCTGCTGGAGTCTGTGTGGCTTCTGCCAACAGGACAGCCTTAGTCTGCAGGCAGAACATCAACTTTGAGCAGATTGCACAGGACACTATGCTGTTCATTGACAGGCAACTTTGCAAGGCATGAGGTGCAACTGACATTACACACAAGCTGTAGAACACATGTTGGTGATGTTGCTACAGAGCAACAGACAAGCAGTGAAGAGGTGAGCAAGTATGTTAGCAGATGACCAACAGATGCTTACCCAAGAGTGCTGCACCTTCTGTGCTTCTTTGTATCTCTGCCACCCATGCTTGAATGGTGCGTGAATGAAGTCCCACATGTCAAACGGCAGGTCTCCAGTTAGCATGTAATACAAGGTGCAGCCAGAAGACCACATGTCAGCTGCAGCTCCATTGACCTTCTGAGACCTTTGAGGGACCTGAGTTGCCAGCTTAAGGGCATGCAGGACGTCTGGAGCAGCATACGGCAATGAGGAACCAGCTGGCACAACATCCTCGGCTCCAGTGTCTGCAAACATGCACTCTGTAAAAGTACAGTTGACTTGTATTGTGTGACATCAGCTCTCATGGCTCACTGCTCCTCTTTAAGGATGTGACAATACTAGGTATAAATTGACAGGCAAGCGCAATGTCACCGAAGTCTTTGACCCTGCAAGAAGCTGGCAGGTGGCTTGAGTTGTAATCTTGCTGAAATTTGGAGGAGTGAGATATGCGGTTGTGAGCAGCTGTACCTGATTTTGCTGATAAGCCAAAGTCAATCAAACGCAACCTGTTCCAGGCATTATCCTCCGCATGTGCCAATAGAATGTTTTCAGGCTTCACGTCCATGTGCGCAATACCAGCAGAACCGTGAAGTTTGCACAGTGTCTGCATTTTGACAACTCACTTTGAAGAGCCACCAACCTCTGCCTGGCTAGCAAGCAAGCAAGCAACAAACAGCACATACAATCAGCACTGACCTCTAGTAGGGGCGCTGCAGTTGCGACCATTCTTGCCTCAGTCAGATGCACATGCTTGTCAATTGCGCTCCTCTCAAAGTAGTCAAGCAGACGAATTCCGTCAACCAACCTGCAAATGTGATATCTTTCAGCAGCTGAACACGATGTGGATGTGCCTCTTGTGTTTCTGAAGACTTACTCAAGCAGCATGACATCTTGTCGAGACAAATGGAGAAGATTGTCCTTGAGCCTGACCACTCTGAGGACTCCTGAGCTCTCAGCGAGTAGCAGCAGTGTGGTCTCGCACTGAGCAAGCTTAAAGTCAGTGACGCACTTAGCAGCAACCCACTCGCCAGACTCGGTATTGTACCATCTGTCACAACCAGTCCTGTTGGTTTCAGCTACTAAAGTTTCGATGCAATCAAGCTCGACGTGAATGAGCTCATCGCTTCGTACCTCTCCACCTTAGCGTACCCTCCCGACCCCAGCATGCGCTGGTGCTTGCTGGTCGGACGCCGGTATTTAGTTGATGCAACCGCTTCCATACAGCTTGAGCACAAAGCGTCTGTCTGACGTTGAAGGACGTCGTTGCAAAGGCAGTGCTGCGTAAATTCAAATGACGTCCCTGGCACGAAGTCAGGGTGGCCTCAGCTATTGCAGTCTGCCTGCAACCTGGTACTTGCTTTTGCTCCTGTGCATGTGAAGTGCAGCAGCAATACAGTCTAGAGAGTCCACATGCGGACAAAATATCTTTGCTGCAAATTTTGATACAAATATAGTGACATAATGTTGCCTGGCGCAACTGCTGTTATGGCATATCAATGGAGTCATAAAAATTTGCTAGCTATTGCGCCATTGCATTACTGGCTCGACTGGCACATGTGACTGTAGGTACCTTGCTTGACTTTGTAAGCAAGAAAAGACAGCTTATAGATTGATGAAAGGTGCTACGCTGATGTCTGAATTTTGGCCTATCTGCAATTCAGACCCATGCCTGCAATACAGGCCACTGCCTGGTGACGTGCAGCACACACCATGCATGACTTTATAAAGTTGCTAGGCACCTTGTGTATAGCCTTCAGTTCAAAATTCCTGTGCAGCAGTTGACTGTAAGTATAGCCAGCAATCATAACATACATCATCGCAGACGTGCTGCACTGCTCTTACTCAGTCTCCTCCAAGTGAGATGATATCATTCAGTCTGGTGGTTGAACATGTCCATAAAAACTCTCGACTGGGTCATTGATATTGTGTCCCAAGGAGTCTACACCACTGTATTCCATGTCAACACACCAGGGCTGGTCAGTGGACATGTAGGGCCTGGGAGGTAGCATGTAGGGTAGTGGCATCATCAACCTGCAACACAAATGCAGCACTGAGAACTGTGGTGCAGACACAAGTGGTCGTCATCATAGCGCGCACTGCTATTACCGAACACTGTTGTCATTACTCTTGACAGTGATTTAGGAAAACTACATTGTCAAACAAGGCTGCTGTGTCTAAGCAAACACTGCTACACTGCCAAAGTGGTTGGCATGCTTTGTAAGACTGGGTGGTCTGCAGTGATGGCTTGTTCCCCGCAGTGGATGCTGCAGTGTTTTTGGATGCAACTACTTGTGCTTGCAAGAGTCCACTGACAAAAAATGTAGGGCATGGAACCAAGCATGATGCTCACTGATCATCGCACCTGCTGGCACGACTGATGTTGCTGCTGGCCCCACTGCTATCATCTGTGCCTGCTTGGCTTGACCAGAACTCTGGTGCAGGAAGACCTTGGGCTAACGGCGCATCTCCTTGTTTGCCTGTTGACAGCAATGATGCTCAGCGCTTTAGCTTACCATACATACTGCTTGCAAGCTGGGGCTACTGCTGGCAAAGTGCTGAAGGAAGTGCAAGAATTAGGAGTTTTGTCATGCAGCAGCTGTGCGCTGTAGTATCTGTCCCACGCAGCCATGAGGGGTCTTCATGCGGTCGATGCTGAAGTCTTGTGTGCTGGTGGCTGATTGCTTGTGACATGTGCCAGACAAGACAAAGTTGCTCACCAGCAGCAGCAGCAGCAAGAGGATCAGCTGGTGGTTCATTGACAGCATTGCATGTGCTTGCATCCTCTGCACTGGGGTGGGCGGGGGGTGCCTGGGGGTTGCAGCTGAACCCCCTATTGGGGTGCTGCCGGTAGCGGGCTTCCAAGGAAGGCAGGAACATGACACCCAGCTCAAATGACCTGATGAATAGCTGCGTGCCCTGCACATACGTTCCAGCATGTTCATGGCCATAAATGATATTCACGGAAGAAGAGGTACTCACAGACTGGGAATGCAGGGAAGAGTCATTACACTGTCTGCAACTGCTGCTTCTCATTGTGAAGTCCAAAGAAATGCAAGACGTAAGTGCAAGGCCTTGATGCTTGCATGCATGACTGGTTCATATGTCCTTGCCAGTGACTTGACTCTCAGATTTAGCGATGACAGCTACCCTTAAAGGGCTATTTCCTCAATGTGCCCTTGGCCCAGATGCATCTAGCATGTAGTAGGTATGTGAGTGAGACAGGCTGTGTTCCATCACAGGACTGCAAATGGAAAGGCAGGCCGTGAAGGGGTGAAAGATTTGACCTTTAATAAATTTCAGAGGGTTGCTAGTTTGCTCAGGGTCTGGGTGCAGCAGGTTCCACACTTCTGAAAAAATCGAGGTAGGTATTGCATCTGGAACAGGCCTTTTCAACCTTGATATGCACGCTGTGAATTGAACACTCACTGAGTCAGGAAAGTGCACTAATTGTGAATAGTGAAAAAGTCTGAGAACTGACAATGGCAAACTGACACTGTGATGTCGGCTGGTGAGGCACTAGGGTGCAAAGCTATTGCAGAAGCCGACCTGCTTTTGTACAGCTCCCCAGGCTGCCTTACTGAGGTTATGGGATGCCAGAATGAACCAAGCCACTTGCTGCCCCCTGCATCACCCCCTACACTAGCTTCACTGATTGCACATGCCTTAACATTATGTTACATGATGACATCATTGTGATCCATACATCTAGCAATGCAGGTTGAGATGCATCAACAGAGCATTTCACATTGTGACCATGTGTAGTTTCTTGGCATCACATTCTGTGTGTTTCCATCGTGACCAGTATGGCCAAATGTGCCCTGGCACAAGCCTTAGGGTCTGTGCTCATTTGGGGAACCCTAGCTTCTGGCTTCATGTGAGATTGTGTGTTTGAAGACAATTACTCATTCCGACCAGAAATTCCATTGGCCCACTGTCAGCTTGTACACTATACACTCCATGCGTCAGCAGGCAAGATGGCCAGCTGGGGGCAACAAAACAGGTCCCATACCCAGAACACCACAGAAACATCATGCTATATGATGTTGCTTGGCAGCCCAATTTAGCACGCATCCATGACACCCTGAATGGCTGTCACCTCGTCAAGGTTGCTCATGTAGCACCAAGTAACCCTAAATATAGTCATGCACGCGCCAGACTTTGGCGGCAAACCCTACGAGGGGGTAATTAGCCAGGGTTTCCCTCCTCAACCAAACAACCAAACCCTAGAGTGGAATCTGGAAGGGTGTCAGGTGCCCATGGTATAGGCACCAGCTTCATTGAGGGCAGATGGACCTTACTGTGTAACAATGCAGTATGAGTGGTTCGTCCACGTTCTCTATCTATTCCGGATGTAGGTTCAAACATGGATGCTGCTATTTGCCCCTCTGACTTTCGGAACGCACAGCTTTTGCTTCAAAGACATTGTAAACATATCAGACAAGCAAAAAGCATGTGTTTGACCAGACTGCAACCAGCAATGTGCTTATGAGTGAAAACGCGCAACTGGCAGCCTGCTTGCATGACATCAATGTCCCTGCGCATGTGTGATTGCTGCCCCATCTTAAGGAATGATCTGGTGCAGATACAGCATGATGGAGGGAGGGCTTACTTGTAGCGTGTGTACGATTTGATGTGAGGCATGGCTCTCTGCCTCCCCCAGGGTTCCCCGCCCCACCTGCACCCCAAGCCTGTGCTGAGTGTCTTCCTGTCTTTTCAGCATATGTCTGGCTAATTTGCCTTCAACTGTCTCGCATACCATCAACAGTTTGCATGACAGCATTGGCAGAGCAACAAGAGTCTTAAAGCAAAGGCTGCTGGGGTGTGTTGTATGCCGACGCTTGCATGGCAGATGACACTGCGCCTAGGGACAGATTCTGCTGCATGAGCAGCTGCAGATGTGTTCATCATGTTGCTAGTCAGCCTACATGTGTCAACTGAGATACCTATCATGCATACCTGCCTGCAGCCAGTCTGCATGCACATATTGGCGAGATGCAGGGCTCACTTGTGCCAGAAGGGTTGCAGGAAGGGCTTGTTCACATTCTTGGCTGGGCCGGGCACACTGGCACCCCCCCTCCACCCCTCCACGCTGTCCCTGATGTCCTGCACGGTAGGCCAAACAAGCTGAAGGCCCTTGGCCCCTGCTGCACCTGGCCCCAATTTCCCTGCAAACCAATGAATATGGACACAAGACGCCAAAACAATGAATGGTGGATGCCAGAAGCGTTTCCTCAATGATGAGCTGCTGATGACAGCTGTGAATGCTGAAATGCCCAAGATGCTCAGTTGCTGAGCTGGAGCTGTATTGAGGCCTGGTGACAATGCCATTCATGGTCAGGTGATACCCAATTTGCCAACCTAGCAGTGTGTGAAGTCCCATGCTTAGTCTCCGATGCTTGCCAACACCTGCACCTCTTGTGTAGATATGCACGTACTGGGAGACTAAATGCTGCAGCAGGATGCAGAGCTGTCTTCCTGCATGCCCTGGGTTGACTGATGCAAGCACGTACCCCCTTGCAACGTGTAGGCAACACTGTCTTTTCTTGTACTGGAGCATGCAGTGCTTTGGCTGTTTTCAGGCGCTGTACAAGCTCAGAGACTCACCTCCTGAGGAGCTCAGGCCAGCAGAAAGGCTAACTCTGAACTCGTTACTGAGCCACCTTTCATCTAGGGATCCTAGAGAGGAGAACTGGGCTACCAAAGGGGCCCCTTGGAAATGAGCGGGGAATGTTTCCCTTGCCAGCAAAGCTTGCATCCTCAGGTGACCATACTTCTTCAGTGCTGGCCCTGGACAAGAATTGAGAGCACGATGGGACAGTCTCTGATTGGAAAACATAGTTGTGACGCAATGTGACGCAAATGTGATGTAGAAGCTCTGTCGCAGTCCTTCTTTGGTGATGTGAAGCATCAAGGCATGGACTCATTTGTCATTGTGTCAGCCAAACACAGCGTAAAACAGCCCATGTTACTGCTGCTCCTGAAGAAAGTAAAATCATAGTGTTTAAGAATGGGATTTCCCAAGGGTTTAACACTTGAATTCCTTTTGGATGCCATACAGCGCCGATCTCTACTGAGGGTGCTAAACTAGAATGAAAAATGTCAACTGCTGTGGCACCTGGATGCCAGGCTTGGTCACCTGCTTTTGCACCTTACTGCCCAGGCTTGGCTGCAACAACTTTTGGTGACAGCTGCTTGCATGGTCACTTGGTGGCAAGATAGGTCAAACCAGGGGAAAGCAAAGGTACCTGAGTGGTAGCCTGGGCGAGAGATGATGAGGTGTGCACGAGCTGATGAGAAGTCATGCTGCGCGCACAGGGCTTCAGCCTTCTGGGCTGGAGCTTGCGGCAAGCGCAGTGCCTTCAGGTAATCTGCCAACTCCTGCTCAAACTCAGACATGGCAGGAGATGTATCACTCTGCGTGCAGCAATCAACATCTCTGCAAGGAGGGTGTCACATGAGGATACTGTGGTATGACCCAGTCCCTGAGAGCTGTGTTGAATGGGATCAGCATGGCTTGTGATTAACACACAGTGTGGGCATTGCTGCACAGCAGCAGGCCTGTTATGGCACAGGCTAGGTCGCGTTCAGGACATGGTTCATCCAGCAGTGAAGAAAAGCCCAACTTGGTGAAAAGGCTTGTGATTGCCTTAGGGTGCAGGCACAGTCAGCAGGCTACAGCTCCAAACAGCCTGAAGAAGCCTATCTGCATCAGGCTAAACAAGCACACCCACAGGTTTGTACGTGTGCTCAACAGCAAGGCAAGCCCACCTTGCGAGGAAAGTCCTGATACCACAGGCCTTGGCTCTTATTGTTGCAGTCCACATAAATGAGGTTGGCTGTGTGCACCACCACTCGTACTCCGCTCTCATACTCAATCATGAAGGCTTTGCTGTGGTAGGTGCCAAACTGCACAGGCAGCGGTGGAGCATGCACCACCAGATTGGCAAGGCCAGCAGAGGCTGCCACAGCTTTCATGGCTCCCACCCTGCATACCTTGCTCATGCTGCTGTCTGAGCATCGTTACCGTGGACAGACATTGTGCCACTGCATGAATGTTGAGCTCGCATGACACAGAGATGTATTGCAGGCAGATGCTGTTCTGACTGTTGAGAGTGGACCCATATGTCAAAACATACTACATCCCCTCTGCAGCTGCATGGGCACCCACACACACTGCGACAGGCATGACCGGTGGCTGTTGACTTGAGCATCAGCTGACATATAGCACTTGGATCATGCTGGATGCTGCAAGAGGGAGGCTGCTGACAGACTTCCGGGTGACCACAGGATGAGCCAAAGACACACACAGACAGACCAGCCCTGTTTGTCGGTTTTCCTGCAGCTGCTACTGCTAGAGCCATGGCCTTTGCGACGCCTGTCAGTGCTGCCTGCCAAGTGGTCTCTTTGCATGCAGATAGTACTGCACTAGGTCAAAGAGCATGTGTTGTAGCATGTGTAAGTGAATGTCTCATGCCTGTCAGGCGTCCTCTCTCCATGCACAATGACAAGCTGCTGGGCTTGGAGCAGGTGAGGGCAGGCCGACAGCAGCCAGGTCATGTCCACCATGAAGTTGGAGGCCAGCACCCACTTCATGCTGCCATGCACCACATCTCGCAGCCTGCATCCCCCTGGCGCCCTGTCACACACAGCATACCTGGAATCATACATGGATGCACCTCAAGTTTGTCATGTGTGGTGATGATGCCTGCTTAATCTGTTGTCAGAGGCCGGATTGGCGTCTTCTCCTCCCCCAGATGACCCAGTTTGCATTTGTTGGCCATTTCCCCTGCACCCTGACTGATTTGCTCAGAGTACAAAAGGCTCAGATGACAAGAGGGCTGTAGCATGTCCTTAGGCCACGTTGTACGCACCAGTGCGCACTTGTGATGTGCTGTGGGAATGTGCTTCATGTGCTTGTGTTATTATGTTGATAACTGTGCAGGAATCACACTTGTCACAGGAGGGACCATTGAGTGCAAGCTTGCATTGCTTGCTGCATAGCAGTGCTGTCTGCTGCAATGAGTATCTATAAAATCGTCACATGCATTTGTGTGATGTGAATCCGATGGCACCTCAACACCTGCCGTAAGTGCTCAAAGCCACTATTTGCATTGCACATTTCAGCTCAAAGCAAGATGCAAGTGGTCACATCAGGGCACACATAATGACCTGCTGTAGGTGTCTGCAAACTGCAGCAGTTTGCAGACACCTACAGAGCTTACAGACTGCCTATTATACTGCTAGAGGTGTTGCAAGAGGCATGATTGGGAGTTTGATTTGCTCAGCAAGACAGCAGAAGGATTATGATATGCAGGTCATACAACCTGACAGCTTTTTGGTGGTGGTAAGTAGACATGAGCTGACGCCACACATGAGCATGTGTTGCTGTGAGCAACCATTGTTGGGAGTGCCGATGTACAGAGTCCAGGTCCAACTTGTGAGACACACGCGCAGAGCCAGCAGACCTGCACAGGCTAAGACAAGAACAGCCAGTATACCTGTTTGCCCAATCAGGGATCCCCCTCACATACAGCAGTTGGAAACATGCCTTGTCATCAGCTCCATCTGGCTGTGACTTGCCAGTGTCTATGACTGCTGCTGGAGGTTGATCAATCTCCTCTGCAGGAGGTCCTGCTGTCGCTGAGTGAGGCCGCTTGGTGCCTGCTGGAAAGTTGGCTTTGGCATGCATTGACTGCAGCTTGAACATCATGGTTGCCTTCCTGTGAATTGAAACTGACAGCGTTGGTTTGAGGTTTGCGGTGGAAAATCACTGCAAAAATGTTTGGTAGTAGGAGGCCTAGGACTTTGTAAGCAAGTGCAGCATACCTTGAAGCCACATAAAACCTTGCACCTGTGGCTACAACTGAACTCTGCAAGCTCGCATGTGGTATCAGACACCAAGGTCAGTTGAGCAAATACAGTAGGGCCATATCTCACCATGCCCTGGTCCAAGTAGTCTGTCAGTTCCCAGTGATCGCCACCTAAAGCAGGATGTTAAAATCAGTCATACTTAGGCCAGCTTGTATTTGTCGACTCCGGCATGCAGAAAAGGATGTGTACACACACCTGCTAACGAATCAGCCGGGGCCGAGACCTGCCTCTCCAGGACCATTGCTGCAGCAAAGAAAACGCATGGCATAATCATCCGTTCATTTCTTCAGCTGGACGTGTCGGAAGCTGCTGCAGTCAAGTGTGATCAGTCGTGATGCGTCACCGTTTCGGCCAAGAATCTGCAATTGGACAACGTCGGCAAGGCCGTCCACGGGGTCCAATCTGAATTGCTCTCTGCTAATGCTGTCGTCAGCCGCGGCGTCAAGATTCCTCCTGCCATACGTGCAGCCTACCTCAACGGGAAGCGTCGTGCCGTCAGGGCATTCAACTTCCATATTTCAGCCTCAATGGCATGACCTACGATGCGAGTGGGCAACAGTGAGGGCATGCACAAGCGCAACGCCGCGCGAAGCGTCTTCTAGCTTGGCGATTTGCAAGGCCTCGACTTAGTATTAGTGTACGGCGTAGAGGCTGCAGCAACGCTGCAACAAACGTTGCATACGGCGTAAAAGCTAAGATAAAAGCAATCTTCAGAACTGGCATTCCCTGAAATTTGTCAAATTTTGGGCAAAATCAGTACTTTGCGCAGCCAAGATTTTCAATGAAACCCTTGACATTTCCCATTTTCCCTTGACTGCATCGACAGATTGGTTACGTCAGATCGAAAGCAAGAGTAAAAGGTGAGCTACTCCGAGACTGAGGCATGAACGAAGCACTTTGGACTCAGCAGCTGCAGTGTTGCCGGAACCAGCTTCTTCTGTGCATTCCGATACCGAGTTGCGACTCGTTGAAGCAATACTACATTGGTCCACAAGCAAAAGTCAATAGCTAGCCAATACAAGGACCTTCAGGCTGACAGAGCGGATGGCTAATCCAGAGAGCGAGCAAGAACATGACACTGTCCCGCCGATCTTGCCCTTGGAGACCAATCTTGCCAGCAGCTCCGGCAGCGACAATGCCAGCCAAGATGAGGAAGACGATGGCCAAGCATTGCTGCCTCGACATACCAAGGTCACAGTGACAGGCAACAACAGGACAAAGCAAAGCTTGGTGGGACTCACTGGTGTGGTCAGGAAGGCAGTGGGGCTTGGCGGATGGCATTGGTTGGTAAGCCTTCCCGATTTTGATGTGCACGGCACACCTTCTTGTTTGCTGGAAGGTGCTTTATTGCTAGGACTGTGGGCCTGAACCTAACTTTGTTTCGTCTGCTTGCGATGCATGACCGACGTCTTGCTGACCCGTAAGGCTGTCAGCCAATGCCGCTCTAGCTT
>JAABUY010005839.1_pt1 | contig 12223 bp, 12 predicted proteins | sample 5560271 | NCBI WGS metagenome assembly JAABUY01 (sample SAMN10711886, study PRJNA513374) | rock metagenome | isolation source: Antarctica rocks | place: Antarctica: Victoria Land, University Valley
CACGATCACCGCAACCTTGGTGTGTGCCATGGCATCCTGATCATCGAAGAAACGCCCCGCAACGACCTTCAGATTGCGAACCTCCTTGTACTGAGGAGAGACGCCCAGAAGCATGCTGTCCTTGGTTAGGCCGCTGCCCATCGAGATGCGGTCGTGGAACTCAAGCATGGGTGAGGACGCGATGATTCCGGGAACGGCCTCTTTGACGGCGGTCATGTCCTCACGCGTCATGTAGTCCGGGGTGCTGGTATTTTCAGGGCCCATGGTGGCGCCACCTACATACTGCATCTCGATCTTGTTCGGGCCGATGTTGGAGATGGTATTGAGCGCGTACTGCTTGCCGGTGAGGCCCACGGTCACTACCAGAACGATGGAGGCCGACCCTATGACCATGCCAAGCATCGTAAGCAGAAAGCGAACCTTGGAAGCACGGAAGCTGTCGATCGCGAGGCGTGTGATCTCGCTGAAAACCATGGTGGTCCGTGCCGCTGCGAGGGTAGCTTCAAAGGTGCTCGGCTTGGAGAGACTTGTGGTGGCCATGACCGTCTCCATTGGACGTCTTTCAGTATCGCAGCGGTGCGGATTTTCCTGCTAACCTTCTCTCGGGGGTGCATCGGCTGAGCACCTGTGGCTGCGGAGGGATGTGTGAGCGGTTGAAACAGGCGGTCTTGAAAACCGCTTTACCCTAACGGGTAACGGGGGTTCGAATCCCTCTCCCTCCGCCAGAAAGCTGTCCAAGGCTGTCCAATAAAATCCATAAAGTGTAAAAAAGCTCGATAATGGCCGGATTTTGGTCTATTATCGTCCAACGTGTACCGACTACATCCGGTCCAATTGACGGTATCCATGACGGTATCGGGGCGCGAAAGTGACGGTATCCTACATTTGAGCTTCAAATGAAGCTGAAAGACGTGACGGTCAGGAATGCGAAGGCGAAGGAAAGCTCGTACAAGCTGAGCGATGGTCGCGGCCTCTACCTTCAGGTCACTCCCTCCGGCGGCAAGCTGTGGCGTTGGGACTACCGACACGACGGCAAACGCAAGACGATGGCACTTGGCAACTACCCAGACGTTCCCTTGCTTGTAGCTCGGGAACGACATGCGGAGGGGCGTCAGCTTCTGGTGACCGGCGTAGACCCTATGGGGAAGCGAAGAGAAACCAAGGTGGAGGAGAATATCTCCAAGGAGAGCTCCTTCTCGAACGTCTCGGCCAAATGGCTCGAGCACTGGAAGCACGGAAAGAGCGCGCGCTATGTTGACTCCACGAGCCGTCGCCTTGCGATGAACATTCTCCCATTCCTGGGAGACAAGCTCGTCACCGAGATCACAGCACCCCATCTCGTGGCGATGGTCAAAGTCATCCAAGATCGCGGCGCAAGGGACATTGCAAAGCGGGCTCTCGAAACTACCGGCCAGATCTTTCGCTTTGCAGTCGCCCACGGCTACGGAGAGCGGAACCCCGCCGCAGAGATCCGTCCCTCCGATGTCCTGCAGAAGGCATTCAAGACTAACTACGCACGTATCGACGCAAAAGAGCTCCCGCACCTGCTCCGCCAGATCCAGATTTACCCAGGACGGCACGTCACCCGAATAGCCATCAAGCTGCTCGCGCAGACCTTCGTACGCACAGGGGAACTGATCGCAGCCAAGTGGTCCGAGTTCAACTTCGAGGACGCTCGATGGGACATTCCAGCAGAGCGGATGAAAATGCGTACTTCGCATATCGTTCCCTTATCCAAGCAGACTTTAGACTCCCTAGCCGAGTTGCACTCACTCACCGGAACGAGCCATTGGCTCTTCCCTGGTGAAGGCCGCAACACAACCCACATGAGCAACAACACTATCCTTAAGGGTCTTGAGCGGATGGGCTACAAAGGGAAGATGACCGGCCATGGTTTCCGCGGCCTCGCGTCAACCATTCTCCACGAACAGAACTACTCTCACGATCACATCGAACTTCAGCTTGCGCACACTCAGCGCAATGCCGTGAGTGCTGCCTATAACCATGCGCAGTACCTGAAGCCTCGGGCAAAGATGATGCAAGATTGGGCAGACTTCCTCGACACAGAACAACGAGGCGCCAGGATCCTGCAAATGCAATCACGTCCGGCATAGCGACTTCCAGGTCTCGGTAAGCTAAGGTGGTGACTTTGGAAGTCGACCGTCCTAGAATCGTCGCATCAGCTCATGTCCAAAGACTTCCAATGGAAAAGCCGCACTCCGCCGGCTCTGATCGACGTCGTTTTCCACCTTCGGAAGCGATGGGAGGATGGCGAGTGGAAGATCAGCCACTTAACTCAGAACCTTTTGTTTGCTGCCCTCCACCCATCCGTTCCAGAGGAAAATCTCGCTGAGTTCCAGCTAGCGTTTGAATACTTCATACCAATCGCGGGCAATCATTCGATTGAAGTTTTTAACCTCCTGCTACGAAAAGGCACGGCCCCGGCGCTCTTCCGTGCGTACTACGACCTTCGAAAACGCCTGTTGGAGCGTCACGCGGAGGGCATGTTTATCGAACTCTGCTCTCTTGGAACTGCGCGGACGGACGTGTTAGATGAAGAACCCATAGCCTGGGCTAGAGCTCACATGGATGACCTGTTGGAGGGTGAGACCTTCCAGACACCGTCTTGGATCAAGGGATGTTGTGACGTTCAGGGTTACAACGCAGGAGCCGATGATGACGAAGAGATCTACTGGCGTTTATGGAGAGCCCCCCTTCTCCTCGTGATGAAGCCTTCAAGAGCAATGGCCTATGACCCCGAGAACATTTGGCACAGGGGAGACGAAGAACAGACGACACGTTGGCTTGAGGGATTCCGGAGGGAGGTAGTCCTCAGAATTAATACAGGCCTAGAAAGGATTTCCGGAGCGATCCGGCTCGAAAGTGCGAAGCGGGGTACTCCCGGTAAAACATCTGAGCACGGAGGCAAGGCGACAACCGTAGAGACTGTGATCCGCGATCTTCCTGCCGAGGTGACATTCTCGCCAGACTTCCATTCATTGCATCTTTTCGGGGAACAGATAACTCTCACTGCGCGGCAGGCCACGATCGTCCGAATCCTCCACGCGGCTCTCGAAGCGGGACATCCAGACGTCGCAAAGGCCACTTTGCTCGCCGCTTTGGAAGCTGAGAGTAGCGATGTACGTGACTTTTTCAGGAAGACTCCTCTCTGGAAGACCGTGATTTGCCTGGGGGCAAGGCGCGGCACGTACCGATTGAATGTGCGTCCGGCCAGAGTGGACGAGCCGAGCACGAACTGAATCTCGAAAGACCGCCGAAATACCGGCGAAAGTCTGTCGAAATTCCCACATCACCCCGATACGTTTGCTCCTGGGTGGGTCCGCCGACCACCAATAGGAGTTGGTAATGTCCGTCTCCATCCTACGTCTGCCTCAAGTCAAGAACCGAGTTGGTCTGTCGCGCAGCTCAATCTACCTTGCAATCTCGCGCGGCAATTTCCCTAGAGCCATCAGTCTCGGCGCACGCGCCGTCGGTTGGCTCGAATCGGACATTAACTCCTGGCTTGTCAAGCGCATAGAAGTAAGCCGCAACGTGCGATGAGCCGCTCTTCTGTTCTCGGGCCGCAAAAAGAACTCGTCCTTCGGTTGGTCAGTGATCTCAAGCCACATCCGGCATTTGAAAAGCTTGGGCTTCGCGCCGATTCCGTACGGATGTCGTCGTTGGCCAAGCGGGGCGACTCAGCGTTCCATGGCGTTGTCATCCTCAATGCTTCCCTTCAAATCATCGAGGGATACGAGCTAATTCAGCTGGCGAAGCTCCGCGAACGGAACGACCTCACCTGCCTGAGCCTTGATCTCAACGAAGAAGACTCCCTCGTTCGCCTCCTTCAGGGATACCAGGGTGCCAAAGGATTGAACGCGTTCGTTCGTATTATGCTCGCACTCGAGCTTGAGCCTTGGTTTCGAGATCAAGCCCGGTCCAACCAGAGTGTCGGGGGACGACTAAAAGGTTCGTCAAATTTGACGAAAGCTGAGCACATCGATGTCCGTGCCCAGGTCGCGGCAGCGGCTGGAGTCTCCGTAGGGAACGTCAGCAAGGCGAAGTCCGTCTTAGCGGGCGCTGACATGGAGATTGTCGAGGCGTTGAAGCGCAATGACGTAAGTCTCCACCGGGCTTCACTTTGGAGCGGCTTGCCGGCGATCGAACAGCGGCAATCATACCGCCGCTTCGAGAGCGAGCGTGGCATCACGAAAATTGTCCAGTCTCTGATCGCTCGCCACCGAAAGGCTTCCACTCCTGAACTGCCCTCCGGTGCAACGCACCTGCGTGCTTTTTTGGCATCTTTGCAAACGGACAAATGCTTCGCTCAGCATATCGGACGCATAGAAGCCCTACTAGGTGAGGTTGCGTTGTTGCACACTTACGATGAAGGCGTGGCTCCGCGTGCTTAAAGAACCGCTGAAACAGATACTCACTGATACACGGGGCACTTGGGATGTCCCGAGCTTCCGGGCCGCCGTGCGGACCAACTTCGGGAAAGTCCTCAAATGCAGAACACCTGCGCTTGGCTCGGAGGTCTTTGGGTCCGACAGCGAACAGAAGCTTGTACACCACACTTGCAAATCTCGGGCATGCCCAAGCTGCGGGTTTCGCGCTACGGTCCTTTGGCAAAGAACGCAGTGGGCAGCCCTCCCTGACATTCCGTATACCGGGCTGACGCTGACGATGCCAGCTTCCCTTTGGGATTTCTTCCGCCTCGACCGCCGGCTACTGAAAGATCTTTCCGCACTGGGCGCCGCCGTCATCCAGCAATGGGCAAAGAGCCAACACCGGTCACGAGTGCTCATCATGGTTATTAGCCACACGTTCGGACGGCACCTCAACTTCAACCCTCATTTACACATACTCGTATCCTCGGGCGGTCTCAACGAAATGCAAGGATGTTGGGTGGCGAGCATGAAATATGACAAGTCCTTATTGATGCAACAGTGGCGATTCGCAGTAATCACTTATCTTCGAGCCGCTAACAAGATGGGCTTGCTTGTCACAGAAAAGAGCGAATCGCAACTTGACGTTCTTTTTGATATGGAGGAGCAGGCATGGTGGAGCACGCACCTAGCGGTCTTCAAGTCGAAAAACCACTTCCTCAAGTATGCTGGACGGTACGTTCGGCGTCCACCCATCGCGCAGTACCGTTTTACGGAGATCAGCAAGGAGTCGGTTCGCTTCCGGACGCATGATCACCGTCTCGATCGCGAAGTCATAACGACCTACCGTCCCGAAGATTTCATTCGCGCGCTCGGGGAACACATCCACGATCACTATGCCAACTCTGTCCGCTACTTTGGACTACTCGCTCCGAGGGCGAAGGGAGCGCTTTTCGCCGGGATGTTCTCGCTTCTAGGGCAAACTCCACGAGCGAAACCTCAACGATTGAGTTGGGCTTTCTCCGTACAACGACACTTCAACCTAAATCCCCTCCTTGATGCAAAGGGGCAGCAAATGGTGTGGCGCGGACGCATTTGCCCGACAAGTTCCAGTCGTGCGGCGTCGCTTGCTACTGTCTGATTGCACCAGCCATAGTTTTGATTTCCTTAAGCTCTAGAACTGAGGGATCCAGAATCCCGGTTGCGGCTGATTCTTTGCGAAGAGGTGGCTTCGTAGTCGCTTCGGGTACGCCAAGACATAAGCAAACTGACCATTCGACGTCTCTTTGCAGTCGATGATTTCAACGGAACCGACAATCTTTCCGCTAGGCAAGGATCCTGGTTCCTTTCCAGACTTGCGCCATGAGGTTGGGTCATCGTTGGGAGTCTTCGCCACGTAGAGGTAAACGCGCTCCCGGATAAGTGTTCTCCGCGAGCGGAACTCTTTGACTTTTTGGCCTTGTAATATCAGTTCCACATAAGGCTGACGAATGCTGATCGCACGCTTGATTTCTTGCTTCATCGGCTGATATTACAGCTACCGAGCTTCTAGTGGGATAGAGCAGTTTGGGCGTGGAAGGCACGCCAGTCTAGACACTTACGCCAGGTAGCCTGGAATGAACAAAGGTTTCAATCCACTGAGACTCATCCCACTCCTGGGCCGCCGTTCCCTGCTTACGACCGAACGCTGATCTGGACTCCTCCGGCTACACCGGCTTGTTGGAGCAGTTGCCTTCGGAGCTGGAGCGTCCGCGTTCGGCTGCTCCGGCGCGATCGGCGGAGACACCGGCCTGGGCTCCGGAATCACCATCTTGCAACGGTAAACCCTTCGGGCATATGTCAGACTTTCTTCCGCTGCGTAGCAGCGCCTCTTTGTTCTTGCCACTGCACTTCATGCGTACGCCAACGTCTGACGTGCTGCGCAGATTTGCTGGAACTAGAATGCTTTTATATGCCGATGAGGATCTTTCCCTACACAGCCGAAGCGTTCGCCAAACTCCTATTGACTGAAATAGTTCGGCTTGACCAAGAGTACAAACGCGCGCCAACGGCTCAAGAATCCACACGCTGGACGGTGGCCATGAAGGAATGGCTAAGCAGTATCGCCCGGCAGCATGGAATGCGAGGAATCCACACCGCTTCGGATATGAGCGAGTTCCTGCTCGATCTCGTCTGGTGGCATGACGGACCGCCTCAAGGTGCAGTGCTCGCGTGCGAAATGGAATGGGGCAACACGCGTCATCCACAAGGAAATCCCGCTAGGGTAGTAGAGGATTTTGACAAGCTCCTCAGTGTCAAGGCGCCATTCAAGCTGATGCTTTTTGACTCCTACGGGAACGCGGAGAGGCGAACGGAAATGATCTCTGCGATGGACAGCTACCTGCAGAAATTTGGTGATCACCGTGCCGGTGAGCAATACCTGGCCATAGATGTGTCTCCCCTACCGCATGCATGGCTCTGCAAGATTAGCCACGACAGTGAGGACAGCTTACCGAAGCTTTCAGCTCTCACAACTTGATTCGTTCAGGACGCTGATCAGTGCCAGCATGACGTCACCACTTTAGGCCGGAGGGGTCACGATGAGGAAGAGAGCCCTGGGATCACGGGCGCGGTTGAGGTTCGGGGGAGTCCTCCGCCTGCACGTTTGCCGCGAAGCATCCGTCCGTCAGACCGCCGGGCTGAAGCGTGTTCTATCATTGGAATCACTTGAGGCTGATGCAGCACGACCGGATTACACGATCTTGTGCCGCCTACGGACGAGCAGGCCGGTAACTCCCGTGAGTACCAGAGCGATCGAAGCTGGCTCAGGGATCGGCGCTATCCCCACCGGAGCTGCGCCCGAGATGAGCCCAATGGAAGAATCGAGATCGCCGACGATGCTGGTGGCCCCGTTCGTCACGTCTAGTATCACGAGCTGGTTTGTCACTTCATTGAAGCCGTAAATGGTGCCGTACAGATTGGATACCGTCAGTAAGCCAAAAGCTGTGGGCCCAACCTTTGTCGCCTGCCCCGTATTGGGGTCGAGTTCGTACAGAATGGCCGCAATCACGGTCGTGTTCACCGACGTAGCAGGATCGAAGATCCCGGCATCGAAGTTCAAGAACAAGTGACCGTCTGCACCGAATAAGTTCTCGTCGTAGAAGTTGAACGTACCGTCCGGGTTGCTAGAGGCTGGTACGAACGGAACCCCTGGAACACCAGTAGCTCCGATGAGTGTTGCCTTGCCGGTCACCGGGTCAATCGCATATAGATTATTGGCAAAGTCGGTTCCGTAAAGCTTCCCGCCAGCGCTCCCAAAGGACAACTGAGAGTTGCTACCACAGGGGCTTGCTGGCGAACTGCAATCGCCGAATCCCGTAGGCCCGATCACTGTAGTCGCGCCGGTTAGTGGGTTAATGGATTTCAAATTACCGTCGAAAGACATCGTCAGGTATGACCCATTTGGCCCAGGTGCAAGATATTGGATGATGGGAGACGTCGCAACGGCGGAGCTAAAGATCCCGGTGTCCAGATTCAGAACGCCAGACTGCTAAGTACCGGTCTGCAAGTTCAGCGTGAGCGCATACGCCAGAGTATCGGCGTTGGCCCGGACCGTCATGAGCGTGAGTGCCACCATGCAGATAGATCTGCATGGTCTGATCGCTCTTCGGGCCGGTCCGAAAGCAGAGCGTATGGCAGTTAGATATGCTCGGATGTCCACGGTGTACCTTTCTTCAGCGCCCGTCGCTTCAGGTGAGGGCGCTCCACGTCTGTGGCTATCTTGGGCCCAATACCGTAACCCGACCCTCGCGAACGGACAAGGTGAGGGGAATGCGAGTGAAGACTTCCGGACCGACAGAGTCGGATCTACGATGTGACGCAGGACATTACACCGTCAAGGATTCGAAGTCAACGAGGAACCGGCACATCCCAAGCGCATTCCAGTATTCGACAGCGGCGATCACCTTGGAGCCCCTCTTCCTGCCCCGGACCAATCTGGCGCCACTGTAATCCAACCCGGGTTCACTGCGGCCCATGCCAGTGTTGAGCTTGATGCTCACCACAGCAGCTCAAGGCACCCGGACACTTCACAGGTAGGTCCATTTTTGTGTTCGTTCTACTTTGGGGAGGTATGGAGGGGGGCAGCGCCCTCCATGGGTTAATGAGCGATAGCGAACTTGGTCGCACCTCCGTCTTGCTTATGACGGGCTTCCACGTTCTCACAGCCAGCACTCCTGCCGTTTTGATTTCCCTTAAGCTCTAGTGACCTATGCCAGAATGGTGTCTATCCCCGTTCGCGAAGGTATCCGTGTCCGCTGAGCATAGCTTCTTCACCCGACCCATCCTGAACAGCCCTTATCTCGCGCCCACGCGTCATTGGGAGCTTGATAAAGACGGTCAGCCCACACACGAGATGGTCCTTGCACGTCGCCGTGCTGAGTTTATTTCTCCCATCCCGAAACCCCGGTTGCGAAAGGGCCAGGGGCGTCAGGCGAACCTCGGCCTGCAAGATGAAGTCGGAATCTCGACAGACGACCAGCAGTACGCATCAACGATCATCAACGACTTGCGGGGTGAGGTGAACGCGTGGCGCAGACTTCCCAGCTCGACGGACTGGAAAGTCTCTCCCGAGACTGCTCGACTGCTGGAACATTGGCGCAACTACTCCTTCTCATCAGTGCGTCCGTTCTTCTGCCAGATCGAGGCCGTGGAGACCGCGATCTGGCTTACTGAGGTCGCCCCAGCCAGGGATACTTGGAAGAGCAAGTATTTGGGCCACTTGGCTGCCTCGAACAAAGAGGCTAATCCTGGTCTTTCTCGTCTTGCGTTGAAGCTGGCGACGGGAGCAGGCAAGACGACGGTAATGGCGATGCTCATCGCCTGGCAGACCATCAACGCCGTACGCCGCCCCAACAGCCAGTTCACAAAAGGTTTCCTGATCGTCTCCCCCGGGCTGACAATCCGGGATCGACTGAACGTCCTGAAGCCAAACGACACCTACAACTACTACGAACATCGTGACCTTGTGCCCAAGGACATGCTGCAGGAGATGCAGCGGGCGGTTGTGGTGATTGAGAATTACCACAAGTTCAAGCATCGTGAGAGGTTGCAGATCGCCAAAGGAACCCGCCGGATGATTGAAGGCCGCGATGGGGAGATCTCGACACTCGAGTCCGACGGCCAGATGCTGCAGAGGGTGATGGGCGACCTGATGGGGATGAAGAACATCCTCGTCATCAATGACGAAGCACACCATTGCTACAGGAAGAAACCGGGAGAGCCAGCGGAAACCGACCTGCGCGCGGACGAGAAGGAGGAGGCGAAGGCGAATGCCGAAGCTGCTCGCCTCTGGATCTCAGGTCTGGAGACGGTGAAACGCCACCTCGGTGTCTCGCGCATCTTTCCGCCACGCCGTTCTTCCTACGAGGTTCTGGCTACCAGGAAGGGACGCTCTTTCCGTGGACCATGGGTGACTTCTCCCTCATGGACGCGATCGAGTGCGGCATCGTGAAGCTGCCGCGGGTTCCTGTATCTGACAACATCACCAGCGCGGACGTCCCGGTGTTCCGCAACCTTTGGGAGAACATTCGGAAGGACATGCCGAAGAAGGGCGCAGGCAAGGCGGGTGTTCTTGATCCGAACGGCCTTCCCCTGAAACTCAAGGCTGCTTTGGACGCGCTCTATAGCCATTACAAAGAAACTTTTGAACTCTGGAAGCAGAGCGACATTGATGTTCCACCCTCCTTCATAATCGTGTGCAACAACACTTCAACCTCCAAGCTGGTCTACGAATTCATCTCAGGGTATGACCGTCCCACGGAGGAAGGTGATGTCCGGGTTCCTGGTCATCTTCCGCTGTTCCGCAATGACGATGAAAATGGGACGGCGCTTTCCCGCCCACGCACTATCCTGGTCGACAGCATGCAGATGGAAGCCGGCGGCGATCTCGACGAAGGATTCCGCAAGGCCGCCGGACCCGAGATCGAGCGCTTCCGCCAGGAACTGCGCACGCGCGGGGAGCATGACAAGGCCGCAAGCCTGACTGAATCTGATCTCCTGCGCGAGGTCATGAACACAGTTGGCCGCAAGGGTGCGCTCGGCGAGTCCGTACGCTGCGTCGTTTCGGTTTCCATGCTTACCGAGGGCTGGGATGTCAGCACGGTCACGCATGTCCTTGGCGTTCGCGCGTTTGGCACCCAATTGCTGTGCGAACAAGTCATCGGACGGGCCCTCCGCCGCCAGTCGTACGACTTGATCACCGAAGGCGAAGAGGTCGGCCACTTTGCGGTGGAATATGCCGATGTCCTGGGTATTCCCTTCGATTTCACCGCAAAGGCTGTGCCGGTCAAGCCGCAGACACCGCGCAAAGTGGAGAACGTGAAGGCAATCAAAGAACGTGCTGCGCTGGAAATCCGGTTCCCGCGTGTGCAGGGCTATCGCGTGGAGATGCCACGCGAGCGGCTCGAGGCGCAATTCAACGATGACTCAACGTACGTCCTAACGCCGGATGAAGTGGGACCGACCGACACACGCATCGAGGGTATCGCTGGTGCTGGCATCAACATTGGACCCGAACATCTTCGTGAAGCCCGTTACTCCTCTATTGTGTTTGAGCTTGTGTCCCACATGCTGAAGACTTCCTGGCGTGACGCTCAGATCGAGCGGCCCGGGCCGCACGTCTTCATGGACCTGAAGCGCATTGCCCGGCAGTGGCTGGACAACCATCTGAAATGCGTTGGCGGCACGCAGCCCGCGCAGATGCTCGACCCGCGTCTGCTGGAGAACGCATCGCAACGCATCACGGCTGCCATCACGCGAAAGATGATCGGCAGCACCTCCATAACCGCCATTCTCGATCCCTACAACCCTGAAGGCTCGACTCGGCATGTCAATTTCAACACCACCGTGCCGGATCTCTGGAAGACTTCGCCAGACCGCTGTCACATCAACTGGGTTGTACTCGATAGCGATTGGGAGGGTGAGTTCTGCCGCGTCGCAGAGAAGCACCCTCGCGTCCGCAGCTACGCGAAAAACCATGCGCTTGGATTCGAGGTGCCGTATCAATGCGGCTCGGCCACCCGCGTCTACCGCCCTGACTTCATCGTCCGCGTTGAGGATGGTCACGGCGAAGAGGACCTTCTGAACCTGGTGATTGAGATTAAGGGCTACCGTGGTGAAGATGCCAAGGACAAGCACAACACCATGGAGACGCTCTGGCTGCCCGGCATCAATCGCAGTAGCAAGCACGGCCGCTGGGCGTTTGCGGAGTTCACCTCCGCCCATGCCATCGAAGAAGAGTTCAAGAAGCGTGTTGAGCCCATGTTCGACACGATGATTGCTGATGCCCTCACCAGGCCAGAGACGGAACCCGCACAAGCGGCACAGCCGTTCATCACTCAAGCAGTACAGGGTTGAGAAGGACATCGCGCTCATGGCTGGAAAGATCAAAGGCATCACCGAGAAGACCCTCACCACCCTGGTACACGACGACGCATCGCGCAGGAATATCCCCACGGCAGAGTTCCAGTCCGTAATGCGGGCGGAGGAGCAGCGCCCCATCCGTGTGGCGTACGAAAGGCGCAACCGTGACCTGGACCCGCAGCTTATCTGGCGTGGCAAGTATCCCGGCGATGACATGGATGCGGAACAGCCGCTCACCGTGCCGGCCCCACCGCTCTACATCCAGGAGAAGGTGCACCCCAAGGTGCTGATCGACGACCTGAAGCGACAGACAGGGAAGGCTCGCGCTATCGGCGGCACCGGTGTGGATAGCGGGCAGATCGACCTGTTCGCAGACTTCAACGGTCTGCCAGACAACGACGCACGCACGGAGTTCTACCAGCACGACCAGCACT
>JAABUY010005841.1_pt1 | contig 12221 bp, 10 predicted proteins | sample 5560271 | NCBI WGS metagenome assembly JAABUY01 (sample SAMN10711886, study PRJNA513374) | rock metagenome | isolation source: Antarctica rocks | place: Antarctica: Victoria Land, University Valley
ACCGGCAAGATCGGCGACGGCAAGATTTTCGTGATGGACGTCGAGCGCGCGGTGCGGATCAGGACCGGCGAGATCAACGAGGAAGCGCTATGAGGATGACCACCCGACTGCTGGCACCGATTCCATTGTTGCTGGCAGCCTTGCCCGCCTGGGCGCAAAACGCCGCGACGGCGGTCGAACAGCCCGCCGCTGCCGTCGCTGCCGCGGTTGCCGAAGCCAAGGTTGACACCGGCGACACCGCCTGGATGCTGACCAGCACCGCTCTTGTCCTGATGATGACGGTGCCGGGGCTGGCGCTGTTCTACGCCGGCATGGTCCGCAAGAAGAACGTGCTGGCGACCCTGATGCAGTCGTTCAGCATCTGCGCGCTGGTCACGGTGCTGTGGATGGTCGTGGGCTACAGCCTCGCCTTCACCAACGGCAACCCCTATATCGGCGACTTCTCGCGCCTGTTCCTGAACGGGATCGCGGCGAACTGGGACAAGCCGTTCACCCTCGGCGCCGGCACCGACAACGCCACGGTCAACACCATCCCTGAGACCGTCTACCTGATGTTCCAGATGACGTTCGCGATCATCACCCCGGCGCTGATCGCCGGCGCGTTCGCCGACCGGATGAAGTTCTCGGCGCTTATGCTGTTCATGGCGCTTTGGTCGCTGCTGGTCTACTCGCCCATCGCGCATTGGGTCTGGAGCCCGATCGGCTGGATCAATACGCTGGGCGTGGCGGATTTCGCCGGTGGCACGGTGGTCCACATCAACGCGGGCGTGGCCGGGCTGATCTGCGCGCTCGTGCTCGGCAAGCGGGTCGGCTACGGGCATGAGAACATGAGTCCGTACAACCTGGCCTACGCCGTCATCGGCGCGTCGCTGCTGTGGGTCGGCTGGTTCGGCTTCAACGCCGGGTCGGCGCTGGGCGCTGGCGGCCGTGCGGGCATGGCGATGCTGGCGACGCAGGTGGCAACGGGTGCCGCCGCACTCGGCTGGGTCGCGGCGGAGTGGGTCGCCAAGGGTAAGCCGAGCGTGCTTGGCGTGATCTCGGGCGCGGTCGCGGGCCTGGTCGCCATCACCCCGGCGTCGGGCTTCGTGTTGCCGGGGCCGGCGCTGATCATCGGCATCATCGCGGGCGTCGGCTGTTTTTGGTCGGCGACTGGGCTGAAGCACCTGTTGGGCTACGACGACAGCCTAGACGCTTTCGGCGTGCACGGCGTTGGCGGCATCATCGGCGCGTTGCTGACGGGCGTGTTCGCCTATGGTCCGCTCTCGGCCACGACCGACCACGCCGAGGGTGTGTATATCGGCGGAACGCCGCTGCTGCTCGCTCAGGTCTATGCGGTTGCGGCCACGGTGGCCTACAGCGCGATCGCGACGTTTATCCTGCTGAAGGTCGTCGATGTCATCGTCGGCCTGCGCGTGTCCGAGGACCAGGAGCGCGAGGGCCTGGATGTCGTGCTGCACGGCGAGCAGCTCGGCTAGCTTTGGCTAGTCCGGTCGGCTGCTGCGCCAACGATGACACAGCGGGGCCGCGAAATCCTCGCGGCCCCGATTTCTGATTTGTTCCGCGCCCTTGGTGCATTAGGCTTCGGCACCTCATCAAGCTGACCGGACAACACCATGGCAACGCTGGCTCAAGGCCGCCGATTCGCTTCCCCAGAGGTGCGCAACGTCGTGCTGGCACGCCTGGGCCAGCTTGGCGGCATCGCGTTCGCGGTTGCCGCATTGGTGCTGCTGGTGGCGCTCGCGTCATACAATCCGCACGATCCGTCCCTGAACACCGCAACATCGCGGCCGGCAACCAACCTAGCCGGGCTGCCTGGCGCCGTGTCCGCTGATGTGCTGCTGCAGGGCTTCGGCGCGGCGGCGGCGCTGCCCATACTTGCAATGCTGGCCTGGGGGTTCCGCGTCGCGACCCGCCGCCCGCTGCGCCCGTTGGTCCGCCTGCTCTGCACCCTGCTGGCGCTGCCGGCGCTGGCCGCCGTGCTGGCGATGGTTCCGGCGCCGACGTGGCCGACCGCCGCCGGCCCCGGCGGGGCAGTGGGCCGCATACTGGCCAGCCAAGCCGGCCACATGGGATTTGGGCTGCTTGGCCCGGTTGGCGCCGCGCTGGTGCTGACCACAGGGACGGCGCTGGCGTTGGTCCTCGTGACATTCAGCCTCGGCCTTTCGGCAGGGGAGTGGCGCGCGGCTGGGCAAAGCGCGGTCGGTGCGGCGCGCGGCTCGGTGCAGGGCAGCGGGCGCGTGGCCAGGCTGCTGGCCCGCATGGGCCGATGCATCGCCAATGCCGGATCGTGGATCGCGACGCCCGTCGAGCGCCTGTTGCAGCCCGCCGGGGACGCCGACGTGCTCCCATCGCCGCGGACGGCGCCGCGTCCGGCCGATCCACCCGCAGCGCGGCCCGACCCGGCGCCCGCGTCGGCCCACATCCCCGCGCGCCCCGCCGCATCGTCCGAGCGTCCGGCCCCTGTTGTCACTGAAACCAGGCGCAAGCTGCCGGCCTACCGCCAGGAGAGCCCGCTGCCGAATGAGACCGGCTGGCAGTTCCCGCCGCTGTCGCTGCTCAGCCCCGCCCCGACCCGCGCCGGATCGGGGCCGAGCCAGGACGCGCTGCAAGCCAACGCCCGCCTGCTCGAAACCGTGCTGAGCGACTACGGCGTGCAGGGCGCCATACGCGAGATCCGCCCCGGCCCGGTCGTCACGCTATACGAACTTGAGCCGGCGCCGGGCATACGCAGCGCACGGGTGATCGGCCTCGCCGACGACGTTGCCCGCAGCCTGTGCGTCACCGCCGTCCGCATCGCCACCGTGCCCGGCCGCAACGTGATCGGCATCGAGGTGCCGAACGAGAAGCGCGAGACGGTGTTCCTGGCGGAGCTGCTGGGCAGCGAGGACTGGCGCAGCCATCCCGGCAAGCTGGCCCTGGCCTTGGGCAAGGACATCGGCGGCGTCCCCGTCATCGCCGACCTGGCGCGCATGCCGCATTTGCTGATCGCTGGGACCACCGGCTCCGGCAAGTCGGTGGGGATCAACGCCATGATCCTGTCCATCCTGTTCCGCCTGTCGCCCGACCAGTGCCGGCTCATCATGATCGACCCGAAGATGCTCGAACTGTCGGTCTACGAGGGCATCCCGCATTTGCTGGCCCCGGTGGTGACGGAACCCGCCAAGGCGGTGACGGCGTTGAAGTGGACCACGCGGGAGATGGAGCGCCGCTACCGCTCGATGAGCCAGCTCGGCGTCCGCAACGTCGGCGGCTACAACGACCGGGTGGACGAGGCGCTGGCCCGGAACGAGGTCGTGACCCGGCGCGTGCAGACCGGGTTCGACAGCGAAACCGGGCGCCCGACCTTTGAGGAGCAGCCGCTGACCTTGAAGCGGCTGCCCCATATCGTCGTCGTGATCGACGAGATGGCGGACCTGATGATGGTGGCGGGCAAGGAGGTCGAGGCGGCGGTGCAGCGGCTGGCGCAGATGGCCCGCGCCGCCGGCATCCACGTCATCATGGCGACGCAACGCCCGTCGGTCGACGTGATCACCGGCACGATCAAGGCGAACTTCCCGACCCGCATCAGCTTCCAGGTCATCAGCAAGTTCGACAGCCGCACCATCCTGGGGGAGCAGGGCGCCGAGCAGTTGCTGGGCCAGGGCGACCTTTTGCACATGCAGGGCGGCGGGCGCATCGCCCGCGTCCACGGCCCCTTCGTCGCCGACCGCGAGGTGGAGGACCTCGTCGCCTTTCTGCGCGCTCAGGCCGAACCGACCTACGACGACGAGATCACCGATCCCACGGACGACGACGGCGGCAGCGCTGGCGCCAATCCTGGCCTGTCCGGCATCGCGGCGGCGGGGGACGGCGAGAAGGGCCTGTTCGACCAGGCCGTCGCGTTGGTGTCGCGCGAGGGCAAGGCGAGCACGAGCTTCATCCAGCGCCACCTCGCCATCGGCTACAACCGCGCGGCCAAGCTGATCGAGCAGATGGAGAAGGAGGGCGTCGTCAGTGCCGCCAACCACGTCGGCAAGCGCGAGGTGCTGACCCGGTCGACCCGTGACGACGACGAGGATTGAGCGCCGGGCCGCACGGCGCTGGGTCGTGCGGCGCCGGCCTGAGCCGTGCTGAACCCGGCGTCGCCGCTGGCCCGATTGATGGCTGCGCCGATGCGGCCCGGCACCGTCACCTGGCTCGGCGTGCGGCCGGCCCGGCTTGCGCCGATGGTGGCGATGGAGACGATCACGCTGACGCTGGGCCAGGGCGTGGCCGACGACCACTACGCCAGCGCGACGCAGGGCGCCCGGCAGGTTACGGTGATCCCGGTCGAACACCTGGCCGCGGTCGCGAGCTATTTGGGCCAGGACAGCGTTTCGCCCGAGCTGCTCCGGCGCAATGTCGTGGTGAGGGGGATCAATCTGGCTGCCCTGAAGGGCCGGAGGTTCCGCCTGGGCGGCGCGGTGCTCGAAAGCAGCGGCGAGTGCCACCCTTGCTCCAAGATGGAGCGGCTGCTGGGCATTGGCGGCTACAACGCCGTCCGCGGCCACGGCGGCATCACCGCGCGGGTGCTGGAGGGCGGCGAGGTGCGGCTCGGCGACCTCATTGTGGCGTTGGGTTGACGCCGCTTGCATCGCGGGCCGCTGTGGCCATGCTGCTTGGCACCAGTGCCGTGGGCGCCGTCGCGCCAACCGTAACCGGCCAAAGCCTGTCTTTAACCCTGCAAACCCTGGACACCACCGCATGACCTTGCTGATCGGCATTCCCGCCTGCACGCGCAACATCAACGGCCACCCGCAGCACGCCACCCCGTCCCGCTACGGCGCTGCGCTGATGGGGGCCAGTGGGGCCGTGCCGGTGCTGATCCCGCCGGTTGGCGAGGCGGCGGTTGCGGTCCTCGACCGGCTGGATGGGCTGCTGCTGTCCGGCAGTCCCAGCAACGTGGACCCAAGCCACTACGGCGCCCTGGACGAAACGCCGGACCTGCACGATGCGGCCCGCGACTCCACCACATTGGCGCTGATACGCGCCGCCCTGCGCCGGGACATGCCGATACTGGCGATCTGCCGCGGCATCCAGGAGCTGAACGTGGCGCTGGGCGGCAGCCTGCACCAGCAGGTGCATTTCGTGCCGGGCCGCCTGGACCACCGCGGCGGACCTGGCCCAAAAAGCCAGGCCTACGCCCCCAAGCATGACGTGGCGCTGTCAGGCAGGCTTGCCCGCCTGTTGGGCCACGACCGCATCAGGGTGAACTCCGTGCATGGCCAAGCAATCGACCGGCTCGCGGACACGCTGGCAGTCGAGGCCACGGCGCCGGACGGTACGATCGAGGCCGTCCACGTGCAGGGCGCCACGTTCGCCCTGGCCGTGCAATGGCATCCGGAATGGGAGTATGCTGCGGACGCGAACAGCGTCGCGTTGTTCCGCGCATTCGGGGACGCCTGCCGCGCCTATGCCGGCGGCATCAGGAGGGCTGCATGAGCACAACCTACGACAACGCCAGCGTGAGCAGCGCCGGCGCGAGCGAAGCGCTGGCGCTGGCCGGCCGGGTCCTTGCCTCGGTCATCTTCATCTTGCAGGGTTGGAGCAAGCTTATGGCCATGGTCGGGACCAAGGCCTTTTTTACCAAGATTGGTGTGCCGCTGCCCGATATCGCCTATTGGGTCGCGGTGGCGGTCGAACTCGGCGGCGGCGTGCTGTTCCTGCTGGGCTTGCAGACGCGCCTGCTCGGCATCGTGCTCGCGGTGTTCTGCATCGCGACGGCGATGCTCGCCCACGCCAACTTCGCCGATCCGGGCCAGCAGATCAACTTCATGAAGAACGTCTGCATGGCCGGCGGCTTCCTGGCGTTCGCGGCGTTCGGCGGCGGGGCGTTCAGCCTCGACCGTGTTTTCAGCAACCGTGGCATGGCCAGCCGCCGCGGCATGGCCCCTTAGCCATGGACCTGCAACTGGCCGGCAAGCGTGCATTGGTGACGGGCGGCTCGAAGGGCATCGGCCGCGCCAGCGCCGAACTGCTGGCCGAGGAGGGCTGCGACATCGTTCTGGTCGCCCGCGATCCGGCCGCACTGGGCGAGGCCGCCGCGGCGGTGCGCGCCCGCAGGCAAGTCCGGGTCGAGGTCATCGCCGCCGACCTGTCGCAACAGGCGGAGGTGGAGCGCGTGGCCGCCAGCGCGGGCGCCGTCGACATCCTGGTGAACAACGCCGGAGCGATCCCGCCGGGCAACCTGCTTGCGGTCGACGACGCCACGCTGCGCGCGGCTTGGGACCTCAAGGTGTTCGGCTTCATCAGCCTATGCCGCGCGTTGTATCCCACGCTGCAATCACGCCAGGGTGTCATCGTGAACGTGATCGGCGCGGCCGGGGAGACGTTCGATGCCGACTACATCGCCGGGGTCGCTGGTAATGCCGCCCTGATGGCGTTCACCCGTGCCCTGGGCCGCGGCGCCCATAAGGACGGCCTTCGCGCCGTGGCCATCAATCCCGGCCCAGTCGCCACCGCCCGGCTGGAGCGCCTGCTGCGCCACAGGGCCGCCACCGAGCTTGGCGACCCCGACCGGTGGCTCGAACTCTGCGCCGGCATGGCTTATGGCCGTCCCGCGCAGCCCGAGGAGATCGCCGCCGCTGTCGCCTTTCTGGCCAGCCCGCGGTCCGCCTATACCAACGGAACCGTGCTGACCATCAACGGCGGGCCATAGAAGCTAGGCCCGCCCCTCGAAGAACTTGGCGATCTTTGCCATGAACCCCTCGCTTTCGGGGCTGCCCTTGGCGTGCTCCTTGGCCTCGGCCTCGAACTCCTCAAGCAGCTCGCGCTGGCGCTTGGTCAGGTGCTGCGGCGTTTCGACCGCCACCTGGACATACATGTCGCCGCGCGACGCGCTGCGCAGCACCGAGAATCCCTTGGCCCGCAGCCGGAACTGATCCCCAGTCTGGGTGCCCGGCGGGATTTTCACCTTGGCCCGGCTGCCGTCGATCGCCGGCACGTCCACGTCGCCGCCCAGTGCGGCCTGCGTCATCGGCAGCGGCACGCGGCAGTAGATATTGGCGCCGTCGCGCTGGAAGATCTCATGCGGCCGGATCGCGACATGGACATAAAGATCGCCCGCCGGCGCGCCACTGCCGCCAGCCTCGCCCTCGCCAGTCAACCGGATGCGCGTGCCGTCCTCGACGCCCGCGGGGATAGAGACCTGCAACGTGCGCTCCCGCTGCACGGTGCCGCCGCCGCCGCAGACCTTGCACGGGTTCTTGATGACCCGGCCCGCGCCGCCGCAGGTCGCGCAGGTGCGCTCGATCAGGAAGAACCCCTGCTGCGCCCGCACCTTGCCGCTGCCGTTGCAGGTGGGGCAGGTGTCAGCCTGGCGCTCCTTGCTCTCCGATCCCGAGCCTTTGCAGTTGTCGCACTGCACCCTGGTGGGCACGCGGAGCTGCGTCTTGGCGCCGGCGAACGCCTCGGCGAGATCGATCTCGACCTGGGTCCGCAGGTCCGCCCCGGCACGCGAACGCCCGCCGCCGCGGCGGCCGGTCATCTCGCCGAACATCTGGTCGAAGATGTCGCCGAGCCCGGCCCCGTCCTGGAAGTTGAACCCGCCGCCGAACCCGCCAGCACCGGGTCCGCCGCCCTGCTCGAACGCGGCATGGCCGAACCGGTCGTAGGCGCCGCGCTTCTGGTCGTCCTTCAGCACGTCGTAGGCCTCGTTCAGCTCCTTGAACTTGGTCTCCGCCTGCTTGTCGTTCGGGTTGCGGTCGGGATGGTACTGCATCGCGAGCTTGCGATACGCCCGCTTCATCTCCTCCGCCCCGGCCTCGCGGCCGACCCCGAGCGTCGTGTAGTAGTCCTGCTTCGCTGCCACTTCAGCCCTCATCCTTGGCGCTGAAAACCCGGATCAATGGGTCAAACATGGAAAAGGCGCCCGCCTCGATCGAGCGCGGACGCCTTTTCCTTAAACTACGCGCCGTATGGGATTACGACGCCTTCTTCTTTTCGTCCACTTCCTCGAACTCGGCGTCCACGACCTTCTCGCCCGCGTTCGCCGCCTGGGGCGCATCGGCCGCGGCGGTGGCCTCAGACTGGGCCTTGTACATCGCCTCGCCCATCTTCATCGCCACCTGTGTCAGCCGGTCGTTTGCCTGCTTCAGCGCCTCCGCGTCCTGGCCCTCAAGCGCCGTCTTGGCGGCAGCAACCGCCGCCTCCGCCTCGGTCTTCGAATCGGCGGGAACCTTGTCGCCGCTTTCCTTCAGGGTCTTCTCGACCTGGTGGACCATGGCCTCGGTCTGGTTGCGCGCCTCAACCTGCTCGCGCCGCTTCTTGTCGGCGTCGGCGTTGGCCTCGGCCTCCTTGACCATCTTCTGGATGTCGGCGTCCGACAGGCCGCCGCTGGCCTGGATGCGGATCTGCTGCTCCTTGCCGGTCGCCTTGTCCTTCGCCTGCACCGAGACGATGCCGTTGGCGTCGATGTCGAATGTCACCTCGATCTGCGGCACACCGCGCGGCGCCGGCGGAATGCCCATCAGGTCGAACTGGCCCAGCAGCTTGTTGTCCGCCGCCATCTCCCGCTCGCCCTGGTAGCACTTGATCGTCACCGCGCCCTGGTTGTCGTCCGCGGTCGAGAACACCTGGCTCTTCTTGGTTGGGATCGTCGTGTTGCGGTCGATCAGCCGGGTGAACACGCCGCCCAGCGTCTCAATACCGAGGCTGAGCGGGGTCACGTCGAGGAGCAGCACGTCTTTCACGTCGCCCTTCAGCACCGCGCCCTGCACGGCGGCGCCGATGGCGACAACCTCGTCCGGGTTCACGTTGCGGGCCGGCTCACGCCCGAAGAACTGCTTTACGACCTCAATCACCTTCGGCATGCGGGTCATGCCGCCGACCAGAATGACTTCCTGAATCTCGCCCGCCGTCACCCCGGCGTCCTTCAGCGCAGCGCGGCACGGCGCCAGCGTGCGCTCGATCAGATCGTCGACTAGGCTCTCCAGCTTCGCCCGCGACAGCTTCATCACAAGATGCTTCGGCCCGCTGGCGTCGGCCGTGATGAACGGCAGGTTGATCTCCGTCTCCTTGCTGGACGACAGCTCAATCTTTGCCTTCTCGGCCGCTTCCTTCAGCCGTTGCAGCGCAAGCTTGTCCGTCCGCAGGTTGATGCCCTGCTCACGCTTGAACTCGTCCGCGAGATAGCCGATCACGCGGTTGTCGAAATCCTCGCCGCCCAGGAACGTGTCGCCGTTGGTGGATTTCACCTCGAACACGCCGTCGCCAATCTCCAGCACCGAGACGTCGAAGGTGCCGCCGCCAAGGTCGTAGACCGCGATCGTGCCGCCCTGCTTCTTGTCCATGCCGTAGGCGAGCGCCGCCGCCGTCGGCTCGTTGATGATGCGCAGCACCTCAAGCCCGGCAATCCGCCCGGCGTCCTTGGTCGCCTGGCGCTGCGCGTCGTTGAAGTAGGCTGGGACGGTAATGACCGCCTGCGTCACCTTTTCGCCAAGATAGGCCTCGGCGGTCTCCTTCATCTTGCCGAGCACGAAGGCGCTCACCTGGCTCGGGGAGTACTTCTCGCTACGCGCCTCGACCCATGCGTCGCCGTTGTCACCGCGAACGATGGCATACGGGACCATGCCCTTGTCCTTCTCCACCAACGGGTCCTCGAACCGGCGGCCGATCAGGCGCTTCACGGCGTAGAGCGTATTGGTGGGGTTGGTGACGGCCTGGCGCTTGGCGCTCTGGCCAACCAGGCGCTCACCGCTGTCACTGAACGCGACCATGCTCGGCGTGGTGCGTGCGCCCTCGCTGTTCTCGATGACGCGGACGTCCGCACCGGTGCTGCCCTCCATGATGGCGACGCACGAATTGGTGGTCCCGAGGTCGATGCCGATGACCTTGCTCATTAAATATCCCTTTCTCAGCAGCGGCGTGTGGCCCGAAGCACCAGGCGCCGCCCTATGGTTGTAATGAAGCGGATGTATTCAGCGAGTGCCCGCCGGACAAGCCCCGGCGCTGCACAACTGTCTTGCAAGCCCTATGAAACGAGCCGGCCTACGCGGCCCGATGGCCTCCAGCGCCGTCCGTTGCCTTGGCGACGACGACCATCGCCGGGCGTAGCAACCGACCGTTCAGCGTCCATGCCGCGGTCCATGCCTGCATGACCGTGCCAGCCGGGTGGTCCTCCGAGGGCTGCTCGGCCATGGCTTGGTGCAGGTTGGCGTCGAACGGCTGGCCGGTTGGGTCGGTCCGCTGGATGCCGTTGCGCTCAAGCAGCGTAACGAAGCTGCGCTCCACGCCCTCGAACCCGTCGCGCAGCTTGGTGACGATCTCTGGCTCGTCCGCCGTCTGCGCGGGCAGGCTGGACAGGCCACGGCGCAGGTTCTCGGCCGCCTCCACCACGTCGGCGGCGAACTTCTGCACGGCATACTGCCGGGTGTCGTCGATGTCGCGCTTGGCGCGGGCGCGCACGTTGGCCATCTCGGCTTCAGCCCTGATCCAGCGGTCGCGCATGTCGTCGCGCTCGGCTGTCAGTTGGGCGATTTCGGCCGCGTGGTCCGGCTCGCCTGGGGTGCCGTGCCCCGGCTTGTCGAGATTTGCGTCATGCGGTTCGGCGGCGTGGGCGCGGGCGTCGTCCTGCAGCGCGGGATCGGCGTCGGCGGGCATGGCGTTTGGTTCGGTGCTCATGGTTGCTCAGGTAGGGCAGGGCGGGCCGCCGAACAAGCGGTCGCCTAATTTACCAGCTGCGCCAGCAACGAGTCGAGCCGCAGCCGCCCCTCCGCCGTAGCGGCCAGCCGCCCGGCCACGTGGGTCAGGTAGCCCGCCTCCAGCGCCTGTCCCAATACATCGGGATCGAGCGCCGCCTCCAGCGCCATGCCGGTGCGGACGGCAAACCGTTCGGCGTCGATGCCTTCAGTAAGGCGCAGGCCCATCAGAAGCATCTCCCGCGCGCGGTCCCGCGGGCCGATCCGCTCCTCCGCCGTGCTGCCATGGCCCTGGCGCTCGACCCGGTCGGCCCAGGGCTCCGGCGCGCGGTGACGCCTCGTGGCGACTAACTCGTTGCCGAGGGTGATCCGGCCATGCGCGCCGGGTCCGATGCCGGCATAGTCGGCGTAGCGCCAATAGGCCAGGTTGTGCCGGCTCTCGGCGCCGGGCCGCGCGAGGTTGGACACCTCGTAGGGCAGCAGGCCATGCCGGGCGCAGGCCTCGGCGGTGGCGACGTACAGCTCTGCCGCCAGCTCGTCGTCGGGCAGCACCAGTTCGCCCCGGCGGTGCAGCGCCTCGAACCCGGTGCCGGGCTCGATGGTGAGCTGGTAGAGCGACAGGTGATCGGCGCAGAGCGCCAGCGCCTGGTGCAGTTCCGCCTGCCACGCGGCGACGGATTGGCCGGGCCGGGCATAGATCAGGTCGAACGACACGCGCGGGAAGGTGGCCCGCGCCGCCTCCAGCGCCGCGACGGCCTGCGGCCCCGAGTGCTCGCGTCCGAGCAGGCGGAGCGCCGTTTCGTCCAGGCTTTGGATTCCCAATGAGGCCCGGTTGACCCCGGCCTCCCGGAACGCCGCCAGCTTGCCGCGCTCCACACTGGTCGGGTTGGCTTCGAGGGTGATTTCGAGATCGGGCAACGGGTCGAACAGGCTGGCGGCGTCGGCGATCAGGTCGGCGACGGTGGCCGGGTCCATGAGGCTCGGGGTGCCGCCGCCGAAGAAGATCGAGGCGAGCGGACGGCGGCCGAGGCGCGCGGCCTCCCATGCGAGCTCGGTCCGCAGCGCCTGGGCGAAGCGGGCCTGGGGAATGCGCTCGCGGACGTGGCTGTTGAAATCGCAATACGGGCACTTGGCGAGGCAGAACGGCCAATGGATATAAAGGGCGATGGGGTCCATCGCCGCTATATGGTGTTGGCGCGCCAGCCTTGGGTCCCAGCCTTAAGTCCCAGCCTTAAGTCAGGGTATGACCCGTCCTATGGGCACCGGCCCGGGCGCATAGCCCGGCGGCGGCAGCGGCAACGGGCAGAAACAACGCCGGCCCAGTGGGCGCGGGCCAACCAGGGCGCAGATCACCTGGCGAGGCCCATAGTAAGTCGGCAGGAAGGCGTTGCAGCGCCCGCCAAACTCAAGTGGTGGCGGGTAATAGCCGGGCGCTGGATAAAGTGGCGCATAGTCTTACTGTGTCATTTTTCACTACGGTTCTGGACTGGTCTTTGAAGGCAGCACGGGCATCGACGCAAGCTGCTGACGAGAGCGACGGTCAGGCGGCGCCGGATTGTGGCGATG
>JAABUY010005843.1_pt1 | contig 12219 bp, 15 predicted proteins | sample 5560271 | NCBI WGS metagenome assembly JAABUY01 (sample SAMN10711886, study PRJNA513374) | rock metagenome | isolation source: Antarctica rocks | place: Antarctica: Victoria Land, University Valley
CCGATCGGGTGGCTTCCGCGGGTCGCCGAGCATCCTGGTGGACGGCGTGGACGTGTTCGCCGACGCCGACGCCGACGCCGACGCCGACGCCGACGCCGACGCCGGGCGGGGCTTGTCCTGCCGGCTCTACCAGACGCCGGACGGCCCGGCCGGGGCCCCGAGCGTGGACCAGCTCAGTGCCGTGTCCCCTATGCGTGAGCGGATCTCGACGGTCGGGGTCACCGGAACGCTCGTGGGTGCTCTCGGGCTGTGCTGCGGGATCCCGGTGCTGCTCGCACTGGGCTCCCTGGGTGCTCTCGCCGGCATCACGTGGGGCAGCTGGCTACTGATCGCGTTGGGGCTGGTGACCCTCGCCTTCGGGATCCGGCGACGCCACGCATGCAGGCCCAGATCAGCGCCGCACCGCTTCATGCGCGCGCCACACCACCAAGACCTCCACCCTGTCGCAGACGCGGACCCAGGAAAGGACTCCTGACATGGCCAAGAACTATGACCTGATCGTGATCGGCGCCGGCATGGCCGGCGTGTCGGCCGCCACCAAGTGCGCCGCGCAGGGATGGGACGTCGCGATCGTCGACGCCCTGCCCTACGGCGGCACGTGTGCGCTGCGCGGGTGTGACCCCAAGAAGATCCTGCGCCGTGGCGCCGAGATCATCGACAGCGCACGCCTGATGCGCGGAAAGGGCATCGACGAGGGCGGCCTGTCGATCAACTGGGCCGACCTGATCAAGCACAAGCATGGCTTCACCGACCCGGTCCCGCGCAGCATGGAGGACAACCTCGCCCGCCACGGCGTGCACACCCTGCACGGGCAGGCCCGGTTCACCGGCAGCAACCGGCTGGAGATCGACGGCAGGCCCTATCAGGCGACGCACTTCCTGATCGCCACGGGCGCACGTCCGCGGCCCCTGGACGTCCCCGGCCACGAGCACCTCATCGACAGCACCGACTTCCTGAACCTGGAGGCCCTGCCGCCCCGCATCCTCTTTGTCGGCGGCGGGTTCATCTCCTTCGAGTTCGCCCACATCGCCGCACGCGCCGGTGCCCGCCCGGTCATCGTCGACCGCGGGCCGCGCCCCCTCAAGGCCTTCGACCCCGACCTCGTCGAGCTCCTGGTGGCCCGAGGCGCCGACTCCGGCATCGAGGTACAGCGCTCCACAGCGATCACAGGCATCACCAAGACCGGCGGCGGCTACCACGTCAGCCTCGACCACTCGGGGCAGACCACGACGAGGGAGTTCGACCTCGTCGTCCACGGCGCAGGCCGTACGCCCGAGCTGGCGAGCCTGGACCTCGACGCAGCAGGCGTCGCTTGGGACGAGCACGGGGTGAACGTGGCAGGCCACCTCCAGAGCACCACCAACCCCGCGGTCTACGCCGCCGGTGACGCCGCCGACACCCCCGGCATGCCCCTGACCCCAGTCGCCGTCTCCGAGGGCAAGGTCGCCGCCTCCAACATGCTCAAGGACACCACCACCGTGCCCGACTACGCCGGCATCCCGACCGCCGTGTTCACCATCCCCGAGCTCACCCGCGTCGGCATGCTCGAACACGAGGCGCACGAGGCCGGCCTCGACCTCGACGTCCGCTACCAGGACACCAGCGGCTGGTACTCCAACTACCGCACCGGAGAGACCACCGCCGCCGCCAAGGTCCTCATCGACAGGTCCACCGACCAGATCGTCGGCGCACACCTGCTCGGACCCGAGTACGGCGAGCTGATCAACACGATCGGCCTGGCCATCAAGCTCGGACTGACCACCCGACAGCTCAAGTCCGCCACCGCGGCGTACCCCACAGTCGGCTCAGAACTCGCAGCAATGCTCTGAGACCATCCGGACCGCGCCCACGGCGGCGTTCGCACGCCCAGCCTGCTTGCCCCGCGGCCCGGTCCATCACGACACCCCGAATCGAGTCCGCCGCACTCAGCGCCACCGCCGAGAGGCCTGGCGCTCCCCACCCCTGCCTGGCGTACGAGAGCGGGACACACCCCCCTCCCGTGCGCTCGGACCCGACCCACCGGCCGAGACGTCATGCGCCTCCTCGACCGTCACGTCGGTCGCCCAGCTAGCCGATCGGTGACCGGACAACGTTCGGCTAACGAGATGCACTCTGGCGTGTGCCTGTCTCGCGCTGCGGTCTCGCGGCGCCCCCAAGCTGAGGCGCAGGTCCACCATAGGAAGGGTGTATTCGTTCCGATCAGGTCCTACCGACGTCTGAGAGCGCTTACGGTCGAGCAGGTGGCCGGTGTCACATCGGACCAGGGAGCGTTTGCTAAGCAGCCTGCCCGGGCGGGGCGCGACCCGGCGGGTCCGCCGACCCTCAGATGCGGGCCGGACGCAGGCCGTGGCGGTCACTGAGCTGGAACTCGAGCAGGTCGTCGAGCGCCTGGCTCGCTTGGTCCTGCACGCGCCCGCGCTGGCCGAGCGGATGGCCGCGTCCGTCCACGGCGCTGTGGACTGCGCTGCTCGCGCTGAGCGTATTCGGCGGCTGAGGGCGGCGGTCGACTTGGGGCGGCGTGCCATCCAGGCGGCAGTCCTTCTTCGCCGCGGACCGACGCCGCGCCGATCGGCGAGTCAGCGAGCGTCGTTGGCGGGTGGAGCGGCGCGGCGCGGCTCGGGGAGACCGCCGGGCGGCTGGGCGAGGCTGAGCGGTCAGTGGGTCTTGGCCTGGTATGTCTTGGCCTGGGACATGGCGCCGGTCGACCAGCGCGCTGCCGGAAGTCTGGGAAGGCGCCCGCAGCACGGCGAAGGCGGTCACTGCGCTGCAGCGCTGGGCCGTGAGCACGCCGATGGCCTGCCCGTCGCTGGTCAGCGGCACGGCCACCCCGGCGAGGTCGCTAAGTTGCACGGCGAGCGGGTCTTGACCGGTGCTGCTGGCGGTGTCCTGCGCGGACGGCTGCCCGCGCCCGTCGGCCGCTCCGTCGTGCCACGTGCTCATCGGCCCCCGTTCACCGGCGGGCCGGCGCTGCTGCCTATAGACCAGCCCTCATCGGCCGGGCGGGGCGCTGCGCTTCGCGTCGATGACGGCGAGGTGGCTGGGGTCCTGGTCGCGCCATTCGAGCAGGAACAGGGTCGCGTCGTCGCTGGTGGTCCCGCCTCGTTCGGCCATGAGTGCGTGGGACAGTCGCGTGACGGTGGCCTGTGGGGGGCCGCCTTCTGCTTGCACCCGCTCGAGCTGTTCGATCAGGCGGGGGGTGCCGAACAGCTCCCCGCCGGTGAGGTGCTCTTCGACGATGCCGTCGGTGAAGAACAGCACCCGGTCGCCGGGCTGGAGCGTCTCCTCGCTGACGCGCGGGGTGGGTCCGCCGATCCCGTTGGTGGCCGTCGGGGAGTCACTCGCGTCCTTCGGCATGGTCGGCATCCTCTCCCCAGCACCCCCGCGGTTCGCCACTGGCATGGGGTGCGGTGCTCGAACATGCCGGCGGGGAGCTGCGCGTCGAGCTCGAGCGGCTCGGCCTGGCCTCCCCGGACCCGCCACGGCTGGGGGTGCCCGCGCGGACGTAGGTCTGTGTGTCCGATGAATGGCGCGAGGGGGACGCAGTCGTCAGGTCGTGGCGTGGAGCTGCTGGGTGCCGATGACGTGCAGCAGGTCGAGCTTGTCGCGCGCGTCGGTGCCTTCGGTGGGAAACATCACGACCATCTTGAGGTCTTCCTCGGGGGTCAGCAGTACCTGGCAGGTCAGGTGCAGTAGCCCCACTTCCGGGTGCACCACGCGCTTGCGGTCGTCACGGCGCACCGCGACCTCGTGCCGGTCCCACAGGGCACGGAACTCGGCGCTGGCCTTGGCCAGGTCGCGCACCAGCGCCGTCACGTCCGCCTCTCCGGCGCGCCGGGAGGACGTGGCACGCAAGTCGCTCACGTGCGCGGCTGACAGGTGCGGCCAGTCCTGCTGGGGGATGGCGGAGCGCGCGGTGGGGTCGGTGAACCAGCGCCAGACGACGTTGCGCGGCTGGTCGGGTCGAGAGTCGAGGAAGCCCAGCACCGTCTCGGCGAGCGTGTTGCGCCAGAGCACCTCGTGCAGGTCGGTGCAGATGGTCACCGGCACGTCTCTGAGGTGGTCGGCCAGGGCGGTCAGGCCTGGGGATGTGCCCGCTGGCGCGCCGCGGCGGCGGGGCTAGCCCGGCCAGGTGGAACAGGTGGTCGCGCTCGTCGGAGTCGCACCGCAGCGCGCGGGCCAGCGAGGCCACGATCGGCGCGGACGGGTGCGGCCCGCGGCGCTGCTCCGACCGGGAGTAGTAGTCGCCTGACATGCCGGCCAGCTGCGCCACCTCCTCCCGGCGCAGTCCTGGGGTGCGGCGGCGCACACCGGCGGGCAGGCCGGCGTCAGCCGGGCGCAGCAGCTCGCGGCGTCGGCGCAGGAATTCCGCCAGCCCGGCACGGTCGATCACGGGTCCAGTATCGACGGCGCCGTCCCGGCCATCCAGGGACCGGCCGTCCCTGGATGACGCGGGCCTGGTACGTGGGCACCGCCGCGGTCCACAGTTGTGGCATGACCTCCGACCCCACCGGACTGACACCCGCCGCCTGGGCCGCACCGGCCCCACCGTCTCCTCACCCGCCCTGGTGCATGGGCCTGTCCGGCGCCACGGCCCTACCGATGATGACGAGGGTGTGCAGGTCATCCGCACCTACCTCGACGCCGGCGGCACCCTGCTGGACACCGGCGACTTCTACGGCGGCGGCCACAACGAAGAGCTGATCCGCTGAGCGCTGCAGGGCCGCGACCGCGTCGTGCTGTCGGTGAAGTTCGGCGCGATGCGCGGCCCCGACGGCATCCCAGGCGGCATCGACGCCCGACCGCGCGCGGTGCAGAACTTCCTCGCCTACTCCCTGCAGCGCCTGGGCGTGGACCACGTCGACGTCTACCGCCCCGCCCGCCTCGACCCGGCCGTGCCCATCGAGGACACCATCGGCGCGATCGCAGACCTGGTCGACAAGGGCTACGTGCGCCACATAGGCCTCAGCGAGGTCGGCACGGCGACGATCCGCCGAGCCGCGGCCGTGGCACCCATCAGTGATCTGCAGATCGAGTACTCCCTGCTCAGCCGCGACCTCGAAGACACGATCCTGCCCGTCTGCCGCGAGCTCGGGACCGGGATCTCCGCCCACCAGCAACGGGATGTAGGACGTCACCATCCGTCTCCCTCCACGTGCCCAGCTCCGCCGACACACGGAGGCTGCCCGCCCGAAGCGGCTTCGGCAAGTCGCTGGCCGTGCTGTGTCGTCGTCGTTCCCGGCCATCGACCCGCCTGGACATTCCATACGCACACTGCCCCGCAACGAGCTGAGGCGCGCCCTGACGCCCGTCAGCGCAAACTGCCTGTCTTCTTTTCCTGGCTCAGCAATGGGATGGACGCCCCCGTTCGCTGAGCTCGTTTGACTACTCGGCGCTCGCCTGCTCGTAACGACTACGGACGTTGTTGACGGCGTGGCCGCTCGAGCAGGTGGCGATCCGGCCGCCGCGGAAACAGTTCTGGCGCGGACACTGCCCGGCTCGGGCGTTAGTATACTCTTCGGGGGTATGGGGCGCTCCGGCGCCCGACCAGGAGCCGGGCAAGGAGGAAGCATGCCGCACGATGGCGTTGCGGCGGTCCCGCGGGCCCAGCGAGTGGCAGTTGCCTCGCCGGCGGCGGTCTGGTCAGTGCGCGCGGTTTCGGCAGCCCTTGGCCGGTTGCTACCGTGACGGCACTCGCCTGCCTGCGCGGGCTCAGACCGCGGTGCAGAACAACCGAGCTGTGCCGGAGCTGGCCCATCGGGCCTTCGGCCGCTTCTCCACTGTCAGCACCGAGCCGTTCCTGGATGCGCACGGCATGCCCTGGACAGCCCTGCTCGAGCGGCACTACCCGGCGATCCGGGCTGAGGCTGACCGGGTGCTGGCGGTCCGGGAGGCGCTGCCGAACTTCCAGGACATCGGGCCGGACCAGATTCGGCTCAGCGACGACGACCGCTGGAAGGCGTTTTGGTTCGTCGGGTACGGGGTCTGGGACGACCCGAACTGTCTGCGCTGCCCGGCCACTGCCGCGGTGCTGCGGGCGATCCCGGGCCTGACGACCGGCTTCCTGTCGATCCTGGGCCCAGGCAAGCGGCTGCCGCCGCACTACGGTCCTTATCGCGGGGTGCTGCGGCACCACCTCGCGCTGGTGGTTCCCGAGCCTGCGGACGCCTGCGGGATTCGCGTCGGCGGCCAGGTCCGGCACTGGACGGAGGGGCAGTCGCTGGTGTTCGACGACACCTACGAGCACGAGGCCTGGAACGACACCGAAGGCGAACGCGTCGTTCTGTTCCTGGACATCCGCCGGCCGCTGCAGCGGCCGGTCAGCTGGATCAATGGCGCAATCATCGCTGTTGTCAGACGGTCACCGTTCGTTGCGGCTGCGCGCGCGCAGCACGTCGAGAAGGAGCAGCAATTCGCTGCGGCCTGGGATGCGGTGCACAGGCAGCAGCCGTCCGCCGGCCCTCAACGACCGGACTCCTAAATGGGGGCGGCACTCCTGTCGAAGCGGCGGCCAGTGACAGCCCACGCCGACCGGCTCACGGTCAAGCTGAACCGGCACGCTACTCGGCGGCTGTGGCTGGCCCAGACGTTGATAGAGAGCGGCGCCGCCGGCGCACGCTCACCGGGCTGGCTGGAGACGGCCAGGGTCGGGTCGCGGCTCAGTGACGACACGGATAACCGAGAGGTTGCGAGGCCGGCTCTTCGCCGACTTCGACCTGCTCCGGGCAGACCGGCCGCCTCCGGAGCTCTCCGGGAGTCCAGAACAGCCGGCGCCACAGCGTGACACTAAAACCGCACACAACCGTCGAGCTGGATGTCCGGCGCCGACACTTGACCCATACTTCCTAGGAGTATGATGACGGGATGAGCGCGCACGCCTGGCCCGAGCACGTCGTCCATGTCGAGCTGGTCAGCGACGATCCGGAGATCACGTCGGAGGCGCTGCGGTTTCTAGAGCAGCGGTTCGCCGACCGTGAGCCCGACGCCTTTGCCGAGTCCGGAGGGCTACGGCTGCACAGCGAGCCCGACCGTCCGGTGACGGCGGCTGACGTGGCCTGTGCACTCGCAGAGGCCGGTGTGAGGGCCCATGCAGTTCACGAGCGGCAGGAGTGGAGCGTCATGGACGTTCTCCCGGCCCTGTCACCGACGATCGCCTCTAGTCCGGACCAGGGTTCCCGATGAGCCAGCTGCTGTACGACCTGCTTGGACTCGCGTACTGGGCGGCGATCGTCGGCGGGGTTCTGTGGTGGGTCTGGAGCATGCGCAGGAGAAGCCGTCCGCGCGTACGGACGCTGCAGGAACAGGCCGAGCTTGCGGGGCTGCGGGCGGCGATGGATCGCGATCGCAGCGGGCCGGAGGTCCGCCTCGGCCGTTAGGCCCGGCCTCGACGGACGGCGTCGATCAGGTCCTGGGCGTGCCAGAGCAGCGTCCGGGGCGGGTACAGGAACGGGCAGCCGCTGCCCCGGCTCGCCAGGTGCTCGGAGCCCTCAGTCAGCCCGGCTGCTCGCAGGAGCCCGTCGTGGAAGGATCGGCAGGTGTCGTGCTGCCCTCGGCGGGTCCACGCCCACCGCCATCGGCCCGAGTAGCCCTGGGCGTAGCGGCGGAGTCGGGCCGCGACGATGTCGTCCGGGACCGGGTCGATTAGGACCGGATGGAAGGCGTGCGCCGCCGGTTGGCCGTGCTGGGCGTCCCGGGACCAGGTCCCGGTCCGGCCGATGAGCCCGACGCCGTTCAGGACGCCTTCGGTGCCGCGGGCGAGCTGCCGCATGCCGACGGGGACCGCGCGCGGCCACCAGCCCCAGCTCTCCTCGCCGGCTTCGACCCACCAGTGGCCGTAGAAGTCGCGCAGGGTGGGGTTGTCACGCTTCACGGTGACCCAGAGCAGGGTCCGCGGCGCCCCCCAGGTGGTTTCGACATCTAGCGCTGGGGGAGCGGCTGCCGCGGACGGCTGTTCGGCGATCCGCCGTCGCAGCACGGTGCCGGTACGGCGGAGGTTCGCCGAGCGCAAGCGGGACCGCGCGCGCAGCCTGTGCGTGCGGCGGCGCAATGTGTTGAGTGGGGCCGGACGGCGCCGAGCCGCCAGTGGACGGCTCACGGCTTGCGCTTGCCCTTGCCCTTCTTGCCCTTCATGCCGCCGCCCTTGTCCGCTGTGCTCTTCTTCTGCGCTTCATGGGCTTGTTGCCGGGCGTCGCGGAGCTGCTTGCTCGTCGGGGTTTCCGGGGTCGGCCGGGACTGGTTGTCGCTCACGCGTTGTGTCCTCTGCTGTTGGGGCGGTCCGGGCGCGTTCGGGGCTATTTAGGGCCGGGCCGGGCTGGTCGGGGCTCCGCCCCCCTGAAGGGGGCAGGCTCGGCCTTCATGCGGCGGATGGCCTGTCGGGCGTCCCGGTCGACACCGTCGATGATCCCGCTGTTGAGGCGGGTCTGCCACGGAAGACCCACCCAGTGCAGCCCCCGCACAGGGGAGCGTCCGGCGTCGTGGACGGGGTGGCCGTTCTCGTCGAGCGCCAAGGGGACGCGCAGCCAGCCGTAGTCGGGCTGGTAGCCGGTGCACCACAGGACGGCGTCGGTCCGGACCTCCGTCCCATCGGCCAACACGACGGCACTGCCCCGGGCACTGCAGACGCGCTCCTTGACCATCCGCACGGTGCCGGCGGCCACGACGGACTGCAGGTCCCGGCCGATGATGCCGTCGCCCCGGGCCCGCACCATGCGGGATCCCCGGCTGCCACTGGGGCCGTTGAGGATTCCAGTCAACCAGAGCCACCAGTAGAGGCTGAGGCCAAGGACCCGCGCGGGCAGGAACCACATGCCGCCGGGCGTGGCGACGGTCACCCGGCGAGTGGCGGCGAGCTCGACAGCGAGCTGGGCCGCGCTGTTGCCCGCACCGACGACGAGGACATCCTTGCCGGGCAGGTCGCCGGGGTGGCGGTAGGCCGACGAGTGCAGCTGCGCGACGGACGGGTCGAGGCCGTCAGCGGTGTCCGGGATGAAGGGGGTGCTGTACGGGCCGCTCGCGACGACGACGTGCCGAGCCCGGACGCACCCGGTCGTCGTGTCGGCAACGAAGCCGCCCGTGCCGTCCTGCTCCAGCGTCAGGATCCGGGTGCGCAGTCGTACGGGCAGGCCCTGGCTGCCGGCGTAGGCGGCCAGGTAGTCGGCGGTCTCGTCCTTGCTCGCGTACTCGCCTGGGCCGCGCGGCATCGGTGTGCCGGGCAGCGAGCTGAACCGGCGGGGCGTGAACAGCTCCAGGCTGTCCCACCGCCGACGCCAGCTGTCGCCGACCCGCTCGGCTCCGTCAACGACCAGGAACGACAGGTTGCTGCGCCGGGCGAGCCAGTACCCGGTCCCAAGACCTGCTTGCCCCGCCCCGACGACCAGGACGTCGACATCGGTGTCGCCGTTCGGGTGGTCGGCAGCGGTGCTCACCGCACTGTCGACGGCGGTCATGTGCGCCTCCAGTCAGGGTCCGATCGGGCAGGAGAGTCAGCCGGGCGGGCAGTCGCCGGCGGAGAGCTCAGCGAGGATCGTCGATCATCCGCTGGTGGATCCGGGCCATGCCCGGGTTTCCGTCGATCATCAGCTGGTGCATCCGCACCATGCCGGGGTTTCCTGCGGTCATCAGCTCGTCCATCAGGGCCATGCCAGGGACGGGCCTGGGAGCGCGATGTGCAGGGTCCTGCGCGGAGGCTGTCCCGGCAGACGTGAGCAGGACGCCGCCTGTGGCGAGCGCGGCCAGCAGGGCGACGGTGGCCGTGGTGCGTTGGACCTTCATGGTGCCTCCTTGGTATTATACTGCGGGGGAGTATCGGACTACAACTCGCTCGGCGCCGGTGTGTTCCCGTGTAGCAGGATTGCGCGGGCGACCTCAGCGGGGTGTTCCAGCGGCAACCCGTGCGTCCCGGGTATCCGGACCACCTCGATGCGAGGGCCGAGCAGCGCACCGAGGCCTTTCGCAGGCACGGTCTGGTCGTCCTCCGCGATGACCACGGTCGTCGGCAGAGACGGGGCCGCGAGCCACGCCGGCAGCGGGCCATCTTCCAGCAGGCTATGCAGGGCATCGCGGTAGGCCGGCCAGACGTAGCGGACGGCGTCGCGTGCGACATCAGGGGTGATGTCGGGCGAGATATGGGCCGCGATCGGCGGGGCTAGTGAGGTCAGCGGCCGGCGGAGCAGGCACATCGTCCCGCAGGCCACGTCCGCGACCGGCGAGCCGTCCATCGTCTTGCGGGCGAGCCACGACCGGCCGCCGATCCTCGCTCGTGCCTGTGCAGCGTCGGCGAAGGCGGCGGGCGCGATCAGGACCAGCCGGCGAACCAGGTCGGGCCGGTCGCGCGTGATGGTGACGGCGACGGCCGCGCCGTAGGAGTGTGCCGCGAGGACAACCGGACCTTGGCCGTGCCGTTCGATCAGCCGGATAACGGCGGCGGCCTGGTCGTCGAGGTGGAAGTGCGTCCCGAGCCGGATCGACGCGCCGAAGCCGAGCAGATCCGGCACGATCGTGCGGGCGCCCGCAGCGCTCAGTTCGGCGACGACGGGCCGCCAGAACGCAGACGACGCCCCGAGGCCGTGGAGCAGGACCAACGCGGGGCCGCCGCTCGCCGTGCGGTTTTCGTCGTGGAACAGCGTGATGTACCGCGGGTCCATCTGCGGGCGCAGAACGGCCATTCCGGTAAGGCCGATACCGGGGGGCATTCCTGCGCTGGCCTCGGCGTGCCGGGCTCGCAGCCACGCCGTGAGCGCGCCGACGAACAGACCGAGGCAGGTCAGGGCGACCACGAGCCAGCTGCCGTCGCCTCCCGGCATGTCGTGGACGATGATGTGCCCGAGAAACACATTCATCCACTGCTGATGCGGGACACCTCCCCGGAACAAGATGTCGGGGGTCATCGCGAACAGATGGAAGCTCAGCACCACACCCAAGAGCAGGCGGGGGCCAGGCGCGCCGGTGACAAGGAGCCGGACGAGTAGGACGAGCGAGGCGAACGCGAGCCCGACCAGGAAGTGGGTCGCCCAATGGAACCGCGCGTCGTGGACGTCGTAGCTCGCGTACAGGGCGAGCTCGGAGACGACGAGCAGGAGCAGCTGGACGGCGAGGGAGCGAGGCCGCAGCGGCCGGTAGGCCCTGCTCCACCGCTCGGGGGTTGCAGTCACGAGACGGCCCGGGTGATGACATTGACCTCGAAGGCGTTCTTCTCGTAGGCGGGGTCGAGCGTGGCGTATCGGACGGTTCGGGATGCGTCGACCACGGCATACCCGACGGGGCGCTTCCCGTCGACGGGCCTCGGCATGCCCACCAGTTGGGCCAGCGTGTCGCCGGGCGGGCCCACCCGGACCACGAGCTCGACTCCGTCGTCGGTGACAGCCGCCTGCCAGGCTTGGAACGCCGGACCGGTCGGCGTGTGTCGCTCGAACAGGACGAGGACCGGGTGGCCGCCGAACCGAACGCCGTCCGCCTCCGGCGGCAGTGCCGGGCCGTGGGACAGCAGGCCGTCGCGCTGATGGGCGGGATGGGGGTCGTCGAGCGGCCCCGGTGGGCGGACCACGAGGACGACGATCAGCGCGAGGACGAGCGCCACCACGGCGGCGACGGCCGCCGGGATCCAGGTCGGCAGCGGGGGCGCGGCACCGGGCAGACGCCCCCAGGTGATGTCCTGCGGGTTAGCGCAGCAGGCGTCGCTGTATGTGTGGACGTTAGCCGTCGTCATCCCCTCCGCTCTAGCGGTACCTGGCGAAAACCGTCATCAGCTCGTCGTATATGAGTGGGTCCCCACCCTCGATCGCAGTGGTGACGCACCGCTCCAGGTAGTTGCGCATCACGATGTTCCCGACCGCGTCGAGGGCCTTCTGCACAGCGGCGATCTGCTGCAGCACGTCGGTGCAGTGCCGGCCGTCGTCGATCATCCGGCTGATCCCCGCCACCTGCCCGGACGCACGCGCCAGACGTTTGACCGCCTCGTCGCGCTTGTCCACCGGCATCATCTCGCGGTCGCCATCCGCTTTGGAGGTCGCCGTAGCGGGCGTGGCAGCACGCGGCGCTGTGGCCGCCTTGCGCTTGGACGTCAACGTGTCCTCCACATCGCTGCTGAAGCATGCTCGAGCAGGGTATCTCAGCGCGACGGTTGATACTCCCACGGGGTAATTGCTCTTCCACCTCGCAGAAGGGAGCGACCTGACGACCATACGGTGCTCTACTAGGAAGCATAGTATCCAATGGCTACAGTCG
>JAABUY010005846.1_pt1 | contig 12217 bp, 10 predicted proteins | sample 5560271 | NCBI WGS metagenome assembly JAABUY01 (sample SAMN10711886, study PRJNA513374) | rock metagenome | isolation source: Antarctica rocks | place: Antarctica: Victoria Land, University Valley
AAACCAGCGCACGCCGCACGCACGCCATCCAGAAGGGTCTCAAGCATCTCCATGCCGGCTTGCACCACACCTCAAGCCAAAGCGAAACCCACCCCTCTCATCAGCCATTTAGAATTGCTGATCCCTGAACCGTCCACGGTTGACCCGGCGGCGCGAACTGCCGAGAAGCGGCCGATGCGTTCCTCCATCGTCCTCAGCGAACCGTACGCCGGGCTGCAGGCCCAGGCCCTGGGGTTGGCGGAGGCGGCCGGCCTGACGCCGAAGCTGGTGTCGCTGCAGCCGCGTGCGCCGTGGCGCTGGCTGCCGGCCCGGACTTGGCCAACGCCGCTCCGCGCGGTCCGGCTGCCTGATCCCGGCGACGCCGTGGTGATCGGGGCCGGGGGCACGGCGGCCGTCATCGGCGCGGCGCTCCGCCGGCCCGCGCGTCCGATCGTCCAGGTGCAGCATCCGCGCATCGATCCCGCACGCTTCGACCTGATCGTCGTGAACCGGCATGATCATCTCGCAGGCTCCAACGTGGTCGTCACCCGCACCGCGCTGCACCGCGCCACCCCGGGCCGGCTGGCGGAGGCCGCCGCGATCTGGACGCCCCGGCTCGCCCACCTGCCCCGCCCGCTCGTCGCCGTGCTGGTCGGCGGCAGCAACGGCCGCTTCCGTTTGGACGCAGCGGTTGCAGCTACGCTGGGTGCATCGCTCGCGGCCATGATGCAGGCGGACCGGGTTGGCCTGGTGCTCACCCCATCCCGCCGCACGTCCGAAGACGCCAGGGCGGCGCTGCATCAGGCAGTTGCACCGCTGGGCGGATGGGTTTGGAACATGGACGGGGAAAACCCATATTTCGGGCTGCTGGCGCTGGCGGACGCGATCGTGGTGACGGAGGACAGCGTGTCCATGGTGTCGGAGGCCGTCGCGACGGCGGCGCCGGTGCTGCTGGCCGGGCTGCCGGGCCGATCCCGGCGCATCCGGCGGTTCAACCAGTATTTGCAAGAGGACGGGCGGGTGCGCCGCTTTGCCGGCCGCCTTGAGCTCTGGCCGGTGACGCCGATCGACGATACGCAGGCGGCGGCGGACGAGATGCGCCGCCGGCTGGATTTTTAGGAGACCATGATGCTGGACATCCAGACCTTCGACGCGCGGGCCGGCGGCAACGTGCTGTATAAGGCCTTCGCCCATCCGGTCGCCGCCGAGGCCATACAGCGCTTGGCGATGAAGCTGCGTGAAGCCGGGCCGCTCGCGGTCTATGATCCCGACGGCATCTCGGACGCCCTGTTTGCCCTGCACCCAGCCATGCCGAGGGCGGCCGAAAGCTACGTGCACGACGTGCAGCAGATCGATGCGCCCCGCGCCAGTGTCCCGGCCCGGCCGCTGACCGACCTGCCGCGGTCCGATTGCTCCACCCTACTGATCGCGGCATTCGACGCTGGCCGGGTGCTGGCGCGTATCAAGCACATGCTGCCCGCGGGCATGGCGGTGACGACCCTCGACGAGGCCCGGCTGCCGTCCGGGATGCTGACCAACCCGAAGCGCTACCTCGACCGGCTGAACTTCGCGACCAACTACGCCTTCTTCCGTGACCAGGACGGCCTGCATACGCGGCTGGTGACGGCCAATTACTGGGCAGGCTACGGCGCCGGGCCGGTGCGCCTATGGCTCCGGCTGTTCGACGGCGCGGGCGAGGTGCTTGCAGAATGGGAGCACGCCGTTCCACCCGGCCCCGGCGGCATCGCGATCGACAGCGCCGAGGTCCGCGCCCGGTTCGACCTGCCCGAGTTCGCCGGCCAGCTGTTCATCCATGCGATCGGCGCCGCCGGGCACGACGTGGTGAAATACGCGCTCGACACCTATGGCACCGGCGCGCAGGCTAGCCTGTCCTGCACCCACGACGCCAACGCCTGGCCCGCCGACCGCTACGCCGGAATGCCGGCGCCACGCCCCGACGAGCGCGTCGTGCTGTGGCTGCAGAACAGCCACGCCGCCCCGATCCCGGCCGGCGCCGTGCTGCTCGACCGCATGGGGGCCGAGGCACCGGCGCCCTTGCCGCAGGAGGTCGGGCCGTATGCCAGCCTGGCGCTCGACGTCGCCGATGTGCTGCCGGGGCTGCAATGGCCGGCGCAGATCGAGGTTCGCGCCGGCCGTCATGTGGTCCGTCCGCGCTATGAGGTGACCCGCGCCGGCCGCACCCGCATCGCCCACCTGAACGTCGAGCGCGCCGACCTGCGGCCCGACCCGGGCATCCCGTCGCTGCACAACCTGCTGGGCCGCGGCTATTTGCTGCCCTTTCCCGTCCTGCCGCGCGACCGCTTTCGCAGCGTCGTGCTGCCGACCCCAATGGCGGAGCGGCAGGCCAACCTGCCCATCCGCATCGACGTATTCGACACCGCCGGCCGCCTGGTCGCCGACCGCTTCCTGGGCCGCCTGCCCCGCAACCATCACCTGGCGCTCGACCTCGCCGAGTTCGACGTGGAGGAGGGCCACGCCGACCTAGTCTATGATTTCCGCGACGGCGGCGAGGCCGACGGATGGCTGCACGCCCTGCTGCGCTACGAGGACCGGGCCAGCGGCCACGCGGCCGAGAGCAGCTTCGGCGCGCACGTTTACAACACCGCGATGACCTACCGCGACGAGCCGCAGAGCTACTCCGGGCCGCCGCCGGGCTTGTCGACCCGGCTGTTCCTGAAACTTGGCGACGCCGGGCGCCACAGCTACGCGGCGCTGATCTACGCGGCGTCGGCGGCCTGGCACCCATGGTCCACGACGGCGCTGCTGCTGCATGACGGCGACGGCCAGGTGATCGCCGAACAGCCGCTGCGCATTGCCTGCTCGGGTTCGGCCATGGTGTGGCCGCATCTCGTGTTCGGGAGCGCGCTGCTGAACCAGGCGGGTCCGCGCGGCTACGTGCTGATCCGGGATGCGACCTGCCGGCTATTTGGCTATCATGGCTTGATGGATGACGCGGGCGGGTTCAGCCTGGATCACATGTTCGGCTTCTGAGGGGGAACCGCCATGGCGCCCGACAAGTTCGATCTGCCGCAGGTCGCCGCCAATTACGAGGCGCTGTCTCCGCTGAGCTTCATCCGGCGCACCGCCGACGTGTTCCCCGACCGCGTGGCGATCATCCACGGACCGCATCGCGCCACCTGGGCCGAAACCTACGCCCGCTGCCGGCGCATGGCGTCTGCCCTGGCGGCTCGGGGCGTCGGACTAGGTGACACGGTGGCGATCATGGCGCCCAACACCCCGGCCATGGTGGAAGCGCATTTTGGCATCCCCATGCTGGGTGCCGTGCTGTGCGCCATCAACGTGCGGCTGGATGCCGAGACGGTCGCCTTCATCCTGACCCATGGCGAGGCCCGCGTCCTGTTCACCGACCGCGAGTTCTCGCCGACCATGGCCAAGGCGCTCGCCCTGATGCCGGAAGACGCGCGGCCCTATGTGGTCGACATCGACGACCCCCTGGCGCCGGCGGGCGACCACGTCGGCCAGATCGAATACGAGGCATTTCTGGCAGGCGGCGACCCGGCCTTCGAGTGGCCCAGGCCTAGCGACGAGTGGAACGCGATCACGCTAAATTATACCTCAGGCACTACCGGCAACCCGAAGGGTGTCGTCTATCACCATCGCGGCGCCTACCTGAACGCGGTCGGCAACGCCATGACGTGGGGCATGGCGCAGCATCCGGTCTATCTCTGGACGCTGCCGATGTTCCACTGCAACGGCTGGTGCTTTCCCTGGACCATCGCGGCGATGGCCGGGACCAACGTATGCCTGCGCCGGATCGAGGCCGGAGCGATCCTGGACGCGATGGACCAAAGCGGCGTCACCCATCTGTGCGGCGCGCCAATTGTCATGGGCATGATCCTAAATCACCCCGGCGTGCAGCCGCGCCCGGCGCCGGTCCGCATGATGACCGCCGGCGCCGCGCCGCCCGCCGCGGTGCTGGAGGGCATGGAACGGCTCGGTTTTGCCACCACCCACGTTTATGGCTTGACGGAAACCTATGGTCCCGTGACCGTCTGCGCCTGGCACGAGGAGTGGGACACGCTGCCGGACGGCGAGCGCGCCCGGCTCAAGGCGCGGCAGGGCGTGGCCTATCCGGTGCAGGAGGGCCTGATGGTCGCCGATCCCGTGACCCTGCAGCCCATGCCGCGCGACGGCGCGACGATGGGCGAGGTGTTCATGCGCGGCAACATCGTGATGAAGGGCTACCTCAAGAACCCGGCCGCCACCGATGAGGCCTTCGCCGGCGGCTGGTTCCACACCGGGGACCTCGCGGTCAGCCATCCCGACGGCTATATCGAGATCCGCGACCGCTCCAAGGACATCATCATCAGCGGCGGCGAGAACATCTCCACCATCGAGGTCGAGGGCGTGCTGTATCGACACCCCGCTGTCATGGAGGCCGCCGTCGTCGCGCGGCCCGACCCGACCTGGGGCGAGACCCCCTGCGCCTTCGTCACCCTGAAGCCCGATATCCCTGCGACCGAGGCGGAGATCATCGCCTTCTGCCGGGACCACTTGGCGCGGTTCAAGGTGCCGCGCACCGTGGTGTTCGGCGCATTGCCCAAGACCAGCACCGGGAAGATGCAAAAATTTGTCTTGCGCGAGCAAGCCCGCAGCCTTGGAGAGTAGGTCCATGCCCCAGCCTAGCCACGTGACCGCGCTCGACGACGCCGACGAGTCGACGCTGCCGGAGGACCTGCAGCCCTATTTCCAGAAATGCCGGGACAAGCTGGGCTTCGTGCCCAACGTGTTGCGCGCCTGGCTGCTGCGGCCGGAGAAGCTGCGCAACTTTATCCGACTGTATGACGAACTGATGCTGGCGCCCTCCGGCCTATCGAAGCTGGAGCGCGAGATGATCGCGGTCGCGGTGTCCGCGTGGAACCGCTGCTACTATTGCCTGGTGGCGCACGGGGCTGCGGTTCGAAAATTGTCAGGCGACCCGCAGCTGGGCGAGATGCTGGCGTTCAACTACCGCGTTGCCGAGCTGCCGGCCCGTCAGCGCACGATGCTCGACTTTGCGGTCCAGCTCACGGCCGCGCCGCATTTGATTGGGCAAGGCGACCGGGATGCACTGAGTGCGCAGGGTTTCTCGGACGCGGACATCTTCGACATCGCCGAGGTGGCGGCGTTCTTCAACTACACGAACCGCGTCGCGCACGCGGTTGATATGATGCCAAATGCGGAATACCACACGCTAGGGCGCGCTTTCCCCTCTCCCCCGGGGAGAGGGCTTTAGAAAATACCGCTGAACAGCCCCTGGCGCTTGCGCTGGATGATCGGAGTGTCGCCGACCTCGGGAGACTGGCCGAGCGCCGCATTCTGGCGCAGGCGGGCGCTCTCACGCTGCGGGTCGACCGGGGTGCCGGGCGGCGGCGGGCTCTGCCAGAACATCAGCCGGTCGGAGAGCGGCCGGCTCGGCGTGTCCAGCGCTGCCTCGTTGTCGACGCGGTTACGTATATCCGCCGGCGCCGGGCGGCCAGCGGCGGCGACCAGCGCCTGCTGACCCGGCGTGACTCCAGCGTTCGGCTGAGCCAGCACGGCATCGGGTGTTAGCGTCGCCTCCGCCTGCTGACGCTGCGTCAGCTCCTGCGGGCGGGTGGCGCCGGGCCGCGGCGGACGCAGGGTGAAGTCGGGCGGCATCGACAGCGGCGCGCGCGTCGTCACCTGGAACTCGTCCGGCGCGTCGCGGCTCAAACCAAAGGTGCGGGTCAGGTCGTCCCCGCCACATGCCGTAAGACCGAGGCCGCAGGCCGCTGCAAGAACAATCCGGAATGCCTTCATAGCGCAGCTTTTACTGCCGAAGCGGCGGCGCCTGCAAGCGGGTTCGCGGCCGCAGCCCGTCCAGCATCAGCGCAGCCACGCCGCAGACGATGGCGGCGTCGGCCACGTTGAACACATACCACGACCAGCCGAAGGCATGGGCGTGCAGGAAATCGACCACGGCGCCGAAGCGCAGCCGGTCGATGACGTTGCCGACGGCCCCGCCGCCGATGGCGCCGAGGCTGGCGGCGACCAGCGCGCTCTCGGCCCGGCGCAGCCACACAGCCAGCGCCACGACGACCGCCAAAGCCACGCCGGCCAGCAGCCACGGGCCCCACGCGCCGTCCTGGTGGAACAGCCCGAAGGTGACACCCTGGTTCCACACCATCGTCAGGCTGAGCACCGGCAGGACCGGGACCTGCCCGCGCTCCGGCAAATGCAGCACCTCAAGCACCCACCACTTGCTGGCCTGGTCGGCGATCAACACCAACAGCGCGGCGAGCAGGCCCCAGCGGACACGCCCAGTCGTCATTCGGCTGCCTGGTCGCAGGATAGCGGCCCAACCGCGCCGGCGCAGCGGATGCAGAGCGCGGGGTGGCCCGGCTGTTGCCCGACCTCGGGCAGCACGCGCCAGCATCGCGCGCATTTTTCGCCGGGCGCGCGATGGACTGCCAACGCTTCGCCGAACGTGACGCCGGAGACGATGCACACCTCGGCCCAACCCGCCTCGTCCAGCAACGGGCGGTCGCCCTTCACCGTTATGACCGCCTGCAGCGACGAACCGATCAGCTTTTCCGTGCGCGCCGTTTCCAGCAAGGTCGTGACCTTGCTGCGCTCCTCGCGAATTGCGGCCCAACGCGCGCCAAGTTCGGCGTCGTGCCACCCGGTTGGAATGGACGGGAACTGCTGCAGATGGACGCTGCCGTCGTCGGACGGGAACCGGGCCAGCCACGCCTCCTCGGCCGTGAAGCACAGCACGGGGGCGAGCCAGGCGGTCAGGCAGCGGTGCAGGTGGTCCAGCACCGTACGCGCTGCCCGCCGCCGTAAGCTGGAGGCAGGGTCGCAATACAGCACGTCCTTGCGCACGTCGAAGTAGAAGGCTGAAAGGTCGGCGGAGCAGAAGGCGTGGATGTCAGGATACACCCCGGTCCAGTCATGCGATGCAAGTGCTGCGCGCATGCGCTGGTCGAGCTCGGCCAGGCGGTGCAGCACCCAGCGCTCCAGCTCGGGCATATCCGCATCCGGCACGCGCTCGTCGTCGGTGAACCCGGCCAGGCTGCCCAGCAGCCAGCGCAGCGTGTTACGCAGCCGGCGATACAGTTCGGCCTGCTGCTTCAGGATCTCCGGCCCGATGCGCAGGTCCTCCGACACGTCGGAGTTCACCACCCATAGCCGCAGGATATCGGCGCCGAGCTTGTCCGTGACCTCCTGCGGCGCCGTCACGTTGCCGAGCGACTTGCTCATCTTGCGGCCGTTCTCGTCCAGCACGAAGCCGTGGGTCAGCACGGCCTTGAACGGCGCGCAGCCGCGGGTGCCGACCGCCTCCAGCAGGCTGGTCTGGAACCAGCCGCGATGCTGGTCGCTGCCTTCCAAATAGAGGTCCGCAGGCCATGGACCGCCGCGGGCCTCCAGCGCGAAGGCGTGGGTGCTGCCGCTCTCGAACCATACGTCGACGATGTCCATAACCTGCTCGTAGCCGTCAGGGTCACGGTCGTTGCCCAAGAAACGCGAGGGCGGCGAGCTATACCAGGCGTCGGCGCCATCCTCGTTGAAAGCCGCAGTGATGCGGGCGACCACGTCCGGGTCGCGCAGCGGCTCGCCGGTGCGGCGGTCCACGAACACCGGGATCGGCACGCCCCAGGCGCGCTGGCGGCTGATGCACCAGTCCGGCCGGCCGGCGACCATGCTGGCGAGCCGGGTGCGCCCGGCCTCGGGCACGAAGTTGATGCGGGCGATCTCGTCCAATGCCTTGGCGCGGATCGACTCCGGCCCGTCCATACGGATGAACCACTGTGGCGTGGCGCGATAGATCACCGGCGCCTTGCTGCGCCAGGAGTGCGGATAGGAGTGGAACAGCGTGCCGCGGGCCAGCAATCCGCCGGCTGCTTCCATCGCCGCACCGACCGGTGCCGCCGCCTTGAACACGTGCACCCCGGCGAACTGCGGCACCCAGGCGGCATAGGTACCGTCCGGCCCAACCGCCTCGGGCACCTCGAGCCCATGCGCCCGGCCCAGCAGGAAGTCCTCCTCGCCATGCGCGGGCGCGATGTGGACGAAGCCGGTACCCTGCTCCGTCGTGACGAACTCCGCCGACAGCATCGGCGCGTCGTGGTCATAGCCCTGCCCGCGCAGCGGATGCGCGCACACCAGGCCCGCGAGTTCCTCGCCTTTATAAACGTGCGCCACGTGGTGGGTCGCGATCCCCGCCGCCGCGCACACCTGCGGCAGCAACGCCAGCGCAATCAGCAGCCGCTCGCCGGGGCGGGCCAGCGAGCCCTCATCCACGCTATCGACGTGGACCAGCGCGTAGTCGATCTCGGGGCCATAGGCCAGGGCACGGTTGCCCGGCAGGGTCCAGACCGTCGTCGTCCAGATCACGACGGCAGCGCCGGCCAGGTTGCCAGCGCCGTTCAAAACCGGGAAGCGGACGAATGCCGTGTCGCTGGTGCGGTCGTGATACTCGATCTCGGCCTCGGCGAGCGCGGTCTTCTCGACCGGGCTCCACATGACCGGGCGAAGGCCGCGATACAGCGCGCCGTTCAGCAGGAACTTACAGATCTCCCCAGCGATCGCCGCCTCCGACGAGAAGTCCATCGTCGCGTAGCGCCCGGCCCAATCGCCCACGACGCCCAGCCGCTGGAACTCGTCCGTCTGCACCGCCAGCCAATGCGCGGAATACCGGCGGCACTCGTCGCGGAAATCCAGCACCGGGACGGCGTCCTTGTCGCGGCCGGATTTGCGGTATTCCTCCTCGACCTTCCACTCGATCGGCAGGCCGTGGGTGTCCCAGCCGGGGATGTAATCCACATCCTCGCCAGCCATACGGTGGGCGCGCATGACCACGTCCTTCAGGATGCGGTTCAGCGCGTGGCCGATATGCAGGTGGCCATTGGAATAGATCGGGCCGTCATGCAGCACGAAGGACGGGCGGCCCGCCATCGCCGCTTTAGTGCGGTCCCACAGGCGGATGCGCCCCCAACGCGCCAGCAGGTCGGGCTCACGCTTTGGCAAGTCGCCGCGCATGGGGAACGATGTGGCCGGCAGGAACACGGTCTGCCGATAGTCGGGCGTGGTCGTTACGAGTGTATCTGGCATAAGTTGGGTCCGGTTGCAGCGGTTTCGCGTCAAGGCAGTCCCGGCGCTCAGGCCGGGCGGATAATTCGCGCTTGCTTGAATTGGACCATAGAATGGTTATGCGGAGCGCGACCCCACCGGGTCAAGCGTCGCGAGCAGCGCGCGGGCCTGCTCTGCGTCCGCAACGATCTGGGCGCGCAGCTCGTCGAACGAGGCGAACTTGCGCTCGGCGCGCAGGAAGGCATACAGGCCTACCGCGACCTCCTGACCGTACAGGTCGCCTTCAAAGTCAAACAGATGCGCCTCCAGCCGGCTTTCGGTGCCCTCGTTCACCGTCGGACGGCGGCCGATGTTCGCCACACCGGGGGCCATCGTGCCGTCCGGCAGGCGGGCCCGGACGGCATAAACGCCGCGCGCCGGTTCCAGGTGCCGGCCCAGCGGAACGTTGGCGGTCGGGAAGCCGATGGTGCGGCCGCGCTTTTCACCGTGGGTGACGGGGCCGCGCACCGCCCAGGGCCGGCCGAGTTCGACGGCCGCCCGCTCGGGATAACCGTCCTGCAACAGCCGTCGGATGCGGGTCGAGCTGATCGGCCCTTGCGCGTCGGCGAGCGGCGGCACCACCGTGAGGCCGATCCCCAGCGCCTCCGCCCGGGCCGTCAGGAACCCAGCGTCCCCGCCGCGCCGATGCCCGAAAGCAAAATCGGGACCGCACGCCAAATGCGCAGCGCCGATGCCGCGGTGCAGCACCTCGTCCACGAACGCCTCCGCGCTCAGCAGCGAGAAGTCGCGGTCGAACGGCATTTCATAGACGATCTGCACGCCCATCGCCGCCAGCGCCTCGGCGCGCTCGGCCGACAGGGTCAGGCGAAACGCCGGGTCGTCGGGGCGGAACAGCTCGCGCGGATGCGGCTCGAAAGTCAGCACCGCGAGCTTGGCGTCGGGCCGGGCGCCATGGGCGGCGCGCAGCACGTGGGCGTGGCCCAGATGCACGCCGTCGAAGTTGCCCAGCGCGACCGCAGCGCCCCGCAGCGCCTCGGGCAGGTTCCGCCAGTCGCGGACGAGTTCCATCAGGCCCGACCCATCACGCTCGGCTGCGGGGCATCACCGTGGCTTCGCCCTCGATGACGATCTTACCCGCCACGGTGCAGACGGTTTTCAGCGTTGCCCGCTTTTTCCCAGCATCCAGCGCCGTCACCTCCGCCGTCGCGGTCACGGTGTCGCCGATCTTCACCGGCCGGCGGAACTGCAGCGTCTGCGCCAGGTAGATCGTGCCCGGTCCCGGCAGTTGCGTGCCCAGCACCGCGCTGATCAGCCCGGCCGACAGCATGCCGTGTGCCACGCGCTCCTTGAAGATCGACGCGGCCGCAGCCTCGGCATTCATGTGCACCGGGTTGGTGTCCAGGCTGACCGCGGCGAACAGCAGGACATCAGCCTCGGTGATCGTCTTGCCGACGCTGGCGGTCTGGCCGATGTGCATGTCCTCGAATGCAATGCCGTCCATGCTGGGTCTCCTTTGGTGAAATGGACAAGGCATGGGTGCGGTGCGAAGGTCAAGCCACCTTCAACACGCTGGGACGCTCGATGCCGCAGACGCAGATTAGCACATCCGAAGACCTGCTGGCCGAGCTCGCCGGCTGGGTGCGGACCGAGACGCCGACCACCGACGCCGCAGCGGTGAACCGGCTGTTGGACCGCGCCGAGGCGGACCTCACCCAGGTCGGCGCCGGCATCACCCGCATCCCCGGCCGCGACGGCTTCGGCGACAACCTCGTCGCCCGCACACGCGGGACCAGCAAGCCGATAATGATCGCCGGCCACCTCGACACCGTATGGTCGCATGGCACGCTCGAAACCATGCCCTATCGCGTTGACGGCGACCGCGCGCATGGCCCGGGCATCTTCGATATGAAGGCCGGCAGCTTCCTGGCGTTCAATGCGGTCCGGTCCATCCTGGCGCAGCGCGTGCGCACCGAACGTCCTATCACGCTGTTATTAACGCCGGATGAAGAGGTCGGCAGCCCCACCAGCCGCGACCTGATCGAGCGGGAAGGCGCAGCGTCGGAGTGCGTGCTGATCGTCGAGCCCGCCGGACCCGGCGGCGCCTGCGTCACCGCACGCAAGGGCGTCGGCCGCTTCACCTTGCGCGTCACCGGGCGCGGCGCCCATAGCGGCGGCAACTTCACGGAAGGCGCCAGCGCCGTCGTCGAGCTGGCACGGCAGATCGGCCGCATCCATGCAATGGTGGATCTCGACGCCGGCGTCACGCTGAACGTCGCGCCGATCTGGGGCGGGTCGCGGCCCAACGTCATCGCTCCCGACGCCGGCTGCGAAATCGACCTGCGGGTGCCGACCATTGAGGCCGGGGAGCGGATGACGCGCATCCTGCTGGCGCTGGCGCCGTTCGATCCGCGCTGCATCCTGCACGTCGAGGGCGGCATGAACCGGCCGCCGATGACCGAAACGCCGGCCATTCTGGCGTTATACGGCCAAGCCCGCGCGCTGGCCGGGTTCGACATGCCGAAGCAGCATCGTGGCGGCGGGTCGGACGGCAACTTCACCGCGGCGCTCAGCATACCGACGCTCGACGGCCTCGGCTGCCCCGGCGCCGGGGCGCACGCCAGCCACGAACACATATTGTGGCGCGAACTCGCCCCGCGCGCGGCGCTGATCGCCAGCCTGTTGGAGACTTTGTGAGATGGACCGGCACCACGACTCCGCCCGCCTGCTGCTGAGCGCCCGGCGCGATCCCACGCAGAAGCTGCACAGCCTGCCGGAGGTGATGCGGCCGCAAACGGAGGAGCAGGCCTATTTGGTGCAGCGCGCCATCATGGTGGAATTCGGCGAGATCGGCGCCTGGAAGGTCGGCTCACCGAGTCCCACCGGTCCGTTCACCTGTGCGCCGCTGCCCGCCGCCGGCGTGCAGGCCAGCCCCGGCCATGCCTCGACCGAGCAATGCACCGACCAGGGCGTCGAGGCCGAGATCGCCGTGAAGATCGCCCACGACCTGCCGCCACGCGACCAGCCCTATGCGCCCGGGGACATTCTGGCCGCCATTGCCTCTGCCCACCCGGCGATCGAGATACTGCAAAGCCGCTACGTCGACGTGGACCGCGTGGACCCGCTCTCGAACCTCGCGGACAGCCTGTCGCATTTCGGCCTGGTG
>JAABUY010005849.1_pt1 | contig 12213 bp, 12 predicted proteins | sample 5560271 | NCBI WGS metagenome assembly JAABUY01 (sample SAMN10711886, study PRJNA513374) | rock metagenome | isolation source: Antarctica rocks | place: Antarctica: Victoria Land, University Valley
CCGATCTGTTTGGGATGCCCCAGCTGCGGGCCGATCACCGGGAACTGGCTCAACGCCGAGTTCACCACCTGATCCCGCAACGCCGGGTGCCCGAGCAGCACAAACCCCAACACGGTCGACAACAACAGCAGCAGTGGGAACAACGACAGGAACGCGTAATAGGCGATCAACGCCGCCAGGTAACCACCTTGATCGTCGATGTACTTGTACAACACACCCAACGGAAACCCCGCAGCAGGGTTGCGCCGCTGCCCGGCATCCAACCGCTCCGTCACACCCACAACGGCCCTCTTCTCCAGCTCGACTCCCCTGACCCCAGCCCACCCACCACAGCCTGCACTACCCCAGTGGATCTCCGCTCCACCGAGGAGAACGCACACCGCGGTAGTGACGCGTTGCCAGATTGATGACTCCGACCGGAGTCATCAACGATATCCGGGCACCGGCGGCGTGCCCGTGAATGGTGCGACCGGTGCACTGCAGGCGGACGTGAACCCACCGCACCACCGCAGAACCCCGCACCCGGGCACCGAGCGCTGAAGCAGGAGACGAGCAGGCGACCGACGCGGCGGGCACCGTCGGTGCCTCTCGGGTGTTGGGGTCGGGTGCTTGGCCGTCACTGGGTCCCGCCCCTCATCCGCACAATCGGTGCCGGGCGGTTCTCGCTCACGTCGTTGTGCGCCGCTGACGCTGCGTTCGTCGGGCGGGAAGCCAGCGCCGTAGCCAGGGTTGTTGTACACATCCATGGCATACATAGCCTCGATCTCCTGCTCGGTGGGCTCGACTCCGCCCCCGTCGATGCCTGTTGTTCCTTCCATCCCAGCCACTCCCTCACGGTCTGGCCTCCCCAGTGGGGCGACGACCCATATGTGTGCGGCGGCCCCACGCGAGTCTCGGGAGGAGGCGGCAGGGCCCGTCGCGACGCCGTTGCGGGCAGGCCCACGCCCATAGGCCTGTGCCCGTGCAGTCAGCATGCGTTGACTAAAGTCGACGGTGTATGACATGCTCGGTGGGTGGATGGCTTGCCGGTGCGGGTTGTCCGCTCAGGACGGCGCCACCGGATCGGGAACGCGCACATTCTGGCCGCCATGGCTAACGCGCCGCCGCCGACGCTGGTCGACACCGAGGACGGCCGGCAGCTGCACTTTCTCGGCGCGGACGACCGGGGCATCGAACTGCACGTGATCGCGGTGCCGGACAACCGCCGCGAGGGTGGTTTGGCCGTCATCCACGCTATGCCGACCAGCTACACCGACGGAGAAGGAGACGACTGATGAGCACTACCGACCCGAGCCGATACGTCGTCGGACCTGGCAGCACCATCGCCGACGTCGACCTCGATGAGGAAGACTTGCGGCTGCCCGACGGTCGCCGGTTGACCAACGAGCTCGCGGACAAGATGGCCCGCGAGGGTGTCGCCGAGGCCCGGCGGCGCAACCTCATCCCCGGTGGCAAGTCCCTTGCGGGCGACGGCAGCCACTCACCGCGGGTGCAGTTCCGGGTCCCGGCATCGCTGCGTGTGGCCGCCGAAGCCAAGGCCGCCGCCGAAGGCGTGAGCCTGTCCGTGCTGGCCCGCGAGGCCCTTGAGCACTATCTGGCGTCCTGATGACTTGGCGGAGCGACTGCGACCGCACCATGTGGGCTGAGCCGCGTCGATCATCGCGGACGGCCGCGCCACCGCTCGGCGGGCCGCAGCTTCACCGTTGAGGAGATCCCTTTGAAGCGCTCTGGAGCGAGCCCAGATTTAGTTGAGGTTTCAGCGGCCCATAATCAGGGTCTGGTTGTTGACCGAGGCCGGTGTCGATTTCGTAGCGGGGCCGGTGGGCGGGGTGGCGTCGTGAGCGGTTCTGCGGTCGGCGAGTTGTTGGCGGATGCTGCGCGGGTGCCTGTTGCCACTGCTTCTCGCTCAGCAAGTTGTGCAGCTCGCGGCGCTCTGCATCCCACTCCTGGCGGTGGATTTCGAATATTTTCGGCACCGCACCCCACCCCAACCACCGGGCCAGCACCTCCTGCTCCTCACCGGTGGCGGCCCGATCCTGCATCTGCACCTGCCCAAGCACAACGATGGCCTCCAGGTTGGCCCTGGCTCTGGCCTTCTTCCCCGACCGGGGCCGCACCTCCAGACCCGGCACAAAGTCGCGTACCTCGACAGTCTCCTCAGCCGTCACCCCCACGGTATGTATTGCAGGTGCTGCGGGTAATACACGTGTTACGGGTGGCAGAGGTACACCCCCGGGGTCAACCTCCCGCGCGGGGGTGGGCAGATCACCGACCTCATCGAACAAGGTCAACACGGACTCCGCCGCTTCCGCACGGCGGAGTGGCAGCGGGTCGGTCGGTCGGTCGGTCGGTCGGTCGGTCGGTCGAGGTGAGGATGTCGCAGTGAGGCAGGGCAACCTCTGTAGGAGTGCGTCATAGGCGAGCCGCGCACCCAGGGTGATCCTTCCGATCCGCCGGGGCGTCCGGTGACCCGGACACATCCTTTGGTGCCCGGGGCGTCGGTGGTCGGGGGCCGGTACCGGTTGCTGACCGAGCATGGTGGGTCGGGGCTGCAGCGGTTCTGGCATGCCCAGGACACCGTGACCGTGCGTGACGTGGCACTGACGGTCATCGACCCCGCCCCGCACGGGCCGCTGCTGTCGGTTCCGGCCCGGGTGGGCAGCGCCCCGGACCGACGTGAGGTGCAGGATCCGCAAGGGGTGCCGCGGCGCACGCTGTGGCTTCTCCGGATCGACACACCAGCGGTGGCGACCGTGCTGGATGTGGTGCCGCAGGGTTCGGGGGGCATGGTGGTGGCCCAGTGGACCCCCGGACGCTCCCTCACCGAGGTGGCCGCCACCGCACCGGACCCGGAGGCCGCCGCCCGGGCGGCGGCCACGTTGGCTGCCGGGGCCGACACCGCGCACCGCGGGGATGCGGCCCTGGGATTGGACCACCCCGACCGGATCCGGATCACCACCGCAGGGGAGGCGGTCCTCGCGTTCCCCGGTGTGCCCGCCGCGGCGACCCCGCAGTCCGACGTGCAAGGGTTGGGGGCCATCCTCTACGCCCTGCTCACCGGGTACTGGCCGCTGCCGCCACCCCCTCACACCCCAACCACCCCGGAGGGGCGCGTCGGGGGCCTGCCCCTGGCGGTGCGGGGACCGACCGGTGCTGTGCGTGCCGCGCACCTGCTGCGCCCAGAAGTGCCCTCCGAGATCTCCGAGGTCATCGACCGTGCCCTGCACCCCAATGGTGGGGTGTGCACCGCGGCCGCGGTGCACACCGCCCTGCAACGGGTGGGCACCCCCACCGAGGACACCAACACCATGCCCACCAGGGGGGATGGGCACGCATCCGCCGCCACCACGGGCCGCGACCCCTCCCCGGGCCGTCGCACCCGTGCCGGGCGTTTCACCCTTACCCCACGCTCAACCAAGCTGGTGTTGACCTTGCTCGCGGTCATCGTGGTGGGGCTCGTGTTACTGGGTTACGTGATGACCCAGGCGGTGTCCTTGCTCGGCGGGTCCGGCGCCGTGCAACTCCCGAGCCTCAGCTCATCCAGCACCAGCTCGGCTCCTTCACCTACCGCCCCGGCCACACCCTCGCCACCACCGCCCGCCACAGGCCCCGTCACCGCCAGCAACGTCACCGTTTTCTCACCCCGGGGCATTCCGGATAACAGTGCTACCGCTGCCCGGGTGATCGATGGTGATCCCGCCACCACCTGGTCCACCGACAGGTACCGCAACCAGTTCCCCACGTTCAAACAAGGTGTGGGGCTGCTGCTCACCCTGCCGCACAACCCCATCCTGAGCAGCATCGACATCGACTCCCCCAGCGCCGGCACCGTCGTGGAAATCCGGTCGGCCACCACCGCAACACCGACACTGTCCGAGACCACCCTGCTCACCACAACCATCCTCGACCTCGGGCACACCACCATCACCCTGCCCACCAACCAACCCGTGCCCTACCTGCTGGTCTGGATCACCCACCTCGCCGGGCGCCCCGGCGCCTACACCAGCACCATCGGCGAACTCACCTTGCACTCAGGCGGATAACCCCCACAGCCACACCAGGCGTATTGGGCGCAGCGGCCCTCGGCAAGGATGCTGCAACGACCTCACACACCTCCCCACCAGCGCGCACCGCTGTCCGTGGGGGCACAGGTGAGCACCCACCACTCCCGTATCCCCGGGCTGCCCGAACACCTGTGGCTGTTCCGGTGGGCCAGCACGCCCTGCTGTCCGATTGCGGGCCGCCGCGCTGGTCACCCAGCAGCGGATCGGTGGGCACTCCAAGGGCTCCGCACCGACCTGCCGCAGGTCGGTGCGATGGCCGTCACCCGCGACGGGGTGCCGGTGCGGTGCTGGACGTTCGCCGGAAACATCGCCGACACCGCGATCATCCGCATCGTCGTCAAGGACGACCTGGGCGGCTGGAACCTGCACCGAATGGCCTGGGGCACCGACCGCGGCTTCGCCTCGACCGCCACTGGCCTACCTGACCTGCGGCGGCGGGCACCACATCCACGCCGAAAAGCTCCGCACCACCAACTCAGAGGCCGCCGCCGCCGCGCTCGCTCGCCCCGGCCGCTACCGCACCGTCGCAGGCAACCTGCGCGTCAAGGAAGTCTCCGTCGCCCCGGCGAGGACGACGACGGCGCACGCAACACTTCGTGGTCTGCCCCAACCCCCAACAGGCCGACCGCGACACCGCCGCCCGGCAGCGGCTCGTCACGCACCTTCAGTCGCTGAACGCCGGCTCGGACAGCTGGACCGACCCTCAGGGTCGCGACGTACCCGTCGGGACCCTGAGGACCAAGCCGGGACTGCGCCGCTCCTACGCAGCACCCCGGCCGGGTTGCTGCGCGTCGACAACGCGGCGGGAGAACGCCGCCGGGTGGACGCTGCCACCCCCGGTTACGGGTTCGTCCCGGCGGCGGGCCCGGTCCCCGCCGGGGCTGCCGGGGTGGGTGCGATCACCTGCACAGGCGCGTTCCTGCCGTCGGAGAGCTCGTGGGCGAAGACGACCACGTTGTCCAGGTAGCTGCGGGTCTTGCGGTCGAAGCTGCCGCCGCAGGTGATCAGCCGCAGCGTGGGGGCGGCGGTGTCACCGTAGACCAGGTCGGTAGGGAACTGGTTTTTGGGGAACTCGCGCAGCGCGTCGACGGCGAAACGCACCGTCGTGCCATCCAGCCGTTGGATCGACACCACGTCGCCGGGCCGCAGCTCGGGCAGCCGATAGAACACCGCCGGTCCCCGGAAGGAGTCGACGTGGCCCAAGACCACCGCCGGCCCCGGATCACCGGGCAGCGTGCCTCCGCTGTACCAGCCCGCCTCCGCAAAGTTCGTAGGAACGGCGATAGCGCCGTTCCCCTGCAGGCTGAGGGGAGTCAGCGAGGTGTCGACCTTGATCGCCGGGATCTGCAGGTGAATGGGGGCCATGACCGCGTTCGGCGCCCCGGAGGTCGCATCACCGGAGGTACTCGGGGCGGTGGACGCCGTATCGGGAGAGGAGTTCGGCGCGGTGGACGCCGTATCGGGGGAAGAGATGGACGCCGGTGTGGAGGGATGCGCCGGACCGGCCGTGTTCGCCGACGGGATCGTGCCGACATTGACCGGCGCCGGCGCAGCCGGATGCCCCCCCAGCGCCAGCGCTCCGCCGCCGCCGAGCGCGACCAGGCCGGCGCCGAGCGCAGCCGCGGCCAGGCGTCGGGAGGAGCGGCGGTGAGCGGGCTGGGAGTCGGAGTGGGGAGGGACGTCAGGTATCCCGACGATGGGCACTGTGGGGGGATCGGTGGCGATCAGCTGGTGGCTCTCCGGGCCCGTCGAAGCCGCAGTGGCCTCGTCTACCGGCTGCGGCGCGCGGGCGCCGGACTCAGCAGCGGTGTCTGCGGGCAGCGAGGCGGCGCGCCCGCCCGCCGCTCCAGTGCAGTCGGCGTGCGGTCGCCGCCGCGGGCTCGGGGTGCTCATGCGTCAGGCGGCGCGGTGCCGACGCGGCATGAACGTACCCCCGGCGGTGAGCAGCGGATCGCTGGCCGCCGGGCTGACCGGCAGTGCCGGGAAATCGCTGCCAGTGCCGCCGGCACCTGTGGCGGCGGCACCGACGGGCATGCCGCCGCCGACGGTCGAAGGTCCACCGCCAGGGTTGACCGAGATGTTGTGCGGCGGCGCGGCGTAGGAACCCGTTCCGTCGAAGGGCTCGTCGTTGCTGTTGGTGTGTCATCGGCAGTCAGCTCCTTGGCCAGCGTGCCCGACTGCGTCCCCTGGCGCGTCTGTGGCTCGATACCGAGCGACGCCATCGGTGGGCCCAGACCCACGACCTTGTGCAGGTGCATCGGGCCCTCCATCACCCCGCCGGGCAGCCCCGCGGCGACCACCGGCCCTGTCTCGACGCCGACCATTCCGCTCGTCCCTTCATCCTGATTTCTTGCTGCCTGACCAGGAATGTATGCGGGTATGGGAGCGATCGCAATTGTGCTCGGCAAGTAAGCGCTCGCCCATCGCACGGCCCGCCTTGTCCTGTCCGGAAGTCAGGTGACGGTCTAACGCAACACGCGGACTGAAATGTTTTGTAATCCTCAGCGCGGATCTTGCACGCCTTCTCCGGGGTACCGTTCGGCTGACGCTGGCCAGACGGCAAGCGCGGTTGCGGGTCGCGCATCTAATGGTATCTGGCCGCAATCCTCCGTTCCTGTCCTGAGGGGGCCAATATGGTCATACGCTCTAGTTGGATGCGAAAGAGTTTCGCGACCGCAGTAATCGGCGCCGTTTCGCTCATCGGCTCACCTGGGCTGTCGCAGGCGGCCACGTCACAGCAGTTGCAGGGCCAGTCGCTTCCCGCCAGCAAGGTGACACTGGCGAGTGCCAAGCGTGTTGACCTGACCTTTAACTATGCGACGCTGCCCCTGCATCGGGGTGTTGCGAACGGCAAGACCGTCTGGTTCGTGGTCACCGACGCCTCGGACGCGGGCATCGCTCGTCAGCTCGGGCTCAACTTCGCCCCTCGACTGGCCAACATCACGGTCGGTTGCCCCGGTTGCGCACAGAACCTCGCGACGGACAACGGTCCAGCAGGCCTTCCCCAACTGATGAACGGCAACACCGCGGTGAAGTTCCTCGATGCTCCGGACTTCAGCCCCAACCGGGTGGACGTGGCCGGTTCGCCGATGCCGTTCCCGCCCAGCGCCTTCCACGAGGGGGCACGCGCCGGGGCGAAGTACAGCCCGTTTGTGATGGACGCCAACAAGGTGGTGTACGACGCCCCGATCGTGGCCGTCGGTGACGGGCCGTTCGACGTGACGACGCACACCGACACCGCTGACCGAGTGCTGCGGGTCGACACCACCAAGATGGAAGTCGATCTGCTGTTCGTGCGTGGGTTCGCCAACGGCAAGCCGATCTTGTATCTGAGCTTCGACTCCTCCGACCCACTGGTCGCGACGCAGGAACGCGCGACGTTCACCCCGGTGCTCAACCTGTCTCCCGCCGCGGACGGCGGGCGGTTGCCCAGCTCGGCCCGGGCAGCGATCTTCTCCGCGACCAACGGCAAGTTCGGCACGCTGGCCAGTCCCCCGTCGCAGGGCCAGGCCCACTTGCTCGCCGACGGCATGATCGAGAAGGAGGCGAACTTCACCGACGTGTCCGTGCTGCAGGCACTGGCCGGCGGCGGCGACGCCCACAACGTGTTCGACGTCTTTCCGACCGACACCAGCACGAGTGACCGGGCGCTGTACAGCCCGTTGTGGGATCTGCAAAACTTCATGTACTCATCGAAGGCGGTGGCAAGCGGCGAGAACACCGCGCAGACCGACTCGAACCTCATCCGCAGCCTCGCCGCAAAGGGCGTGGTCACCTCTCCCGGGGGCACGCCGCTGCGGTCGTCGGGCAGCATCATCAACTGCCCGGCGTTGGCGTTCACCGACAGCGCGCCAGCCGGGCCGCAGACCGCACTTTCGGCCAGTGTGCCCGTCGGGGGCGCCCAGACCGGTGCCGGCGGCACGGCGACCGACAGCAAGGACCGCTCCGGCGAGCTGGCAGCTCTTGCGCTGGCGGCGGGCGCGGGACTGACTGCCGTCGGTGCGATCTCTCTGCGCCGGCGCCGCTCACGAAGCTAAATGGGCCGCGTTCGGCGGCTGGGTACGCCACAGGTTCCGGGCATACCCAGCCTCCGGGCGTCCGCCGCGGGGTGGACGACCCCCTGGCCGAGCCCGGCAGAAACGACGTCGAGCGTGGCCGGCGGTCACCGCGCTCACCAATGTCAATTGGCCCCCTCCCCCGCTAGACGGCCCACTGCTGCAACAACTGGTCGCCCTGGCCAACGCCAAGGCCGCCGTGTCTGCGCCGACGCGGGGTTACCGCGCCAGCGCGAGCCCCGCACTGCGGCTCATCGGCTCGCACCGGATTGTTCTCCCTGCTGGAAGGCCTCTTGATGTCCGCCACTGCTGGGGCGCCTGCGATGCCGCCGCGCCGCGCGGCGCAGTCTCCTCGACGTTCACCCGTGCGGCGGTCGCGGGTGCGGCGGTGGCGTCCGCGTGACTGGGTGCTGGTGGGTCGGGTGGTTGCCGTCGTGGCGGCGGTGGCGGTGGTCGCTTCCACGGGGCTGGCGTGGGCGACGCTGCGTGACCTGTCCCAGGGGCTGACCACCTCCCATGCCCTCACCCCAGTGGCCGGTGCTGCGGCGCCGGTGTCCCAGGACGGGTCGGTGAACATCCTGTTGATGGGGTTGGACTCGCGGAAGGACCAAAATGGCAACGATCTGTCGGCGGCCATCTTGGACCAGCTGCACGCCGGGGACGCCACCGCGGGCGGTTACAACACCAACACCCTGATTGTGCTGCACATTCCCCGCAACGGCGGCCCAGTCGCCGCGTTCTCCATCCCCCGGGACGACTACGTGGCCGTCCGCGACATTCCCGGTAACGACCACGTCAAGATCAAAGAGGCCTACGGGCTGAAGAAAGCCGCCACCGAGGACGCCCTGGGCAAGCAGGGCGTCACCGAACAACACACCCTGGAGACGGCCGGGCGGGAGGCGGGACGCCGCGAGACGGTGCAGACGGTGCAGGACTTCCTGAACGTCCCGATCGACCACTTCGCCGAGGTGAACCTCGCCGGGTTCTACGACATGGCCACCGCGCTCGGCGGGGTGCCGGTATGCCTCAACCACCCGGTCAAGGACAGCTACTCCGGCGCCGACTTCCCCGCCGGGCACCAGACCCTAAACGGCGCCCAGTCACTGGCCTTCGTGCGGCAACGCCACGGCCTGACCAACGGGGACCTCGACCGCACCCACCGCCAGCAGGCTTTTCTGGCCTCCGTCACCCACAAGCTCGCCAGCGCGGGCACCTTCACCAACCTCGCCAAGCTGCAGAGCCTGCTGAAGGTGGCCAAGCAAGATGTGGTGATCTCCGCGGGCTGGGACATTTCCACATTCATCCAGCAAGCAACGAACCTCACCGGCGGCAACGTCGCGTTCGCGACCCTGCCCATCGTGCGCTACGACACGGTCGATGGCCAAGCCGTGAACATCGTCGACGTGCCCACCGTGCAACACGAGGTGCGGGTCGCCTTCGGTCTGGAGCCGGCCACCCCACCGCCGACGACAACCGCGGCCGCCGCGCCGCCGCCCACGGTGGACGTCCTCAACGGTGACGGCACCCCCGGGCTGGCCACCACCGTCTCGGCGGCCCTGGTCGGGGGCGGGCTCACCGCCGGCACCATCGCCAACACCACCCAACACACCACGGTGGTCTCCTACGGCGCCGGCGCACAGGCGCAGGCCGATGCGGTCGCCGCCCTGCTCGACGCACCCGCGGCCGCAGCAGATGCCACCGTGGCCGCCGGGCACATCAGCGTCATCCTCGGCACGGGCTTCACCGTCGCACCCACCCTGGCACACCGGGCCGCGGGCCGCACCGCCGCCGACACGCCCGCCGCCCCAGCACCCACCAGCAGTGCCGCACCGATCCCCCCGGCCGGTCCACAAGGACTCCCGGTGGACGGCAGCGGCATCCCCTGCGTCGACTGAAAACTCACGCGATGGAAAGGACCACGTACTTCGCCAGTGAAAGTATGCGCGCGGTCAGGCGGCGATTAGCGTTGGACTAATAGGGTAAGCGAATGGCGCGGGTGACCGCCTAGCAAAGATCGGAGTGTAGGGAGACAAGGATGACAATAACAGCGGCCAGAGTCCTGCTTGTCGATGACGATGCTGTCCTCGTTGACATGGTGACGCGCTATCTCGAGCGGGATGGCTATGCCGTTGAGTGGCTGGGCGATGGGAATTGCGTCGCGCAGGTCGTCGCCGATCACAGACCCGACCTGGTCATCCTGGACCTGCTCTTACCCGGCCGGCACGGACGGGAGGTCTGCCGGGACGTGCGGCAGACCAGCAACGTGCCGATCTTGATGCTGACCGCTCTCGGCGACGAGCCCGACAGGATCGCCGGCTTGGAGGTCGGTGCCGACGATTACCTCGCCAAGCCGTTCAGCCTGCGCGAGCTCGTCCTCCGCGTGCGTGCGATCCTGCGCCGGGCCCAACCGCCCGAACACGGTGACCACGGTGTTCGGCTCCTGCACGACGGGGATCTGGTGGTGGACATCAGCTCCGGTGATGTGCATGTGGACGGTAAGCTTGCGAGGTTGACCAGCCGGGAACAGGGCCTGTTGTTGTTCTTCCTGCGTCACCCGCACGAGGTGTTCAGCCGCGAGCAGCTCCTCGAACAGGTGTGGGGGTGGGCGCATGGGGATTCATCCATCGTCACCGTGCAGGTGCGACGACTGCGGGAGAAGATCGAGACCAATCCGAACGAGCCCCGGCGCATCCTCACTGTGTGGGGCGCCGGATACCGCTACCAATTCGACCACCCCTGAGCTGTGTTTACCTCCGCGACATCGCTGGCCGAGGAGATCGCGGCGACGATCAGCGTGGCCGCGCTGGGGGCGACCCTGCTGTACTTGCTGCGCCACCGTTCCATCACGACTCTCCTCACGGGGACCGTCCTGACGGCGATCGTCGTCCTGGCCACCGGGGTTCTCGGCAGCGTGGCGGCGACGCTGCCGAGAATGCAGCTCGGCAACCTCTTGACGTCCATGTCGGTCGCCGCGCTGCTCAGCGTGGCAATCGGGGTCGGGTTGGCGAAGTTCATCATGGCCGCCAGCGTGGAGCTGCGGCGGGCTGTGCGTCTGCTCGACGAGTATTCCGACCTTCCCCTGCCCGACACCCCGACCGCGGAACTGCGCGCAGTCGCCGAAGAGTTATCGCTAACACGACGACGACTTGCCGAGGCACGGGCGCGGGAACGAGCCGTGGAACACAGCCGCCGCGAGCTGCTCGCGTGGATCGGGCACGATCTACGCGCACCGCTGGCACGGCTCACGGCAATCGCCGAAGGACTGGAAGACGGAATCGTCGAACCCGCCGAGACGAACCGGTATCACCGGGCGATCCACCTCCAGGCCCAGCGGCTGGCTGCGCTCGTCGACGACGTCTTCGAGCTCGCGACCATCGACGCCGGGGCGCTCCAGCCCGCGCCCGCGTCGATGAACCTGGCCGATTTGATCTCCGACGTGCTGGCAGCGGTGCGGCCGGCGGCGGAGGCAAAGCAGATCACACTGACCGGTGACGCTCCCCTCAGTCTCGCGGTATACGCCGACCCCCGCCTGCTGCAGCGGATCCTGGACAACCTCGTATCCAACGCGCTACGCGAGACCCCACTCGGCGGCACCGTCCGAATTATCGCCACGGACCGTGCGGATGCTGTGTCGCTGGAAATCCGCGACACCTGCGGCGGAATCAGCGAGGACACCGTAGCCCGCATGTTCGATCCCGGGTTCCGTGCCGATCCGGCGCGAGGGGAAGACGGACGCGCAGGACTCGGGCTCACGATCGCACGCGGATTCGTCAACGCCCTCAGAGGCGACCTCACCGTGCAGAACACGGAGGTCGGATGCGTGTTTGTCGCTGTGCTGCCGAAAACAGCTCCGCCGGAGGAACCCATGCCCAAGCGCGAGCGGTAAAATCTTCCGGGTGACGACCAATAGGGCCCGAGCCGGTAAGACGCGACTTGAGGTGATGTTGAGGTCAAGAACAGGCGCGGGCGGCGGCGAACCTGAAAATTTACGGCGGTGGGGTGGCCGACGAGCCGTGGTTGCGGGAGCTGTCCAACCTGATCGGTGTCCACGATGTGTCCCGGTGGTCCCAAAGCACCGGTCGTGGCGTGGCGTC
>JAABUY010005851.1_pt1 | contig 12212 bp, 17 predicted proteins | sample 5560271 | NCBI WGS metagenome assembly JAABUY01 (sample SAMN10711886, study PRJNA513374) | rock metagenome | isolation source: Antarctica rocks | place: Antarctica: Victoria Land, University Valley
GCAAAAGTCGCGCTGCGCCAGCTCAGCCTGTCGAACGACAACCTGGTCGCATGGCGAGCCTGGACAGCTTGTCAGACGAGCTGCTCGCAGAGATCCTGAGCCGCGTGCCACAAAAGCAGACGCTGACCAGCCTGCCGCGCGTATGCAGGTGGGTCAGTGCTGCAGGTTGTGCTGGCGTGTAGCCACTTGATGTGCTCACCCCAGACCAGCAGCTGATGAAAATGCCAGAGACGCAGGCGGTTCAGCGACGTCCTGTTAAAGCCAACCAAGGTCTGGGAGCGCCTGGACAACGGTTTCGCAGAAGCGTTCTGGCGCCCTGAAGGTTTGCAACTGTCTTGAATCCTTGTCAATGTCCTTGTCTTGTGTGTTCTTCCAGTAACCAATGTGCGCGCTCCACAGGCACAGGCAGAGGCATGAACTTCACGACGCGCCTTGCCAAGCTTGAAAAGTGGCTGGCCGGTCGCTGCTGCGCAGTGAAAGCGCTGGAGTTCATGTCAATGGAAGTGTGTACACCTCACAGACCTGGGTGAACGTGCTTGTGGTGGTGATTCAGGCCGCGCACGCCTCCCTGCGCACCATTAACTTGTACTTAGGACAGCGGGATGGCACCCGCGCGGTCATGCAGAGGGGCAGCGTGCTGGCGTTCTCACGCGCTCTCAACCAGTGCCAGTCGCTGACGCACCTGAGCATACGCTTTTTAGAACAGCCCAGCCTGTATGCACTGGGCCTAGCAGCCCTGCCGCAGTCACTGCACCGGTTGGAGCTCTCATGTGCACTATTGCACTTTCCTGGCGTCCGTCCCGGTGAGGTCAAAGTTCTGGACCTAGCGGGGCTGCGCGGCCTGCCGCGCCTCACGAGTGTGGTGCTGGGACCGCAGTTCCCGCTCACGTGCTTTGTGCCAGTGGGCTTGTCGCGCTTGACCGAGCTGGACATCCATTCCGTTTGCCGCTCCCCAGGAGGCGTCGTGTTTCAGGAGGGCTGGGGATGCCGGGGCTGCAGAGGTTGGTGCTGGTGCTACACAACGCACCGAACCAAGTTCGGCTTCCTGCTCTGCAGGGGCTATCGGGCCTCACTGAACTGCATGTGAACTATTGCGTGCTGGTGCCAAGAGACTTGACACCGTTGCGCCTCCTGCGCAAATTCTGCCACTCTGTCCAGGGCGTACAGGCATTGCCATGGATGCCTATGCTGCCGGAGTCGCTGACATTTCTGCAGGCGGTCGGCGGGCTGCAGGCGTTCCCGGAGCAAGCCCTGGCGCTTCAGCAGTTGGCATACCTGCATCTTGCAGAAAACTGCTTCACTGTGCTGCCTGCGGGGTTGACTGTGCTGTCCAACCTGCAGTACCTGGCGCTAGGCTTGTCAAGGCCGGGTAGCCGCATTGGCTTGCGCAATCCAGGCAATATGGATGCTGTCGCCCTGGGTGACCTGTCAGCCTTTCCTGCATGACGACCCTCATATTCTCGTGCTGCCAAGTCGCACTTTCGGACGACTTTGGGGTGCGGCCCCATGCGCGCCTGGACAAAGTGCTGTTCGACTGGGCGCGACCATGTCAGGGGTCGAGCTCTGCAGCCGTCCTGGCGTTGCACAGGCGGCTGCTAGGATCAGGGCACAGGCGTGTGGAGGGCTTTGGTTTGGGCGGCACGGAGGTGTGGCTCGAGTTGGCTAACAAGCATGCCTGATTGCGCATGTCAGCGGCAGCGCTGAGCTGCTGGTGTGCGCAATTCAGACAGGGCAACTGCATTTATGCAGCGCTGCTGTGATGCTGTGAAGCATCTCTTCATGACAGTATGCTATTGCATGCATGAGCACGCCAACTGCTCATGTGCACGACGTGCATGTGCTTTTATAGCAAGCACACATTAGCAGCTTGCCGTTATATTTGTCTTTCGTGCCTGTGATTCTTGTTTTGGTGCCATCACCTGGACCATCTGCTGTGACGCTTTATGGCATGAGGCCTGCCTTGCAGAGCCTGGCATCCACTGCTTGCTGCATGCATGTTGTATTTGGAGGAGAAGCAGGCACTTGTTTTGCCAGGCACCAGCGCGGCCTTTCTGTCCCCGCGCCAGTGCCTGCACATCACCAGCAAACCTTACCTGATGACACAAGCACCGTGTGGAGATGCAGCAGTGTGTCCACGTGTTCCGAGCATGGCGCGGCTGCGCGTCGATCTGCATCTGCTGGCAGCGACCTCGGCTGCGTCAGCTGCGTCTTCCCTGGTAAAGCCTGTGCTGCAGGCCATTTGTGTGCCTGAACTGGTGCTTCTGTGCGCTTCTGCAGGCACTGCATGTCGTCTGTATATGTTGTGACCGTCATGGTGGCAATCACCTATGAGCAACCCAACACATCACATCAATGAGCGTGGCAAAGCGTGCCACTTGTTTCAGTGCGCCGCTACACACGTTCGGCCTCTCTTCTCAGTCACAACATGTGGCGCGCTTCCTGCATACTATTTGAGGCGCAAGACCAACTGCTGTTTGTCGCACAGTTCCCAGCAAGGGCCACAGCCGCCCTTGGCCTTGCGTTTCTAGACAAAATCCGGCGTGGCGCCCAGTGGCAGGACACCCCGTGCACTGCTGGCACCAGCTCCTGTGCACTGCAGGCGCCTGGGTAACGCCCATGGACCCGCATTAAGCAGCAGACATGCGGGCGCCGTAATGCGCCCGCTCCAACAGCTGGACATAAGAGCATGGAGGAGCTTACGCACTGCTCGCCCGACCCACGCCACGACAGGAAAAAGTAGAGATGCAGGCTCAGGGCTCCGCGAGCCGAAAATGCACAAGCAGCTGCAAGGTGGGGCGATGCTCCTTGCCCGCCTGGTGCGGCTTCAGGCATGCACTGAAACGAGCGCTGCAGCAGAATCAGAGCCCCCAACTGCAGCAACATCCCCTCCCTCCGCACTATGACCTGCACACAGCTGGACCCCTGCACATGCCAGACCCTGAAACACACACGTCATGTGCACTAGCAGCCCCTCACAGCTTTCGCAGCGCGTGTTTGCGGACCACGCCTCGCCAGCGCCTTGATGCGCCCCACGAACAACCCCTAAAATCAACACCTACATGGTCCCCCTCCCTGCTACCGCACAGCGCACCCCCGAGCTCATCCGCTCGGCCGCACGTCAGATGCGACGCCCTCAACTTTGGGCAGTACGGCGACTGCCCTGGCACCAAGCACGGCCCCAAGGGGCCGCGCACACCAGCGACAGGGGGCTCTCGGAGCGCCAAAGGCGGCAACGGGCGGCTGCAGCTCCAGCTCCTCTGCAGACCCGGTGACTATGCCTCAGGGGCGACGCGCACATGCTCCTTCGCCCCCGCGACCGCTGCACAGGCCGCTGACCGCACCCAGCCTGCATCAGCGCCAGGCCCGCCTGCACCCACAAGAATACAGCGCACGCATGCACAGCACCCCAACGCTGCGGCGCGAGCGAGTGTGTGCGCGCTGGCAGGGCAGGATGGCACTCCTCAATGAGCGCTGCTAGACTACCGCTGACGCCCCGGCCCGCCACCACCCCGTAGCTACAGGCCGCACCACTGGCTGCAAGGGTCTGCACTACAGCACGTCTGCAAGTTAAGGTTATCTGCGACCTGGACCCTGGCGGCCAGGCTGCGGCGGCAAGCAGCAGCTCCCCATGCGGCGGCGCCCCGTGCGGCAGCGCCCGTGCGGCCCCTGGGCGACAAGCGCACGGGCTTGCCCTCCCCTGCGGCTTCCTCCTTCCTCCCCGTCCTTACGCCCTCTCGCCGCGCCCCCCGCGCATCACCAGCGGGCGGCCGCACGCGGGCGGCGGCACGCGCGCGCATGGGGCCCGGCGCGCGCCGCGGCCCCCGCGCGTCACGCGTCGGCGCCGGCCGCCGTGACCTCGAACGCGCGCGGGCCGCAGCCCTCGCAGTGGATCGCCCACATGCGCTGCAGCACGCGCTCAAAGTCGGCCACCCAGCCGGCCGTGTCGAACAGCGGGCAGGTCAGCCGCGCGGCCTTCAGGCGCGCGCGCAGCGACTCGCGCTTCGCGTGGTCCAGGCCCAGCTCGACCGCGCGCTCCTTGTACTCCTGCGGACGCACCCGTGCGGCATGAGCTTCCAGGGGTCTGATCGGCCACACGTGTTCACAATTGGGTCCCCGATTTGAACACTGCCAGGTGGAGCACAGCACCGTGCACGCTTCAGGGCAGGCGGCACGGCCGCGCGTTCCCGCTCCGCGGCCCGGGCCTGCGCGTGCAGCCAGCACGGAGGCGCGAGGCGGGCAGGACACACGCGGGCCCGCGCGCGCGGCGCCGCGCGCACCTGCTGCGAGGCCACGACCATCTCGGAGCCGAGCCCGGTCGCGTAGCACAGCGACGCGGCCACGCGGCTGGCCATGCGCTCCAGCGGCAGCGTCACCATCGGGCAGCCGCCCCAGAGCACGTCGCAGCCTGCGCGCGCGTGCGGGCAGGGTCGGCGCGCGGCGCAACAGGGGGCACGCCCCGGTGCTTTGACTGCACATATATTCTGGCGCAGCTCACATGGCGCGCTCTGCGGCGCAGCTCCGCAGGCAGCGCGCGTCACGCGCGCAGGGTGCAACGCCCGACCTACAACATGAGGCTGCACCCCAGCCGCCTGGCGCCCGCCCGCCTGCACGACCGGGCGGGCAGGACCGGCGAGCTGCCATAGAGGCAAGGTCAGGAAGCTGGGGTAGAGTAGGCTAGGGTAGGGTCAAAGAAACCGCAGGGGCGTGCCGGTGGTGTGCGCATTGCAGAGCGGCGTGTCCAGGAACACGTCGGCCAGGCCGGAGCGCCGGATGTGCACCGGCTTGGCTGCCACGTCGGTGAAAATGATGCGGGCCGGGTCGACGCCGCGCGCAGCCGCCTCCGCGCGGATGCGCGGCTCGCCGTACGGCGGGAAGCGCAGCAGCCACAGCACGCTGGCCGGCACGCGGCGCAGGATCGCGCACCACGTCTCGAACGTCTCCGGGTCGTACTTGTACAGCTGGTTGGAGCACGCGAACACGATGCGGTCGTCCGGCAGGCCCACCTCCGCGCGCGCCGGCAGGGCGGCCTCGTCCAGCACGTCCTGCGCACGCGGCGCAGCGCGCGGGCGTGAGCGCACGCGCCCTGCCGGCGAGCCCGCTGCATGCACTGCGCCCGCTGCGTCCGTGCAGTCCCACAAACTGCAGCGCGGAAGCCCCTATGCTTTGAACACACATAATTTGTCGTTGCCTGCTGCGGCAGGCTTGGTACGCTGCGGCAGGCTGTCCATGTATAACACGTGCATGCTGCGGGACAACCACCGCAAGCTCATCATGCTGGCATGAACACGCACATCGCGCCATCTCAAAAGCTCAGGCACACCGCGGGGCTGAGTGTGGGCCGCAAAGCAGACGGAGCTGGCTTCCTCGCCAGCACCAGCAGCACACACGCTGCCATGGGCTCTTGTCGTCCACCGGGGGAGACGCCGCACCATGTGCGCGCGCTTGTAGTCGTTGACGAAGTAGCAGTGGGGCATGAGCGCGAGGTTCTCGCTGTAGCACTTGCGGCAGGCCTCCGGCGCCACCACCCTGTCCGTGATGAGGTACGGCAGGAAGGGCGCGCCTGCCCGGGCCCGCCGCCGCACGCTGTCTCACACATCACTTCTACGCATACACAGGACATGGGGCTAGACACCGCCCCCGCGCTCTTCAAACTGGGCACTTGGGAGACAGTCCTGGCCTGCCCACAATGCCTCAACAACACAAACCGAATGCCGAGTCGGAAAGGCACGCTCACGCGGGCAGCCTCGCCGTGCAGCACATCGCTGAGCGCCTGCAGGCCGCAGGCGCCGCTCGCGGCCGGCGCGGCGCGCACCCGTGGTGGCCGGGAAGCCCATGTAGCTGGTCTGCACCGGCGCAGGTTTGAGCGCAAAGATCTCGTTGCGCGCTCCCTGCCGTCGCACAACACGGTGGTACCTTGGAAGACTGCACCCGCTGCACAGGCTTTGCGCAATGTGCACAGCAAATGCAGCACACGCGGCATGTGAGGGACAAACATGCGCGAAGCGTCATTTCTGGCTAGTACGTCAGGCCAAAAGCAGCCGGCGGCACGCAAACCTCCCTGACAGGCGGCGCGCTGCCCAGAGCTTGTCTCAAGCCAGGCGCGCTGCACAAAGTCTGTCTCATGCCGGGCGTGCTGCCCAGAGTCCGCCCCGCGCCAGGCGCGACCTGCGGTGGCGGCGGCGGCGGCGGCGCGCGCCTTGGTGTAGCCGTTGAGGTTGATGGCCACATGGATGCGGTCGGCGCTGATGCGGCCCGCCACGTCGCCCACCGGCCACGCGCTCACGTCCAGAAAGTGCTCCGCCTCGGCCTCGATGCGCTGCCGCCACTCGCTGCCGTCGCTCGGGCTCACCGCATAGCAGAACACCTCCACCTGCGCGCCGGCGCGCCCCCTGGGCGCGTGAGCGTGACGCCGCGGCTGTGCGCATGCGCTGTCGAGTCCGTGCTCGGAGCGCGCACGCTGTTCTCTTCTCACATTTCCTTAAGACTCTGTTAGCTGCGGGGGAGGTGGAACAGTGAGCTACCAGATGCGCCAAGAGCTGCACGACAAGTGGCCAGACGGTGGGGGGGTGAGGCGCCGCGGGGCCGCGCCTGCGCGCGGTCGTGCAGGCCAAACACGGAGCCCATGAGGTGCGAGAGCGGGTGGTTGCCAAAGTCGGATGAGACGTAGGCGACGCGCAGGCGCTCTGCGGGCGCCAGCGGCCGCGCCGGCGGGTGCGCCAGCGGCGGCAGCCGCAGCCGCGCGGCCGTGGCCAGGCAGAACTCCGCATATCTGCACGTCGCGCCGGCGCGTCAGCGCAGCGACCCTAACACTACCATACACCCTGTCAGCACACGGTCTGCGCCGCCAGGCCGCCCCGCGTGCCCAGGTGCGTGAGAAAGGCGATCATGGAGAAGGCAGACATGTGCATTGACCACTATGCCGTGCAACCACACACACTCTGCTGCCCGCAACTCCCGGGGCCAGGCAGCCCACGGCGCCACGGCCGCGCACGGCCGCTGCCGGCAGCCTCGCCGGCCCAGGAACCCAGGAGCGCATTGAGGGAAGCCGGGGGGGCGCGCGGGCGCGGGGCGCGCGCACTTGGCGCTGATCGCGAGCGCCAGCTCGGCCGAGAAGGGGTAGGCCATCGCGTGGAACGGCTGCACGGGCGGCAGCCGCCCGGCCGTCAGGTCGCGCCGCACCTGCGCGCGCGCGGCCGTCGGCGGGCGCCCCGCGGACGCGAGCCGGACCTGCCCAGCCGTTCTAGGGTAGTGCGCTAGGGGAGTGCGCTCGGTGAACACGAGCCGGGGCTGCCCAGCCCTGCCCCGCCGGCAGTCCACCCAGGCGCGTTCGCAGGCACGGGGCTTCCATCCGCACAGCGGGCTCTGCGGCCTGGGGCGGGCCCTTAGTGCGGTGCGGGGCGACGCGGCGCGGGAGGCAGCGCGCGAGCACGCCCGACCCCCGTTCAACCAGGCTTGACACCATATGCGCAACCAGGGCACTGGAAGGGTTCTGGCTAGGGTCTATCAGGAAACATGGTAGGGCGGGCGGGCGCGGCCGGACCTCCGCCTCCAGGCGCGCAAAGAGCGCCGGGCGGTCGGTCCAGTCGCAGACGCACTGCAGGCTGTGCACCAGGTTGGCGAACGCCTCCGGGAAGTCCGGCCGCAGCGCCAGCGCGCGCCGGTACGCCGCGACCGCCACGTCCTGCATCGCGCTGGAGCGCTCAGGGATATTTTTGTGCTTGTTGCGCCTGTGTGCTGAGCAAGTCAGGGCATGTATTAAACGCATATTTCTTGGGTGAGCAAGTGTGCGCTGCTGCACGCCTTTTGCGTCTGGTGCCTCCCGCGCAGCGCCACCAGCATGGTGCACGCTGGCAAATAGGGTGCGCCCGAGACCGACACGGACACCACCATGCAACTTCACACGTGTCCTGGGCCCCTTGGCCGGCCGGCGGCACGCGCGCGCCTGGCGCGCAGCGTCCTTGTACGAGGACGCCAGGTTGGCGTGCGCGTCGGCGGAGTCCGGGTGCAGCAGGGCCACCTGCTCGTAGCACGCGATCGCCTCCGCCGTGCGGCCCTGCGCGCTGGCGCGCCCGCCTCTGCACGGGTGGGGTAGACATAGGGTTATGGCTAGGGTAGGGTATGATGGCAGCGCCCTGAGCAGTACTTGCGCCGCGCCGCCGCCTCGACGAGCGCCGCGCCTGGCGCGCAGCCACACGGCCAACGTCCTGTCTGTTGTGGCATGGCCGCGCGTGGGCGCGCCTGCATCTTCAGGATGCCGCCCAGGTTGTTGTAGGCCACGCTCAGCCGCATGGCCTGCGCGAGCGTGGCGGCCGCGGGGTGCGGCGCGCCGAAGGCCGCGGCGCCGCCGCCGCCGCCGGCCGGCAGGCCGGCCGGCGCGCCGGGCAGCGCCGCGCCGGGCGCGGCCGGGCGGCTGAGCTGCAGCTGGATGCACAGCATGTAGCACTGCACCGCCTCCTCGGGCCGCCCGGCCTCGCGCAGCGCGTTGCCCAGGTTGTTGTACGCCTCCGGGAAGTGCGGCTCGTGCGCGATGGCCTGCCGGTACGTGTCGATGGCCAGCGGCAGCTTGCCCTGCTCATAGTACACGCCTGCGCGTGGTTAGGTTAGGGCTTAGATCAGGGATACTCTGAAGTTAACCCTAGCCTACCCTGTCAGGCCGCGACGCCGGCACGGTGGGCCAGTTGTGCGCATGGTGCGGCGCCGCCTGGCTGGCTTGCACAGACGGCGGAGCGCCGATGGCGCGCGGCATGCTCGTAGTCGCCGGCCAGGCCTCGGCGGCGCAGGCTAGGGTATAGGGTATAGGGCATGCTCGTAGTCGCCCGCCAGGCCTCAGCGGCGCAGGCGTGCGGCCTCCCATCAGCCACTGGTGCTCACACCGCAGCGCAGCTGCAGTGGCAGGGAGCGCGCCGCACGACAACAGACTGCAGCACACGCCGCAAACAGGGGCCGTGGCGCCACGCGACACGCGCCCGGCCTGCCAGCAAGTGCGCGCCCGAGCCGCATGGTAAACCCAAAAGTTTGTTATGAGTCACAGACAGTGCCCAGGCTGCGGGCGCGCCCGCAAGATTGCCGAGCGACAGCGCGCAGCCCGGCCGCAGCCGCACGACCTGGGCGAAGCACGCCTCGGCCTCGTCGCGGCGCTTGAGCTCCTTCAGCGCAACGCCCATGCCCGTATATGCGTCCGCGTACGCCGGCCGCAGCCGCACCGCCTCCTGCGCGCGGCCGCCAGACAGGAGTGAGGTGGCGCGCCCGACAGATGCGCGCCCGGCGCCCGCGCGCCGCCCTGGGGCAGGCGCACGCAGCACTGGCGCAACCGCGCGGCGCCCGCGCACGCCCTCTGGTCGAACCGCTGCGCGCCCCAGCCGCAGCAGAGCCGCGCCGCGCATGGCGCACAGGTGTCGCTCCGCCGCCCGGTCGCGCGCGCGCCCGCTCGCTCAACGCAGCGCAGCAGTCGGCTGCAGCCGCGGCTGGCAATTAGGGTAGGGTAGTGTACCCTACCCTCTCACCCGTAGTATACCCTACCCTCCCGCACCTGGTAGCACGCGACGGAGGACCCGCAGTCGCCCGCCTCGCGCAGCAGGTCGGCCAGGCCGCGCCAGGCGGGCGCATAGCCGCTGCTGACCTGCCGCCGCGCGCAGAGCATTGTGAGCGGCGCGCCGTTGCACACGCCTGCCGCGGCGCCGCCGAGCCGGACCGGGACGCAGGCTACTGACACGGCACGCGCCAGCGCTTGGCCGACCGCGAGCTCGGGCACATTTGCTACAGTGCGCGAGCGTGCACAGCGAGGCAACGCTGCCTGTCAAGGCCAGCGGCGGCGCGGCGGCGCGGGCCGGGCCGCAAACCTGCAGCGCCTGGCCGTAGCAGCGCTGCGCCTCGTTGCGGCCGACCGTGCCTTGCGCGCGCCACAGGTCGCCCATGTTATTGTACACATCCACCTGCACGGCGCCGGGGTGCCATCGGCGCGCCGCGCCGCTGCAAGCGCGCCCAGTGACTTGGATGTGGTGACGAGTGTGCGGCTCTGCCTGTGCCTCCAGCGGGCGCACGTTGTCGCGGGGCCTGGCACAGCGCCATGGGCAGGCTGCGACGGCGCGCGGCTGAGGGCGCAGGCGCGCAGCGGCGCGAGCAGGCGACATGTGCTGGGAGGGCAGGTATTCTGAAGTCGACCGACATATTACTCCAAGCAGACACGGCCTGACCAGCATATCTCATAGAATGAGTGATGGACAGAGCGTGCGCAAGGGTGAGCAAGGGTCCGCACCAGGGTAGGGTCCACGGCCAGGGCGGCCTGGTAGCACTGCAGCGCGGCCGGCACACGGCCCTGCTGCACCAGCGCGCTCGCCAGGTTGTTGTACGCGTCGGTGAACGTGGGCTTCAGGCGCAGCGCCGACTGCGCACAGGCGCGCGCCGCGGCTCAGCGCTGGCCGCACCCTGACAAGCTCGCGCCTCGAAGCATGGCCCAGCGCGCGCTGGGCCTCCGTGCTATGCGCAGAAAACCTGGGTGCGCGGTCTGTGCGTGCGCTCACGGTGTGTGCGCAGGCGGTGAGCGTGGCAGTGCTTGCAGTGCCGTCCACGAGGCAGATAGGCGCTGAGCAGAGTAGGCCAAGTGAAAGACAAGGCGTGCGCTTTTCCAGGTTGGCCCTCATCCATACAATGCGCGCATGCCTGGTAGTATATGACGGCCATGTCGTAGTTGCCAATCTGCTGCAGCGCATTCGCCAGGTTTGCGTGCGCCTCGGCCAGCTGGCTGTCCAGCATGATGCACCGGTCGTTAAACCGGATGCACTGCTCATAATTGCCCAGCTGGTAGTAGATGGCGCCGATCAGCAGCAGCAGGTTTGTGCGGTGCGCGTGCTGCGGGTAGACCTGCGCGTGCGGCAGCGCTCAGGCCACGCATGCGCACCGCGCAGTTTGCATGCGCATTCTCCGCCAGTGCCGCCCAAGCCAGCAGAGCGCTCAGGATACAGCGAGGCCAGCGGCCTGCTGCGCGCCTCGTTGCACTTGCTGAGCGCGTTGATGTAGTCGCCGGCGCGGTAGAACTGGTGCGCGTCAGCCAGCGTGGCGTCGAACACGATATTGCTGGCGGCGCCCCCCGCCGCCGGCGCCTGCCCCATGCGAGCCCCGCCGGGCACCAGGGCCGTGCTGCGCTGCGGCAGCGACGCAAACGCGTGCGACGCGAATGCCTGCGTGCCGGCGCGGGCGACCGCATATGGGCCGGGCTGAACATCCTGGGGGCCGCCGGAGGGCCCGGCTGTGCTGGACGACAGCTGCCGCAGGAGCAGCGCGTGCGCGCCCCACGCCAACTCCTCCGCATCCCCGGCCCCCGCCGCGGCGTCCGGCGCCGCCAGTGTGCTAGCGCCGCCGCCAAAAAGCTCCCGGCGGGGCAGCTGGCCGCCCGGCTGCTGCAGCAGCACTGCGCTCATAGGTGCTGGCAGCGCGCACAGACGCCAGTATCATTTCACTATGGGGCACGCACGCGCCCCCTGCGTTGCACGCAGCAAGGCATGAGTACAGATCAGCGCAGCTCTTACTAGTGCTCTGCAGCCGTGCAGTGCAACGCGGGCCTTCGTTCAGGCTGGCCGACAGCTTCCCTACCAAGGTTTCCCATGTATTGCATGCATGACGCACAAATATGCGCCTGAGGAATACCATGCTAAGCTCATTCCGACATGTGTGGCCTTATTACACAACGCCAAGCAACAGAAGCAGCCTTCTCCGAGTCCTCCCATGTGCAAAGCCTTGCATACCAGCAGCACACCGTTGCACGAAGTAAACCGAGCGTATACAAAATTTCGAATCACTGCCTGAGCACGCCACCTCGCCAACCGCGACCGCACACCATGCTCAGCGCGGCCGAGAGACCCGGACCGGCACCCTGCACGCCGCGCGGGTCCTGGCCAGCGGCAGGCGATTCCAGCGGCAACCCCAACCCCAACCCCAATGCACCCGCGGGCGTCAACAGACGCCCTGGACCACGACGCCCGCTTCAGCACAAAAACTCCGCCCGCCCTCAGCGCGCTCCCTCCAACTCACAGCAGGCAAACATGCGGCCCTGCTGCACCGCACCGCAGGCGCTGAAAATCATGCCGCGCAGCTCGTCCGCCATCGCGATCAGCCTGGCGTTCCAGGGCCTGCTGAACGCGCACTACGCCGTCGTGTTTGCGCCTGCGTGCTTCCTGGGCTCGCTCCTGGGTGCGCAGCGTCACCGACCTCTGCCG
>JAABUY010005852.1_pt1 | contig 12211 bp, 19 predicted proteins | sample 5560271 | NCBI WGS metagenome assembly JAABUY01 (sample SAMN10711886, study PRJNA513374) | rock metagenome | isolation source: Antarctica rocks | place: Antarctica: Victoria Land, University Valley
CGCCGCCAAACGGCCACGCGCACATGACGAGGCCCTGCAGGCCGCTGCTCGCAGCCGCCGACTTTGGCGTGTTGAGCACAGGCACCAGGCCCTATCCGCCGCCCCGCGCATTACTTCCGTCAGCTCTGACATCACTCAGCATGAGTGGGAGGTACTTCCCAGCACAGTACCTGTCAGTACCCGCTGGGATGTGCTAGGCACTGCTGCGCACGTGCAGCGTGTATGATGTGAGCCAACGCTTCACAGCTGAGCAGACACAGGTGCCATCATCATGCAGAACGCCGTTCCCCTCCTTGCTTGCACCAGCTGCCGCTGTCCTGGTTTGCCGCGACCGCATGCGTCGATACAAGCCCGTGCTGCGCGCCTGCGTGAGCGCAAGCAGCTGCGTGTCGCGCTCCGAGATCGAGGCGCGTTGCTGCGCGGCCAAGCTGCCGCCGTGGCCGCTCGCGCTGCCGCTTGCAGCACCGCCATCCTGCGTGCAAGAACTCAACGCTCTCTGGGCAGCCCGGCAGTGCAGGCTGCTGCATGAAAAGCCTTTGCCCGACAGGGACGTCTGGAGGGTGGCTTCGCCACTAGCCAAGCCTTTGCTCCTTCACCACTCTCCTGCCCCTCGTTTCAGCCTGCCAAAGCTGCGCCAGTCACATGCTCGCAACGGCCGCTGTTGGCCTGACGTCTGTGAGCCACAACCTGGTCTTGCAGCTGCAGCTGCTTCCTCTCGTGGTCTGCACAAGCTGTTCACACATAGTCCTGCAGGCAGCTCACACAATAGCCTGGTTGTCAACCAGGCTATTGTGCTGGGCGCCAGACTTGGCGTTGCTGAGCGGGGACAAGCAGAGCGGGAACAGGCAGAGTCTTGAGACAGTACACCTGCGGCTTGCCATCCAGCCCCGGTCCCTCCGAGGAGACTGAGCGGCGCCTCTGCGGGTGGGCATCACCAAAGTCAAGAGACTGCATGAGCAACTTGCACACTTGCAGCCTCCTAGGCAAGGGCTCACACAGCAGGCCACGCACCTGCATCATGCTGTCGCGCACGGTGGGCAGCCCAACGTGATCACGCGCCGCAGCTGGGCAACCTGCTAAGCGCGCCCCTGCTATTTAGCACCATGCTGCATACGCAGTGGCAGCTACTCACCACCAATCCATACCTCTCGTTTCTGCACACTGTGCTCGGAAGACTGCTGAGACTGCATCAAGCAGCCATCCAAGCAGTCAAGCGCTCTCCCCTGTTTCAAGGCCATGCTGTATCGCTTGAGGACACCGTATTGATGTGGCAATCAAAACTGGATTTGCGCAAGCCCTGCAGCGCACAGAAGCAGTGCTTTTTTGGACACAAACACTGCGTGTTTCCTCCTGTTGCTGCTCTAATTGCTGATATCACACAGCCTTTCTTTGTCCTCCCGGAAGGAGTCCCCAACCGAGCCAAAGCCCCGTGGGGTCAGGGTGTGGTGGACCTGCAGCCTAGCCGAGGAGCTGAGGATGCACTTGCTTGGAGTCGAGCCGTCTATCACCACTGAGGGCAGTAATGGCTCAAGCGCTGGCCAGCTTGCGCCTCAAGCGCTCAGGCTTCACGTTCTTTGACATGGAGCCTCAGGCAGACGTGGATGCGCCGCTTGATGCGCGTGCGCAGGTCTGAATTGCAGTACAGGCAGTATCTCCTGGTTCCTATCACTATTTATTTTCCGCTGTCTACTGACGCGCCAACCAACGTGCAGGCCGCTGTAAGGTTTAAGCTCATGTGGGTGCTCTGCCCCTGTGGCTGCCTTATAGCGGTGCGTGCTTGCTCCAGCAGCCCGGGTGGAAAAGGGGGGCCCTGGGCACGCCTGGTGTCGCTCCTCCGAGCATAGCACAGGCAGAAGCAAACAGGCTGTGGTCTTCCAACCGCTCCTGACCAGCTGGACTTGCACAGTTCCGGTACTATAAGCCCGCACAGACGTGCGTGCTCGATACAGACTGTGCTGTGGGCGGCGACGTGCCGCTGGGGAGTACTTGCTGCACTTCTTGTCAGCGCTGCAATGGTCACACAAACATTGTTCTGGCGTGCATGGCCAAGGCCCTCACTCGCTCTGGATGCCTGGGCGGCCCTCGAGTCCCTCTGAGCTCACTTGCCAAGCATGCCTGGTCCTGGACAGGGTTGCCTGCGCAGCGAGCAGGACATAGCTCAGCATCATGCATTCATTTGCATGTATTTGTCAGCTGGGCCCTGTCCAGTCCGCAAACGGTCACGCCGAGTCCGTACTGCACCCGAGGTGGCTCCTGGGTCCGAGCAAGCCGGGCGCGGCGCGCGCAGCTGCTGACATACCTGGACCGCTCCAGCCTCGCCTTTGCGGCGCCCGACATGATCGCCGACCTGGGCCTGGACGGCGCCAGCTACGGCCTGGGCGCGGGGCTGCTGTTCGTGACCTACTCCGCGCTAATGTTGCCCGGCTCGATGCTGGTGGAGGCGGTTGGCGCGCCGACGGGCCTGGCGGCCGCGACCGTCGCGTGGGGCGCCATCACCGCGCTGACCGCGCTCGTGCGCGCCGCGCCCGCGTTCTACGCCGTGCGGCTGGCGCTGGGCGCGGCCGAGGCCTGCTGCTTCCCTGGTGTGCGGCGCGGCGGCCTGCGGCTTTGTTGAAGCCTGCACTGCCACTGCACCGCAAGTCCACAGCCTGCTTCTGCGCCAGGCGGCTGCGGTGCGCGGCTCCAAGGAAGCTCGCATGCATAACAGTATGTACGCTCTGCGCAGGCATCTGGGTGCACTACTCCCTCTTCTTCACTGAGCCGGAAATGACGCACGCCTACGCGTTTGTCCTGGCGGGCACTGTCCTGAGTCAGGCGCGCGTCCGCGTCGGTGATGTTCTGCGGACCGCGGGGCCTCCTGTCCGTGCTGCAGCACGCCCAGCCAAGCTGAATGCCGACGTGCCGCAGGTCCTGGGCGGTCCGATCGCTGCCGGGCTCCTGCTCATGGACGGCCTTGCCAACATCCGCGGCTGGCAGTGGATGTTCATCGTGGAGGGGTCAGTAACAGTTGTCGTCGGCATACTGCTGAAGGCAGGCCCGCTGCAGACCCGGCTCCATCTGTCCTTGTCCCTGCACGCCCGCCGTGCCTGTGCACATCCCAAACCCTCACAGCCAGACAGAGTCAACTGCGGGGCTCGTGCATGCGTACGCTGCACACGCTCGCACCGAGGAGTGCCCGGGTGCATGCCAGCTCGTCCGTGCGCGGCCGGCGCCTGATGCGGTTGTGGGCGGGCGGGGCGCCAGGCTGCCCTGCCGGCCTCGCCCGCGCGCGCCTGGTGCCTCACCAGCCGGGAGCGCGCCTGGGCCGCGCAGCGCATGCGCGCGGCCGGCGCCGCCGCGGCCGCGGCGGCCCCGGCGTCCGCCAGCGTCTGGCGTGCGCTGCCGCCATCCTTCGTCTGCTGACCCTGATTGTGTGCGTGTCATGAGCGAGCTGAGCCAGACACAGGTGCTATGAACTGCTGACAAAAGGAGTCTTCCTCGCTGAAGAGTAGTCTGAGAGGTGCTTGTAGATAATTGACACCGCACGCCCACAGGCCCTAGTCATGCAAGTGACTCCTTTGTTGTGCTCCCGCCTAATTTTAAACGCATGTCATGAAGGCAAGTCAGCTCATTGAGCAAACAAAGGAGCAAAGATGCCCTGCAGGCACGCCTGTTCATGCCATGGGCTGCTCGGCGCAGCCGGCCGGCCGGCGCGCACGACTCAGCGAGGCGGGGGCCGGGCGCAGGCTGGGTCCTGCAGTGGCAGATCTGGGTCCTGGGCTTCTGCTTCTACCTGGTACAGACCACCTTCTTCTCGGTGAGGCCTAACCCTGACCGTGTCGTGCTGCCTGCCCCCGCGCATGGCGCGCGCGCCCTCGCGCGCCGCCGAGCGCCCTCACGCTGGCCCGCGCGCGCCGCCGAGCGCCCTCACGCTGGCCCGCGCCCGCGGCCAGGTCATCTTCTGGACGCCCCTGATGCTGGAGGCCATCCTGAGCGGCAGCTTCGCCGAGGGCATCGTCCCGCGCCCCGCCAGCACCACCATGCATGCCGAGGCGCGCGCGCCGCGCCCGCCCGGCAGGCTGTCGCGGGAGCCTGAGCTACAGAACCTGGTGGCCCTGCGACCGTGCTCATTGGGGCGATCTGGACCCCTGATGTGCGCGGCTTCCTGGTGCTGTATGCAGCGGGGTGAACCACGCCGAACAGCACGAACCTGGGCCGGAGCCGCGCCGCAGGCCGAGCACACGGCGCGGCTGGCGCTGCTGTCGACGGCGCTGTACGTGCCGGCGGCGGCCGCGCTGTGCGCGCTGGCGTACACGTCCATGCGCTTCCGCGAGCGCAACCTGCACTGCTTCGCCAGCCTCGCCATCAGCGGCGCCGCCTTCATGTGCAGCCCCTCGTCCCGTCCTCTGCCAACGTAGGGTGTCGGACTGCATTTCATCAAGCTATGTCTTGTGCAGGGTTGCCATCACCTGCTGCTGCGCCCCGTGACGGCTCACACCAACCAACAGGCTGATTCTGTTTTGCACGCACATTGAGCGTTTCATGGAGGCGTGGTCCAGACACGGCTTGAAGCTGGGTCGGCGCAAGCCGGGTGCTGTCTGAGCGGAAGCGGGTCGCCGCGGCGCCAGGCTGGTGCCGACCATGGCGGCCGCGCACGGCGCGGCGAGCGCGTACGCCCTGCTGGTGCTGGCCGCGCTGGGCATCACCGGCTCCTGGGGCCCGCTGACGTCCTGGCCCGCGCTGCTGCTCTGCGGCCGGGCCAAGGCGCCCGGCTTTGGCTTCTTCAATGCGTTTGCGTCCTGGCGCGCCCCGGCCCGCCGGGGGAGGGTGCCCTGCGTGCGGCACATGCACAGCTCTCATGGCACGAAGGCGTAAGCAGAAGAACAATCAGTCGATGGAGCTCAAGGCCACGGGCTTGGCTTATGCATGCTCGGGCCTTGCTGTGCTCGTGTGTTTGTAGGCGTGAATACCTGGGCATTTGGTGAGCAGCAGGTAAGGATATGTCACAGATGCCTATGCATGCCCCTGTGGAGGCTGCGCATGCCCGCCCCAGGGGAGGCTTCACGGGGCCGTACATCCTGGGCGTGCTGTCGCGGCACGGCTTCGCTGTGCCGATGTACGTGCTGGGCGGCTGCAACCTGGCAGCCGCCTGCATCCTGCTCTGCCTGCATGTACCGCCCAAGCCGGCGGAGCTCCGAGGGGAGAGCGCCGGCAGCTTCGCTCGTGCTGGCAGCGCCGAAGAGGCGCTTCGGCAGGGCCAGGAAAGCTCCGCTGAGCTCACGCAGGCTCGTTAGGCACTGCTGCGGCTGTAGGCACAACTTTGCATCAGATTTGAATTGATGCACTGCAGGTGTCTGAGTACATTGCCTGCTTGTCCCTTGTTACCTTGTTCCCTTGTCGCTGTTGCTGATAGTAGCGCAAATATGTGCGGCCTAGGACTTGAGGTCGCTTAGGCTGGCTGTGAAGTAACAACTGCGCATGCTTTGAGCGGCTGTGCCTGCATGGTATGTCAGGTTGCGTGTTGACCCCGATCTATCGTTTGCTGGCCTGCCTGTCAGGCGTCCTTGTTGTCACAGTCGCCATGACACAGCATGCTCGCCCGCATGGTACGAGCGACCCAAGTTCAGTGTATAGGAACTCATTGAGCGCCCCCTCGCGCTGGGCACGGCTGTATGGTGTGCCAGTGAGGTGACATGAACTTTGTCATATTGTTTTATGGTAAGCATAGGCGTAGCCCTGCAAGTGCGAACGAGATCAAATTGTCTGTTAAGTCTATATGACTGCGGTGTGATGGGCACAGCGCACGAAGTGTCTGTGTGGCTACACGGTAATTGCAGCCACTGCCATCATATACAATTTTTTGCTCTAAAGTAAGCAGAGATAACCGCAGGAATGCACTGCTGGTCCCCAAGGTTCCAAGCATGCAATCAGCATGGAGCAACAGTGCACCCCATGATCTAGCACCAAGCACTTGCGGCTTTGGAGTGGAGGAATGAGCGGTGTTTTTTCATAAGATGCATGGTCAGCAGAGACCCTACTGCGTTATGCAGTAACATGGCCCCCCAGCTTGCGCACTCGCAACACTGCGCGTGCGACACCTCAACCACACTTAGCGGAGGAGCCTGCTTTGTAAATGCTTCAGGCAGTGTCGGCAGAAAGCGCCAGTAGCAAGCACTCTGACAGGATTATGCTGCGCCGCCTCGTCTACCACCAGTCAGCATTCTTTCTGCTTCACAGCATAGCCCTGGGCATCTTTGCTGCAGGCTTCCTGCTGACGCGCGTCGAGCTCCAGGAAGCGAGCACGTGCACAGACCTGCGTGACAGCAAAGCAGCGCTCCTGAGCAGCGCAGGCTGGAGCGCCAATGCCAGCACTGGGTGCTGGGCCCAGCAGCAGTTTGACAAGGCGGTCCTGGTCGTGATCGACGCGCTGCGCTTTGACGTCGCAGTGCCTCCGGACGGCAGCCCGGGCGAAATACCTGTCCTGCAGCAGCTCGCTCGCGAAGCGGTATGTGGCTTGAGGGCTTGGTGCGGGTTAGTACTGCCATGTCGCCTGCGGCGACCTGCCCTGCTGTGCGCAGGGCCGAGGCGCTGTGCTTGCCAAATTTGTGGCAGACCCGCCGACCGTCACCATGCAGCGCCTGAAGGCGCTCATGACGGGCGGTGCGACAAGCAGGCGTGTTGCACAAGCCAGTGTTGATGCTTGCCATTGCTTGCGAAGCCAAGCGTGGCCGTGTTGCTGGACGCTCAGGGCTGCCCACTTTCATGGACCTGTCAAGGAGCTTCTCTGCTGGGGCAGTGGTAGAGGACAACCTTGTTGCGCAGCTGCGCAGTAGCGGGCGAAGGCTGGTGCGAGCACTGCAGGGGCCGTGCTGAACATATACAGCGTGCTGCGCATATACACGCAGTGCAGCAGTATATGAGTTGGACCTGACTCTTTGCTCTCGCTGATTCCAGGCCATGCGCGCATGCAGGCGTTCCTGGGCGATGATACCTGGCTGCAGCTCTTCCCGGGGGCGTTCGCCTGGGCGCAGCCCTTCCCGTCCTTCAACGTGCACGACTTCAGCACCGTGGACGATGGCGTCTGGCGGGCACGCGACCCGTTCACCCGCTTTGGCACGATGCACGGCGTGACGCGTCAGGCGCAGTCGCCGTTTGGAACATGCTGCGTTCACTTGGCGCATGGCGCTGTTGGTCAGAGCAGGGCCTGCTCCCGGCGCTTGCGGACCCGGGCACCTGGGACGTGCTGGTGGCCCACTACCTGGGGGTGGACCATGTGGGGCACGTCCACGGCGCGGCCGGGCCTGCCATGACTGCGAAGCTGCGCCAGCTGGACGCGCACATATGGCAGGCGCGCCGCAGCCCGGCTTGCGGTAAGCCGTGAACAAGGCTGCCTCGCACTTGCATGCCGTGCCTTGCACAGTATCAGGGCAGCATGTCCGCCTGTGCCTACTGTGGCACTCCTGCCAAGCCCGCTCGCTGCCTGAATGTGATGCGGCGTGCCTCTCGCACCAGACATGCGCGCTTGCGACCCCCAATGTAGCCTGCGAGCGCGCCTGTGCGCCAGGCAGTGGATGCAGTGGTGGCCGAGGCTGCGCCCGGCGGCCGCCACGAGCGCACCCTGGTGGTTGTCCTGGGCGATCACGGGCAGACGGCGGCCGGCGACCATGGCGGCGGCACCCCCGCAGAGGCGCATACTGTCCTACTGGCGCTGAGCGCCGCCGCGCTGCACCGCAGACGCAGCGGGTACGCTGCTGGACCTGCATAGTTGTCGCTGATTCTGTGGCTCGCTGCAGCAGCTGCAGGGCGCATCTGCACCGCACCGCAGGGCCGGTGCCAGCGTCAGTCCTGGCTGGAGTGTCTTCTCAACCACTTGAAATGGTGGGAAGCATGGGTGCCGGGCCATGAGCACTCCACCTGGTGTTGGGTGCTGCATGCGGGGCCCGCAGCACTCTGCTCGTACTGCGTGCAGGGCAGCAGTGCCTGAGCTGACCTGGGTGCTTCACAGCCTGCCAGCGTTACCATTGCATCCCAGCAGCTGTCATGTACCTGATCAGGCAGACGCGCCTCCGTGCCAGGTGCCGGAACAAGTGCCCGTTAAAGCTGTCAAGCTTCGTTTGTTTGCTCTACATGGAGTTGACTGTGAACGGAACATGTGACGTTCTGCCTGACGTGGCGCGCGTGGCGCAGGCGCCCGTGGTGACACTGCCCCAGTTGGACTTTGCGAGCAGCATGGCGCTTCTGCTGGGCGTGCCCATACCCTTCGGGAATGTCGGGCGGCTCTCGCGCGAGCTCTGGCTGCTGTCAGGCGCACATGACGCGCCGGCCTCATTCCGTGCTGCCCTTGCAGGCAACGCCTGGCAGGCGCGCTGCCTATGTCACGTCTTCGCGTCCAGCCTTGATGACACTCTGTCTCTGCAGGCCTTGCAGAGTGCTGCTCTCAAGTCTTGGCAGGAGACTATGTAGCAGGCACCATGCGCGCATGCATGCTTACAATGTAAACCTGACCAAGGACTGTAGATGCTGCAGACTGGGCTCATCGCCCACAGGTGCATCGCTACCTGGCCTCGTACGCGGCGGCTGGGGCCGCGCTGCCAGCAAAGCTGCTGGCATGTAGCGATGCGCTCTTCGCCAGGGCCGCCGCTGCCGCCGCTGGATCGCAGGAGCAAGAGGAGTGGTACGCAGTAGAGGGCCGGCAGTGCTGCCGGCCGCCTTTGAGGGGCTCGCGAGGGACCAGACCTCTGACTGACCGCGCGTGGCATGCATGCATTGCGCACCTTGCTGCAGAAGCACGGCGCCTGCCTGCAGACATGACAGAGTGCCGGAGCAGTTGTCAGGGTCAGCACTGCAGACGCGCGCCCCAGGCTGGCAGCCTTCCTGGCGCATGCCGCGGCGCTGGCGCGCGCACAGTGGACGCAGTTCAGCCCGGCCGCCATGCTCGCCGGGCTGGGCGTCTTCGCTGCGGCGCTGCTGCTGCAGCTGCGCTGCTCTACTGCGGCCGCCCTGGACGGCGCAGAGCCGCCGTGCGCTGGCGGCCGCGTGCGCCCGAGCGAGCTCGTCCGCAGTGGCCGCGACACGGGAGCGCCGTCGTCGCCGGCCCGCGCGAGCACGGCGGCCGCGTCGCAGCATGCCGGTCGCAGCTGTGCGGAGCAGCCTGCTGCCGGCGCGCCGCCGCAGCCGCCGGGCGCCCCGCCAGCGCCCCAGGCCTCCCCGGCCGAGGGGCCGCTCGCGCCGGGCGCCGCCGCGAGCCTGAGCCGCGCCTCGAGCGCCTGGGCCCTGCTGCGCGGCATGCACGGGCTCGCGCTGGCGGCGGCGCTCGCCTGCGCCGGCGCGGTCTTCTCCGCCAACGCGGTGATGGCCGAGGGGTACCTGGCCGCGGGCGCGGTTGCCCTGCTCGGCCTCGCGCTCGCAGGGCCTGCGGCGGCGCGCGCTCATGCGTCGCCACCTGCCGACCCCGGGCGCCCACACAGCCGAGCAGGCGCGCGCCCGGCGACGCGGCCGGGCAGGCCGCTGCCTGGCCGCGAGCCCATGCTGGGGCGGTCGGCGCGGCCCGCTCTGGGCGTGGCGGCGGCGGCGGCTCTGGCGGCGGCCGCCGGCGTCGTCGCCCGCACGCCGACCAACGCCATGCACAAGGCCGCGGCCAGCTCGGCAGGCAACGCCTGGGAGGGCGCGGCCGCGGCGCTGGCGGCGTCCCTGGGCGCGTCTGCGCCAGCCCTGGTTCCCGCCCTGCGCGCCGCGCTGCGCGCGCTGCCGGCAGCCGGCGCCTACGTCCTGATGCGCCGGCTGCAGGCGCACTTTGGGGCGCGCGAGGCGGCGGCGGGCGGCGGCGCGGCATGCGTGGCGCAGCAGCACATGCGCCGGGCATCCGGCGCGGCGCTGCAGGCGGCGCACGCATGCGCGGGGCTGCACCTGGCGCTGGAAGGGGTTCACGGCTCGCAGCGCACGCGCGACGCCGCTGCAGCGGCGCCTCGTGCGTGGGCATGGCCGCTGCCCGCCGCGGTTCAGCCGCTTGCGCGCGCCCTCGGCGCGGCGGCGCAGCGCTGGGCCGCCGGCATCCGCGTCCGCTTTGCAGAAGCGCCCGGCTCCGCCGTGCTGCTGCCGCGGCTGGTGTTCGCCACCTCTGTCACAGCGCTCGCCCTCACCGCCTGGGCCAGCGGCCTGCCGCACGCGCGTGCGCCGTGCTGCCCGCCTGGCGCGGTCGCTGCCGCGGGCGGCCCCTGCGGGAAGGCTGTGCGGCGTGCGCCGCCGCCGGGCGAAGCAGAGCGAGCGTGCAAACGGCGCGGCGTCACGCGCTCGGCCGGCATCGTGCCCGATGCGGCGGACCCGCCGGAGCCAGAGCCGGCGCTCTCAGCCCCTGACACCGGCGAGGCTGCAGTGGGCCTCCTGCTCACCGGGTGCGTGGCGGCGCTGCTGCCGCCCGTGGCGGCGGTGCTGGGCGCCGCTGCCATGTCAGCGGCGGGCCTGGGCCTCCTGGAGGCCGCATGTGCATGGGCCTGCATCCGCGCGGGGCCCCCGCTGCGGCGCACCCCGTGGCAGGAGCGCAGCCGCGCGAGCGTCGCGGGCACGCTCTGGGCGCTGCTCGGCACGCAGCTCTTCTTCTGCACCGGCCACTTCTGCGAGTTCGCCGGCCTGCAGACTGCGGCAGGTGAGCGGGCGCCGCGCGTGTTTGGGCGCCGGATAGGGGACATGCCTGACTGTTCCAGTGCCCAGAGTGACACGGCCATCTGCCAGCCACCAGGGGACCGGTGTGCATGCACCGCATCTGCGCACGCAGCACGACGCGCACAGCTGGGCGTGCAGGGTTTGTCGGGCTGACAGAGTTTGGCTTCTGGCGGTCGGGCGCGCTGCTGGCGCTCAACACGTTCGCCGCGCACCTGCTGAGCGCGCTGTCGCTGCCGCTGCTGTTCCTGCTGCCGCGCGCTGGCGGCTCCGGCGCCCAGGTGCCGCGCGAGGGCGCTCATGGAGGACAGGCGCACTCGGAGGTTGCTTGGAGCTTTAGCACATGCCGCCATCTGGTCTGCTGCTGTTCTGCACACGCTCTGGCATCTGTAGGAAGGCGTCATCGGCAATGGGCGCTGTAACATGCAGTGCTGTGTTCGGCATGTCGAACTGATCATGAAAGTGTCATTGCACATGTGGGTACAGTGGGGCTAAGCGGCCTGCCTGGCACAGGCGCTGGTGCAGGCGACGCATGCCTTTGCGCTCCTGCGCGCGCTGGTTGCAGGCGCGGCGATGCTGAGCGCCGCCATTCAGCGCCGCCACATCATGGTCTGGGCGCTGTTTGCGCCCAAGCTGGTGTTCGAGGCCTGCTTCCTGTTCGTCTCAGACGCCGCGCTGGCTGCCACCGCGCTCGTGTGCTGGTGCATGTGGTGACATGCGGGCAATAGAGGCGGCTTGTCAGCCCCGAGCTTGCTCAACCTGATGCTATGCAAGTAAGCCTCCATAGCAAGAAGCATAACACCGAGAAGCCAAGCAGGCAAACATGGCCTCCGCACCGCTCCATTACATTTCTTCACAGAGCATGCCTGCTCCTGGTCATCCGTAAGTGAAGCATGCCTGACACAACCTCAGGTGAGCGACAATACGCTCTGCTTCCAAAAGCTCAACGCGCTCTGAGCGGGGCTCACCAAAGTGGGCTGTGCACGCATGGGGCCTGCACCAACACGAAAGCAGGGCTGCTGCACAGGCACCGCACTGGCACCCGTGGCACTCACACGCGTCTTCATGAGCATGAAACACTGTCAGCCGCTCACGGTGGGCTTGCATCCGTTCACGGCCGCTGCGGAAGAATATCATGCCAACATGAGCCTGTCCTGCAGCTTATCCAACAGGAACTGCGACGCAACACTGTCACCATGACTACAGGCGCCTTCTGCCCAAGATGCCATGCGCCGCGAGCCGCCCCCGCAGCGCCGGGGCGTCACCGCCGAGGGTCGCGACCCCGCGCGTCGCGCTGCAGGGGCGCAAAGCGGTTGCCCTGCTGCGCCGGCTGCTGGTATGCCGGCTGCGCGCCTGCGCGCCGGCCAGCGGCCCCCGTCAGGGCGGCACCATGCTGGCCGACGGCACATCGCAAGCACAGAACAACACAAATCAACTCGAGGTGCCCGGGACCGCGGCGGGCGCGCACCGCCATAGCCGCCCATGCTGGGGTTGGGCGCCTGGGGCCCGCCGGCGTAGCCGCCCGGCACGCCGTACTGCGCGTGCGCGGGCACGCCATACTGGGCATGCGCGGGCA
>JAABUY010005853.1_pt1 | contig 12208 bp, 11 predicted proteins | sample 5560271 | NCBI WGS metagenome assembly JAABUY01 (sample SAMN10711886, study PRJNA513374) | rock metagenome | isolation source: Antarctica rocks | place: Antarctica: Victoria Land, University Valley
CGGGAGCGCGGGCCCGGGCGGGGCGCGGGCGGAGCGCGGCGCGCCGCGGCCGCAGCAGGGCAGCCCCGAGCGCAGCCGGCGCGCGCACCGCGCGGCGCAGCCGCTGGGCGTCACGCCCTACACGCTGCTGCCGCCGCCGCGCGCGCGGCAGGGGCAGCCGTGATGGCGGCGGCCGGCGGCGGCGAGGCAGTACAGGATGCTCGCATGACATGTGTGAGGGTTGACGTGCCACGGCGGAGCCGGCTGAGCCGCCCCTCTGCTGCTGGGCACTGCTCTGCTTGGTGCAGGGCAGCTGCGGCCCGGGGCGGGGCGCTTGCGGGGTGGCCAGATGGACTTTGAGGAGCTTGCAGCAGAATGGTCCAGCCAGGGTCTGCTGGCGACGTCTGAGCAACCTCTATGAGGAGGTTGCGAGCTATGGTGCAGCTGCAGCTGAGGGATTCCTGACCACACGTCTTACACACACGATGCCAGCAGTACCTGCTCGGGTAGCGCCCTGCAGAAAGCCACAGTGGCCAAGGACCTACAAACTTGCCCACCTGGTCCCACGCTTGCGTCATGTTGCCGGGCAGTGCTGCCGCCAGCAGAGCGCTGCCACGCTTGTGCTGTCGGAGCCTGCCGCTCCCAAGCTGGCTAGCACGACGCGCCCGCGCTTGCAGAGCAGGAGGGCGCGCATGGCAGGCAGCGCGGGTAGGCAGCTCTAAAAGAGGTGCTCCTCCAGATTGCCTGCAAGGCTGTGGCGACTTGACGCAGCATCGCTGAGCGCGCAGCGGTGCGGCGCCGCGGCGCGCGATCTCTGCGCAACACACTTTGTGGGCCGGTGCATGTCGGATGAATGCCAATCCCTGCACAGGGCCTCCACGAAACAGGCCACGCACCCTTCAGCATTGGCAAGCCGCAAGGAGCACGTACGGCAGCACCTGTGGCTTGGCAAGTGACCACGTCGACGGTGTGCGCCGCGCGCGCGCGCCTCACCCACACGGCCGGCGCAGGTGGCTCTGCCCGTGCCCACAACTAGTCTGCAGCAGGGACCACAAAGCATCATAGGAATCTGTCGCTCCTGCGCAATGCCTCCCTCGGTGCAACCCGTGCAGGCTCAGGCGCGTGCGGGTCACGCACAGCGCCGGAGCGCCCTACCTCCGCACGCCTCTGAGCCTTGCCGGCTGCGGCATGCAGCGCGGACGGCTGCGCGCCGCTGCAGCCTGCTAGCCAGCTGCGGTGACCACCGCCCTGCTCAAGCACACCTGCGCACACAGGCCTCGCCTCAGCCAGGGCCTGCAGCAGAAGCCCCCCGCCGCGCCGGGCCAGCTATCCGGCTTGCCTGTCAGAGCCGCTCTGCTCCCCCGGGTCCCGCGGCGGGCGCACACCATGCCGTCGTCGAGCATGTGCGCCTTGCATCGCCGCCTGAGCTCGCCCGGGTATCCGAAGGAGCTGATGGTGTCGCAGCCGGCCACCTCGCACCGCTTGCTCACCAGGTCCACCTGCGGCCGAGCGCGCCCGCCTCGCACACAGCCTGCGAGCGGGGCGCCCCGCAACCGCTGGCGACGGCCGCTCGCGCCGGCTCACCATCCCGCTGAGGGCGTGCGCCCGGCATCGCCGCGCGGGCTGCCCCGGGATGCCGAACCAGCGCTGCGCCGCGCAGCCCGGCGCGTCGCACCGCCGGACGATGAGGTTCTCCTGCACGCCGTGGCCGCCGGGTCAGCGCGCGCCCGACTCGGCCGGCTGCGCCCCGCTGCGGCGGCCGGGCGGACCATCATCTCCAACCTGTGCGTCGTGCACCGTCGCGGCTGCCCCCCGCGAACGCCGAAGCTGCACCGCCCCCGGCAGCCCTCCACCTCGCACCGCGGGTTGGCCACATCCTCCTGGCGCGCCCATGCACACCCGCTGATCAGCGGCGGCGCCGCGCGCGCGTGGGCGCGGCCGCGGGGGGAGCCCGGCGCACCATATTATTGGCCTTGTGCGCGCGGCAAAATTTTGGCCGCATGCCGGGCAGAGCGCAGGTGGGGCGCTTGCTGCAGCCGGGCGCCGCGCATCTGGGGTTCCGCGTGTCCACCTGCGGGCCCGCTTGCCGGTGTTGTCAGCACCGGGCGCGCGGCGCGGGACGGCACCGAGCGCGTCGCAGACGCTGGGTCGCCCGGAGGCACGCACCATTTCACTCGACTTGTGCACCTTACAAAACCTCGGCCGCTCGCCCTCTAGGCTGAAAGTCGCCGACTTCAGGCACCCCGCCGCCTTGCAGTCGCTCAGACCGACTGTGACCTTGAGGCGCGCCCGCGTCGAGTGAGTGGGTGTCGCGCCCTGTCTCCGTGGCAGGGTAACGTTCCGCACAAGGTCTCAGACGCACCAGGCGCCCCTGTCTCGGACGCGGCGGGCTCCAGGAGGCCGGCAGTCTGTGCGCCGACCGCAGCTGCGCACGCTCGCGGAAGCGCAGCCGGCCCTGCGGGCCACCACAGCCACTCACACTCCAGTTCACGAGCTCGAGGCCCAAAGCAAGGACACTGCGGTGTCCGCAAGTGAGGCGCCGCGGCCAAGGCACACCACGGCTGCAGGGTCTGTGTGCAGCGGTGCAGGGCGTGCCGGGCAGGAAGGCGCTGCCGGGCAGCCGCCAGACGCGCGCGCCCTGCCCGCAGGAAAGCAGAGCATGCTGCCCGAGCACAGGTGGCCGAGCTTCGCAGCGGGCTGCAGGGCGGAGCGGCCGCCTGCTGCCCCAGGCACTTTCCCGGCAGCGGCCTTGTGTCTGCAGGTGCGCGCGGGGCGTGACAGCAGCTCCGCAATCGCGCTGCGGCCCTTGCCCCTCCCTGTTTGACAACCAGGACAGGAGTCTCCAATAGAGTGATTGACTTGATGAATAAGGCGTGCTTCAGACTGGAGCCAGTTCCAGCTCGTACTAGCGTGCGGCTTTACAGTTCCCGTAATCCCTGATGGTGGCCTGGCGGAAATGCACAAGCAACGGAGGAGTGCCAGGCATGAGGCTGAGATGAGGGTCAATGTAAAAAAAAATTGCTGGCTATTGCACCATGTCGCACCGACGACATCCTGCAGCAACCCGTGCATCGGTGCATGCCCATTGGCTTCCTTATGCATGTCAGATGTCCGCCAAATCGCACGTCCATCAAAGGCCTACCACCGGCGTCCTCCTCACTCAACGATCCTTCTCTCTCTCGCAAGTGCAGGACGAGGATGCACCCCCAGCAGACTTGCTACCCCTTCCAGCTCAGCCACGGACACCCTTTACTATTGCACGTCAATAAAAAAGCCCACTCATCCGCCTGTGCCAGCTAGACACTCCGGCTCTCCAGCTCAATGCTGACCCTGCACCGGCCCGCCAGCAGGCGCGCTGGCAGCGCGGCGCCGCCTAGGAGCCGCAGCCGCAGCCCGCCCTCCTCCACATCCACCCGCACCCTCTGCCAGCCCGCCGCTTCCTGGGGGCCAGCCGGCAAGCTGCCCGGCGCGGGGTCCTCCGCTGGGCCGCCGCGCCCATGCACTGCCCTGCCGCCGCTTCCGCAGTCGCTGAGCGCGCCTGGGCCGGCGCCGGCGGCCTGGTCGGCGCCCGGCCACGCGTGATCGGCGCCGACCTCGCCGCCGCAGCCGGCTGGGGGCGCCTGCAAGGGCGGCGCCGGGGGGGCCTCGGGCGGCGGCGCCGGCGGGTCGGGCAGGCGCTCGAAGAACGCGTCCGCGAGGTACGCGCCCGCCAGCGGCGCCTGGTTTCGCAGCGCATCCACGGGCAGCCTGCGCACAGCGCCGCCCTTCAGGACGGCGGCGGCCAGCAGCGCGCCGCGCATCGCGTTCGCCCCGCAGGCAAGCCCACCGGTCGCCGCTCCAACGCTGTGCGCCAGCTTGCCTGGCTATCACGAAGCGCACACCGTCAATGCCTGCCACTTGGGCCTTCTCCATCGGGTCTTCTCCAGTCCGCCACGAGCGGAGTGCGCACCACAGGCTATCGGGCGGCTGCAGGGCCGCGCCGCCGGGGCCGGCGACCGCGACCAGGCGGTAGCGCCGGCCGAGGTAGCCGGCCACGCGCTGCAGCTGCCCCGCCGCCAGCGCCTCGCGCACCCGGGACGAGGACGCCTGCGGGGGCCTCCAGGGTCAGCGCCGGGATGCGCTTGACCAGGAGGGTCGAGAGCACTCGGCATCGGGCTCGCCCTCGTCGAGCTGTGCAGGCAGCGAAATTATAGCCCGCATACAAATACATCGTCATGTTGCAACCAACCCAGCCTGGCGTGCATGGCAATGTGAAGCTCGCTTGACGGATGTCTCGCCTGGTGCACAGCAAACCCCGATGCTGGGCTCCATGGCCAGCTTGAGCAGCCGCGCAGGCACGGCCACGCTCCGGCGCGCCCGCCGGGCAGCCAGGGCGGCCGCAGCGGCGCCGGCATGCACCGTCCCCCGCCGCATGCCGCGGCGCCCCGGGCTGCGGCGGGGCGCGCGCCTTGACGGCGAGCCCCGGCTCGCCCGCGTCCACCAGGTCGGCGACCGCCACGCGCAGGCCGGCCGCGGCGCCCAGCATGCGCAGCGCGTCGCAGTCCCCGGCCGCGCGGTAGCCGAAGCGGAAGCCCTCGCCCACCACCACGCCGGCCACCTGGGTGCAGCGGATACCCTTTAGGGTGTTTGGCAGGGCAGAGGAGCAGAGGACCGGCCGAGTAAGCGGGGCACCCTCCATACTACGTCACACAGGCCGGCTGCACAGGCTCGTCAGCCCTGCAGACGGGTTCAAGCAAGTCAGGTTGAATGGCTTTGCATGTCTGTGATGACCTGGCGATGTGCAGGCGGCACCTGCCTGCAAGCGACTGCTCGTCCGGCGCAGTGCACGAGGCGCATGGTTGCAAAGGGGGTGACAATGCGCCGAGGCAGACGCCCGCCGCGCGCGCACGTCCAGACCGTGAGCAAGGAGGCGCGAGCTGGCATTGAGGTACAGCGCCTCCAGACGAGCGGCGGCCGCGCGCCTGCAGGTCCTCGGCCAGCGCGCGCACAAAGTCCTCCGGCGCCATGGTCCGCACGGCCGCAAAGGGGATGAGCCGCTGCCGCGGCCGCCGCCCCCCGCACGTGGCCGCCCAGGAGGCCAGCACACGGCCGCGGTCGCACTCAGCCACCAGCGGCGCGCGCGGCGGCCAGCCCAGCACGCCGGCCATGCCGCTGAACGACAGCAGCCAGGGCGCGCCGCCCAGCGCGGCCGCACGCGCCGCCAGCGACCTGGGCCGGGCAGGCTGTAAGCGTCCTGTGGCGCGCCAGGTGTCGCAGCGGCTGTATCGGCTATATCGTGAGGTGATGTTCAGCGACTTAAACCAGTGCGTACGCACCCACACATACAACCAGCGCCTTGACCAAGCTGTCCCAGACGCTGGGCTATCCTATCAGTACTGTTCTGAAACTCACGATACGCCCAAAGCTACGGTGTGACACCATGCAGCTAAACATGGAGCAGCCGAGAGAGCCTGCCTGGGCATAAACAGTACAGTTCAGCAGCTCTGCACGGACCAGCGGGTGTGGCCGCACTGGTGGCCCTTATGCAGCGCGTCAAACTTCCCCAGTGCCACCACTGCCCCTGTGCGGCGTCCGCCATGCACGTCGCCAGGCAGCGGCGTACGCCAGTTGTCCAAGGTACACTCCTCGACGGCCGGCGCGCTTGCGCCTGCGTGACGCCACAAGGTCGTCTCAGAGGTAAGGCAGTCAGTGCCTCGAGTTACGCAAGCCGTAAGTACATACTGCTCTTGACTGAGCACATGAACATAGCCCGACTTCTGGACGTAGCACGCAGTTTAATCTGTCTACGGCTTTGCAGCGATGCGCTTGAGCACCGGTGTCTCGTGGCGCTCACCGCAAGCGCACCGGCGAGTGCACGCTTGCAGGAGACGCTGCGGGGGCAGCGGCATGCTCTGCATGGCACTGCAGGACCTCGCACACGCTGGTGGCGCTGCACCGCGCCGTGCCATGCTGCTCAATCCCGCAGTCATGCAATTTGCAGGCATATCGCGTGGTACTGCCATGTGCAAGGTATCTCTGATAGTGAGCAGCACACACTTGGTGGCCACTGATGTCTCTATTTATTTTGTAGGCCTAGGCACAGGAACGCCGAGGACCAGCTGCAGGCACAAGAGCCTATCAACCCCACCTATCAACATATCATCGCCAACTGCCTCTGGTAGCTGCTGAAGAAACAGAGCTTTGCCTTTATGCCGGCGCTCGTGACGCACGCTGGCCGCCAGTGCCCGGCCGCGGGAGCGGCGGGCTGCCGCCAGGCGCGGCGAGCTCGCACGCGAGCGTCAGCATACGGCAGCGACCCATATGGGGCCCCATCAGACGCCGCAGCCAGCAACGGCGGGGGCCTTGCACGGTGGCTGCAGTCGCCGTGGGACGTGCTGGCGTTTGGGCCGCGCGCCACCGCAGGCGTCCTCCTGCATGGCCAGCAGCTGTGCGCCGCCTGCCCGCTGTTCTGCACGTGCTTGCCTGTCTGTTGGTGGCTGCTTTCTGCTTGCTGGCAGCTCCGAGTGCTCTCAACGCTATAGTGGTCTGCTTGCTGTTGTGCAGGCAGCGGGAGATCGACCGGGTAGCATACGTGCTGCAGGACCCGCGTCCGCTCGACGCCAAACAGTTCGACCTGCTTGAGGTGCGCCACTGCCCGCCTGTTCCACACCCCCGTCCGTGTGGCTCCTGCGCACTAACGCAGGAGGTAATACCTGAGTGGCCTGGAGTTTGCCAAGCACCAGCATGTGCAGCGGTGCGCTTGCAAACGTGCAATGCACAAGCATTGAGGCAGACATTAGAGCAGCGGGAGGCTCAACGAGCTCCGCACTCCCCTTGGGATGGTTGGCACAAGCTTGTGCGCTTCTCGCAGGCGGCAGAGGCAGTCGCGGCGCGCGCGGTGGAGGCCGGCGCGGCCAGCCTGGCGGCGCTGCTGCCGGCCGAGCTGGCAGCGCAGCTGCCGCCGGAGGTGACCGCGCGCGGCGGCCGCGCGGCGCCGCTCGCGGGCGCCGCCGCAGGCGTGGAGGAGGTGCTGGCCGCGTACCCCGAGCCGGCCGCGCCCGCTACGCTGGCCACCAGCCAGGCCGGTGCGGCGGCCCGGCTGGGGCGTCTGAAGGCTCGGGAGCTGTGCGCCGCAAGAAAGCGTGGGTGTATCTAAGGCTTGCTCGCGTGCTGTATCAAGGGCTTAGGCGGCAGGGAGCCGCACTGTTCATGTTCATCAAGTTCACGGCTCTGTATCGAAGACGCGGCGCATGGGGCGATCGCGTGTACGCGACACGCACTGGTGCACGGGTGTGGGGCGCGCAGTGCGGCTGCTGCTTGCAGGGTGTGCTGGGCATGGGCCTTTGCGTGTACCCTTGAGTATAGGGTTAGGGTAGGGCAGCTCGGGCGTGCGCACGGCTGACTCGGCAGATTGGCCACACGCAGCTGCGGAGGTGGACTTGGTGCGCGATGCGATGGCCGCGGTGCGCCGGGCGCTTGAGGCCTGGGCGGGCAACGCGGACGCGACGCTGGACGCCGTCCTGCGCCTGAACGCGCGCGACGCACGCACCGGCCTCGCGCGCCGCCTCGACCAGCTGGCGCCCGCCACTATGGCGTCGGCGGTGCGCGCCCTGCTGCTATGGATGTAGCACTTGGCGTGCTGAGTTATGTGCCATCAAGGCACCCCCACCGCCCTGCTCAGGGTGGAGGTGCGTCAGCGACAGACATGCATGGATGCATGCGGGCATTGCCGCTCACGTACAGAGTATTCAGTCTGCCAGGACTCTGCCGGCACCCCTGCAGTAGGCCCCATGCAGTGGTCTCCGCCTGGTCGTGCTTTTGCTGGACTGGCCAGTGGCTAGCAACAATCATAAGGTGGTGCAAGGTTGCCTGTACGACCTGGAGTGCTGACTGCAGCCAGGACGTGCGGCAGGACCCCTCGGTCACCGCGGCGCTGGACGAGGCGGCGGTGCTGATGGACGAGCTGGACGCACTGACCATCTAGCAGCCTGCACAGTCGCGGACACCCGCGCACACAAAGAAACCCCTTATAGCAGGGATAGAGCAGGAGTGTGAGCAAGTGAGCGAATGTAGCTTGGGGGTCTCTCCTTCTTACAGAAGGGTGGTGCGCGACTAGTAGCAGGCTGATGCGGACCCATGTCTCGGCTGCAGTGGACGGCACTGTTGGTCCTTTAGTCCAACTGCTCCCTATTAGGAACTACAGCGCATGCTGCGCACCTGTTGGGGAGTAGGCCTTCATTCATGGACCATCACTCCGCATGGCATTGAGTAACTAGATGTTTGCAGAGCAATGCAAGCAGATGAGGCGGAGCCAGACACATGCATGCTAGTCACCCATGAGTGGCCACTACATTTGAAAGCTTGTCACAAGAAAATCACAATCAACCTGTGCTCCCAGGAATTTTCGAGCACAGCTGCTTGTGCAAGCAGCTCTTGTCCTCCAGTCGCAGCCTGCCAGCCCCTGTCCTGCAGCCCAACAGCTCAACTGACAGGCGTGCCACAGCACATCAGCGGGCTGGTTTGCTGGGCAGCAGCATGGCCACGCCAGAGGCTCAAGCGTTCTCACAGGCGCCTGGCAAGCCGTCAGGCCGCGCTGGTGATATGCCTCGCGGCGAACCAAAGAAAAAGAAGCGACGCACTGCAGCGCCTGTGTCACGCGACGCAGCGCTGGACGCGCAGAGCAGAGCCGTGCTGGCTCAAGCCGGCACAGAGCCGGTTAAGGGTGCTGGCAGCGGCCAGCACGCGGACGCCAGCGCAGCATTGGACGCGCACGAGGTCCCGGCACACGAGGCGCCCGGAGCACCACCGGAGGCAAGCCGCTTGCGGCAGCAGGCACGGCTGCAGCCTGTTCTGTCTGCTGCTGCCTTGAGCTGGACGCTCGCGCCAGCGCAACCGCTTCTGCGCCGTGCCCTGTAGAAACGAGTGGCAGACACAATCTTCCAGCGCGCTGCTTTCCTTGACGACCGTGCCAGGGGAGTGCCGCTCTACGGGAGGCAGCGCGCTGTCCCGCATCCGCACGCACTCGAATAGTGCAGCTCGAGGACGCGCGCGCAACCCACGCAGCTCCTGGCAGGAGCCCGCTGCGGTCCCACCGCGCGGGGCTGGCCGCAGGCGCAGAAGGCGCCGGGCCGGGACAGCAGCCGCAACCACTGCCGCTGGACGGACGACGAGGACGGCCTGCTCGTCCGCCTGGTGCTTGACGACGACCACCGCGCGGCCGTGTGCGGCGCGCGCGCGCTGCGCTGGGACCTGGTCGCCGGCGCGCTCGCGCGTTGGAGCCCCGACGGCCACACCGCGCGGCAGCGGTACAGCCAGCTGGAGCACTGGCACGGCGCGCGCCCCCTGCCTGCCCATTTCACGCCCCTCTGCATTCCCAATAGGCGCGGCCTGCTCCTTGCTGACGCCGTCTGTGTGCTCTGTGTCCGAAAGCTACGGCGCTCCCTTGCATTCCCCTGTCTTTTCCTGGCGCCTTTGCCCTGTATGCGGCCGCCACCCGCATGTGTTCTGTCAGCCTCAAGATAAGCTGCACGTGCGGCAACATGTGCTGCTGCAGAGCTCGCTTGCGACGCGGAGGCGGCGCCCGGCGCGCAGACAAGCGCGCTCCCAAGCCCGCCAAGGCGCCGCCCGGCGCCCGCGCGGCCGGCGACGCGAAGCGCGCCGACAGCGACGCCGCCGACCGCGCGGCCAAGCCGCGGGCGCGCGGCGCAAGCGGCCGCGCGCCCCAGGAGCGCGGGGAGGCGGAGGGGGCCGGGCCGGCCGACGCAGCGCGCGCGCGCGGGAAGCGCGGCGGCGTGCCGTACAGGCTCATGGCGGTGGCCGCGATGCTCGCGCGCGACGGCTGCGAGGGCTCGGCCGCCCAGGCGCTGCCCCCGTCCGCGGCAGCGCCCGGAACCTGAGAAGAAACCTAACAACGCCCGAAACCCAAGCGACAAAGAGCGTGCGTGCCAGGGGCATGCCATGCGCAGGGCCAGTGAGGCGGCCGGGGTGCTCAGAGCCTGCCCCAGGCGCTCTGCGGCCCTGACACAGGCGGTGGGGGTGGTACCTCGCGCTGCCTGTCTGGGTGCGCGTCCTGCTTGGCACTGGGCGGAGGTGGCAGGGTCAGGAAGTGCCGCCTGTCACCAGCGGAGGCGTTCATGCGTGCGCGCGGCGCCTGCCACTGCCGCCCGCGCCTGCTCAGGACCGCGTGTGTGATCGCACTCATGCCGTCCGCGCCGGGCATAACATGTCACCAGACTGCATGTATCAAAGTGCCACATAATGCAAGCCAGGCGGCTTCCCGGCATGACTGCCGCGCCTGCCGCCGCCAGATCGAGGACGCCGTGGAGCGCGACCCGGCGTACGCCGCCCAGCTGGCGGCGGCCGACGCGGCCGGTGCCGCCGGCGGCAAGGCCGGCAAGAGCCGCTGGCGCGCCGGCCTGCGCACCGCGCTCAGCAAGAGCGGCGGCCTGTTCACGCGCCTGGGCGACAACGACGCGGCCGGCCACGCGGTGTACCGGCTGGGCGACCGCCAGGGCGCGGCCGACCTCATTGCGGCCTGGAACGCGGGCGCCGCGCGCGTGCCGGGGCGGCAGGCGCTGCCCGCCGCGCCGCCGGTGTGACCCAGGCTGACGCGCCAGGGGGCTGCTGGCGGCGCGGACCTGCGCACCGCGCTCATTCTGGGCTGGCGGCCTGCGCGCGCGCCCATGCATAGACACTGACCACGGCCTCCTACCCCCCTGCGGCCGAGCAGGCCGTGCACTGGCCGAGCGCAGCGGCAAGCGCGGCCGCCGGCGGTCGCATGGAGCGGCGTTGCAACGGGGTTGCCGCCTTTGTCGGCGGCGCTGCCAGGGCGGCCCCTCGGAGAGCTGCTGGGCGCAGCAGGGGCCGCGGCGCCCGCGCGGCATGCGGGGTGCGCTGGTAATGCGCCACAGGAGGCAGGCGTGGCCGCGCATGCCGCCAGGTGCATCTGTGCTGGGCTTTGATTGCCTCCAACTGCGTGCGAGGTGCAGGGCTGGGCTCTGACCTGCGGCCGGCCGGCACGCGCGGCGCCCTGAGCGCGGGCGTGTGTAAAGCGGCGTCGCGGGCCGGCGCGTGAGCAGCTGCTTGGCGGTTACAGGGGGATCATGCAGAGACATGGTGGGCGCAGCGCGGTCTCACTCGCGCACGGCTCCTGATACTACGACTGCCATGGGTCGCATTGAACTATACCTGCCCATGCCTTGAGTTCCGGAAGGGGTTAGCGGTGCAAACATACTTCCCGTGGTGCCCCTGCCGCGGTGCACAGGGCGCTGGCCAGGCGCCGCGGCTTTAGAAGCACACGCGTACAACCCACATGACCCAGCATTCACTTACCGCCTAGTAGATGGTGCTCTGGGCCAGGGCCGGCAAAAGCTGCGGCAACATCTCGGGGCCGCAACACCGGGCGAGGTCAAAGTGGGGCCGCGCAGCAATCGCGGCGCACCTGCCCGCACAGGAAATATGCCGAAAAAGGGGCCTGGCATGCTGAACGATGCCAAGTCAAGGGCCCGACCTAAATCCCCTGCATTGCACAGGGACATCCTGCTGCATACTTCGAGGCCAGACCAAAACACCGGGGGGTTGCAGGCGCCCGCGTCTCCCACCCAACGCCCGCTCACATCCAGCACGAGGGCGCCCAGCCTCTCAAAGCTCCAGAACAGAGCTGAGCACGGCAAATACGAGTACAGTCATTCCTGAATCAAAATAATACCCCCGACCCACAGACCCTCCGCCCACCCACCCCCGCCGCACCCTGCCCCGCGGGGCCGCCCATCAGGCGTGCCTCGCGGGTCCGGCTCGCCGCGCGCCGGCGCCGCTTCGCCTTACGACCTCGCGCGCGTGCCGGTGCAGGCCCGACGCGCGCCAGAGCCCGCCCGGGAGGCCGCCATGCTGCTGCGCGGGCGGCAGGTCCTCCGCACTGGGCGTCCTGGCAGCCTCCCAGGCGCCCGGCCCCCGCGACTCCTTGCCCAGCACCGCGCGCGCCACCGGCCGGCTGGTGCTGCCGTCGGCGGCGGCGCCGGCGGGCGCGCGCGCGCCGCCCAACAACCTCCCCGACCCCGGCCCTGACCGCGCCCCGGCCTCCAGCCACTGGTCGACCAGGCGCGCCTCCGCGTCGCCCGCACCCGCCTGGGCGCTGCCGGCCGCCGCGGCAGCGTGCGCGCCGGCGCCCGCGGGCCTGGCGGTCAGCGCGGCCGGCGGCAGGCTGGCGCCGGCGTCGGGCTCGCCCAGCGCGTGCCACACGATCGCGTCCGCC
>JAABUY010005855.1_pt1 | contig 12203 bp, 7 predicted proteins | sample 5560271 | NCBI WGS metagenome assembly JAABUY01 (sample SAMN10711886, study PRJNA513374) | rock metagenome | isolation source: Antarctica rocks | place: Antarctica: Victoria Land, University Valley
GCCGTTCCCGCGCAGGCCGTTCCCGTGCAGGCCGTCCTGCCGCTGCCGCCGACCCCTCTGGTGGGGCGTGCGGCCGACATCGCCGCGGTGGCGGCGACGCTGCGCGACGGGACGCGCCTGCTCACGCTGACAGGACCCGGCGGCGTCGGCAAGACCCGCCTGGCATTGGAAGTGGCCGCGTGGCTACGGGACGAGCGTGCCGCCGGCGACGTCACCTTCGTCCCCCTGGCCGCCATCACCGACCCGGACTTTGTCCCCGTGGCGATAGCCCGGACGCTGAGCCTGTCCGAGCGCGACGACCGTCCGTTGCGAGACATCCTGACCGCGCGCCTATCCGGCAGGGACGCGCTGCTGCTGCTCGACAACATGGAGCAGGTGATCGCGGCGGCCCCCCTGGTCGCCGATCTCCTGGCGTCGTGCCCCGGCCTGCGCGTCCTCGTCACCAGCCGAGCGCCCCTGCGCGTGCGCGGCGAAAAGGTCTACACCGTGCCGCCGCTCGTCCTGCCAGAGAGTGGCGGGGCGCACGACGCGACGACGATCGCGGGCTCCGCGGCGATCCAGCTTTTCCTGGCCCGCGCGCGCGACGTTTCGCCGGGCTTCGCGCTCACCGACGCGAACGCGCCGCTCATCACGCGCATCTGCGCGCGCCTGGACGGACTGCCCCTGGCCATCGAGCTCGCCGCCGCCCGCCTCACCGTGCTCGCGCCGGCGGACCTGCTGGCCCGGCTAGAGTCGGGCCTGCGCGTGCTGGCCGGCGGGGCACGCGACCTGCCGGCGCGTCAGCGCACGCTGCGCGACACGATCGCCTGGAGCTATACGCTCCTCGACGCGCCCGCGCAGGCCCTGTTCCTGCGCCTGGCCGTCTTCGCCGGCGGCTGCACCCTCCGCGCGGTCGAGGACCTGTGCGACGCGGGCAATACCCCCGACATGGACGATGCCCCTGACGAAACCGCGGACACTGTGGCGGAGCCCGACGACGTGCTCGACGCGCTGGGCGCGCTCGTCGACAACAGCCTGTTGCGGCGCGAGGAGAGCGCGGACGGACCGCGCTTCGCGATGCTCGAAACCGTGCGCGAGTACGCGCTGGAGCGGCTGCGCGGGTACGGGGCGGGGGCGCTGGAGGCGCAGCGCGAGCAGCACGCCGCCTACTTCCTCGCTCTCGCCGAGGCCTCGGCGCCCGACCGTCCGGATGCCGCGCTAAGTCTGCAGCGCGAGCAGGATAACCTGCGCACGGCCCTGACCTGGTCCCTAGAGAGCGGGCGCGCGAAGACGGCGCTGCGCCTCGCCGGGGCATTGCGCTGGTTCTGGTTGGCGCGCGGCCACCTCGGCGAGGGGCGCCGCTGGTTGGCGCGCGCCCTGGCAGCGGCCGACGCTCGCGGGCTCGGCGGCGACCCGGTCGCCACGGGGCTGAACCACGCGGCCGTGCTGGCCGCGGCCGCGGGCGCGTACGGCGAGGCCACCGTCCTGTTCGAGCGCAGCCTGGCCATCCGGCGAGAGCTGGGCGACGAGCGCGGTAGCGCCGCCGCGCTCAACAATCTAGGTGGTGTGGCAATGCACCAGCACGAGTACGAGCGCGCAATCGACCTTTTCACCGGGGCCCTCGTCATTAGCCGCGCCCTCGATGACATACACGGTAGCGCCCGCGTGCTTGGCAACCTTGGCGAATTGGCCCGTCTGCGTGGCGATGGCGCGCGCGCGGCCGATTGGGCCACGGAAAGTTTCGCACTCTACGAACGGATAGGCAACACGTCGGGCGCTGCGCAAGCGTTGCACACGCTGGGAGGAGCGGCGCTACTGAACGGCAGCATCGATGGGGCCGCGGCCGCGTACGGCGATGCCCTGGCGCGCAGCTGGCGGCTGGGCAACGTCGTCGAAGCGGTCAACGGTCTGGAGGGTCTGGCGGTGGTCGCGACACGGCGCGGGCGGTACGATCACGCGGCGTTGCTCTTCGGCGCGGCGGCCGTGGTGCGCGAGACCAGCGAGGCGCCCGTCGCGCCGGCCGATCGCGCCGCCAACGAACAGGCGCTGACCGCCGTCCGGGCCGGATTGAGCGCGGAGTCGTTCGCCGCGGCGAGAATGGCCGGGCGCGAGACATCCCTGGCGCAAGTCATCGCCACGGCGATGGACGAGGTCACACGCATGACCGACGTGGAGCAAGCGTGCGCTATCGCCAAACGAATCGCGACAAAAGGTCGGAAAACAGGCTAGCATAGGTGGGGCAGCCCTTCGAGGGGGGCCAGAACAGGGCATTGGAGCTTCTCCCATACGCGCTCAAGCTACGTACCAGACCAACATCTTTTTGGTCCCCACATGTGGCAACGGCGAGCACGAGAGAGGACAGGCCCATGAAAAGTATCAAACATCTACCTCACGGCTATCAGCGAGGTCGATTTGTGGCGCTCCGCGCGCTCCTGGCTGCAGCATCGCTGATCACCATGTTGCTGGCGTCCGGAGCCAGCACGCACTGGTGGTAGTAACGGCCTTGCCTGCCTGCTCAAGTATGAGTCAACTACAGTTGCGTAAGGCAACAGGGTGTTGCGTGGAAAGACCGTTAACGCTCAATCTGATAGAGAAGCCTTATTTCTTGTGAAGACGCGGCACGACCGATGGTGGGCGGTCGTGCCGCGCTACGATGGGGCTATTGTCAGTCGAGGTGCTGCGTGTCGGGCTGCACGAGATTGAGCGAGTTGAGGTGCTGCGTCGCTAACGAATGGGCGCCCTGCATGCCGGACAGGGCGGCGGCGGCTAGTCCAAGGACAAAGGCAATCGGGAAGAGGATGCGCTTCATGGCTACTTGTCTCCTTACGTTACATGTGTAGGCCCAACTGTAGCCCGGATGGGGCGGGACCTACAGTACTTTTGGCGTCTCCAGCCAAAAGCACTGTACCACCAATACCGTGGCCTGACCACACGTAACTCCCATAATTACCGCACGTAATAAGGGTGCCGCACGTGACACGTGATAAGGGCGCCCCAATCATCCTATGTCGTGGCCTTCCCATCCCCGGGTAACGGTTAGCGCGCTCACGACATCCGGTTTTCCCATCGCGGCGCTACGCCACGCCCTCCGTTCGCTCACGAGGCTAACCTTGTTGTCTCCCCCCACCTTTCTCATGGCACACAAGCTATCCTTGCACCGATACTACGACGAATGCCGCGATATGTATGCGCCGTGCTCGAGCGAGCAATTAAGACTATGGATGGACGGGCGTAAATAGATGTCCAAGAGACCAACCGGCATGTGGTTGTACACTGGCGCATTAGCCTGTCTAACTCTCGTCCTTCTAGCGCGAGGGCTCTCGGTCATACCGCAACTCCCACTGCCCCCGATGCTTATCGGGACGGCACTGCTATTAACTGCCCTGACGCTACTCAGCGAACACATCACCTTCCGCATCGCCGACATCTGCCACTCCCTGGGCGCGAGCGTGCATATCGCCACGATCGTGCTCCTGCCGCCGCCATTTCCCCTCCTCGTCGCTCTAGCCACGATCAGTGTGACACAACTGCCCAGCCGGCGCGCGGGCTACAAGAAAATGTTCAACATCACGCATACATCGTTGAACGTTGGATTGCCTAGCCTGGCCTACGCTGCACTGGCTCCCGCTGGACTAACCGCGCCGCCGGCCACGCTTCCGTCGCATCCCGTCGCGGTTGCCGTCCTCCTGGTTAGCTATATCGCGCTCGACAACGGTTTGCTCCAGGTCGCGCTGCTCCTGCTGTCGCCACCGCGCGGCTTGAACCTGAAGGGCATGCTCCATGACGGCGTGTTGCCGGAGTTGGCCGCCGCGCCGCTCGGTCTCATCGGAGCCGTGTTGTATCAGGTCCACCCCCTGTTGCTCGTGCTGCTGGCCACGCCCATGACCGCCCTGTACGCCGCGTTCCGCGTCACGGCCCGCTATGCCGACGCCCTGGAGCGACGCGGCGCGCACCTGGAGGTCGCGCTGACGACGGCCCAGGAACTGGGCGTGGGGCAGAATTCCTCGGACATCGTGCTGCGCATCGCGGCGGCGGCGCGCGCCATCGCCGGGTCCGCCTCTGTCGCGGCCTACGTGCGCGACGCGGATGACCCGTCCCTCCTGGAGCGGGTCGCCCTGGAACCGGACGACGCGCCCGCGTCGGGGCCGCGCCGGCTGCCCATCCCACCGCCCGGCCAGGGTGTGCACGACCTCCCCGATGCAAACGGCCGCACCGTGGTCGTGCCGCTCGAACACCGCATCGACCACGGGGGTGCGACAACCTTGGGCCTGCTGCGCCTCGTGGGCTTGTCGCGCGCGCTGTCGCGCGACGAGCGGGACGTGCTCGCCCTCCTTGCCACCAACGCGGCCGCCGCCCTGGAGAACGCGCGTCTCCACGAGCGCGCCCTCGCCCAGGCCTCCGAGGACGGCCTCACCGGCCTGCTCAACCACCGCGCCTTCCAGACGCGCCTGGCGCACGAGGTGGCCCGCGCCCGGCGGCAGGGGACAGAACTCGCCCTCGTGATGGTCGACCTCGACGACTTCGCCCACATCAACAACACCTACGGCCATCAGGCCGGCGACACCGCGCTGTCCGCGGTCGGGCGCGCCATCGCCGCCGCCGTCCGCGCGACGGATATCGTGGCCCGCTACGGCGGGGACGAGTTCGCAGTCATCCTGCCCGAGACCGGCCTGGACGAGGCGCTGGCGAGCGCCCAGCGCGTGCGCTATGCCCTCGCCGCGCTGCGCCTGACTATCGGAGACGGCAGCGTCAGGGTCCAGGGGTCGTGCGGGGTCGCGGCGACGCCGCTGCACGGACGGACCCGCGAAGAGTTGATCCGCGCCGCGGACCAGGCCGCCTACGCCGCCAAGCATGGAGGCAAGGGGCGCGTGGGACGGCCCGAGGACGCCGTCCTGCCCCTCGACCGCGACCCTGCCGCCCTCGCCGCGCAGCTCGAGCACGCCAACATGGCCACCGTCGAGGCCCTCGCCGCCGCCGTCGACGCCAAGGACCCCTACACCCGCGGCCACTCCGGGCGCGTGAGCGCGTACGCCACCGCCATCGTGGGGGCGCTGGGCCTGCCCGAGGCCGACGTGGCGCGGGTGCGCCTGGCCGGCCTGCTGCACGACGTCGGCAAGATCGGCGTCCCCGACGCCGTGCTGACCAAGCCAGGCAAGCTGAGCGAGGATGAGTTCGCGATCATCAGGCAACATCCCGCCATCGGCGAGCGCATGCTGGCGGCGGTCCCCTTCCTCGGCGACATCCTGCCGGCGGTGCGCCACCACCACGAGCGATGGGACGGGTGTGGCTACCCCGACGGGCTGCGCGGGGACGAGATCCACGAGGACGCCGCCATCCTGGCCGTGGCCGATTCCTTCGACGCCATGACCTCGTCGCGCACGTACCGGCCGGCGCTCCCCGTCGCGGAGGCTATCCGCAGGGTGCGTGAAGGAAGCAGGACGCAATTCGACCCGCGCGTCGTGTGCGCTTTCGAGAGGGCAATCTCCGACGGCACGCTCCCGTTGCCGGTCGCGCACGGCGGCGACCTGCGCAGCGGCGCGGCGTGAGCGCGGAGGGCGGGCGCGCATGCTGATCACCTTCCCCCTGCTGCTGGCCCTCGCGGCCGCGCTCCTGCGCGGCGGTACTCTCCGCGCCCTCGCCGGACTCCCGGTCCGCGGCGCTGGCCTCTTCGTGGCCGCCCTCGCCGTCCAAATCCTGCTCTACCTGCCCCCGCTGCGCGGCGCGCCCGTCACCCTGAGGCAAGGGGGTATCCTGTACGTGGCGGCGCTGGGGCTGGCCCTGCTGGGCGCTTTGCGCAACTGGCGGCTCGGTCCGGCCGCGCGGTTGGCCATGCTGGGCCTCGCGCTCAACCTCGTCGCCATCGCCGCCAACGGGGGTTACATGCCGGTGGACGCCGCGGCCATGCAGGCGGCCAGGGGCGGGGCGACGGTGCGCGAGATCGCGGACGCACGGCGCTACCACAACGTCCGCCTCGCGGGCGCGTCGACGCGCCTGGTGTTCCTGAGCGACATCATCCCGCTGCGGCTCCCCGACGGGCCGGGCAACGTCTACAGCGTCGGGGACGTGTTGCTGGCCGCCGGGGTCGCCGCCCTCGCCTACACGGCGGCGCGCCGTCCCCCCACCCCCTGACGCCCCCTGGCGCCCCCTACCATCGAACAGGGGCGCACTTTTTCGTGGCGCACCCCTTGTCACGAGCCCTACCGCATGAGGGGGCGGTTTGATGATACACTCCAACATAGGCACAAAGACCCGGCGAGGACAAGAGGTCGAATAGAATAGAAAGGCCCCGTGGCATGCAGGGAATAAAGGCGCGCTGGCTCATGCCCGGGCCGATGCCGGGCGGGTACGACGACCCGCTCAAGGGCCTCTCCCCGGTGGTCGCGCAGATCCTCTACAACCGCGGGATTACCCACGAGGAATTGCCGACCTTCCTGCATCCAGGGACGGCTGCGCTGCACGCGCCGACCCTGATGCGCGGGATGCCCGAGGCCGTGCGGCGCATCCGCGCCGCCATCGCCACCCGCGAACGCATCGCCGTGTACGGCGACTTCGACGTGGACGGCGTCACCGGGACCGTCCTGCTGCACCAGGCGCTCTCTGCGCTGGGCGCCGACTGCACGGTCTACGTGCCGCACCGCGCCACCGAGGGCTACGGGCTCAACCGGGGTGCGCTCGACCGCCTCCACGCGGACGGCGTGCGCCTCGTCGTCACCGTCGACTGCGGCATCTCCGGCGCCGACGAGGTGGAGTACGCGCGTGGTATCGGCCTCGACGTCATCGTCACAGACCACCACCTGCCGCCCGAAAAACTGCCCGCCGCCGTCGCCATCCTTAACCCGCGCCAGCCCCTGTGCGCCTACCCGTTCAAGGATCTCGCGGGCGTCGGGGTGGCCTTCAAGCTCGCCAGCGCCCTCTCGGAGGGTGTCCCGGATGGCGCCCGCCTACGTCGCGAGGCGCTCGACCTCGTCGTCATCGGCACGGTCTCGGACATGGTGCCCTTACGCGGGGAGAACCGCGTGCTGGTGCGCTACGGACTGCCCGTCCTCTCGCACACCACGCGTCTGGGACTGCAAGTCCTGCTGCGCCACGCCGGCCTGGAGCACACCAATCTCACCACAGCAGAGATCGGCTTCCGCGTCGGACCGCGCCTCAACGCCGCCGGGCGCATCGATCATGCCTCGGTGGGCTGCCGGCTGCTGATGACGCGCGACGCGGCCGAGGCCGACGAGTTGGCCGCCGCGCTCGAGGACAAGAACGTCGAGCGCCAGCGCCTGACGGCGGACATCATCGCCGCGGCGCGCGCCCGCATCGGCGCGCGCCCGACCGGGCGCGCGCTCGTGGTCGACGACGACACGTGGCCCGTGGGGGTGGTCGGCCTGGTGGCCGGGCGCCTCGCCGAGGAGTACTCCCGGCCCGTCTTCGTGATCGAGCGCGACAACAGCGCGGCCGGCGAGAGCCGCGGCTCGGCCCGCTCGGTCCCCGGCTTCAACGTGATCGACGCGCTCACGCGCTGCGCCGACCTCCTCACCAAGTTCGGCGGCCATGCCGCGGCGGCCGGCTTCAGCCTGCGCACCGAGTGCATTGCGCCGTTCCGCGCGCGCATCGACGCCCTCGCCGCCGCGGCGCTCGGCGAAGAGGATCTGACGCCCTCGATCCAGCTCGACGCGGAGGTCGGCGGGCGCCTTTTCGGCGTCGAGGAGTTGCGGGGGCTATTCGAGCAGCTCGCGGCGCTCGAGCCGTTCGGCGTCGGCAACCAGCCACCCGTGCTGCTCTGGCGAGGCCTGCGCGTGGCCGACTGCCGGGTCGTCGGGAAAGACCACCTGCGCTTCAGCTTCTCCACCCCCGACGGCACAGTCGGGGCGATTGCCTTCGGGCGGGCCGAAGACGTGGGCGTGCTGCCGCGCGGCACCGCGGTCGACGTCGTGTGCAGCTTGCAGCACAACGACTGGAACGGATATTCGTCGGTCGAGCTGCGCATCAAGGATTTAGCGGTGCGCGGTGCCGGCGGCCGCCCCCTCGAGCACGACCCAAGGGGATCTGCGGCCGGCGTCGCGCGCTGAGGATGAGGGCCGAGCGGGGGCCGAGCGGGGGCCGGACGGGGGCCGGGCGGGGGCTGGCGGGGGCTGGCGGGGGCTGGCAGGGGCTGCAAACAATCCCGGATCGTCCGCGGGCGACGTGTCTACTGGGAGTGTAGCGAGAGCCGGCGCTCCCGGTAGATCGCGAATCTTTCGCAGACCTTGATGGGGCCAGGCGCGCCGCCTGCGAAAAACATACACAACGGTTATACTATTCAATACTACCTGCCTACCTTGGGCGCCCCGGCGTCCGTCATCGTCGCGCGACGCCCGTCACGAGTTGAAGGATCTCTACCGCCCATGAGTACTCCTGCCGTCCCGTCCCCCCAGGTGGACCCGACCGCGCAGTCGAGCGTCGCGCAGCCGCTGGCCGCGCCGCTGCCGACGCTGGAGACGCTGCTCGAGGCGGCGCGCGGCTACCTCCGGGACGAGGCCTGCGCAACGATCGCGGACGCCTACCACTTCGCCGCCGAGGCGCATGAGGGTATGCGGCGCAAGTCGGGCGAGCCCTACATCACCCACCCGCTGACCACGGCCATCATCCTCGCCGGCATGCGCATGGACCCCACTACCATCGTCGCCGGTCTCCTCCACGACACCGTCGAGGACACCGCCGCGACGTTGGCCGACGTGGAGGCGCGCTTTGGTCACGCCGCGTCCCACCTCGTCGACGGCGTGACCAAGGTCGGCGCCTTCGGCGCGCAGCAGATCGAGATGACGGAACAACGGCAGAGCGAGGCCGAGCGGGAGCGGGATAAGGGGCGCAGGGGCGACGGCCAGCAGCGCCGCCAGGCCGAGAACGTCAAGAAGATGTTCATGGCCATGGCCGAGGACCCGCGCGTGATCATCGTCAAGCTGGCCGACCGCCTGCACAACATGAGCACCCTCGACGCGCTGCCGCCCCAGAAACAGCAGCGCAAGGCGCTCGAGACGCGCGAGATCTACGCGCCCCTGGCGGGGCGACTCGGCATGGCCCAAATGAAATGGCAGCTCGAGGATCTGGCGTTCAAGTACCTCGAGAGCGACGCCTATTGGTGGCTCGTGGAGCAAATCGCCGAGCAACGCCCCGCGCGCGAGCGCTACGCGCGCGCGACGGCGGAGGCGCTGCGGGGCGAGCTGGCCGCACACGGCGTCGCGGGCGACGTCAAGGGCCGCGCCAAACACCTCTACAGCATCTACCGCAAGCTCCTGCGCCCGGAGATCAACATGGATCTGCAGCGCGTCTACGACCTCTTCGCACTGCGCGTGCTCGTCGATACGCTCCCTGAATGCTACCAGGCGCTCGGCCAGGTCCACGCGCTCTGGACGCCGGTGACGGGCCGCTTCAAGGACTACATCGCCACGCCGAAGCCCAACGGCTACCAATCCCTGCACACGACCGTGATCGGTCCGGACGGCCGCCAACTCGAGGTGCAGATCCGCACGCATGAGATGCATCGCCTGGCCGAGTACGGCGTGGCGGCGCACCTGCACTATAAAGAGGAGGGCTCAGCCAAGGCTGCCCCGACCTCGATGACCACCTGGATCGAGACCCTGATGAGCTGGCAGGACGAGCTGCAGGCCGACAGCGCCGAGTTCATGGACTCGCTCAAGATCGACGTGTTCCAGGACCAGGTCTTCGTCTTCAGCCCCAAGGGCGACATCATCGACCTGCCGGCCAAATCGACGCCGGTCGACTTCGCCTACCGCATCCACACCGAACTCGGCAACCGCACCATCGGCGCCAAGGTCAACGGCAGAATGGTCTCGCTCGACACGCCGCTGCAGAACGGCGAACGCGTGGAAATCCTGACCACGCGCACGCCGCACGGCCCCAGCCGCGACTGGGCCGCCTTCGTGGCCTCGGCGGGCGCGCGGGCCAAGATCCGCGCCTGGTTCAAGCGCCAGGACCGCGACAAGAACATCGCGGAGGGTCGCGAGCTCTTCGAGCGCGAGTTGCAGCGCCTCGAGCAGCGCTCCCTCAATAGCCTCTCGGCCGAGCAGTTGGAGAAGCTGGCGGCGGGCATGGAGTTCAAGACGCCGGACGACCTCTTCGCGGCGATCGGCTACGGAGCGCTGGGGCCGCAGCAAGTGGTGGGCCGCCTCAAGCTGCGCGACGACACGCCGGCCATGCCCGAGTTTCCGGCCGTCGCGCCGCCCCCCGCCAAGGGCGCCTCCAGCGGACAGGTCAGCGTGATGGGCGTAGGCGACCTGCTCACGCGGCTCGCGCCCTGTTGCCACCCCGCGCCGGGCGACGACATCGTCGGCTACATCACGCGCAACCGCGGGGTCACGGTGCACCGCGCCTCCTGCCCGCGCATCCTCTCCGAGCAGGAGACCGAGCGCCTGGTGCGGGTCGAGTGGGGCCCGGCGGTCGCGCAGACGGCCTACACCGTGGCCATCGTCGTCAACGCCTGGGACCGCGAGGGGCTGCTGCGCGACATCACTACGGCCATCGCCGAGGAGCGCGTCAGCATCACGGCGGCGAGCACGCTGACCGGCGACCACAACGCAACCATCCGCGTCACCATGCGTGTCTCGAGCACAGAGCAGCTCTCCAAGGTCTTCTCGCACATCGAGCGCGTGCGCGGCGTCACCGACGTCTCGCGCGAGAACACCAGCGCGCGCAAGGCCAACACGGCGTAGTAGCCAACGGATGCCGACTTCGCGCCAGATCTCGCCGCGGAGGTCGTGTCGGGCAGCGACACGTTCGGGGACGTGGACGCCAAGGTCCGGCAGTACCTCGACTCCGGCGTGCGCCTCGTCTGGCTGATCGATCCCGTCATGCGCACGGTGGCGGCCCACGCCCCAAACGCGCGGCCGCACCTATTGTCAGCCGCCATCCACGTTAACAACCTCTTGTTTGCTCGGATCGGTGGACGACTATCTCATGTTGACACATTCCGCCGTTTTCGCGTATACATAAAGGAGCGTTTATGAAAGCGCCATTTATGTGACGGCGGCGGCGGGACGCGAAACGAGACGAGGCGAACGATGCGGGCGGTGCGCGACGAGAGACTGCGACGATACTTCAAGGCGATGGCCGACAAGACCCGCTTCGACATCGTCGAGGAATTAGGGCGGATCGGCGAGTGCTCCGTCACCGAGCTGAGCCTCGAACTGGGGGTGACCCAGCCTCTCATGTCGTGGCACGTGCGCATGCTGCGCGGCGCCCGGGTCATCGCCACGCGCCGCCAGGGTCGCCAGGTGTTCTGCTCGCTCGACCGCCAGAGCATCGCCGCCTACCAAGAGCGCTTCGACGCCGTGGTCGCGGGCCGGGCCCTTGCCCCCGAGCCCGTGTCGCCACAACCGGCGCCCCTACCAAGTTAACGGTAGCCGGTAGGCGGCGAACAGCCATTCGCTGCCTACCGGCTACCGGCTACCGACTACTGGAGAGAACACTGTGAGCAAAGTCAGAGTCGCCATCATCGGCGTCGGCAACTGCGCCTCGTCCCTCGTGCAGGGCGTGCGCTACTACCGCGACGCCGCGGAAACGGATACCATCCCCGGGCTCATGCACGTGAACCTGGGCGGCTACCACATCAGCGACATCGAGTTCTCGGCCGCCTTCGACATCGACACCAACAAGGTCGGCAAAGACCTCTCCGAAGCCGTCTTCACCAAGCCCAACAACACCGTCACCTTCTCCGAAGTCCCGCACCTCGGCGTGCCCGTCCACCGCGGCATGACGCACGACGGCCTCGGCAAGTACCTCTCGCAGATCATCACAAAGGCGCCCGGCCCCACGGCCAACATCGCGCAGATCCTCAAGGACACGCGGACCGACGTGGTGGTCAGCTACCTGCCCGTCGGCAGCGAGATGGCCACCAAGTGGTACGTCGAGCAGATACTCGAGGCCGGCTGCGGCTTCGTCAACTGCATCCCCGTCTTTATCGGCCGCGAGGAGTACTGGGACCGCCGCTTCCGCGAGAAGGGGTTGCCCATCGTCGGCGACGACATCAAGAGTCAGGTCGGCGCCACCATCGTACACCGTATGCTCACGCGCCTGTTCCAGGAGCGTGGCGTCCTGGTGGAGCGCACCAGCCAGCTCAACGTCGGCGGCAACACCGACTTCCTCAACATGCTCGAGCGCGACCGCCTGGAGTCCAAGAAGATCTCCAAGACCAACAGCGTGACCAGCCAGCTCGACTACGAGCTCGCGCCCGAGAA
>JAABUY010005856.1_pt1 | contig 12202 bp, 11 predicted proteins | sample 5560271 | NCBI WGS metagenome assembly JAABUY01 (sample SAMN10711886, study PRJNA513374) | rock metagenome | isolation source: Antarctica rocks | place: Antarctica: Victoria Land, University Valley
CCACGTCGCGCAACTCGGCAAGCGAAAAGGTCTCCAGCGATGCTGCATCCGGCAATGACATGCAGCCTGTGAATCACGCCGGCACCCCCGGCGCAACTCCCGCGCCCGGGAATCTGCCCCGGTTACGCCGCGTCGTGCAAAGCCGTTCGTACGCCAGCGTCGCCGACTTTCGTAATCGCGCCGGTAACGTCTATCTCGCCGGACTGATAGCGCTTGGGCGTCAAGCCGAAGAAGGCGCCGACCGATTTGGATTTTGCAAACCGTGCCGGGTCATCAACGCCAGCGCGGTAGGTCAGCGACACCAGGGCGCCGACACCTGGCACCGTCATCAGCCTGCGGCAGACTTGGTCCTCCTTGACGATGGCCAGGACCTCGCGATGCAGCTTGGCGAACTCGCGCCACAACGCCTCGCGCGCCGTCAGCATGGGCTCGGCGATCCGTTCCAGCATGGTGTGGCCACTCACCAAATCGCGGATGCGTGCCGCCAACCTGCCGCGGCTCACTTCGCCGACCTTAAGCCCGAAGCCGCGCAGCAGCCCGCGCAAGGTTTGCTCCAGATCCATGGCCTTGATCTGCATCTGCTTGCGCGCGGCGAGAAGCGCCCGAACCTCCTGCGACGGAACTGACTTGCGGTGCACGGGACGATACCAACCCATGCGCAGCAGCTGGGCGATCCCGCGGGCGTCACGACGATCAGTCTTGATTGCCATGGCTGACAGCGCAGCTTTGACGTGGCGCGTCTCAAGCAACACCGCCTCGAAACCCGCCTTGTGAAGCCCGTCATACAGCCATTGCGACAAGGGCCCTGCCTCTAGGCCGACGCGGACGATCGTCAAACCAAGGCCGCGCAGGAAGGCAACCAGCGCCTCCGGTTCGCTCGCGACCTTCGTTTCCCGGATGACCTTCCCGGCCATATCCAGCACGCACAGGCTGCTCAGCTCCAGCGACACGTCGATCCCAACATGGTGTTCCATGACCGCCCTCCTGATGGACAGACCCGAACTACTCAGGCCCGCGTTGTGCCATCACTCTGGAAGAGACCCGCCCCGGATGTCAGCCCCGGTGCAAGCCCATTACTGCATCTACCGGACCCCCTTGTTGCACGGATGCTGCCGGTGGCGCCGTAACCAGGGGCGATGTAGGGGATTTGCTCCTTCTCTGACCCTGGATGCCACCTTGCCGTTCAAGCTGAACCAAGACCGCCGCCACCACATTCCCAAGCAGAAGCACAAGGTCATGAACTGGCGTGAGTATGACGCCAGCTTACGCCAGCGCGGCAGCCTGACGGTCTGGTTTACGGACGAAGCTATCGAGGGCTGGCGGGCGGCACTGCGCACGACTCCGGGCGGGCAGCCCTGGTATTCTCCTTTGGCGATCCTGACCGCACTCACGCTCCGGGCCGTGTTCCGCTTGGCCCTGCGCCAAACCGAAGGCCTGATCGGCTCCGTCATCGGCCTGCTCGGGCTCGATCTGGCTGTGCCGGACCACTCCACATTGAGCAGGCGTGCGGAGACGCTGGAGGTGCCACGTCCACAAGCGCGCAGGGACAGCGAGCCCTTGCACCTGCTGGTGGACAGCACCGGCCTGAAGCTCTGCGGTGCCGGCGAGTGGCTGGTCGAGAAGCATGGCACCAAGACGCGCCGGTCCTGGCGCAAGCTGCACATCGGCCTGGACGCCGACACCGGGCAGATCGTCGCGGCGGTGCTGACCACGAAGGAGGTGGACGACGGTGCCGAGGTCGGCCCCTTGCTCGACCAGGTCGCGGGACCCGTGGCGTCGTTCACCGCCGACGGCGCCTACGACCAGGACGGCGTTTCCACTGCCGTTGCAGAACGTCATCCGGAAGCGGCGATCATCGTGCCGCCGCGGGCCACGGCGGTGCCGAGCGAGACGGCCGAAACCGAACCCACGCAGCGCGACCGCCACCTGCACAGCATCGTCAAGCACGGACGGGCAGCCTGGCAGAGAGCATCCGGCTACACGAAGCGGGCCCGGGTCGAGGCGGCCAGCGGCAGGTTCAAGCAGGTCATCGGCGACGGCCTACGTTCACGCACGGGCCGGCGCCGGGCGACCGAGGTGGACGTCGCCGTCCATGCGCTCAACCGCATGCTGGAATTGGGACGCCCGATCTCCGTCCGCATCGCCTGAACCCCGAGCGGGGCTGGGGTAACTGCGCCCACACCTCTGATCCGTGCAACACGGCCCCGAGCGTCGCCGATCTCGATGCCCTGAACGCCCTGCTGCTGACCGGCTGCCGGGAGGACGAAGCGCGCATCCTGGACGGGCGCACGGAACCGGTCGGCGCCGCGATGACGGCGGAACGCCCCCACCTGCTGCCGCGCGCGGCCGAGGGGTTCGACCTGGCCGAGGTCGTGTTTCCTTTGGTGGACAAGCGAGGCTGCGTCGCGGTCAAGACCAACCTGTATTCTGTGCCGGTCAAGGCGGGCATCCGGGTGGAGGCGCGCGTGCATCCGTTGCACGTCGAGGTCTGGCATGCAGGCCACAGGATCGCACGCCATGAGCGCTGCCACAGCCGCCGCCAGCAGGTGCTCGACCTTGAGCACCATCTTGACGTGCTGGACCACAAGCCTGGCGCGCTGGTCGGGTCCAAGCCGCTGGAGCAGCGGCGCCAGGCCGGGCGGTGGCCCGCCTGCTATGACGAGCTTTGGGACCGGCTGCAGGCCCGGCACGGCAAGCAGAATGGCACCCGTGCCATGGTGGCCGTGGTGATGCTGGGGCGCGAGTTCGGCCATGACCAGCTGCGGACAGCGGTCGCTGCGGCGGTGTCGCTTGGAGCGTGCGACGTGGCGGCCGTGCGCTACCTGCTGACCGAGGCGGGATTGCACAAAGCCCAGCCCGATGCGGTCGATGTCGGCGAACTTGCCCGTTATGACCGGCCGATGCCGACGGTCGCCGACTACGACGCGCTGCTGATCTCCAGCCCCTGCGTGGGGACGGCATGATGGGCGACCTGCAGGACCAAGCCATTCGACAGCACTGCAAGGCGCTGCGCATGCCGACGGTTGGCGGCCAGTTCGCACGCCTGGCGGAGGAGGCGATCCGAGAGGGGCAGTCCCATCTCGGCTACCTCAAGGCGCTGCTGGCGGCCGAGATGGAGGAGCGCGAGAGCCGGGCGGTTGCCCGCCTGCTGCACGAGGCGCGGCTGCCGCGGATGAAGACGCTGGAGGCGTTCGAGTTCGACCGCTCCGGCGTCTCGGCCGCCCAGTTGCGCACGCTGGCCGAGGGCGACTACGTGGACCGTGCCGAACCGGTGCTGCTGGTCGGCGAGGCGGGCACGGGCACGGGCAAGACGCACCTGGCGACGGGATTGTGCGTGGCGGCCTGCCGCCAGCGGCGCCGGGTTCGGTTCACGACGGCGACCGCGCTGATCAACGAACTCGCCGAGGCCGCGCATGCAAACCAGCTCAGCCGCGCGCTGGGCCGGTGGGAGCGTCTCGACCTGATCTGCATCGACGAGCTCGGCTACGTGCCGCTCGCCGAGACCGCGTGCGAGTTGATGTTCCAGGTGATCGCCGATCGGGCGGAGAAGGCGGCGGTGATCCTGACCACCAACCTGCCGTTCTCCGAATGGCCGCAGGTCATCCCGAACGCCCGGCTGTGCAAAGCCTTGATCGATCGCCTGACCGACCAAGCGCACATCATCACCACGGGCACAGACTCCTACCGGTTCCGCCGCACCACAGCGCAGCGAAAGGCAGGTAAGGCATGACGTAACGGGGAGGCAGAACAGCAACGCTGACTGCCTGGCCCGGGCCAGGCAGTCACAAAGCGGGAGATGGGCCAGAATTCATCAGCACTGCTGAGCCGAAATTCATTGTCACAGCCAAGCAGGACAGCAAATGGCACAGGACGACCTCACGAAGCTGGAAGGCCGCCTCCATACCGCTGTTACGTCACCCCGCCGCCGCTCACGCCCAGGCCGCTACGGCGGAACTGAATGGCCCTGCCGTCTGACCGCCGCTGGCGTAGGGCTGCTTTCCACCCTTAACCGACGTCGGCGAGCCTGGGCTCAGGCGTGAGCACAAGGGCCTTGTAGGTCCAGAAGTCGGCGCCCATCGGCCAGACATACACCCCGAATTCGGCCCGTAACCAGGCGGCGTAGTGTCCGACCATCGGCTTGCGGCAGATCAGGTATTTGGCGGCACAGACGATGTCCTCACGATCAAGGATCGCCAGCACCTGCCAGTCGGGGTGCGCGTCGAGGACCGTGTGCACGGTAAGCGCGAGCGTCGGGTAGCCCGGGTGCAGCATGTCATCGAGGACAACGATCCCATCAGGTGCCATGACAGCGAAGGCAAGGTGCAGGTCGTTGCTCAGGTGCTCGGCCGTGTGCTCGCCGTCGATGTGGAAGAAGCGAATGGCACCGCCGACGCACCCGATGATCTGCTCGGGCGTTGTCAGGCGGCTGTCGCCTTGATGCACGACCACACGGCCGACGGGCACACCGTGAGCTGCACAATTCGCCTTGAAGCGGCCGCGGACGCCTGGGTCCGGCCAGGTGAAGTGATCCACTGCCAGCGCCCGCTCGCCATCGGTGAGGGACAGCGCCATGGCGATGAGAAGCCGGCCCTCGAAGACACCGATCTCTGCAACATGGCCGACTGAACCCGATGCCGTCTGCTGCGCAAGCAGTCTGACAATGATGCGCCCCGCGAAAAGCGAGGACATGCCTTGGACGGCGAGGTATCCCTCGTCGAGATAGCGAGCGGTAGCCGTTGGCACGGATCTCTCCTCCTAGTCCCAAGGCAGGCGCATACCCTTGGTGGTTATGAAAGTCGCCTGACCGGCCGGTAGCGGCCCCGATGATAGCACGCGTCTGACGTTCGCCATCCCAAGGTGCTGCGGGTCCCGGCCTTCCCGTTGCCCCCTCCGGCGAGGCTTCTACACATCGCGGGGCCATGGCCCGCATCCGCTCAGTCGCCCTGAACGTCCTGCGCGCCAACGGCGTCCAGAACATCAGCCTGGCGCTCTACGGCAAGGCCGTCAGCTTCGATCAGCTACTGGCACTCGGCATGGACTAATTAGAACTGAATGGCCCTGCCGCCTCCCATGGTGCGAACCGCCGGGCGATAGCGCCCGGATCGCAGCATCATGGATGGCCTATGCCCCCGCCGCGATTACCCGATGTCCACATATGGGTCACCCCCTACTCGGCTGCACAGACAAGGACGGCCTTCCATCGAGGCAACCATGGAACGTTTCCTCCTGCCGACCCAAATGCTTACTATCCTGTGCTAGGCAACCTCGAATCGGAGACCCCCATCATGGTATTGTCTCTCATCCCTAACGACCCCTCTCCCAAGGAAGAGGCAGCCGATCCCAGCTTCGCTGAGCTATCGGTGGTGGCCCTGACCCGTGCCGTCGAGATCGAAGGTCAGTCGCTGCCTGAAGGGACGTCGGGAACCGTCGTCGCTGCCTCTGGGGACGGCGTTGGCTACGAGGTCGAGTTCGAGCATCCGTTTCATGCCGTGGTGACGTTGCAGGCCGGTGACCTGACGGCGTGAGCCAACTTCCAAATGCTGCCCTTGCCCATGTGGAGGATGTGAAAGTCAGGGACTACCTGCTGAACCCCGGCAATCTGCAGAACCAGGGGAAGGCGGGCCAGTTCGGACGATACGGTTTCGTCCAGGACCAATGGCAGGTCCTCGCGGATGCGCTGTGCAAGCACCCAACCGTCAATCAGGTTGTTCGGATGGTTGCCTCTCCGCATGGGGTCAAGTACGTGGTGGAGTGCAGTCTTGAGACGCCCGGCCGCAGGAACCCATGCCTAAGGTCGGTATGGATCATCGAGACTGGCCAGGACCGCCCCCGGCTGGTCACTGCCCACTGACCCTTGGAGGCCGGTGGCAGCAAAACCGACCGCTGAACCCATGCCTGAGGTCGAGTTGAGAAGGCGAGGGTAATAGGTCCGCACCCACGCTTTTCAGCTCTGTCCCTGCGACCTGAACCATCGACACCAACCATCAGCCGACGGTTCTACGCTGACGCTGTTGGTTTTTACGCACTGCTCCCATTGGGCATCGAATGGTTTTGGGGTGGCGGTGCCCTCGCCTGAGCAGGCGAGCCAAAAGGCTGCGTCGACGGTCTGCATTGCCCTTTTGGTTTCGAATGATACAGGAGGCGGGATGGCCCGAGAGCAGAGGACGCAACGGATTGATGCAATACGCAATACGTATTGACGTCTGTTGTATGGTAGCCTTGTGGCAGCTACCCGTATAGGCGACACGATCAGCCTGTCTTGGGGACACGTTGCCACATCGGCCGCTTCTTGGCTGAACTCTCAGAAGACGCTGGACACAATACGTATTGACGCTTTACGTAAGGTGATCTTCTCGGGAGATTGTATGCTGATCATCACCATAGCGAGTTCCAAGGGCGGCCCCGGGAAGACAACCCTGGCGGAATTGATTGCAGGCAGGTTGGCCGCCGAAGGGGCCAAGGTCGTAGCGCTCGATGCTGACCCGACTGGCGGCCTCTCACGCTGGGCGACACGCCTCTACGAGGGGCCGGCGTTCGTGTGTCACCATGAAGCGGACGAAGCACGACTGGCGCATCTCATCCACCGTGTGTCGCTCGAATCGGATGTCGTGCTGGTGGACACCGCTGGTTTCGGCAACCGAGCTGCCACAGTCGCCATGACCGCAGCGGATGTTGTGCTGATCCCGATGGTGCCAGGGGAGGGAGACGTGACCGAAGCGGCTCGCACAATGGAATTGGTTGCGGGAGTAGCATCAGCCGCGCGGCGCGAGATCGCATCCCGCGTCGTGCTGAACCGGGTCCGGCCGGCAACCGCACTGTCCCGGCATGCGGCAGCAGAGGCTAGCACCCTGCCCAAGCTCGAAACCGAGCTATCCGACTTGGTCGCCTACGGCGAGATGAGTTTCTCGGGGCGGATGCCAAGCGGCAAAGCAGGGGCCGAGGTTGCTGCTCTGGTTTCGGAGTTGCGCAGCCTTGGATGGCTGCCAAAAGCCAGATGTAATACGTCAAGCGTCAAGACGCCAGCTCCAAGAACAACTGGCACCAAGACACCAGGCCTGGTCGAACGGAGAGCGGGCCGTTGAAGGGCTTGAAGAGCACCCGGCCAAACCCGCTGGCGTCGCCTCAGGACATGTTGCGCATAGCGGGTGTCGCGGCACCGCAGCAACCGCCTGCCGTGCTGAGCACCGAAGGTTCGGACAAATCGGCCATGTTGTCTGTCAGGATGACGGAGGCAACCCTGGAAGCTTTGGCAAACTATGCGTTGACACATGGGACGACCCAGCGCCGCGTGATTGCTGAGGCACTCGCGGCCTATGGCGTGCGGGTTTCGGCCCGTGATCAGCAGGACAGACCACAGCCGCGGCGACGGGGTGGGCGTGTCTAGTCCGACCAGCCGACTGTCGGCCGACCTCTGAACCTTCAGCGCAGGACGTATTGCGTATAGACGCACTACGTCCAGACGCTTGACCAGAACTGGCCAGGGAATGTAGGCCCGCTCACCTCGCCTTTCCTCCTGCTTGAGCTGCGCCTGCGCTACGGGTGCTTCCGCCTTCATCCCGGCTACCCGAGCCAGCGCTGCCGCGAGTTCGCAGTCTTGCTGCCTGAGCCGGTTCCGAAACAGCGTGATGTGGCGGCCTATGGCTATAGCGTGAGGCACCTCAAGGCACAGGTTGGACTAGGCCTCAATGCACCTTGTCATGAGGCATAACACTCAGCGGCGATGGCCAGAGGCTGACCTATCCCCTACTCTCCCAGTAGGAGCAATCAGGAGCACGGACCTGGATCAGGTGGTCGGTCACAGGATGGCGGCGCCAACCGAGACCTTGTCCGGGCTGGTGGAGCGCGTGACCTACCACAACGCCGAGAACGGCTTTTGCGTGCTGCGCGTGAAGGCGCGCGGGCAGCGCGACTTGGTGGCCGTGGTCGGCCACGCGGCGTCGATCAGTGCGGGCGAGTTCATCAGCGCGACTGGGTTGTGGACCACCGACCGCGAGCACGGCCTGCAGTTCAAGGCGGCCCAGGTCACGACGACGCAGCCGACGACCTTGGAGGGGATCGAGAAGTACCTGGGGTCGGGCATGTCCGCGGCATCGGCCCGGCGTATGCCCGCGCCCTGGTGCAGGCGTTCGGCGATGCGGTGTTCGACCTGATCGAGCAGGAGCCGAAGCGGCTGCGCGAGGTGACCGGCATCGGGCAGAAGCGCGCGGCGCGCATCGCCGCCGGCTGGGCCGAGCAGAAGGCGGTGCGCGAGATCATGCTGTTCCTGCACGCCCACGGCGTCGGCACCTCGCGGGCGGTGCGCATCTTCAAGACCTACGGCCAGGACGCCATCGCGCTGATCAGCGAGAACCCGCATCGCCTCGCGCGCGACATCCACGGCATCGGCTTCCGCACCGCGGATTTGGTCGCGGCCAAGCTCGGCATCGGGAAGACGGCGACGATCCGGGTGCGCGCCGGGCTGTCGTTCGGCCTGGCCGAGGCGACGGGACAGGGGCATTGCGGCCTGCCGGTGGCCGAGCTGACCCGCAGCACGTCCACGCTGATCGAGGTGGCGCCTGGGCTGGTCGAGGCGGCGCTGCGGCTGGAGCTTGCGGACGGCGACCTCGTGGCCGACACGGTGGACGGCGAGGCGTGCGTGTTCCTGGCCGGGCTTTACCGCTCGGAGCAGGCCATCGCCGGGCGGCTGCGCGCGCTGTCCGAGGGCCTGCCGCCCTGGCCCGCCATCGACGCGGCCCGCGCGATCCCCTGGGTGGAGGCCCGCACGGGGCTGGCGCTGGCACCGAGCCAGGCGGCGGCGCTGCGGCGCGCGGTCACGGCCAAGGCGCTGGTGATCACCGGCGGCCCCGGCGTGGGCAAGACCACGCTGGTGAACTCCGTCCTCAAGGTGCTCGTTGCCAAGGGCGTCGCTGTGGCGCTGTGCGCGCCCACGGGGCGTGCGGCCAAGCGCCTGGCGGAAAGCGCGGGGCTGGAGGCGCGCACCATCCACCGCCTGCTGGAGGCGGACCCCAAGACCAGCGGGTTCAAGCGCGGCGAGGCGCACCCGCTCGATTGCGGCCTGCTGGTGGTGGACGAGTGCAGCATGGTCGATGTTCCGCTGATGCGGTCACTGCTGCAGGCGCTGCCGGACTATGCGGCGCTGCTGCTGGTGGGCGACGTGGACCAGCTGCCGAGCGTGGGGCCGGGCCAGGTGCTCTCGGACGTGATCGCGTCCGGCGCCGTGCCGGTGATCCGGCTCACCGAGGTATTTCGGCAAGCTGCGCAGAGCCGCATCGTCGCCAACGCGCACCGCATCAATGGGGGCCAGATGCCCGAACTGACCGCCCCGGACGGCTCCGACTTCTTCTTCGTGGAGGCGGCTGAGCCGGAGGACGCGGCGCGCAAGCTGCTGGCGGTCGTCAGCGCCCGGGTGCCGGCGCGGTTCGGCTTCGACCCGGTGCGCGACATCCAGGTGCTGTGCCCGATGAACCGGGGCAGCCTGGGCGCGCGTGCGCTCAACATCGAGCTGCAGCGCGCGCTGAACCCGCCGGGGCCTGAGCGCGTCGAGCGGTTCGGCTGGACGTTCGGCCCCGGCGACAAGGTGATGCAGGTCGCGAACGACTACGAGCGCGACGTGTTCAACGGCGACCTCGGCCTGATTACCGCGCTCGACATGGAGGAGGGGATGCTTACCGTGAGCTTCGAGGGGCGCGCGGTGGAGTATGGCTTCGGCGAGCTGGACGAGCTGGTGCTGGCCTATGCGGCGACGATCCACAAGGCGCAGGGGTCCGAGTATCCCGTGGTGGTGATCCCGCTCGCCACCCAGCACTACGCCATGCGGGCGCGCAACCTGCTCTACACGGGCGTGACCCGCGGCAAGCGGCTGGTGGTGGTCGTAGGCAGCCGCAAGGCGCTGGCCATGGCGGTCAGGAACGGAGGCGCCCGACGGCGATGGTCCAAACTGCGCGAGTGGATGCGGCCAGCTGCCGACGGCGGGTCGGCCGAACGCCGGACGACGCTGGCACGTGCGGCAGAGAACGTGTAGGGAACGAACTCCGATCCATGCAGGCGCAGCCGCGACCGATGCCCACCGCCGACCAGTTCGTCATCACGGAGAAGACCAGCCAGGCACGGGATGTGCGGGCGGCGGTGGGCGGCCGCTACGGTCCGGTCCTGCCGGCCGAGGGCCACCTCATCGACCTGCTCGAGCCCGAGGACGTCGTGCCGGCCTGGAAGCGTTGGACGGCCATCCTGCTGCGGCCTGACGGGCTGTATGGCACCCGGCCCGCGTCGGGCGGCAACAAGGCGTCCAAGCTCCAGGTCATCCGTGACGCGCTGCGCACGGCCAGGCGGGTGTGGCTCGCGACCGACTGCGACCGCGAGGGCCAGCTGATCGGCCAGGAGATCCTGGAGCACTTCGGCTACAAGGGCGAGGTGCGGCGGGTCATGTTCACCGCCCAGGACCCGCAGACCATCCGCGACGCGTTCGCGCAGGCAAAGCCGAACGGGGAGTATGCCCGCCTGTATGCCGCCGCCGTCGCCCGGCGCCAGGCCGACCAGATCTACAACTTGTCGCTCACCCGGACAGCCACCGTCACCCTGGCCAGAGGCGCACGCACGGTGATCGGGGTGGGACGGGTGAAGACGCCGACGCTGGCCATCGTCTGCAAGCGCGAGCTGGAGATCAGGCACTTCGTCCCGCAGGCCTACTTCGAGGTGGTCGCGACGGCTGTGGCCGAGGCCGGGCAGTTCCGCATGCGGCATGCGCCGGAGCCGCGCCTGCTCAAGCGCGAGGATGCCGATGCGGTCGCCGTCTTGGCGGAAGGCTTCGCCGGGCCGCTCGCGGTGAAGGTGCAGGACAAGCGCCAGGGGCCGCCGCAGCTGCACGACCTGCCCGGCCTGCAGCGGCTCTGCGGCTCGCGTTTCAGCTGGTCGGCGTCCAAGACGCTGGAGGTGGCGCAAGAGCTGTATGACGGCCAGGGCAAGAAGGTGATCACCTATCCCCGTGCCGAGACGCGCTATTTGCCCGAGAGCCTGATCCCGGACGCGCCCGGGATCGTCGCTGCTCTGCAGGCCGGCCAGACCTTCGGCCAGACTCCTACGCCAGAGCCGCTAGTCATACGCCGGGGAGCGGGCGGCACGTTTCATGACAAGGGCCTGGCCGGCGCGAGCCACCATGCCGTCATCCCGAACGCGAACACGGTAGGCGACCTGAAGGCGATCTGGCCGCGGCTGTCGGGCGACGAGCGACGCTTGTTCGACGTGGTGGCTCGGTCCTACCTGGCCGCGCTCATGCCGGATTACCGCTATCGGCAAACGACAGTGACGCTGGACGTGCGCGGCCACGTGTTCCTTGCATCGGGACGGCAGCCCATCGAGGCCGGCTGGCGTGCGGCGTGCCCGGACTGGCGCCCAGCTGAGGAACGGGGCGAGGACGCGCAGCCCCTGCCTGTCCTGCGCCATGGCGAAACGGCGTGCCTGACGGATGCGGCGGTCGAGGACAAGGAAACCCGCCCGCCGCCCCGCTACAACGAAGGCACCTTGGTCGAGGCGATGCAGAACGCGTGGCGGTTCGTCGCGGACGGGCCGTTGCGGGAGCGCCTGCGCGAGGCCAAGGGCATCGGCACCCCGGCGACCCGGGCCGAGGTGATCCGCGGCCTGAAGGCGCAGGAGTTCCTGGCTTTGGACGGTAAGCACATCGTGCCGACCGAGCGTGGACTGGCCTTGTTCGACGTCTTGGAGCGGGCGGACCCGGCGCTGGTGGACCCCGGCGTGACGGCGCAACTTGAACTGTTGCTGGACGGGGTGCTGGTCGGCACCCAGGAGATGGCCGGCGCCGTCGATGCCGTGTGCGCGCAGGCATTGCGCATCATCGGCCGCCTCACGAACGGGGCGGGCGCACAGACACTGCTACTGCTGGACGGCGCATCATTTCCCGACAAGGCGGCGACGGTCAAGGCGGGCAGGGAAGGAGCGCTGCCGCCGACCCCGGCGATGAAGCGCTATGTTGTCAGCCTGAGCCAGCAGAAAGGCATCGCGCCACCCGGCGGGTGGGCCGAGTCTGGCGCTGTATGCCGCGCCTTCCTGGACCAGCATGCGCCCAGCTTGCGTCAGGCAAAGTCCTGGAAAGGGGAATGGTATGACCTGAAACCTTTCACTGCGATCCAGAGGGTTCGACACCCTCCCGGCAAAGGCGCAGCCCGTCAGCCGGAAGCGAGCCTTGCAT
>JAABUY010005858.1_pt1 | contig 12200 bp, 10 predicted proteins | sample 5560271 | NCBI WGS metagenome assembly JAABUY01 (sample SAMN10711886, study PRJNA513374) | rock metagenome | isolation source: Antarctica rocks | place: Antarctica: Victoria Land, University Valley
CGACTCCGGCGCTCGGAACCAATACGTGCATGTGCATCACTTCGCACGCGCTCTTCGCTCACTCTGGCAGCCACGAAACGGGTCGCTCGGCATCATCGAGAGTGCGGGAGAGCCTAGCTGGGTCTACCAGGTCTATGTCAGTTCCGTCCTGCCACGCTCGGCCGGATCGGTGAAACTCGCCTCCACGGACCCGGAAGCGCCGCCGATCATTGACCACGGCTACCTCTCGGATACGGACGGCGAAGACCGCGCCGTACTCGCGGACGGCATCGAGTTGGCGCGGGGGATTGGCGCGGCGGCGGGCGTCGCGCCGCTCTATGGCGACGAAACCGTGCCCGGCTCCGCCCACGAGACGCGCGCCGACCTCGACCGTTTCATCGAGCGGACGGTAGACATCTACTACCATCCGACAAGCACTTGCACGATGGGTCCGGCGAGCGATTCCTTCGCTGTCGTGGACCCAACAGGGAAGATACACGGTCTCGACGGTCTCTACGTCTGCGACGCCTCGATCTTCCCCACCCTGATGCGCGCGAACACAAACCTGCCCGCCGCGATGGTCGCAGAGCACATGGCAGCGGGAATCGAGGGATAATCTCACCCCCGGCCCCTCTCCATTGCTTGGCAGCAATGGAGAGGGGGTCGTTCCCTACCGATGATCCCGCACCGGCGCACGCTCTGCCTGCATATACAGATTGGACCAATCGCGCGAGCCGTCGTCCGGCGTCGTTTCCATCTTCACGCCGCGTTCCTGCACGGGTTGATTGCCGGCGAGGAAGTCGTCCCAACATTGCTGCATCGTCGCGTAGTGCATGACGCGACCGCCCGGCCAAACGACCGAGAGCAACTGGCGCAGATAAGCAATCTCATACGGAGGTTCCATGCGATAGCGCGCAAGTGCGCCCTCATCAATCTCGATGCCGAGGCCGGGCGCTTCCGGCACGCGGAGATGGCCGCCGCTGATGTTCAGCGGTTCGGCGAGAAGGTCGTCGCTGTAGTTGTTCAGGCAGGTGACAGCGGGCCACTGCGCGGCGGGTAGCACCGCGCCGAGGTGCGCCGCAAGCGCTGTCGTCAACCCGGTGCCGACAAGTTGTAACCAGAACGGCTTGTTGAACGCGCCCGCAAGCAAGCCCGCACGGAGCACGCTGCTGATGCCCCCGCTGAGGACGAAGCCGTCGCACGACTCCGCCTGCGCGACCCGCGCGAAGGACGGCCCCCCGTAGCCGTTCGGGAAGTGGACCGCCAGCGGGTGCGTGATCGTACCCCGCAATTGTCTGTATCCTTCCAGATCAAGGTGTGGCAGGGGGGATTCGTAAATCGCCATCCGCTCGTATCGGTCTAACTCCGCGAGCACTGGCGCGGCATTGCCGACATTCAGGAGCATCTCGTTCCAGTCCACGTCAATCCGGTAGTGCGGCGGCGTCACGGCGCTGACGGCCTCGACCTGGGCGTAGATGTCAATCCACGGTCGCACCTTGAATTTGTGCGCGGTATAGCCCGCCGCGACGGCGTCCTTTGCCTCTTCCGCGAGGTCTTCTGGCCCCATCTTCGTGTTCCACCAGGCGATTGGGCACCACTCCCGTACCTTTGGCAGATTGAAGAGCCGGTACGCGGGCACACCGAGCGCCTTGCCGACAACATCATAGAGCGCCATCTGCAACCCCGCGCCGAGCGAGTCGTCGCCGAGGAAGTCCGCCGGATTCCTGCCTCGTACCCGTTCCACTGCTGCGTCCGTCACGCGCCCCCAGGTATAGTGCGGCAGCGTCTCGCCGTAGCCGATAAAACCCGCGTCCGTCACAACGCGCGTGATCTCCGAGACGCGCCATTGACCGACGAGCAGCGCATTCCACGGCCGCACGCGCGGCACAAAGGGCACGTCCACGGTGATCCGTTCGATTTCGGTGATGCGCATAGAAACCTACCCCCTGCCCCCTCCCGAAACGGGAGGGGGTAACGCAATGTGAATGTCCGCGCGTTCGATCCAACATCCTGCCTTCTGGGAGAGGGCGCATGCTATGCGCCCCTACCACTCTCCCTTCCCTCGGAGGGAAGGGGGTTGGGGGTTAGGCAATCCCCGGCCGCTTCGTATGCCAGTCCGTCCGCGCCTGATATGCCCGCGCAACGGCGAGGATCGCATTCTCCGTACCGGCACGGCCAACGAACTGGATAGCGGTCGGCAGACCGCGCTCGCCGAAGCCGCTCGGCACGCTGATCGCCGGGAGACCCGCGACATTGCCGACCGCGCCGATTGCGGGGCGACGGCCCGTCGCGGCCTTGAAATACTCGCTGAACCGCATCGTGATCGGGCTGGCGACGGCATTCGTCGTCGGGCAGACAATGGCGTCGTACCGGGCGAAGAGCGCGTCCACATCGCGGACGATCCGGCGACGGATACGCAGCGCATTGATGTAATCCTTCGCCGCGACCGTGCGGTAGGCGAGTGGCGCGACGCGCGTCTCGGTCGCCGCGAGTTCCGATAATTTGCCGCTCGCCATGAAGTCGTCGAAGGCGCTCGCCGCCTCCGCATGCAGAATTGTCTCGGTCACAGGGCCGTACGGGAAATCAGGCAGCGTCACATCCTCGAAGGTGGCGACCGCGCGCAACATATCGAGCGCCGCGCGATAGTTCGCGCCGACTTCCGGCTGCGTCTCGCCTTCCGCGACAGGCAGCACACCGAGCCGGAAGCCAGCAGTCCGCGCCTGCTCCGGTTCATAGCGGTAGTCAAGCGTCAGGCTCGTCTCGTCCTCCGGGTCGTGGCCGGCGATGGTGTGCAAGACAAGGCCGCAATCGTCCGCCGTGCGGCACATCGGGCCGAGTTTGTCGAGCGTCCAACAGAGCGCCATCGCGCCCCGCCGACTGACACGCCCGTAGGTAGGCCGTAGGCCGGAGACGCCGCAGTACGAGGCGGGCGTCGTGATCGAACCCCAGGTCTCCGTGCCGATAGCGAAAGCGACGGCCCCTGCCCCGACCGCCGAGCCGGAGCCACTGGACGACCCACCGCTCCACGCCTCCAGATTCCACGCATTAAGGCCTGGCCCGGTGATGCTGGCGTTGGGCTGGTTGTACCCCATCCCGCCTGCCAACTCGACCATGCTCAGTTTCGCGACGAGTACCGCCCCGGCGACCCGTAATCGCTCGATTACTGCCCCATCGCGGTCGAACTGCTGATCCTTGAACGGCGTCGCGCCCCAGGTCGTCGGGATGCCGCCCGCCGTGGCAAGCAGGTCTTTGGCGCCGTAGGGAATGCCATGCAGCGGGCCGCGATCATGGCCCCGTGCCAATTCATGTTCCGCCGTACGCGCCTCGTCCATCGCCCGCTCTCGCGTCAGCGTGACGACAGCATTTAAGCGCCGCCCAACGGTGTCAAGGCGGTTGAGGAAGTACTCTGCGAGTTCGGTCGGTGTCGTCTCCCCGGCGCGCAGCATCCGGCCCAGTTCGCGGATGCTCAGGAACGCGAAGCGGTCATCTGCCATCGTTCACTCTCCCCGATAGGCGCGGAAGACCGTGCCCGGTTCGTCGCCATTGGCCAGCCCGTACGCCGCCAGCGCCGCCGCGTTCGCCCGGTTCCGCTCGATCCCCGTGCGGATTTTCTCCCGCCCCGCCTCGTCCAACCGCTCCCCAAATTCCGCTTCCACCACAGCCATCATCTGCTCAACGACCGGATCCTTGTCACCCTGCTGCTCCGCCACTGTTTTCCTCCCGTGTCCACACGACTTCACCGTCACTGTTCGCTACGTCGATTGTCGCTCTTTCTCACGCCGATCAAACTCTTCTTCGCTATATGCGAAGGCTTCAGGTTGCGGAAGAATGGCAAACATCGAGAGGTCCGCTCGCCGAACGTCTACCTTCGCGACGTATCCGCCCCTGCTCATCAACATAGTTCACATGACCATATTGTCCGCATCGTATCCGTACAATTGAACGAATAGCCAGTAAACTGGGGAGCGGTCATCATGTCCCAGTACGCGGTTTTCTGGCTTGTGGTCAACTTCGACGAGTATACTTGGATCCTCGGCGTTCACATGTGTTACGCGGGCAGATTCCCGTTGCCACCGCACTTCATCACAGCCCCTGAACGGTTGCTCCATAAGATATGCGACCATCGCTCGTTCCCAATCGTTCAGTTCGCGCGGCGGCACAATGGATTTCCAGAACTCGCTGGTATTACCGGACGATTTCGATTCCTGCGTAGTCACAATCTCATCCCCGACCGCATCGTCATTCTACCTGCTCTCGCAGTCACTCGGTGCGATTATGAGGCGGCATAGAGTATCAACGAACGTTTGGAGATGCAGAAACAGCCGATCGGGATTCTCCACGAGCGGAATGAAACCGAATTTAATGTAGAAATCGCGTGCGTTCTCTTTCGGGTCCACGATCATCGCAAAGACGGCCATCACGTCCTGCTCATAGACTCGCAGAAGCGCGTCTATGACAAGGTTGGTACCGAAACCCTGCCGCTCGTACTGCCGATCTACTCCCATGCGTCCGAGCAAGACAACAGGAATAGGGTAGCGCGGCAGATGGACGTTGAATTGCTCCGGCACCGCGTCATATTCCAGGGAAGCGGTGAAAAGTGTATAGAAGCCAATAATGTGATCCGTTTCACGGTTCCGAAGCACCCAGGCATTGGCAATCCTACTCTCGACATTCGCGAGTGCATGGCGACGAAAATAGTTCGTGATCTGATGGTCCGTACAGCGGAACGCCGCTCGATTGTGCTGTTCACCGAGCGGCTCAACGACAAACCGATCACTCGCCACGCGTTCGCTCGCCGAACAATGCGAAATAGTCCGCTACCGCCGCCCGGAGCCGATCATTCGCTTTCGGTGGGTTGAGCATCGCCTCGGCAAAGATCATACTGTCACGCTGCGAGAGCGTGATGCGCTGATGCGACTCGATGGTTTCGCGCGCCTTAGCAACCGCGCTGGTGAGCACGAAATCACTCGTGCTCCGCCCTTCGAGCGCCGCCGCCTGATCGATCAGCGCCCGCACGTTCTCCGGCATGCGGATATTGAATCGCGGCGTCTTCGTCCGTTCATGTGCCTCGGTACGCATCATCTTCCCCTACATGCTCAATAAAGACCGCTCAGTATATTGTACATCTATACGGCGGACAAAGCAATGCGGGGCAGACCCACGAACCGGCCCCGCATCCACTATCAATTGACTGATCCCAGCGGCATTACGCGCCGGAATAGCGGCGGCGCAGCAGCGATCCAGCGGCGATCAAGGCACAGCTGCCCATCACGACAATCAGTTCGCGCGCATTTCACCAACGCGTGACAGTCGGCATACCTGTGTTCGGTAATGCCGTCACCGTCGTGCCTCCAGTATCACCTTTGAGCGTGAAGGAGTTGAGGGCGGTCGCCCCCTGCTGGAAAAAGGTAGCGAAGTCGTTCTCGGCGGCGGTGAAGGTGATAACGTAGATCGTGTTCGCTTGCATCGTGATGATCTGCGCGCCGTGCAACGTGCCCGCTTGTGGCGGGGAGAGCAAGTAATCGTACCGGCGCGCGGGCTGCCCGCCCACCGTCAAATTCTGGATGCCCCCCGGCCCTTCCTGGTAGCCCGGTAACGACTGTGCGACGCCGGCACGGCTTTGTGTAACGACCTGATCGAGGTTCACGCCGGTCGGCACGGCGACCGTGACGACATTGAAGTTTCCGTTCAGTGGCGCGGCAGCAGTGAAGACCGCACCGACCGCCGTTCCTGCCGGAAGATTCGCGATCGGCGGCAGGCTTCCCGGCTGCCAGCCCGTCGGAGCGGTGAAGGTAAAGCGCCCTTGCGGATCGGCATACATTGCCCCTTGCGCCGCAACGGGACCAACCGCGCAGAGACTAAGCAGCGCGACGAAAATCAGGGTCTTCCACCCTCCGTATCGTACCATCCCACCCCTCCTTTACTGCCCACACAATCGTTCGTCGGTTGTCGTTCGCAATACCGATGCCGCTATGATAGCAATAATCCGGTCGCGGCGATGCGTCCTTGCCATCTAACGACGCGCTCCGTATGCTTGTCCATGCGTGACGGGCCGAATGAAGGGACAGATGAACACCGTAGAGCATATCGTCGCTGACAACCTGCGCGGGTTATGGATCGTCTGGCACGACTATGCGGCGCGTGCGAATGGGCGCTGGTTCCCCGGAACGAGCGTCCCTGACGCGCTGGCAAACGGCACGCGATTCTGCCGCGCGAATCTCAATTTTACGATTGACGACCAACAGGCGCCATATCCTCGCTTTGGCGCCGACGCGGGCGATTTCGTGGCGATGCCGGACGTGGAGACGTACGCACCGCTCCCCTACCATCCCGGTATCGGGCGCGTCCTCTCGTACCTTCGCACTGAGACGGGCGAACCGTGGGAGGGCTGCCCGCGCACGCGACTACGGGATATGTTGGATGCGTTGGCGCACCGTGGCTTCTCAGCGCGAGCGGCATTCGAGCCGGAATTCACCCTCTTTCGTACGACGGAGGACGGGAATTATACGCCCGCTGATGCCTTTACAATGTACTCCGTTGCCCGGATGGAGGCGGAGCACGATCTGCTGGATGAGATCGCAACGACGCTTGCACAGCAAGGAATCCACGTCGTCGGGATGGGTGCGGAATATGGCGCGGGCCAACTGGAAATCAACCTGCGCCATGAATATCCCGTCAAGGCGGCGGACGATCTGCTCACCTTCCGCGAGACGGTCAAGGCGCTCGCCCGGCGGCGCGGCCTGATTGCCTCCTTTATGCCGAAGCCGTACGACCATCTGGCAGGTAACGGTGTCCATGTCCATCTCTCCTTGTGGGACACGGAGGGAAGTTCGGAGTTCGCGGTTCGAAGTTCGGAGAACGAGGATATAGGCCCCTTCGAACTCCGAACTCCGAACCGCGAACTTCCCAAAGACCGCTCGGCGGGCGACGGGCCGCTTGGTCTCTCGGCGGCGATGACGCGCTTTATCGCCGGTGTGCTCGTCCATGCTCCGGCGCTTTGTGGCGTCTTTGCACCAACAGTTAATTCCTACAAACGGCTGCTCCCCGGCTCATGGGCGCCCGCACACATTGGCTATGCTGCCGACAACCGTGCCGCGCTCGTCCGCGTGCCCGGCGCATCGCGCCCCCGGATGGAATTCCGCGCGGGCGATCATACCGCGCACCCGCATCTCGCCCTCGCTGCCTTGATCGCGGCGGGGATTGACGGCCTGGACCGCCAACTCGATCCCGGCCCGCCCGCCACCGGTGATCTCGGCCACTTGCCGGACGATGCGCTGGCGGCGCAAGGTGTCCGCCTCCTTCCACGCACCGCGCACGAAGCGCTGGATGCCCTCGAGGCGGATCCGGTCGTGATGGCCGCTCTCGGCCCTATCTGCGGCCCCGAGATGCTTCGCATCCGCCGCGAAGAACTCGCCCGTTACGACCGTCACGTCTCCGACTGGGAGCGCACCGTCTACCTCGAACGGACCTGACGTGATTGAACCGCAAAGACGCAGAGGGCGCGGAGAGGGAAGAGATGAAGAGTTATGAAGGGAAGAAGATACTACGAAGGAGACAACCTTCCAGCATCTCCGTCCCTCTCTTCATTTCTTTCTCTGTGTCCTCTGCGTTCTCTGCGTCTCTGCGGTTCAATCGTTTTCATTGATTGGAGAGACTGATGACTGATGAGTTGCGGGAAGAGATTGGGCAGGTGGCGTTTGTGGATCACCATGTCCATGCGCCGTATAAACGGGCGCACGAAATTCCACTCGATGATTTTCGCAGACCGTTCACGGAGGCGAGTATCCCAGCGGTCTGGACGGAAAATATCCAGACGCTGATCGGCTACCAGTGGATGGTGCGGGAACTGGCGCGCCTGCTACATTGCGAGGCGACCGAAAACGCGGTGCTTGCGGCGCGGAACGGGATGGCCGTCGTGCCGTATCACCGGCTGCTGGTGGATGCGGCAAACCTCGGCGCGTGCTACGCGGATGATCTCTTCGCCGTCGGGCAATGCTACCCGATTGATGTCTGGTCGGAGGTGATTCGGCGGCCCGTCGAGCGAGTGCTGCGCGTCGAGACATTTGTGGAGCAGGGATATGCGGCGTGCGAAACGCTGGACGACGCGCTCGAACGGCTGACGCGGGAAATTACGTCGCCCGCGCGGCGGCTCGTTTCGCTAAAGAGCATCGCGGCCTACCGCACCGGCCTCGCCTTCGATCCGCCGAGCGCCGCACAGCGCCAAAAAGCGGCAACCGCATACGCCGAACTCCGTGCCTCAGCACTTTCTCCTGGCAGGATCGCGGACAAGGCGCTCGTGGATACCATCGTCTGGACGGCACTGGAGGCCGCCGCGCCGCAGGCGTTGCCGATGCAGTTCCACGTCGCCTTTGGGGATGACGACATTATCATGACAAAGAACGACCCGACGCTGATGCGCGCGCTTTTCGCGCACGAGCCGTTTCGCGCCGTGCCGCTCGTCCTGCTCCACTGCTACCCGTTCCACCGGCAGGCGGCGTATCTCGCCTGTACCTACCCGAATGTCTACGCGGACCTCGGACTGACCATCCCGATTGTCGGGCCAGGTGCGGCGACGGTGCTGGCAGAAACGCTCGAACTCTGCCCGACGCGCCAATTGCTCGCCTCGACGGACGGCCATATGGAACCGGAGTTCCAGTGGTTCGCCATCTTCGTCTGGCGCTGGGCGCTTGCCCGCGTCCTCGGCCAGTACGTCGAGTGGGACATCGTTAACACCGACACGGCCCTCGACACCGCCCATGCTATCCTGCACGACAACGCGCTGCGCATCTACCGGATGGAGAATTGAACCGCGAAGGCGCGAAGGACGCGAAGGAATACAGAGAAGACTAATGAAGGATTCTCGCTTTTCTCTCTTCGCGTCCTTCACGCCTTCGCGGTTAGAATCTCCTTGTTGTCGAACCGCGATGTACAGAGGGGGATGAGATGATAGATCAGAAACTGTTGGAGAAGGTGGAATGGCGGCTGGTGGGGCCGTTTCGAGGCGGGCGATGCGTGGCGGTGGCGGGCGATCCGTCCGACATGCTCACATTTTATTTCGGCTCGACAGGCGGTGGTGTTTGGAAAACGCGCGACGGCGGCGCGACGTGGAGTAATGTCTCGGATGGCTTCTTCCACACCGCATCGGTCGGCGCGATTGCCGTTGCTGAGGCCGATCCGAATGTCCTCTATGTCGGCATGGGCGAGACGACGATTCGCGGCAATGTCACGCATGGGGATGGTGTCTACAAATCATCCGATGCGGGCGCGACGTGGACGCACTGCGGCCTCGTCGAGACGCGACACATCGCCAAGGTGCGCATCCATCCGACGAACCCCGATGTCGTCTACGTCGCAGCGTTCGGGCATGTCTTCGGCGCGAACCCGGAGCGCGGCGTCTACCGCTCCAACGATGGCGGCACGACATGGGAACGCATTCTCTTCCGCAGCGAACTGGCGGGCGCGATTGACCTTGCGATGGACCCGCACAATCCGCGCATCCTCTATGCCGCCTTCTGGGAGGCGAACCGGACACCGTACAGCCTGACGAGCGGCGGGCCGGGTAGTAGCCTCTACAAATCTACCGACGGTGGCACGACCTGGAAAGAACTGACGAACGCGCCCGGCCTGCCGAAGGGACTTTTGGGCAAGATTGGTGTCGCCTGCTCCGCGAAGAGTGATCGCGTCTGGGCGCTAATCGAGGCGGAGGACGGTGGCCTGTTCCGCTCCGAGGATGGCGGTGCGTCGTGGGACAAGATGAGCGACAAGGCCGACCAGCGCCAGCGGCCGTGGTACTACACGCACATCATCGCCGATCCAACGGAGCCGGACACGCTCTGGGCGCCGAATGTCCAACTCTGGAAGTCCACCGACAGCGGCCGCACCTTCCAGCAAATTCCGACGCCGCACGGCGACGATCATGACATCTGGATTGACCCGAAGAATTCGATGCGGATGATCGAGGGGAACGACGGCGGTGCGTGCGTCTCGTACAGCGGCGGCGCGGCGTGGTCCTCGATCTACAATCAGCCAACCGCCGAGTTCTACCATGTGACGGCGGATAATGCTGTCCCCTACCGCCTTTACGGCGCGCAGCAGGACAACACGACGATCTCCACACCGAGCCGCTCCGACAACGGCGCGATCACCTGGGCGGAGAACTACACCATCGGCGGCGGCGAGAGCGGCTACATCGCCGTCCGGCCCGACGACCCGAACATCGTCTATGCCGGCTCCTACTGGCTCGTCACGCGGTACGACCATCGCACGCACCAATCCCGCAATATCATGCCGTGGCCGGAGAATCCGATGGGCTGGAGCGCGGGCGATCTCAAATACCGCTTCCAGTGGACGTTCCCGATCGTCGTCTCCCCGCATAACCCCGACACGCTCTATGTCACCTCCAATGTCGTTCACCGCTCGACCGACGAGGGCGCGCGTTGGGAAGTAATTTCGCCTGACCTGACGCGTAATGAACCGACGCGGTTGGGTCCGTCCGGCGGGCCAATTACGAAGGACAACACGAGCGTCGAGTATTACTGCACCATCTTCGCCCTCGCGGAATCGCTCGTGCAGCAGGGCGTCCTCTGGGCCGGGTCGGACGATGGCCTCGTCCACGTCACCCGCAACGGTGGCACGTCGTGGAAAAACGTCACACCCAAAGATCTCCCCGAATGGGCGATGATCTCGATCATCGAGCCGTCACCGCACGACGCGGGGACGGCATACGTCGCCGCCACCCGCTACAAGTCGGACGACTTCGCCCCCTATCTCTACAAAACGAGTAATTACGGCGCAACATGGATGAAGATCACAGACGGCATCGCGGAAAATGCCTTCACCCGCGTCATCCGTGCCGATCCTGACCGCACGGGGTTGCTCTACGCAGGCACGGAGACGGGTCTGTACGTCTCGTTCGATGACGGCGCGCACTGGCAGTCGTTGCAGTGCAATCTGCCCGTCGTACCAATCCACGATCTCGCAGTGAAGAATCAGGACCTCGTCGCCGGGACGCATGGCCGCGCCTTCTGGATTCTCGATGACCTGACGCCGCTCTATCAGATAACGGATGGCATCACGGATGAGGCGGCACACCTCTTCACGCCGCGCCCAACGATCCGCTTCAAGAGCGGCCTGCGTCGCTTCCATGTCGGCGGCCCGGCGAAGGGCTATCTCTCCGTCGGCGGCTGGGCACAACCGACCTACCAGGACCCAAAGCCCGGCAGCCCACTCACTTTTTTCGAAGCGGGCCGCAACCCGACCGATGGCGTCGTCATCAATTACCACCTGAAGGAGAAGCCCGACGCCCCGATCTCCCTCACCTTTCTCGACGCGCAGGGCAACGAAATCAAAACCTTCAAGAGCGAGGAAAAGAAGAAGCCAGTAGCCGTAGGGGCGGTGCTCGAACCGCCCTCCCCTCTTCAGTTCTCCCATGAAAAGAAGGAGCCGGTAGCGCCCGCCGAGGCGGGCATGAACCGCTTCGTCTGGAACATGCGCTACCCGGACGCAACGAACCTTCCCGGCGCAATCTTCTGGGCGGGCAGTGTGGACGGCCCCATCGCCGCTCCCGGCCAATATCAGGTGCGCCTGACGGCTGGAGAGACGACACAGACCGTTCCCATCGAGATTCGCAAGGACCCGCGCGTTGCCGCAACGCAGGCGGACCTCGATGCACAGTTCGATCTGCTCCTCAAGATCCGCGACCAACTGACGCGCACGAGCGACGGCATCAACCGGCTGCGCGATGTCCGCACGCAAGTCGAGGGGTGGGAGAAGCGCGTCGAAGGGCGCGAGGAGGCCGCAGGCGTCCGAGAAGCGGCGACCGCCCTAAAAAAGACGCTCACCGAGATCGAGGAGGAACTGATTCAGGTCCGCTCCAAGGCGCTGGAGGACCCGCTGAACTTCCCCGTCAAACTCAACAACAAACTGGCGAGCCTGTCTGGAGCGGTAGCGAGCGCGGACACCGTCCCCGCCCAGCAGACGTACGCGGTCTACGACGACCTTTCCACGAGGATCGGCCTCCATCTCATCACGCTCTCAACGGTGATCGAGACGGACGTCTCGGAGTTCAATCAACTGGTGAGCAGACTGAACATCCCGGCCATCGCGCCGCCCACCAGACAGCAGTAATACTCTTTCGCGGTATACTTGACGTGATGACATGTGGGTAATGCGCGGAGGGAAGTCGGATGTACATTGCGTATCCGCAGGCGATTACCGAAACG
>JAABUY010005859.1_pt1 | contig 12197 bp, 11 predicted proteins | sample 5560271 | NCBI WGS metagenome assembly JAABUY01 (sample SAMN10711886, study PRJNA513374) | rock metagenome | isolation source: Antarctica rocks | place: Antarctica: Victoria Land, University Valley
CGGCGGCGAACGCCTGCATCGCCGCCAGCGACTGCGCCAGGTAGTCGGCCATGTAGTGCTGCGGCGAGTGCTGCTCCGGGAAGCTGGCCATGTCGGCTCCTGTGCGGTGGTGGTACCCGCTTTATCGACAATGCCGTCATTTTTTCAAAGGCGGTTTCAGCTCGGCTTTGCGCCTTCATGCCAAACGGCGGTTATAGGACGTCGCCGGCAGGATGTGGACGTAGGGCAGGCGTCCATAAGCCCGGCGTGCTTCCGCCACTTGAATACGAGCGCGGTTTATAGCGCTGTTTCTACAACACGCCCTGCATGGGAGCACGATCGTGGCGTTCACGACCCTAACCAGCCGCGCCAAAAAGGCCGCTTCGGAAGGCCCGGTGTTCATCACGGACCGGGGCAGGCCCGCGCATGTGCTGCTCAGCATCGAGAAATGCCGCCGCATCACCGGCCGACGGCGCAACATCGTCGAGGCCCTGTCCATGCCAGGGCTCTCGGAGATCGAGGTGGAGTTCCCCCGCTTGAACGAGCCCGCCCGGCCGGCCGACCTTCCGTAGCGTTCCTGCTCGACGCCAACGTCGTCTCCGAGCTGTGCAAAGCCGGCGACGGCAAGGCCGACGCAACCGTCGTCGCTTGGCTGTCCGGCGTGGACGCTGCCACCTTCTACGTCTCCGCCGTCACGCTCATGGAGCTTGAACTGGGCATCCTGAATTCTCCGAGCGCACCCTGTCGGTCGACGCGCCTGTGGCGCAGCGTTGCGCCCGGTTGCATGTGCCCGACCCACGCTCCGATTGAGATGCGCTGATCGCCGCAACCGCGCTGGTGCATGGCATAACCGTCGTCACCCGCAACCTGGCGGACTTCAAGCAGACCGGCGTTCCCCTGCTGAACCTATGGAGTCCTGCACCCGTCTGAGATCCGCCGTGTCGCTCGTTGCAGCGATGTCCGCAGCGTCAGATAGGGAGGTGCCTGAAACCGTGGCACGGCCCGATCCGGTGATTTGAGGCACTCCAAACAAACGTTAAACTGGAAGAGCAAAACTTGCGTTTAATAGGCGTTACGCCTATAGGCAATCGGTTCGCTCCCGGCGTGCGACCATTGACGAGCTGCAACCGACAAAGAGGCGTGGGATTTGGTTAGTTACGCGTTGATCTTAAAGACGCACTTCTGGGACCAGTATGTGCAGCGGCAGTTCGACAGGCTGCGCGCGCAATGCCACGGCGCCGACATATACATTCAGGTCGACGACAGCAACGGCCGGGTCGAAGGCATTGACCACGACAAGGTCATGCGGTTCACGATAGGGCAGACTGCCGAGATGGGCCTGCCTTCGGACGCGAGTACTGGACCGGTGCTTTGGTACAACGGCGATTATCCGATGTATGCTTTCTACAAGGCATACCCGCAATACGAATCCTATCTGTTCCTCGAGTACGACGTGGCCACCACCGTGGATCTCGACCGTATGGTTCAGGCCGCCGAAGCGGATCAGGTCGACTTCGTGGCGCAGTTTCGCGACGCGCCGATCGATGACTGGTATTGGACCGAACGTCACCAGGCGCTGTACGCACCCGGGCAGATGAAGGAGACGCTGTTCTGCCTGTGCTACGTGTCGCGCCAGGCGCTGCAGTTCCTGTGCCGAAAACGGCTGGAAATGGCTGCGCTGCTGGCCGCCAACCAGCTACCGATGTGGCCGTTCTGCGAGGTGTTCCTGGGTGCCGAGCTGAGCGCCGCAGGCTTCAGGCTGCGCGACCTTTCGGCCTATGGCGATACGTCGGACTACGACCATTGGCCACCCTATCGGGAAGATGACCTTGCCTCCTTGCCGCGCAATGCGTTCATGCATCCGGTGCTGGACGACGCGCGCTACGTAGCCAGCCTGTTGAAGCATGGGCCGCTGAAGTACTTCAAGCCAGGCAACGTGGTTGGCCGGAAGCTGCGGCGGATGCCGGCACGCAAGTACGTGGCGGCGCTCTCCGTCAGCATCATGGAGAAGATACAGAAAACCATATCGACGACGCTGTCCGGCCGGGTAGGAGCGTGACCGCCGTGGCGGCCGATGCGGCGGGTGTCGCCGAAGTCTGGAAAAGTTCGCGGCCTTCCCAATATACGGGGCTGCCCACCTGCCGCCGTGATCGTTCGAAGCGCGTAAGCCGCCGTTCCAAGCCCTGAGTGCATCGCAATTACCAACCTGATCCGCCGCAACCTGGTCATCGTCCGCGCCGGGAATAGTTCGCTGCATCCCGGCTGGCTCGCCGGACCCGAGCCGCGCAACTGGGATCTGGTCGTCAACTATTTCGGCGACGACCCCGACCGCTACCGTGAGGGCGACGTTGTCCGCATCGACAGCAAGGGTCCGAAATGGCCGCCGCTGCAGGCCCTCGTGGCCCAGCACCCGGAGTGGCTCGACCGCTACGACCGCGTGATGTTCCCGGACGACGACTTGGAAATGGCCAAATCCGACCTCAACCGGTTCTTCGAGGTGTGCGCGGAGCACAATCTCGAACTGGCGCAGCCGTCGCTGACCGTGGGCAGCCCGGTGACGCATCCGTTGTTGATCCAGAACACCGCCTGCCGGCTGCGCTTCACCAACTTCGTCGAGGTGATGGCGCCCTGCTTCAGCAGCGCCTTCCTGCGCGCGGCGCTGCCGACGTTCAACGCCACCCAGAGCGGCTGGGGCATCGACTGGCTGTGGCCCCGCCTGGCCGCCGACAAGGCATCGGGCATCGCCATCGTCGACGCGGTCGCCATGCGCCACACGCGCCCGTTGGGCGGCCCGAACTACGACGCGATGAAGGCCAGCGGCATCTCGCCGGATGCCGAGCTGGATGCGTTCTGGAAGCGGCACGGCATCACCACCATGCAGATCGAGATCCACCGGGTCCAGTTGAAGTCGGGGCGGTTTCGCGACATCAAGGGCCGCTCGGCCTTCCTGCCGCTGTTGTTCGCGCGCGGCTACGGCTACGCCCTGGCCACCTCGCCCACGCGCTGGCGGCTGCTCACCCAAATGGCGCGGCTAACGGTGCGTCCGTTCAAGGCCAAGGGCGCTCCCGACGCGGCCCTTCCAAAACCAGAGCCGTTGAAATCCCTTAATCCATAGATCGGGGGTCTGGGGCCTCAGGCCCTAATGGGTCCAGGGCAAAGCCCTGGCCTAGCCCGCGATCCCGCAAGTCAGGAGCCTCGAATTGACGCAACGCACGATCCTTGTGGTCGGGGCCGGGTTCGCCGGCGCCGTCTACGCCAGAACTCTCGCCGACCATGGCTATAACGTCCTGGTGATCGACCGCCGGCCGCATGTCGCAGGCAACGCCTTCGACGAGGTGAGCGCCGACGGGGTGCGCATCCATCGCTACGGCCCGCATCTGTTCCACACCAACAACCAGCGCGTGGTCGACTGGCTGGCCCGCTTCGCCGTGCTTGACGCCTACGAGCACAAGGTGGAGGCGCGCCTGGCCGACGGGCGCTGCGTCCCGCTGCCGGTGAACCGCCGCACCATCAACGACGTGTTCGGCGTCGAGCTTGAGGGCGAGGTGCAGGTGCGCGACTTCCTGGCTAAGCAGGCGGAGCCTCGCGCCGAGATCCGCAACGCCGCCGACCATCTGGTGGCCAACATCGGCCGCACGCTCACCGACCTGTTCTTTCGCCCCTACACCAAGAAGATGTGGGCGATGGACCTGGAAGACCTGGACGCCGCGGTGGTGAAGCGGATTCCGCTGCGCTACGACGACGAGGACCGCTACTTCCCCAACGACCTGTTCCAGGTGCTGCCGCGTCACGGCTACACGCACGCCGTGGGCGCCATCCTCGACCATCCGGCGATCAGGGTCGAGCTGGGCCAGGCGTTCGACCACGCGATGCTGTCGAAATACGACCATTGCTTCAACAGCATGCCGATTGACGAGTTCTTCGGCTACGACGACAGCGCCCTGCCGTACCGCTCGATCCGCTTCCATCACGCGAGCGTCGCGTCCGACTACGCGCTCGGCGAGACCTCCGTGGTCAACTTTACCGATGACGGCCCGCTGACGCGCGAGACCGATTGGAGCCGGCTGCCCGGCCATCGCATCCACGACACTGGCCGCAAGACCGTCACCAAGGAGGAGCCGTGCGACTACCGTGACAACGACCTCGAGCGCTACTACCCGGTCAAGACCAGCGACGGCCGCCACGAGGCGGTCTACCGCCGCTACAAGGAACGCGCCGAGAAGCTGAGCAACATCAGTTTCATCGGCCGTTGCGGCACCTACCAGTATCTGGACATGCACCAAGTCATCAACCAGTCCTTGGCGGGGGTCCATGCCTGGCTGGGCGAGCGGGAGACGGCGTGAGGGTGGACGCGGCCCAGCCGCCGGCGCCCACTGGCCGCGAGTTGCGGGGCCGCCGCCTGCTGAAGTCTTGGTGGCTGACCCGCAGCCAGCTCCTGCGCCCCCGTCGCCAGCTTCGGCAGCTGCGGTTCCTGGTCCGCAAGACGCTGCGCCGCAGCCCATTCGGCCCCGAGCGCCGGTTGACCATCGACGTCGCCCGCGACACCGGGTTGGGCGACGTGCTGATGTGCACGCCCGCTTTGCGCGCGCTGAAGCAGGCCCACCCCGACCGCCGCATCCGGTTCTACACCAAGTTTCCCGGGCTGGTGGAAGGGCTGCCCTACATCGACGAGGTGCATCCGTTCGAGGCACGGCCGGAGTCCGCCATCTTCGCCGAATACACCGACATCATGCCTTGGTCCGCGCACATCGCCAGGATCATCGGCGACCGGCTCGGCGCCCATGTCGAGGACACGCGGCCCGACTGCGTGGTCGACGAGCGGCTCGTGGCACGCTACCGCGGCGCGTGGCGCGAGCTGCCGCGCCCGTGGGTGCTGGTGCTGCGGCGGTCGAGCCGTTTCACGCCCAACAAGGACTGGCCGGCCGCGTCCTGGCGCGACCTCGTGCAGCGCCTGTGCCGGTCGGGTACGGTAATAGAGATCGGCAACCGCTACGACGAAGAGGGCGATGCCGACGAGGGCGCGCCCGAGGGCCGCTACCTCGACCTGCGGGACAAGACCTCGCTCGCGGAACTCGTGGCGGTGGTCGCGGCGGGGGACGTCTACGTGGGGCCGGTGTCAGGGCCGATGCACATCGCGGCGGCCGTGGGTACGCCTTCGGTCTTGGTGATCGGCGGCTACGAGCATCCGATCAATTCGCGCTACGCAGGCAACGCCGAATTCTACACTGCGGTGCCCTGCGCGCCCTGTTGGCTGCGCGCGCCGTGCCCGTTCGACCTGAAGTGCCTGCGCGCCATCGCCAGCGCGCAGGTGGAGCAGGCGGTGGGCCAGACCTGGGACCGGCTGCAGTCCGCCGGCTACAGCCCGAAGGAGCCAGTCCTTTGAAGGCCGGTCCTTTGGGGGCCAACTTTTCCGAAACTGCTTCAGACGCCCTTGCGCGTTAGCCGCCGCGCCAAGCGCCGGATCATCGTGTCCACCGGGAAACGGTCGAGGATCTCACGCAAGATGCCGGGCAGCAGCAGGCGGAGCAGCGCCAGGTAGGCCAGCGGCCCGAGTGCCGCAATGACCGCGATCTGCGCCAGCGCTTGGCCCGTCGCCAGCGCCCGGCCTGTCAAGAGCGAAACCGCGTAGGCGGCGCCCATGGCCGCCCCGGCGAGGAGCGGGGGCGCCACGTAGACCTCCATGAAATCGCCCAGCCCCATACTGCGGCGAAGCACCAGCCACGAGTTGATCGGCTTGACCAGCGCGTAGTACAGCGAGGCCCCGATGGCGACGCCGAGCGACGAGCCGAGATAGGCACCCGCCAGCACGAAGACGAAGAACGGCGGCGAGAACGCGGCAAGCAGGATGAAGTCGCGCAGGAACTCCCGGCGCGCCACCAGCAGCGCGCCCGCGACCCAGGCCACGGCATCTCCCGGCAGGCCCAGGCTCAAGACCTGCATCAGCGGAATTGCCCCGTTCCACCTGGCGCCGAACATCAGGTGCAGGGCGGGCGCCGCCAGGGCCGCCTGCAGGAAGCAGACCGGTGTCACGAGGAAGGCGAGCACCCGCGAGGCGCGCAGGGCGGCGGCCTCCTGGCGCTCCGGCTCGGCGCGGAGCTGGGTGAAGGCCGGGAACAGCACCGCGCCGAAATTCCCGGCCAGCATCCGCAACGGCTGCGCCGCCAGGCGGAAAGCGAAGAAGTAGACGCCCACCACCGTGTCCGTCGCCATCAGGCCGAGCACCACGTAGCCGCCTTGGTTGACCGCCTCGACGATCAGCCGCGTGCCCAGCACGAGGAAGCCGCTGCTGACGAAGTGGTTGATCTGCCTGCGGCGGAAGCGGGGCCTGATCCGGGTCGGCGCCTTGCGCCAGAACACCATTGCCTTGACCGCCGCGGCGAAGGGGACGGGCAGCACGAAGCTGTAGGCGCCGCAACCCAGCGCCGCCAGCGCCACCGAGGCCACCTGCACCCCTAGCATCTCGCCGCTGCTGTAGGTGGCCAGGAAGCGGAAATCCATCGCCGCGCGCAGCTTGACGTAGGGCACGGTCGAGAGCGCTGCGATCGGCAGGGCGACCGCCAGCACCGCGACCAGCCCGAACAGGTCGGGGCTGTGGTACAGCCGCTCGGCGACCGGGGCCGCCGCCAGCATCAGCGCCATGCCCAGCAGCGACAGCGCCAGGCTGCTCCAGAACGCCGGCGACGCCCACATCTTGAACGTCCGCAGCCTTTGCAGCAGCACGTCGTCGATGCCGAAGCTGATGAGGGCGCCGGCCAGGGTGGTCACCGTGTAGGCCATGCCGATCTGCCCGAACGCCTCGGGCAGCAGCAGCCGCGCCAGCACGAGCTGGCTCACGAAGCTCGCCACCCGCCCGCTCAGGCTTGGCAGCAGCAGCCACAGGAACCCGGCCGCCGTGCTGCGCCCCAGGTTGGCGACGGCCGGCGGAGTTACCGCCACGGCGAGGCCGGCAGGGCTCTGCCCTGCACCCGGAAGGGGATGGTCATCCCCTTCACCCCTTGGTTTCAGGTGTCCAGAGGACGACGGTCCTCTGGCGGGGTTTGGGGCAGCGCCCCGGCTTGCTAGACCAATCAGCCATTCCATGCCGCCTTTCGACCGTCATGGGTGTTTTGACGGGATTTCCCGCATTCGGTAAAGCATCCGCATGTCCAATCCAACCGATCCCGCCGGCTTCGCCGCGCGTCGCGTGCTCGTACTGGGCGACGTCATGCTCGATCGCTACGTGCTGGGCGAGGTGCGGCGCATCTCGCCCGAGGCGCCGATCCCGGTGCTGCGCGCGGGCCAGCGCCGCGCGGTGCCGGGCGGGGCCGCCAACGTCGCGCGCAACATCGCCTCGCTCGGCGCCCAGGCGACGCTGGTGGGCGTGGTGGGCGAGGATGCCGGCGGCCACGAGCTGGAGGCGACGCTGCGCGGCATTGGCGGGATCGCGCTGAGCCTGGTGCGCGACCCGCAGCGCCCGACCACGGTCAAGACGCGCTTCATGTCAGGCTCGCACCAGCTCCTGCGCCTCGACGAGGAGGAGAGCGGCGCCCTCTCGCCGCTCCTGGAGGAGGCGGTGCTGGCGGCGTTCGCCCGGTCGCTGCCCGGCTGCGACATCGTGGTGCTGTCCGACTACGCCAAGGGCGTGCTGACCGACCGCGTGCTGGCCGAGGCCATCGCCCAGGCCCGGCGCGCCGGCGTGCCGACGGTCGCCGACCCGAAGCGGGCGACCTTCGCCGCCTACCGTCACGTCAGCGTGCTGACGCCGAACCTTTCCGAGGCCGCGCGGGCGACCGGCGTCGAGGGCAGCGACGACGCCGCGGTCGAGCTGGCCGGGCAGGCCGCCTGCGTCCAGGCGGAGGCGGCGGCGGTGATCGTGACCCGCTCGGAGCGAGGCCTGACCCTGGTGCGGCGCGAGCGGCCGGCGCTGCACGTGCCGACGCGGGCGCGCGCCGTGGCGGACGTGTCCGGGGCGGGCGACACGTTCGTGGCGGCGCTGGCAGTCATGCTGGGCGGCGGCGCCTCGCTCGACGAGGCGGCGGCGGTCGCCAACCTCGCCGCCGGCATCGCGGTGGGCAAGGCGGGCACGGCGGCGGTCGAGCAGGCGGAGCTGGCGGCGGCGCTGCACCAGCGCGAGCTGCTGGACCTCGACGACAAGGTGGCCGAGCTTGGCCCGGCGCTGGCCCGCATCGCCCGCTGGCGCGCCGAGGGCGCCCGCGTCGGCTTCACCAACGGCTGCTTCGACCTGATCCATCCCGGCCATATCCGGCTGCTGGCCGAGGCGCGGCGGACCTGCGACCGGCTCGTGGTCGGCCTCAACAGCGACGCCTCGGTGCGGCGCCTGAAAGGTCCCACCCGGCCGGTGCAGAGCGAGACCGCGCGTGCCACCGTCATGGCGTCGATCCAGTCGGCCGACCTGGTGGTCATCTTCGCCGAGGACACGCCGGAGCGGCTGATCGAGGCGATCTGCCCCGACGTGCTGATCAAGGGCGCCGACTACCGCGTCGACCAGGTGGTGGGCGGCGCCTTCGTGCGCCAGCATGGCGGCCAAGTGGCGCTGATCGAGCTCGAGGAGGGCCACAGCACGACCGGCACCATCAGGCGGATGGCCCTGCCGGACGGGCTGGCGCCGGTTTGATGGCCGATTCGAAGGCGGGTTCGAGGGCGGGCGAGGTCGTTATCGCCCGCTACGCCGAGGACCTCGACTGGGTCGCGCGGATACCCGCCGAGTTCTCGGTCACGATCTACAACAAGGGCGCCAAGATCGCCTCCGATGCGGTCCTGGGCAGGGCCGAGAGGATCGTCGAGCTGGCGAACGGCGGACGCGAGTCCGACACGTTCCTGCGCCACATCCTGGCCAAGGCCGACTTCACGGACGGCCATACGGTGTTCCTGCAGGGCGACCCGTTCGCGCACAGCCCGGACCTCATCGCCCTGCTGGCGGCCTGGCGGTCGTGGCGGGACCTGCAGCCGCTGTCGTGGGGATGGCTGTCCTCGGAGAAGCTGCCGCCCGAGGGCGTGCTGCTGGGCGAGACGGGCGGCTTCATCGATGGGTTGCGCGTCAGGCCGGAGACGTTCTCGCTGTGCAGCTGGACCGCGCTGCAGTTCTTCGACCCTGGCGCCAAGCGGATCTGCGACGACTACCAGCGCCTGCACCGGTTGCCGAACGGCGTCAACGTCGCCGCGGATTTCCTGCGGCGGTGCGAGTGGACCGAACTTGCCGGGCAGGCCCGTACCCACCTCGCCGGGCGCTTCTCCTACGGGGCGCTGTTTGCGGCGAGGCAGCGGCTTCTGGCCCAGGCGCCGCGCAGGAGCCTCGAGCTGGCCCTGGAGGCCGCCAACGCGCACTCGATGTACGGCTACGTGCTGGAGCGGCTGTGGCTGCACATGTTCGGCGAGGCGTTCCTGCTGCCGGCGCCGGAGGCGGCCGAAGCAAGCCCCGCATCACTGCCGTCACGTTTCGTCCCGCCAGCCGGGTACGGGCCCAGGAGGCCGCTGCACCGCCGGGTGCTCCCAGGCCTGAAGCGCCGCATCGTGTCCTGGGCGCAAACCTGACCGACCTGCCTGCATTAGGGGCCGGCCGCTTGATGCGGCGAGCGCCGTGCCGCATGGATCATCGGCCGGCCACTCTCGGCGCGCATCGTCTCGACGACGGCGGGCTACGCGCCGCAACTGCCGAGCGCGTACGCCTACCTCAACGACCCGCTGAGCGGCGCAAACCTGTCTTCTATCCTTGGTGGCCACATCCTGGACTTGGCGGCGGGCGTGCTTGGCGGGATCGACGCGCTCGCGGCCGTCCAGTTCAAGCGCATCCACCTCACCGACACGGATGCATGGATCGGGCGCCTGACGCCGGACCACCTGCTGACGCTCAGCCAGCATGACGGCGGCTGCATCGCTTCCATCGAGGTCGGCGGCGACCGCCCGGCACGGGCTTCACGTTCAAGGTCATCGGGACGAAGGGTCGGCTAAGCCTTGCAGGCGGACACTCCCGGCTTCCAGGCCGGCGCGCTGAGGCTTGAAGCGGGCCATGCCTTCCCTGCGCCCGACCTGCCGGTGGCGGTCGGGTTGGCGCGGGAGGCGGCGAACGTGGCCGAAGTCCATGCGCGACTGGCCCGCGACATCCGCGGCTTGACCTGGACCGTGTCGGACTTTGCGCATGCAACCTGCCTGACGCGGCTTGTCGAGGCGATCGGCGTCGCTGGGCGCAAGGGCGTCCGGCGACACGCGCGCGACTGGCGCTGGTAAGGCGCGAGGCCCAAGCTCAATGGCGACTCAGACCGTGCGACAAGCCCTTCCTTGATGCCAGCCGCCGGAGTGCCTCCTCCGGTTTAGGTTTCGCCTGTCCACGGCGTGCACCAACCATGCTTTTCCTCTGACCGGCAAACCCGCCATTGGCGTTGTCGGCGGAATGCGCTTTCGGTCCACCCGCTGCCGAAACCCCAGGCGGCGGCGCGGTTGACCACCAAAAGCGCATACGCTGGCGGGAGCGACCTGATTCCGGCAACCCCAATCCGAGAGAACTCTCAAACCAGCAGCGCGAACCCGCTGGTTTGCAGCCGAGCGGCAACGACGCCAATCCAGAACGGCTCGCTTCATGTACGCCGATCACCAAGCGTCGCGCTTTGCCCTGCGCGCCAGGCCCCTCGTCCACGAGCGACTTGTAGGAGACCATCAATGTTCGCAAAGTTTGCCGGCCAGCCTAATCGACGAATGCTGCGCGGGCTTTTGATGCGCGCGGCATGCATCGGGGCTCTTGCCAGCGGCAGCTCTCATGCGCAGGCCGCCGACGCCGCCCGGCAAACCCTCCCCAAGACAAATAACCTGTCCAGGAATTGGGTCGACCAACAAGCCTCCTTCGCGATTCAATCCAATCCTGGCGATAGTCAAAGCTACAACGTCTGGGAGAGCTTCGCTCGCCGGCTTCGCCACAGGGCAGAACATTGCTGATCCTCGTCAGCGGATTGGCCACCAATCATCGATGCGGATTACGTCACGCTCAAGCCAGGCTCGCTGGGACCGCTTTTCTTCGATCCTGCGACCTCGTCGCCATCGATCGTCGCGACAAACAAGTCCATCAAGACGAATGTCACCCTCAACGAAGCCACCGTCCCGCAACTCTTCCGCAAACCGCCCCGTTGACGAACGGCGTCGTCTTCGGGTGGCTGCATAGGTACGTGGGTGAAATGGCTTGCTGAAGATGCCGACCGACGGCCGACGCTCCAGTTTCGTCAGCCGTCGCGCCTTTCTGGTCAGGCATCCTCATGGGCGGGAGTGTTCGGGCGGCATGCATGGTGCCGAGCGCGATCCGGGCGGCTTTGCACATGCGCGCATGTGCGCTAGATAACATGTGTGCCGCAAGACATGCGCGCCGCAACATCTGCGCGCCGTAACGCCTGCACACCGGCGTTCTTGCATGCGCGCATGCGCGCCGGCTAACATGCGCGCCGTGCCGCATGTCTGCTCCGGCATCTAGGAGAAGCCGATGTTCACCCTCGCTTTGTGCTGCTCCAAGGGAGGCGCCGGCAAGACGACCATGGCGATCCACCTCGCCGTCGAAGGGCATCGCCGCGGCCTCAAGACTTTGCTGATCGACATCGACACACAGGCGTCCGCCGCGAAGATCATGGATCGTCGCGGGGAAGATCCGCCGGATGTCGCGACGGAGGCTGCCGGACGCCTGGAGCGGGCTGTCCAAGCGGCGAGGGAGCAGGGATACGAGCTCGTGGTGGTGGACACCGCGCCGCAGGCCGACCGCGCGGCATCGCAGGCGGCACGGGTCGCCGACCTGGTCTTGGCGCCGGTTCAGCCCAGCATCGTCGATCTCGATGCCGTCGACGCCACCGTGGACATATGCAAGCTGGCCGGGGCGCCGATGCTTTTCGTGCTGAACCGGGTGCCGCCGCAAGGCCAGGAAATCGTCGGAACGGAGGCGGCGATCCGAAAGCGCGGCGTGCTCGTCTCGACGGTTCGCTGGGGCGAGCGCAAGGCCTTCAAATACCCGTTCATGCACGGCCTCACGGCGCAAGAGGTCGAACCCGAGAGCAAGGCGGCGCTGGAGGTGGCGGCTTTGTTCGCCGCTTTGAAGATTGGCGCAGGTGCACATGCGCGCAGGTTGCCCGCCAAGGGCGCAAGAAGGTTCAGCAGCTCATGGAGGAGCTCGTGGATGATTGGTTCCGCCGTGAGAATGCCCCTCGCCTGATGAAATAGGCGCGCATGCGCGCATGCGTTACGGCGCGCCG
>JAABUY010005860.1_pt1 | contig 12196 bp, 12 predicted proteins | sample 5560271 | NCBI WGS metagenome assembly JAABUY01 (sample SAMN10711886, study PRJNA513374) | rock metagenome | isolation source: Antarctica rocks | place: Antarctica: Victoria Land, University Valley
TTGCGGCTGATTATCGGGCATCTGGACGACTTCGCCGCCACCATGGCCGCCAACCTCGATCACCTGGACTGGGAGGCCCAGCGTGGTATCATACGGACGTTGGTGAAGCGGGTCGAGATTGACCACAACCAGGTGAACGTCGTGTTCCGCATCGGCCCTGGCCCCCTCATCTCAGGCCCTGACCCCACAACTTTGCAACATTGTGGGAGGGGTGTGCTCCCCGATCCTCTCCAACATCTACCTGCACGAACTGGACACCCGCATGGCGAACATGAGGGACCGATTTAATACAGGCAAGAAACGAGGAGACAACAAGGAGTATAAAAGGCTGTCGTACCAGATCCAATCGCTGTGGCGCAAGGAGGATAACCTCCCCCCATCGGCTAAGACCGAACGGACGGCTATCCATGCGCAACGTCTCCAACTCAACCTCGCGCGACAGGGAGTCCCATCGAATGATCCGATGGACCCACACTACAAACGTCTGCGTTACTGCCGGTACGCCGATGACTTTGTTATCGGACTAATCGGCTCAAAAGCAGAAGCTGACCGTACACTGAACGAGGTGAGGGCCTTCATCCAGAACGACCTCAAACTCACAACGTCGGTCGAGAAAACGTGCGTCGTACCTGCCAACGAGGGTGTAACCTTTCTCGGATACACTCTCAAGATAGCGAGCGGCAAACGAGTGGTCAAGGCCAAAAGGGGGACGAAGCATGTCCTTATGCGGTCCTACAAAGACCGCGTACACCTGCGCACGCCAGCAACCCGCCTAGAGCGGTTCTGTCACAGCAAAGGATACGGGGACTACCGAACCTTCAAGCCGATGCCACGCATGACGTTGCAAAACCACAGCGAAGCCGAAATCGTATCGCTGTACAACGGAGAAATAAGGGGGCTAGCAAACTACTACAGCCTCGCCAAAAGCGTTAAAAGCGATATAAGCAAACTGCACGGCCTCTGGCGCGGCAGCCTGCTGAAAACGCTGGCGACCAAACGGCGCAGTACCATAGCAAAAGTCTATGCCAGTTTGTATCAACCGAATGGGGACTTTATCCTCACGGTCAATACCCCGCAAGGGCCAAAGCACTACCCCTTATGGCACCCACGGGACGTGAGCAGACCCACGAATCTACAAAGAGATAGCGACTCCCTACCCAAAATGGGATGAGTATACGCCAGAACAGAGTTGATCTCACGGCTCAATGCCAGGGAATGCGAATACTGTGGAACGGCCAACGGGCCATTCCAGGTACACCACGTCAAGGGATTAAAGGCCGTCGAGAAGGGTAAGGAACTGTGGGAAAGGGTCATGAAGGAACGGCGGCGCAAGACAATCGTCTTATGCGAGCCGTGCCACATTGACCTGCACCGGGGAACCCTACCGTCCAGCAGATATATCGACACCAAGAGTAGGGGGAGAGCCGGATGACGCGAAAGTGTCCAGTCCGGTTCGGTGGGGAGATGACGCGCGACCCTGACATGGGCGCACGCTTCTTACCCAATTTGCACAAGGGCAGCTACGTCTACATCGAGGGCGCGCTCTCGCAGAGTGAGTACACCAACCGCGAGGGCCAGGTGCGGCAAAGCCTGGAGGTGCGCGCTCGCGAGATGCGCATGCTTGATAAGGCGGGCGACCGAGGCGCGGAGACCGACGGTGACGATGCAGTGCCCGTGTATGCTCGCCAGAGCACGGCCATGTCCGCACCCGCCAGCGACATGGACGAGATCCCCTTCTGATCTGAGACGCCTCCTGCGGCAACGCCGCCGGGTCGATACGTGGTGATCTCACCGGCCCGTCGGCAGACGATCACGGCGTCTCGTCGCTCCATCGCTGACCAACGACGAGCGCACACTATAGCGACTAATCCGGTATACGGCGATCACGACCACGCCCGAGACGACCATAAGCGAAAGGCAGGTACCTCCTTGGCAGAACACACGGACCACGCACCAGCGGCCGGCAGGACCAGCGCGACGGATGAGATTCTGGCGATGATCGCCACGGAGGAGCCGCACGGAGCAACGCCCGATCAAGTCGCCCGCGCGCTAGGGCTAACGCTCGATGGTGAGGCGCTGCAGAGCCAGTTGGAGGAGATGGTGGCCTAGGGCCTCCTCGACCGGCGTGGGCTTGGTCACGGCGCGGTCTATACGCTCAACAAGACGGCGTGACGCGCGCGACCAGGGCAAAGGGCCTGGGCGCAACGTCCACGTTCGGTACAGGTCGTAAGACAACGGCCAGCGTAGGGGCTATGCGCCGGTGGTGGCCAGATGAGCCGGTCGTAGGGACGATGGCGTGAACACGGCCGGCTTGTATCGTCCTGTGCGTCGGACGCGCGGACGGTCGAAATAGGATGTGGGGGTGATGGCGGCGGCGTGTGGGGAAAGGACCGTGATAGCTAGGTGACGTATCCACGCGGGAACCTTCCGGATGAGTCACGTCGCCATCACCGCAGGATCGAGGTCGCCACCGACGGTATCGCGCTCGCGCCCGCCGGGCGCACGCTCTACGACCACGCCGCTCACCGGCGGGACGCTCCACAGCGTCGCGACCGCCACATGGAGGACACGGGGCTGTCTCCGGGGAGCGCTCGCGGCGCGGGTGCAGTGCGTAGGCGTGACCGGCATGGTCGTCGACCCCCTCATGGACAAGAGTGGCCGCACGTCGGTGACCGGGCAGGAGGAGAACGTGGTACGGTGCGCCAGGGCAACCGGCGGTCCATCCTCGTGCCGAACAAGCGGCTGCGCTGGCCCGACACCATATCCGACGGGCCGAGGCGGGTTAATCGACCGCACCACCTCGCACATCCAAGCCATGCACTGGTTCAAGCTGCGGAACGGCCCGCGGCTGGCCACGCCGTTCTAGTTCATCGCGCGGCCAGACGACACGGGCATGATCGGGACCGGCGCGCCACAGGATCGTGATCGTGGCATGGCCCGACAGGGACCGTGGCGGCGTAGGGCTAGGCGACTCCACGATCGCCTGGTACGCCATCGGGCTTCCTCTGTCAAGCGGCGGGGGCCACACTCCCGAGACCCTGTCCGCGGCGGACAGCCACGGCCACGAACGAGAGGATGTAGGCGGCGATGACGAGCAACAGCAGCAGGTGGTAGCCAAGCTGCAGCGACGCATACTCCAACGCGCCGCCTAGAAAAGCCCCGAGCAGGTTGGACGCCAGCGCGACATCGGGCGACACCGTGTCGCCGAACAGGCGCCCGAAGATCAGGTTGGCCAGCAAGATCGGCGAGAACAGCACCGCGCAGCCCAGCGCGTAGCGCAGCGCCAGGTTCGGAACAAGCAGCGTGTGGAACGGCAGCAGCAGGTTGAGCGCCAGCGTCGCGGCCAGCCCGACATAGAGCAGGCCGATATTCAGCCGCAGGCGCGACCGCGCGTTGACCCAGTTGGCCAGCAACACCGTGAGCAGGATGCCGATGATCACCAGCGCGTTGACGAGCCAGGTGACGCCGAAGAGCAGCGAAAAGTTGACGATGCTCTTGGATTCGAGCAGCAGGAAGGCCAGCCCGGTGAAGAACAGCGCCGGGTCGAAGCGTCGCAGCGCGCGCCGTCCCGTGCTCAGGAAGACGGCCACGAGCGCGATGAGCAGCGTGATGGCCACGCCCTGCAGGTAGATCGTGGGGACGCCGCGCTGTGCAAGGTAGAGGAACGGCCAGTCGTCGGTGGCGTTCTCGATGCCGGCCTGGCGCGTGATGGTGTGCGCCCGGTACAACGCCGGCGACAACTCGCGCAAGCGCGGCCCATCCATCAGCACGGCGGCCGACGAGCTCGCGTAGAATCGGCCGTAGGGGGCCTGGCCGCCGAAGGCGTCGGTCAGCATGCCCGCGATCTTATGCACGATCCAGGGCTGGCGGTAGTAGTTGTAGAGCACCAGCACGCCGTTGGCGCTGAGGTGGCTGCGCGCGGTCGCGAACGACTCCTGCGTGAACAGGTAACTCTCCAGGCGCAGGTTGGCGAAGCTGGAGGTCAGGGCCAGCGAGTCGGGCAGGGCGAAGACGATCAGATCGTAGGTGTTGTGGGTGCGCTCCAAAAAGGCGCGTCCGTCGTCGAGCACGACATGCACACGCGGGTTCTGGTAGACGTGATCGGGGTGGAAATCGCGGCCCAGCCCGTAGATCACAGGGTCGAGTTCCACACCGGTGACGCTGCCGATGCCGTTGTGGACGGCCATGTCCGCGTCGGTACCCGAGCCTGCCCCGATGATCAGTTCGCGTGCGGACGGCGGGAAACGGAACGTCTGGAACGGCGCCAGGTAGAAGGGGCTGCGCGCGCGCGCCGCGTAGGGACCCATGGCCTGGTGGCCGATGTTGTTGACGAAGATGACGCGGCCGCCGTCGGCGAACTTTTGGACGTCGATGCGGTAGTAGGGCGACCACAGCGAGGAGCGGCCCAGCAACGTGACCCACACGACCACGCCGAGCAGAATAGCCGCGTTGGCCACGCGGAACGCGCCGCGCTGTTGTGGCAGGGCCAGCGCGGCGAGCGCGGCGATGGTGAACCAGACGCCGGGCGGGGAGCCCAGGAAGGAGATGAGCGCGAAGAGGGCCGAGCCGGCGATAGAGCCGGCCACGTCGAGCGTGTAGGCCGTCAGAGGTGGGCGGACCTTCGTGAGCAGCCGCCCCAGGTTCTGTCCCAGCAGGGCGAAGATCGCCCCCACGAGGATGAAAACGAGCGGGACGAGGAAGAAGGCCTCGATGCCCTGCGCCTTGATCGCCCCGTCCTTGAAAAAGACCTCCTGATTGGAACTGGCGTTGAGCTGCAGCTTGAAGGTGGCGACGATGGCGACGAGGATAGCCAGCGCGGCCGGGAAGAACGTTTGCAGGTCGACGCGGCGGCGCGCCTGCAAGATGCCGAGCCCGATGCCCAGGAACGAGGCCAGCAGCACGAAGTTGGTGAAGTAGCCCAAATAGCGAATGTAGGACGGTATCCAGCGGATGCAGGTCAGCTCCACGAACAGGATCGTGAACGAGCACAGGAACAGGTTGAAGCGGTCCCGAAAGGTATCGGTCATATCGTCTCCCCATAGGGCCGGCTATACGGCATGACGCCATGATACACGACCGAACCGTAGCCGCGCGCCCATCTGAGGGGTGGCGTCGCAGGGCTCGTGCATGACCTGGGAGCGCGGGTGTCTCGCCCGTCCCAGCGCCCTGTGCTGGACAATTGCGGCATCCGACCTATGAACCTGAACATGCCGGGTCTGCTGGCCGACCCACATCGCGGTATGCTGTCGGGTAGCCGCGTATCGGCTACGTGCCTCGTCCGCGTGACAGGTTGTCGTACTGACGGCTACGCGAGACCACCAATCGCTGGTAACGCAGGGGCAATCAGGGTGCTGGAAAAGCCATCTTGTTAGCGGCTGTGTTGTTTATGCCGTGCGCGTCGTCATGCAAGCGTTGCGCCGTGTCCGTTCATATCGCTATGACGGACGCGACCGGACGCATGCATGAAAGATTCGCCCTCCTAATCCCGCGCCAGCACGATAGAAGGGCATTGCCGGCGAACGCGCTCGGCCATGACTTTGCCGCTATGCCCTTGGTCAATCAGGCGACATCGCGGACCCACGCGTGGGCGAGGCCGGCGACGTCGACACCTCCATCGTCCTGTTGCGTCTGCGCGGCGGCGCGTTGTGCCAGATCGACAGCGTGCGCCGCACCAGCTATGGCTATGATGAGCGCATCGAAGTATGCGGTTCGGCGGGCCTGGTCGAGTCGCGCCGCCAGCGCTTCCGTGGGGTCGCGCGCTACCACGGCGACAAGATTATCGACGTGCGCCGTGCCGTAACCGTGCGGCCTTCCCGGTGCTCAGCGCGCTCTACCGCTACAAAGCCTGCGGGCGCTGGGGCCTGCTGATGCTGGTCTACGCGGCGGCCATGTGGGTCGCCGTCGTCTACCGGGGCGAACACTGGGTCGTCGACGTGCTCGCCGGCTTGGTCTGCGCCATCGTCGCCTTCCTCGCCGTCGAGGGGGCGGCGCGCCGGTGGGCCGCGCGGGCGAGGACGCATATCACCCTGACCGCGCGCGTGGCGTCGCCGGCCCTGCCACTCAAGGGAGCAAGGCGGACGGTCGACCCGCACCGCGCCTCAGACCGTGGCGCGCGCTAAACCTCGTGGCGGGACCCATCGACCGCGGACACGACCCGCGGGCAGACACTATCGTCGCGCCGCGTCCATGCCGCTTGCGGGGCGGACCCTGGTGGTGATAGGCTATAGAAATTATACCGGCTCCCATCCGGCGTGACCGTTGTGTCAGGGGTAGCGCGCCGTCCTTGATGGGGCCGTCTACCGTCATGCATCGGCCGGAGGTGATCGCTTGTCGCGTCGTGCGCGTGATTGCTGGACCCTGTTCCTCTGCTCCTTCACCATCTTGTTCGTCGAACTCGCCCTGATCCGCTGGATCCCGGCGTACGTGCGCGCCCTCGGCTTCTTCACCAACTTCGTGCTGCTCGGCTCCTTCCTGGGCATCGGGTTGGGCATCCTGCAGGCCCGGCGGCGCGTCGATCTCGTCACGCTCTTCCCCGCGCTGCTGGCCCTGCTCGTGGGCGCCATCACGACGTTCAAGATCGAGTTGAGCGTGAGTACGTCGCCGAACGAGACGTTCTACGGCATCGTGACACACGGCACCGACGCGTTCTATGTCGTCCCGCTCATCTTCCTCATCGTGGCGGCGCTCTTCACGCTGCTCGGGCAGCAGCTCGGACGCCAACTCGCCGCGGTGCGCCCCCCGCTGCTGGCCTACACGATCGACGTCGCCGGCTCGATCGCGGGGACGCTGCTCTTCGCGCTCATCTCCTTCCTGGGCACGCAGCCTGCCGTGTGGTTCGTCCTCGCCGCGCTCATGGCGTTGCTTTATCCCCTGCGGGTGCGCCGACGCGGCGTCGTGCGCCTGGTCAATGCCGCCATCCTGCTCGGCGTCGTCGTGTGGGTCGGCGTCCTGGGGAGCCAGTCCTTGTGGTCGCCGTATTATCGGGTCGACCAGCAGCGGCTCGCGGATGGGAGCATTCAGGTGTTCGTCAACAACATCGGCCACCAGGTCATGGCGCCGTACGCCCTGCGCGTCCGGCTCTCCCCGGTGTATATGGTCCCGTTCCAGACCTTCCACTTCCCCGTCTCGACGCGCGAGCTCATCATCGGCGCGGGGACGGGCTCCGACGCCGACATCGCCCTGCACAACGGCATCCGGCACATCACCGGCGTCGAGATCGACCCTACCATCTACCACCTGGGCGTGGCTGAGAACCCCGACCACGTCTATCAAAACCCCGGCGTGCAGGTCGTGGTTGGCGACGGGCGCTCGTTCCTGGAAACGACGCACGCGACCTACGACCTGATCGTCTTCGCCCTGCCCGACTCGCTCGCGCTCACCTCCAGCTTCGCCAACCTGCGCCTGGAGAGCTACCTGTTCACGCGCGAGTCGTTGGCGGCGGCCAAGCGCCATCTGAGCGCCGACGGGGTGCTCGTCCTCTACAACTACTATCGCCAGCGCTACATCGTGGACAAGATCGCCGGGATGTTGACCGATGTCTTCGGCCGCGCGCCGTACGGACGGATCGTCACGGAGCAGTCCAATGGGGCGGTGCTGATGGACGGCCCGCGCCTGCGCGAGATCCCGGCCGCCGTGTACGCCGCCCACCACTTCACGCGCCAGCCCGGTGTCGATGCCGCGACCGATGACTGGCCGTTCCTCTATCTCAAGGACCATGAACTCTCCCCGGTCTACCTGCAGGCCATCGGGCTGGTCTGGCTAATCGCGCTCGTCGCCCTTGGCCTGAGCGCGGGCAGGGCGGGTCTGCGGCGCGTGCGCCACGTCAACCCGGCGCTGTTCTGGACCGGGCTGGCCTTCCTGCTGCTCGAGGCCAAGAGCATCGTCAACTTCTCGTTGCTCTTCGGGAACACCTGGCTCGTCAACGCGCTCGTCACCGTGGGCATCCTGCTCACGGTGCTGCTCGCCAACTGGATCAACGTGCTCTCGCGGCTGCGCCTCGACCTCCGCCTGCTCTACCTGGGCCTGGCCGCGACGCTCGCGCTCAACCTGGTCTTACCGTTCGATACCCTGCTCGTCGACAATCTGGCGGTGCGCTATGCGCTGGGCTGCGCGGTGCTGTTCTCGCCGATCTTACTAGCCAATGTTATCTTCGGCCGCATCTTCGGGGACACGGATGCGCCCGACATCGCGCTCGCGTTGAACCTGCTGGGGGCCTTCATCGGCGGGACGCTGGAATACGCCTCGCTGCAGATCGGCTACCACCTGCTGCTGGTACCCGTCATCATAGCCTATCTGCTCTCGTTCATCGCGGTGGCGCGTCGCCAGCGCCGCGAGACCCGTGGTCCCGCCGCGGCCGTGGCGCGTTAAGGTCCTGTGGGAGACGTGGTCTTCCTCTCCATTCCATAGAGGGCAAGCTGTCCAACCGCCGCTCACGGCCTACACCATCGACGTCGCCGGGTCGATCGCCGGCTCGGCCATCTTCGCGCTCATCTCCTTCCTGTCCGCGCCGCCCGCCGTCTGGTTCGGCATCGCCGCCGTGGCGGTGCTGCTTCGACAACGCGGGGGCGCGCGACGCGTCATCAACGCGGCGATCCTGGTCGGTATCGTCGTTTGCCAACCTGCGCCTGGAGAGTTACCTGTTCACGAGGGAAGCCTTCGCCTCGGCGCGCCTTCCTTTCATGGCGCCCCTTCACGGCGGGGCATGAAATCGTTGCGCCGCACCCTTTCGCCGCGCCTTTGAGGTGCTTCGGCGAAACTATTTCACGCTAGCGTCCATGATACGCGCAATCCTTCCGCTAACGCCGTCGTCCGTTCCGCGGTGCCCGCTACCCTCTCCGTGTCACCAGTGGCCGATGCATGGGACGCATGATGGCGGGTCCACGGGAGTCGTTGACGATCGTGGCGCAGTGAATAATTATGCGCCAGCGTTGCGACAGCGTAGGCAACCAATTGACGGTGTTCAGTCAATTCTCGGTCAACCGTTAGCATATCTATGCGCGCGATGAGCGCCGATACCTTGAAAGACGCTACTACTAACAAATTGTTCGTACATAGGTCCGCTAGCTGCTGTAACCAGCGGACCAGCCGAGTGGGGTTAAAACAGCGCGGATGTCCTTTCTGACTAGTACAGGCGTGCAGGGTGGGCAGCCCGAACTCCTGGCAGAGGTCGTGCGCCAGGCGCGTGCCATCGCGGATAGCGTGCGGGGCAGCCGGGGCGCGGTCCGTGGCACCGAGCGGTGGCGTGTGTTCATCCATGGGATGGTCTCCTTCCTTGCCTCCGTGATGCTAGAGGTGCGTGTATGGGGGAGCGCGTCACAGCGGAATAGTGAACTGGGATACGCTGTCCCTCCTGCCCCCCCACCACGACTCGCCCGCCCCGCGAGCGCACGGTATGGGTTAGTGGACAGCGTACAGGGCGCTCCAGTATAGTGGAAGCGCCCTGCCTGCCCACGCCGCGCGTGATCAGACGGAACGGCCCACCTAAGAGCGACCAACGAAGGAGGAGCGAACGATGCCCTACTATCTGGCCCAGGCATCCTACACGCACGAGGCCTGGACAACGCTGCTCAAGAATCCGCAAAACCGTACGGACGGTGTGCGTGCCCTTGTCGAGGGGTTGGGCGGGACGTTTCACGGCCTGTACTATGCCTTCGGGGCGCACGATATCATGTGCCTCTTCGAGGCCCCCGACGACCAGACGGCGGCAGCCGTGAGCCTGAGCCTGAGTGCACCTGGTCACCTCAAAGACATCAAAACCACGGTGCTGCTCACGCCGGAGGAGTTAACAACCGTCCTTGGCAAGGCCGGCGCGCAGACGTATCAAGCGCCCCAGTAGGCGGATGGCGACAGCGGCGGCGCGGGCAGGGCATCGCCCCGTCGGCCGATTCTGGCAGGCCGCGAGACAGGCGCCCGTGGCAACAGGCGCGGCCTTTGTTACGCGCTACCCTTATTGACCACGCAGTTGTTCTATGTGTTGACCGCGCCACGCCCGCTGTGCTATCGTGATCCCATCGCATCCGAACTGTGCGGATCGTGCTCCTGTGCGATGAGCGCTTACGGTGCGTTGTCCATCGCCCCCGCGACCGGCGCGACGCTGACCTACCTCTACGACTTCGGGGACAACTGGCGGCATGATATCGTGGTCCGGGCGATTGAGCCGCCCGATGCGCGCCGCTCGTCCCTGCTGTGCATCGCCGGGGCGCGGGCTGGTCCACCCGAGGACTGTGGCGGCATCTGGGCGTACCACAATCTTCTGGCGTTGCTGAAGCGGAGGCGCGGGGAGGAGTATGATGAGATGCTGACGTGGCTGGGCGGGGACTTCGACCCGGACGGCTTTGACCGCAACACGGTCAACAAGCGCCTGCGTGCGCCGCGTTGATCGTTGTGATGGGCGACCGGGGGCTGGCGCTGACGACACGGTGCGGGGGCCGTCGGGGACGCGGGGCCTCCGCGCCGGCGCTGCTAGCGGAACACCTCGGGGGTTGTCTGGGCGATGTGGTGGACGCGCGCGATGGCCGCGCTCAGGCACCGCGCGAGGTCGGGCGGCCCCCAGCCCTCGGTGACGAGCGTGCGCGTCACGGTGAGGTGGACCAGCAGACTGGTTAGGTCGGTGGGCGTGACCTCGATCACACGCTGGGCCTTGGCAAGTTGTCCTGTCGCGCGCGGGGCCTGCGCGGGGGCGACACGTCCGGCGGCCACGGCCTGATCGGCGGCGGCAGTGAGCGCGTCCAGGGCGGCGCGCAGGGTGGCGCGATCATAGGCGCGCTCGAACGCATCCAGGGCGGTGAGGACCTCCATGCTCATGCGCCTCTCCTCTGATGGGCCGGCGCGACGCCGCACCGCTGTCTACGAGTACGCCTTAGGTATAGCACACACATTCTATCGACGGCGTGGGCGGCGCGGGGCGCGCGCTGGTCGACGTACGCGTCATGATAGGGAGGGAGAGGGATAACGTCATGCGTGCCGCCGTGACAGTGCCACGCGCGCGGTCGCCGCAACGCTCCCCCCGCGACGATCATGAGCCGCCCTTTCTCCCGCGCCCGGCGCGGCCCTGTGTCGGCCGCGCCACACACGGCGCGCGCCGCGCGGAGAAACACGCCGGCTGGCGTGTGCACTCTCCGGGCACGTCCACCCCCGCGTCCGCCACTGTGCGCGATGACGCGCGGTTTTCGCGTCGTGTCTGGGACACTACGGATAGGATGCCGAGGCATCGCCGGCATACCAGGAGGGTCGGCGCGCCGTGCAGGGGCGAATGAGGGAGAGGGGACGGACACGCGTGAAGGTGGAGTACATCCCGTTGGGCGGCGCGGGCGAGGTCGGCGCGTCGTGCGGCCTCTTGCGGATCGGGGACCGGCGCCTGCTCATCGACGCGGGGATGCGCCCGGCGGCGCGCGCGGGACAGGACCGCCGGCCCGCCCTCGATCGGCTGACCGCCGAGCCGCCGGAGGCCATCCTGGTGACGCACGCGCACATCGACCACACCGGCGCCCTGCCGCTTGCCTCCGAGATGTTTCCGACGGTGCCGATCTACTGCACGGAGACGACCCTGCTCCTGACGCGCCTGCTGCTCGCCGACAGCGTGCGCGTCATGGAGGCCGAGCACCTGGCCCAGGAGGGCGAGACTCCCCTCTACACGGCCGAGGTGGTCGAGCGCACGCTCGCGCGGGTGCGGCCGGTCGAGTGGGCGCAGCCCGTCGCGCCGACCCCCGACCCCGCCATCGTCGTGCGCTTCCTGCACGCCGGCCACATCGCCGGGGCCGCCATGCTGCTCATCGACACGCCGGTCGGTCGCGTCCTGCACCTGGGCGACTATTCGGTGACGGCCCAGCGCACCCTGCACGGCCTGGACGTGCCGGGCCTGCCCCAGGCCGACGCCGTGATCAGCGAGGGCACCTACGGCGACGCGATCCACGCCAACCGCAAGGAGCAGGAGCGCGCGCTGGTGGCGACGGTGGCGCGCGTGGTCGGGCGCGGGGGGCGTGCCCTGCTGCCGGCGTTCGCGGTGGGACGCGCGCAGGAGGTGGCGCTGATCCTACGCGCGGCGCGTACGGCCGGGGAGTTGCCCCCGGCGCCGATCCACCTCGACGGCATGGTGCGCGGCGTGTGCGACCTCTACCAGGCGCAGGTCCACGACCTCAACCCGCGCCTGCAAAACTACGTCCGCAACGCGCGCCGCCCGCTCTTCGCCGACCCCTCG
>JAABUY010005865.1_pt1 | contig 12190 bp, 14 predicted proteins | sample 5560271 | NCBI WGS metagenome assembly JAABUY01 (sample SAMN10711886, study PRJNA513374) | rock metagenome | isolation source: Antarctica rocks | place: Antarctica: Victoria Land, University Valley
CACGGACCTGATGGATATCGCTGACCAGTTCATTGACCTCGAAGCGAACGTTGCGCAGTTTGCCCGTGCGGATCTCCCGCCTCGGCAAGGCTATGCCCGCCCCGAAAGTGTCGTCCCAGCCGCGCGCACGCCTCCGACTGCTGGCTACGCGCCCCGCCCGTATGGTTCGAGCGTGCGCGGTTATCAGCAGGGTGCGGCATTCAGCTCGCATACCGATGACGAAGAACACGCAGGCATCCACACCGATACTGGCACAGCGGACGATGAGAGCCACGAAGTTCTCCCGCCGCCACCAGCAGGCAAATAGCGTCGAGCGACAACAAAAAACGACCGAGCAGAGCGCCCGGTCGTTTTTTAACCTCGCGAGTTTCGGTATGGTTACGCGACGGTATCTTCAAGTTCCAGTTCGCGACCACCGAGGGTCATGAGGATTGGTTGCTTGCCGCTACGGACCGTCTCGCCGGTGACGACGCAGGTGCGCACATTGTCAAGCGACGGAATCTCGTACATCACATCAAGCAGAAGCGATTCGATGGCGGTCTTGAGGCCGCGCGCCCCGGTCTTGCGCTTCTCGGCTTGCGTGGCGATCTCTTCGAGCGCGTCCTCCGAGAAGGTCAACTCGACGTTATCGTGACCGAACAGCCGCTGATACTGCTTGATGACGGCATTCTTCGGCTCGGTGAGAATGCGGATCAGTTCACCGCGCGAGAGTTGATCGAGGCTCACGGTGATTGGCAGACGGCCAACAAACTCTGGGATAAGACCATATTTCAAGAGGTCATCATGCGTGACGAAACGCAGAAGATTCTCATCTACCGCCTTCGTACTATTTATCCCATCGCGGAAGAATCCCATCGCGTGCTTCGAGTCCATGCGGCGGGCAATGATGTCTTCCAATCCCTCGAACGCACCGCCGCAGATGAAGAGAATGTTGCGCGTGTCAATCTGAATGTATTCCTGATGGGGATGCTTCCGACCGCTCTGCGGTGGGACGTTCGCCGTTGTGCCCTCGATGATCTTCAAGAGCGCCTGCTGCACACCTTCACCAGAGACATCGCGCGTGATCGAGGGGTTGTCTGATTTGCGCGCGATCTTATCAATCTCATCAATGTAGATGATGCCCGTCTCAGCCCGCGCGACATCACCGGCATTCTGGATCAGCCGGAGAAGAATGTTTTCCACATCCTCGCCGACGTATCCGGCCTCGGTAAGCGCAGTCGCGTCGGCGATGGAAAAGGGTACATCGAGAATCTTAGCGAGCGTTTGCGCCAGATAGGTCTTGCCACAGCCGGTCGGGCCAACGAGCAAAATGTTGCTCTTTTGCAACTCGACATCATTATTCGGCTCTGCACCGGCAGTGATGCGTTTGTAGTGGTTGTAGACCGCAACAGCGAGGCTCTTCTTCGCCATATCCTGCCCGACGACGTATTGTGAGAGCTGGTCATGGATCCGTTTCGGCGTCGAGATACCGGCGAAGGAGGGTTGCACCTTCGGAGTAGGCACATCTTCTTCCTCGATAATCTCACGGCACAGTTCGACGCATTCGTCGCAGATGTAGACCGCACCTGGTCCCGCGATCAGGCGTTTGACCTCGTCTTGCCCTTTACCGCAAAAGGAGCAACGATACTGCATCCGGCTTCCGCCCCCACTCGTATTCGTTCCGCGCGTACCTGCCATCCCCCACAACTCCTCATTCCGCCCGCGAGCGCGCTGGCGCCACGGTACAACACGCGCCCACCGGACGCGCTAGGCCACCAACGCTCCCGCAACCTTCTTCGGCTGCGGCATGAGGATTTCGTCAATCAGCCCGTAATCCTTCGCCTCCTCGGCGCCCATATAGTAATCGCGTTCGGTATCACGCTTCACCTTGTCGAATGGCTGGTTGCTGTGGTTCGCCATTATCTCGACGAGGCGGGTAACGACATTGATCGTCTCGCGCGCGGCGATATCAATGTCCGGCACGTTGCCCCGAAAGCCACCGGACCCCTGGTGGATCAGGACACGGGAGTTCGGGAGCGCATAACGCTTGCCTTGCTGCCCGGCGCACAGAAGCACCGCGCCCATGCTCGCCGCCATTCCCATACAGGTCGTCGAGACATCGGAGCGGATCATCTGCATCGTATCGTACATCGCGAGGCCGGCGTAGACTTCGCCGCCAGGGCTATTGATGTAGACCTTGATCTCGCGCTCAGGGTCTTCGTATTCGAGGAAGAGCATCTGCGCAATAAAGACGTTCGCCACCTGCGCGTCTATCGGCGTGCCAACGAAGACGATGCGATCCCGCAACAGGCGGGAATAAATGTCCCACGAGCGTTCGCCGCGGTTCGTGCTCTCGACGACCGCCGGAATAATGTTGTTGATGTCAAATCCTGATTGTGATTGTCTCTGCATCTCCGGTTCCTTTTCCTTCCCATCGGTATAACAGATGGGGCGCGTCCAATGTTACGCAGGCTTCGGCGTTTCATCGGCATTGGCTGACGCATCGGTCGTGGCTGGTGCCCCACCCTGCTCCATTGTACCAGCATTCTCCGCCGCTGTGGCATCGTCACCCGACGAAACTTCCGTATCAACGGCGCCGGAAGCCGCCGCATCAGCCGTCGCCTGCGGTTCCGCAGCGGCATGTTGGTCTGCCGCGACGGCAGCCTCGTTGGCGGTCGCATCGGCCTCATTACCTTCCGGCCCCGCTTCCGCACTGTCCGCATCGGCTTCTGCAGGAAGGATATATGCACTCTCAGGGGAGTCATCAATGATACCCTGACCTTCAGTCGCGATCGCGACGACACGGTCGAGCAGTTTGCGCTCCCGCAAGTCTTCCGTAAGCAACTCAACCGTGCGCTCATCATCGAGAACGTCGTGCGCCATACCGAGGCGATCCACTTCCGCATGCACTTCTTCCGGCGTGATCGTCAACTCTTCCTGTTTGGCAATCTCGCGCAGGATGAGCGTGTTCCGCAAGCGGCGTTCGGACTCCGGCTTGATCCGTTCGAGGAAGGTGTTGATTGCGTCGGTGTTCGTGCCGAAGATTTCGTTGATATCAATGCCCATGCCGCCGATCTGCTGCAACTGCTGCATCGCATCTTCGCGGGTCTGCTGGTCAATCAGCGCCGGGCCAACGTCCACGGTGGCGACCTCGTCGCGCAACTTCTCCATGATGCTCATGACGAGGGTGTTCCGCGCCTGCATCTCCTTCTGTTGTAGCAGGTTGCGCCGCACTTCGGCCCGCAGTTCCGCCAGCGTCATCGCGCGGCCCCCGAGCGAGGCGGCAATTTCGTCATCGAGCGGGAGGAGTTCGCGCTCCTTCGCGCTCTGGACGGTGATACGGTAGAGGAGCGCCTTGCCAAGCAACGTCTCCGGGATCGGACGTTCAGTACCCTCAGCATTCGTCTCCGGGAATGTCACTAACCGTTCGACCGGTTCGCCGACTGTCGCGCCGACGATGATGCCGCGAATTTGCGGCAGGAGGTTGTCCCGACCAAGCACGAAAGTCGCGCCCGTCGTCGGCTCATCGAATGGCTCATCGCCCTCGAAGGCCGAAATATCCACGACGACCTCATCCCCCTCCTGCACCGGCCGAGGCGATGGCGGATCAACCCACGGGCTGTTGTCTTCCCGCAGGCGCTCGATATATTCGTCCACGTCCGTATCAGTGACGGAGATGTGCTCCGGTTCGACACGGACATTTTCGTAGCCAGCAACCTCGGCCGTCGGCGCGATCTCCACCTCGACACGGAAGGAGAGCGGCTCGGCGGCGAGCATCTCGACCGATGGCCGGGTGACGGGCGTGACATCTTCCTGTTCGAGCGCCTGCCGATAGAGATCATCCATCAGCGTATTGTTCGCCTCGTCTACGATCATCGCGCGGCCAACGTGCCGTTCGACGAGCGTGCGCGGCGCTTTACCGCGGCGGAAACCGGGCACGGTGACGCGCTGCGCAAGCCGCTTCGTCGCTTTATCTACCGCAGCCGTAAACTCGTCCTCGTCGGAGATGATTTCAAGCCGTACCTGGCTTTCCGGGAGCCGCTCGGCAGTGAGTTTCACAGTGTAACCCGTCCCCTTCTTCGCAGATGAACAGTGGCATCAACAAACGATCAGTGGTCTCATGCCACCGCACCGACGATGATAGCGCGGCGCGATGCCTGCTCGCAAGTCATGCGGTTCCAAACGCGCGAACGGCGGGGCGTCACCACCCGCGCCGTTCGTTTTTCTCATCTTGATCCCGGCTTACTTCTCAATCGGCACGCGGACGACATTGCCCCATTCCGTCCACGAGCCATCATAGTTGCGGACGTTCTTGTAGCCAAGTAGTTCATGGAGCACGAACCAGGTGTGGCTGGATCGCTCACCGATGCGGCAGTAGGCAATGACGTCCTTGTCCGGCGTAATCCCCTGCTCCTCATAGAGAGCGCGCAGTTCGGGGATTGGCTTGAACGTGCCATCCTCCGCAACCGCCTTCGCCCACGGGATATTCTTTGCGCCGGGGATATGCCCGCCACGCAACGCACCCTCCTGCGGATAGGCCGGCATATGCATTAACTCACCGGAGAACTCCTGCGGCGAGCGCACATCCACCAGCGGCCCCTGCGGCTTCTCGCCGTGCCCGCCATTCGTGTAATCAATAAAGGAGAGCACTTCGTCGCGCAGCGCGCGGTATTCCGGGTGATACGTGCCTGGCGTGTACTGCGTCGCGGGGTAACTGGCCGCGTCGCGTGTATACTCGCGCCCCTCTGCCTCCCACTTCGCGCGTCCACCATCCATGATCTTCAAGTGCGGGTGGCCATTCAGTGTGAAGAACCAATACGCGTACGCCGCCCACCAGTTATTCTTGTCACCGTAAAAGACGACGGTCGTGTCGTTCGCGATCCCGTTGCGGCTCATCAACTGGGCGAACTGCTCCGGGTTGATAAAGTCCCGCACAAGCGGGTCCTGCAGGTCTGCCGTCCAGTCCACCTTGACGGCACCGGGGATATGCCCGATCTCGTAGAGCAGAATATCCTCATCACTCTCGACAAGGCGAATGCGCGGATCGTTAAGATGATCCGCCACCCACGCGGTCGAAACCAGTACATCCGTCGCAGGGGTCGTGGCCGTTGCCGTCATTGACTTTCTCCTTACGTTGTATGCAGAATGGTGACGAAGTTACGCAACAAACTCAACAACTACGAGCGTGGACGATCAATGGCGCTTCGTCAATCCAGTTGCTACTTTTGCAACCGAAAGGGAGCATAATGCGAAGTCACCTCATCGTCAAGGTCGCAGGGCCGTGCTGACGACATTCGGAGCGTCACTGAGCGACTGTTGCATCGCCTCATCGCGGTACTTCTTGATCGCTGCCTTGATCGTTCCAAGCGCGAGTGTTGCGCAGCGTGGCCGGGTCGCCATCACTTCGCGCCCGAAGGTATCGGTGATGATGTTGTACTCCATCGCTTCGACCTCGGCAAGCGTCGTGCCCTTGAGGCGGCTGGTCATAAACGACGCGCCCGCCTGACTGATTGTGCAGCCCTCACCGACGTAGGAAATATCCATAATCCTGCCGTCATCACCAACCTTGAGGTAGACCGTCACGATGTCGCCGCAGCCGGGGTTGCCGCCGGATGCTTCCACAGTCGGATCATCCATTGCGTGGTTATTGCGTGGCTTCTCGCGGTGATCGAGGATAAACGCCATGAAGTCCTCACGGCTCATTTGCGGGCGTTCTGGCATCGCTGCTCACTGCTCCTCGCTGAGAGTGTGCGCCTGTTGGAATGGCGCGAAGAATAACGGTTCTCAATCGTATAACAACGGGCAGGCGGGCAACATTCCATTGCCGTGCTTCGGTCGTCCGGCGATGCCACCCTGATGCTATACTCGGCGTGACGGCTACTGATCCGAAATGGTCACGCGCGATACACGTTCGTGCCGAGGTTGCTGTGAGACATGTACAGATATCGCTCGATCTCGCGGCCGCTTGCCAAGCAACGTACGAGGGGGCGCTGACCTTGCTCGCGATGGCGGAGTTACGAGCCGCAACGGGTGAAATCGAGGCAACTTGGACGCTGCTTGACGAAGTAAAAACGATATGCAACAAGGAGGGCGACATGGAGAACTTCGGCATCTTCGATCCGCGCCTGGTGCAGCGTGTGAAAGAGGAATGGCAGCGAGCAGCGGTGGAGGTACGCCGGGCGACCGCACCCCTCCGCGATGAAGCGGAACGCATCTTCGATGGCACCTTCCGCGCGCCCGCCACCGGTCCGACCACGCCGCTTGACGGCTGCGATTGGCAGCGCGTTGGGGACGACGAAGAGGCGCTGCGCGGACGGTTGGAGCGGACTATCGCCAATCTGACGGTGGTACGACGGCAGACAGTGACACTCGGCGATCCCGGCAGCGCGGCGGCAATGTTCACCGTGCGGGCGGTGCTGACGGACGACACCATCTGGCAGGCGCGCATTCCGGCAACAGCACTCGCGCGGGCGACAGAGTCAGAGTTACGGCTATGGGCGTTGCGACTCGTCGGGAAGGTCCGCTAATAACATCCGCCACAGCCAGAAAAAAGGCATAAAAATGGAGCGGAAGACGAGATTCGAACTCGCGACCTTCTCCTTGGCAAGGCGAAATACGGGATACCAAGGATGAATGTTCGCGAACACCCGCGAACCAGCACGGCCCATTGTAATAGGCTAAAATGCCTCTATTTCAAGACGCACCGTTCATTGGCGTTCGTCTGTGGGCGTGTGTTTTCGCCCGCGCCGTTCCCACGACGTTCCCACGCATAACACAGTGGTTCTGCCACGTCGGGAAGTCCGATGGTGTTTTGATTGAATTTTCCAGCAGCACCTGTGCCGCCTTGAAATCCCACAGATGTTCTCCGATCTCCGGGTCGAGCTCCATCTGTCCGCGCGCCCAGGCAACCGCCGCGTACCGTTCCTCTTCGGTGCTCGTCTTGTCGTCGAAGTAACCCCCGACGAATGCTTCCACCAGGTCGTCCAAGCGGTGCGAAACCGCCAGTACCGCCTCCGCTTCCTGTCTGCTCGCTTCCAGGATCGCCTGGAATGCCGGGGTCATGACGGACATGTTCCCGTAGAGTTGCTGATGCGAGATTTCGAGGAAGCCCCACAGCGCCAAGGCATGTTCGTGTGCTTCCACGATGGCGACGAGGTTGGTGAGCGATTCGGGGTGCGGTTTGAAGATTCCTATTCGGTCACCTTTGCCGAGGTTCAGTCGAGCCCGTCATTGTCATGATACTCGGTACCCGGACAACAGGCAGATGCGAAGGTGAGGGACGCACAACTCCCATTGGGCAACGCCTGCCACCACGCCACCTGCCCACGTGGTGCGCGTCTTGCACTAACGGTATCGTCCCATGACCGCCGCCCCGCTCCCGTTGCCCGGCGCACATCGCGGGACGGGAAGGTGTTCCCATGTCCAAGGTCGTCGCCGTCGCCGCCCTCATCCTGGGCGTCGCGCTCACGCTCTTCGGCGCCCAGAACCAGGACCGGGTCGCGCTGCATTTCCTCTGGTTCACCGCGCGCGCCCTGCCCGTGTCGCTCGCCATCCTCGCCGCCGCCCTGCTCGGCGTGCTCGTCGGCGCGCTGCTCATGCTGCCGGGTCGCATCGTCAGCGGCCACACGGCGCGCGGGTTGCAGCGCGACAGCGCCCGTCGCGACGCGCAGGCGGCCCGCGCGTCTCTTTCCATGCCGACGATCAAGGATGCGGGGACCGAGAAAGTCGAGGATGGGCTGCCGCAGGAGACCCGTCGATAGGGCCGGGCGCGCGCCCATCCGTAGCAAGCAGCGAGCGGACGCCGCATCGGGGCGTCCGCGCTCGGGCGGGACGGGATGTCGCGATCGAGCGAAAGGGGCGGCCGAACCGCGGTTCGCGCCGCCCCTCCCCCGGGATGGATAGCCGGACGGATCTACTTGTGGGACTGCTCGCGGGCGGTGGTCGTGTGCTTGTGCGCCTGCTCGCTGTGCTCGTGGGCCGCCGTCGCGTGCTTCTTCGCGTCGTCGTGCTCGCCCATCTGGTGATGGTGCGCGGCCTGCAGGTGGTGGTGCGCCGCCGCCGAATGGTGCGCCGCCGCCTGGTGGTGGCTCTCGTGGGACGGGTGCTTCGCCTGAGTCGCTGACATTGGTATGTTCCCTTCCAAGACAGTAATGAACCGGCACGGTTGCCGATTAGCCCCCCGTAGAGGATCGCGTCCAGGCCGGGGATGCGCGTCGGGATCGTCTCTGGGTGGCGCCCGCCGCCGTTACCCGGCCGGATTCGGCACGTTGGGGGTGTGGCGCGGCGGATCGCTGCGCTCCTCGACCGGGACCTCCGTCTGCCCCGTCTCCCCTTGCTCCGCTGCCGCCTCCTGCAGCTGCACGGCGATCTCGGTCGCCACCATCGCCGACTCTACCGCCGACGTGCCTTGTGTTTGCGCGGCGTAGGTCGCCTCGGCTCGGTCTTCCTCCGCTCGCTCTTCCTTCTCGCCCGGGTGTTCGCCTGGCAGCTCGATCCGGTAATTCTCGATCAGCACGCGGATGCCCGCCGCCATCGGCAGCGCGAGTAGCGCCCCGACGATCCCCAGCAGCGTCCCCCCGACAAGCAGCGCGACGATCACCGCGAGCGGCGACAGGCGCAGGCTCTGCCCGTAGACGCGCGGCAGCAGCAGGTGGCTCTCGAATTGCTGGTAGATCACCAGCGCGACCAGGACGATCGCCGCCTGCGGCACGCCGACGGTCAGCGCGAAGAGGACGGAGGGGGCGACCGCCAGCACACCGCCGACCAGGGGGATCAGGTCGGCGAAGGCCGCGAGGATCGCCAGCGGCAAGGCGGCCGGCACGCCCACGATCTGCAGGAGGAGGAAGGCGAAGACGCCGATGGAGAGCGAGGTGATCGCCTGCCCGCGCATGTAGCCGCCGACGACCGTCTCCATGTCGAGCAGCACCCGGGCGGTGCGGATGTGGTAGCGGCGGGGCAAAAGGGCGAAGAGGAACCCCTGCACGCGCTCGTGGTCCGCGATCAGATAGAAGGCGATGACGACCGTCGTGCCGGCCAGGACCACCAGCTGCGCCGCCGCCCCGGCCGACTGGAGCGCGTACGCCCCGATGGGCGTGAGCAGGCGGTCGGGCTGGGCCCTGCGGATGGTGTCCGACTGGCCGGCGAGGGGGGGCACGCGTGCGGCGATGTCCGCCAGGCGGGCCTGGATGCGGGGCGCGTCGGCGGAGAGGGTGCCGAACTGGTGGACGAAGGCGGGGATGATCAGGGCGCCGAGGCCGACAACCGCCCCGAGCAGGGCGACGAGGATCAGTGCGAGCGCGAGCGGACGCGGGACGCGGCGGCGTTCGAGCCAGCCGACGACGGGGCTGAAGGTGCCGGCGAGGACGAGGGCGATGATCAGGATGAGGATGATCTGCCAGAGGCGCGCGACGAGCAGGATGCCGGCGACCACGGCGAGGATCAGGAAGATCGAGCGCGGCGCGATCTCGAAGCGCACCGTGCGCACCGGCGGCCCCGCGTCGTCTCCCCCGGTCTGCTTCCCGGTGTGCCCGCCGTTGCTCACGATCGCCCTTGTCCCGTTGTGCCTGCCGTTGCGCGCGATCATCGTTCTCCTCACTCTCCCGGGATGACCGGCCCGGTCACCGACGTCCGTGCGTATCGCTCTGTGGCTATTCCCCTGTGCCGGTGTGGCGCGTGAGGGTGATTCTCGATCAGTGTTATCAGGACAAAGAGGCCGCAGAGGATGCCTGCGGCGAGCCCCGCCGCGACGAAGCGGCGCACCACCGTGCTGATGCTGCTCCTTTCCGCGTCCGCACGCGCTTCCAACTCGGCACGCTGCGCGTGGGTCACCGTAATCGTCAGGGGGACGACCGTGCGCCCGCGGGGCTTCGGCCCCGGGCGACGCCGGGGTGGGGAGCGGCCATCCTGTGTCGTGGTCATGCGCTGTCTCCTCGCGTCGCGCATCCACCAAAACGGTGCATGGCGCTCTGCGACCCAAGAGGACTTCGCATCGCCTGCGCCGGGCGGCGCGGACCACAATGTCGAGGGTGTCGAGCGGGGGCCAAGAACTTGACACGATCATGATACCACGAAAACGCCCCGATGATCTCTTTTGGTCGTCGAAGTGTTGGCGTCCCGTTGAACGGACAGATTTCTGTAGATTTCTCCCGGGTTTAACGTGAACCCGTTCGTATTCTGTTATGCTCCCCCATGCAACGCTGACAACGACCAGGCGTCCCACGGCCAGGCGGCATTCCGCCCATCCCCGCTCGTGTCGTCCCATCCAGCGTCGCGGGAAAGAGGGCCCGGTGACGGCCCCACGAATCGTGCTCCTCGACAACGATCCCGCCGCCCTCTCACTGCTGCACGAGCTGCTCACCGATCAAGGCTACCGCACCCTCCGCTGTCGCCCGGACGACGTGGTCTCCGCCCACGCGCTGATGAAGCGCGCGCGCCCCGCCCTCGTGATTCTCGACCTCTGGTCGGCGAAGCGCGAAGGAGGGAGGGCATTCCTTACGCACCTGTGGGGTGACGGCGAGACCGCGTACATGGCCCAGTGTTACGGAAGCTGTCAGCGCGTGTTTTGGAATAGTCATACGCCCCTCGCGCGTCGGCCCATACGCCTCGTGCGATACTGCACACGCGGTGTACTGCTTCTCGAAGCCGTCGCCGCAAGGCTGTCGCGACGCTCGCCAGGAGGATACCAATGGATCTCCTCGACCGACTCCTTGGTCATGATGCCGACACGACCCGCCACCTCCTGCTCCTCAGCCGTGATCTGACGGACGCGCAACTCGACCGCCCGTTCGACATCGGCCACGAGACGCTGCGGCGGACTTTCGTCCATATTATCCGCAACATGGAGGTCTGGACGGACCTGCTCGACGAACGGCCCGTGCGCCCCCGCCCGGAGCCGCCGATGAGCACCGAGTCCGTCTCGGGCCTGATCGCGCGCCTGGACGCGGTCGTGCCGGAGTTCGCCGCGCTGGCGCGCCGGGTACGGGACGAGGGCCGTTACGATGATTGGTGGACCGATGTGCTGGACGACCCGCCCCAGCAGAAGACCTACGGCGGGGCGATCGCGCATCTAATCACCCACAGCATGCTGCACCGCAGCGAAGCGCTGCACATCCTCACGCGACTCGGCGTGCCCGATGTGCCTGAGGGCGATGTGCTGAGTTGGGAGAACTCGGCGCGACGTGCACACAACGCGTGAGGGCATGGTTGGCGATGCTTATGTCGCCGCTGCGATCCGACGCAGCAGGAGGCGGATGAACGCCACCTCGATCAGCGTCTCGCTCGTCTGCACTCTCCGCTCGTCGTCGACCCGCAAGCGGCGGTTGCGCACCAGCCAGGCAAAGCTGCGCTCTACCACCCACCGCCGCGGCTGCACGGCGAAGCCCTGCGTCTCCGGATCGCGCGCGACGATCTCCAGATCCCAGCCGCCGTATTCCTTGCACCACCGGGCCAACTTCTTGCTGGTGTATGCCCCATCCGCCCAGATCTTCGTCAGACGAGGGACGAGTGGCGCCAAGCCTGCGAGCAGCCGCCAGGCGCCGACCTTGTCATTGATCCCAGCCGATGTGACGGAGATCGAAAGTGGCAGCCCCAGCGTATCAACGAGCAGGTGCCGCTTCCTCCCTTTGACGCGCTTGTGCCCGTCGTAGCCGCTGATGCGTGCCGATTCCTCGACGCTCTTGACGCTCTGGGCGTCTACGATCGCTGCACTTGGCTGCGGCTCCTTGCCGACCCTCCGACGCTCCGCCGTTCGGAGGGCTGCGAGCAGATGGTGCCATACACCGGTGAGGCGGAAGCGACGGAAGTGGTAGTAGACCGTCTGCCAGGGCGGGATATCCCTGGGCAGATAACGCCATGCACAGCCGGTGCGTAGCAGGTAGAAGATCGCGTCGAGGATGGCGCGCAACGGGTCGCCGCATGGTCTCCCGCGTGATCTTTTGGCAGGGAGATGCCGCGTCAGGCACTCCCACTCGGCGTCGGAGAGATCGGTTGGATAGATCGCACTCATGCGTGGCAGCGTACCGAATGATCGCTGTTTCCGCATTCCAAAACACGCTCTTAGTTCTTCTTGTGTCATAGGTTACAAACTCAGCCAACTGTTCCTTGACACGTATTGATCGCGAGCAGGCTCTCCCCGCGGTTTGGTGATGCCCTGCAGTCTGTCTCAAAACCTCTCCGGCATCAGCGACGAGACCTGCACGCGCACGAACGCGAT
>JAABUY010005868.1_pt1 | contig 12181 bp, 15 predicted proteins | sample 5560271 | NCBI WGS metagenome assembly JAABUY01 (sample SAMN10711886, study PRJNA513374) | rock metagenome | isolation source: Antarctica rocks | place: Antarctica: Victoria Land, University Valley
TGACCTCCTCGCCCGCGCCGGCGCGGGCGACGTCCGCACGGAATGCGCCGACCACAAAGCGCGCCACGCTCTCCCAATCCTCCTGCGCAGACCGCCCACGCGAGTTAGCGAACATGAGGCGCAGGATGTTGCGATGTTCCCGCGGCAGCTTCGAATAGTCGGTGAGCAGCGCGGCGGCGGCGCGGTTCCACGCGACCACATCCCAGGTCGTGGTCTTGACGATCGCAGGACTGACCTCCAGCGCATCAAGCACGCGCTGCAGCCGCGGCGTCACGCCGTCCACGCGCTTGTAACGAATCTCGGGCGGGCGGCCAAGACCGAGCATGAACAAGTGCTCGCGCTCGGGCTCGGTCAGCATGAGCCCTGTGGCGATTCGGTCTAGGACGTCGGCGGACGGCGCGCCACCCCGTCCCTGCTCCAGCCAGGTGTACCAGGTCGGGCTGATGTTCGCGCGCTGCGCGACCTCCTCGCGGCGAAGCCCCGGGGTGCGTCGGCGGACGCCTGAAAAGCCGAATGCGGCCGGGTCAAGCCGCGTGCGGCGATGGCGAAGGTAGGTTCCGAGCTGATCGGCCGCCTGGGTGTGCATGACGCTATCCTGTTAGCAATTATACTACGATGGGGTCACTACTTTAATAGGTTGAGACCTGGTGCGACATTCCCGTCAGAACAATTCGGAGATGTCCCATGCGTGTTTTCCTCACCGGCGCAACCGGCTTCATCGGCTCCCGTATCGTGTCCGAACTCATCGCCGCCGGGCATCAGGTCCTCGGCCTTACCCGCTCGGACGGTGGCGCGCGATGGCTTGAGGAGGCTGGCGCCGAAGTGCATCGCGGCACCCTTGAGGACCCGAGTAGCCTCGCGAGCGGTGCGGCTCAGGCCGACGCGGTGATCCACACCGCCTTTGACCATGACTTCTCAAACTTCGTGGCCAACTGTGAGAAGGATCAGCGCGTGATCGAGGCCATAGGCGGGGTTCTCGCCGGCTCGAACCGGCCGCTCATCATTACCTCGGGCACCGGAATGGGTAGTGCGAAACCCGGCCGATCCGCGACCGAGGACGTGGTCGACTGGAACAATCCCAATCCCCGTATCGCCTCCGAGCGGACGGGCGCCGACCAGGCGGCCAAGGGCGTCTCGGTCGCCGTAGTGCGTCTCCCGCAGGTCCACGACACGGTGAAGCAGGGCCTCATCACGCCTGCCGTCGAGATCGCCCACGCGAAAGGCGTCTCGGCCTATATCGGCGACGGCGCTAACCGCTGGCCAGCGGCGCACGTCACCGACGTTGCGCGGCTTTACCGGCTGGCGCTGGAGCGGCACGAAGCTGGCGCGCGGTATCATGCAGTCGCCGAGGAAGGCGTGCCGGTGCGTCAGATCGCGGAGGTGATCGGCGCGGGTTTGGGTGTTCCTGCGGTGTCGCTGTCGCCGGCGGAAGCGGCGGACCATTTCGGCTGGCTTGCGCCGTTCGCCGGGCTCGACCTGCCGGCATCGAGCGCGTGGACACACGAGCGGCTGGGCTGGAAGCCGACCGGGCCAAGCCTCATCGCTGACCTCGAACAGATGAATTATACCCGTTGGCGTAAAAGCTGACCCCTCCCTTTGGCGTAATGCGTGGACCAGATTGGGCCGCGAACGCCGGCACGGTCAGGTCGAGACTTATGGCAACTGGTATTACTCCTCCGCAGCCGCGGCCTAGAAGGCCCGACCAGCCGCCGAAGGTTTGGCTGGCCGCCCCTAACGCAACGAGGGCTGGCTCGGGGCCGAAACAGCCTTGTTCTGGCGCCGAGTGTCCGCCTGAAGTTCGTTTGACGGACAGGGTAGCCCGTGCGCAACACGAACAGGATGCCCGCGAGCGCCGCACGGTCCGGTGCGCGGGGCCGCCCACCTTTCGGCTTGGGCCGCTCGGGCGGCAGCAGCGGCTCCACCACCGCCCACAGGTCGTCAGGAACAAGCAGCGCCATGCGGCCTCAACGCCGCATAGCCAGTTCTGTCCCGCACTCTAAGACCGGGGTGCCGATCCGCGAGCGGCGCGCATCGAGGCTCAGGCTCCCGGCCCCGAAGGCAGCGACTTGCAGCAAGCCCCCGACGATCGCCAGGTTCTTCATGAAATGGATCATCTGGTTCTGGTCGCCGAAGGCGGTGTGGAAAGTGATGGCCGTCGCGAGGGTGAAGGCCGCCAGCGCCAGGGCGACGACGCGAGTGTGGAAGCCGGCGACCAGCAGCAGCCCGCCGCCAACTTCCACCACGATCGCGATCAGATAAGCTACAAGCGGAAAAGACAGGCCGGTCGAGGCGATATAGCCTTGCGTTGCAGCCGGCGCGGCGATCTTGCCTACACCGCTCAGGAGGAAGATGGCTGCGATGAGTAAGCGACCGAGCGCAGGCACGAAGTGTAGCATAACTTAGGTCCTTGTTTTGGATGTCAGCGATAGACCGGGACCGCGCCATCAGAGCGAGCGCGATCGTCGGCGCGCCTGAGTTGCGCCCCCAGTTCGGCGATCCTCGCCTCCCCTGCCTGCAAGGCATCGGCCGAGGTGTGGACCGAGTAGTGGCCGAGCACGAGATCATGGGGGTGCGGTACGGCCGAGCCGATGACGAACACGGCATCGCCGTGGCCTGTGGCCTGAAGATCGATCGAACCGTTACCCGGTTCAAACGAGACCATCTCGCCGGCCTCGATGTGCTCGCCGGCATCAAGCGCGCCTTGCGCGAGCGCGAGCCAGGCCACGAGGTGATCGGCGGGCGGCTGGTAGGTCCATCGCTCGCCAGGCTTCAGCGTGACCAGCAGATAGGCGATGCCGTCCGGCGCACGGACCGGGCTGCGCACGCCTTCCAGCTCGCCGATGATGACTGTCGCAGGACCAGCCAGCAGCATGTGGCGTGCTTCGAGATATTGGCTCTCGCCCGGCAGGTTCTCCCCGTCAGCCCCCAACGCGATCCAGAGCTGGAAGCCCTGAACACGGGGCGAGTCTCCCCGCGACATCTCCTTGCCGTGCCAGGCTCCGCCGCCCGCGCGCATCCATTCAACGCCACCATAGCCGATCGTGCCGGTGCCGGCTTCGGGATCATCGAAGCGTACATCGCCGAGGGTGAGCAGGGTGACGGTTGCGATCCCGGAATGGGGATGAACATCCATCTGCCCGACCGTCGCCGCATCCATCTCAAACAAATCGAGAAACACAAAGGGTTTGAGGGATCGTCCAAGATCGGACGGGCTCATCAACCGCACGATCGGACCATGCCGATTGCCACGGGTGCGGCTCGCTATCTTACGTGGACGGCCCTTTGGTCTGAGGTCTGACACAACATATCCTTCGGCGGTTTGGGTCTCGGCTGAACGAGCCGGCAAGCCGCCGACCGGGCCAATAGGTCCGATCGACAGTGCCGGCCGACGGATCGTCAGGCGGCCTGTGTGACCGCTTCTTCGAGGGCGGGACGATGAGCGTTCCGGAAGGTTTCGACGCTCGTCTCGCCCGTCATGAGGGCCAGGGTGCGTCCTGCGAGAACGATCTCGACGTCCTTGATCCCGATGAACCCGAGGATCTGCCGGAGATAGGAGCTGGCGACATTTGCCGCCTCGTAGGGCGTGCCAGGCGAGAAATCGCTGCCCGAGGCCAGGATCACGGTGGCTTTCTTGCCTGTCACCAGCCCTTCGTAGTTCATCGTGAAGGTCTCGCCGACGCGGCACACGTGATCGATGTACGCCTTGAGGACGGCCGGGATCGAGAAGTTGTACATCGGGGTCGCAATGACGACGTGATCGACCGCCTTGAGTTCAGCGATCAGCTCATCACCGATTGCGAGCGCGGCCTTCATCTCCTCGGAGCGCTGATCGGGCGGGCTGAAGGCACCGCCGATCCAGTTCAGGTCGATGTACGGGGGGCGCGTCTGCTCCAGATCACGGACGACGACCTCGCCCTCGGGATGACGCACCTTCCAGGCGGACACGAAATCCGACGAGAGGGCGCGCGAGGCCGAATAGGCGCCTCGGGGGCTGACTTCGATCACAAGCAACTTGGACATGCGACTGGCTTCCTTCCGATAACTGCTGAACTTGATGTGCGTCTGTTCCTGACGCACGGACATTTCAGGGTAAACCTTAGACGACGAGAGGGATCGAAAAGTGCCCAAGCCGCGCCACGTCGGCAGTAAGCTGAGCAATCGTCGCGTTCCCCAATTCCTGCTCCATGGCATGGCGGGCTTTCTCCAGGACGGGTTGAATAGCTTCGATGATGTTTCCTCCTATCGGACACTCCTTGCACGGCGTCTCTCGGTGGACGGAAAACAGCTCCGTATCCTCGACCGCCTCGTAGACATTCAGGAGGGTTATGCTTTCCGCAGGTCGCGCGAGCATCGCACCCCCGCCACTTCCAAGCTGCGATCTAGTGAGTCCTGCATCGTTCAAGCGTACCAGCAGCCCTCTAATGACAGTCGGACTAGTGTTGGCCGAGTAGGCGAGGTCTTCGGATCGCATAGGCGTTCCATCGCCGACTGCCAGGTTGACGAGGGTATGGACGGAGACGACGAAACGGGTGCTCGTTGGCATAGTGATTCCTATGTGTCACCAACATATGCACATTTACGGATCGTTGCAAGGTGGAGCGGTGCCGCAACCGACTTCATGTTCACTCGCTCATGGAGCTTGAAGGATCGAGATCGGCAATGAAGGTGGCCGGCGACGGGACGCCCGTGGACTTCGGCGTGGCGCTCGTCGCCGGCGAGCGCATGCAGCTCGTCTTTGAACTAGCGACGCCATAGGCTGTAGGTCGGTTAGCGGAGAGGGCGGCTATAGGCCGTGCTTCCCAAGCTGTTTCACTTCGTCAAACGACGACGGACACACGAAATGCAACGCCTGGGCATCGTTAGACGGACGAGTGCTGCATCGAAGCATCGTGAGGGTGAGAGGATAATGGTGGCGGCCAAAAACGAGCAGTGCTCCGGTCCCGACGGTTTCTGGGCGCTTGCCAACCGCCGCCAAGACGGGAACGGTTGGCGCCATGCGCATTCCCACCCTCGACAGTGCGATAGGGCCGCCCTGACAGGCGATCCACCTTTGCCCAAATGAGCGCGTCGCTTCACGCCGGGGTTTGGGACCTCACGCCAGCTGATCGCCTGTTGATTGAGGCAAGGCGCTGGGGCAACCGGCTCCGCTTTGCGGTCATGCTGCTGTTCTTCCGCGCCCGCGGCCGCTTCCCGCATGCGGCCACCGAGGTGGACAAGGATGCCGTCGCGGAACTGGCGCGCACGCTCGGCCTGCCGGAGCCGGGCCACGAAGCGCCGCTGCTGCCCGACGCCGCCGACCGCACGCTGGAGCGGCAACGGGCCGAAATACGCGCCCTGCTCGGCTACCGCGAAGCGAGTGTCGCCGACGCGGAGGGGCTCGGCGCCTGGCTGCGCGACAACGCCGTCGCCCGGACCCGCGATCCCGGCGAGCTTGCCGCTGAAGTCGAAACTCGGTGCCGCGCGCTCCGCATCGAGCCGCCCACGCCTGACCGCGTCGCGCGGATCATCCGTGCGGCGGTGCGGGCCTATGAGGACCGACGCCACGCTGCAGTTCATGCCCGTCTGCTGCCGGACATGCGTGCCCGGCTCGACGCCCTGCTGGGGCCTGTTGGTCCCGAGGACACCGAAAGCGCCGACGATGAGACGGTGCCGGAAGGACGGACAGACGCCCCGCTCATCCACCTGCGCGCCGGCCCAGGCCGCGCCAGCGTCGCCAGCTTGCGCGACGAGCTGGCCAGGCTCGGCACGATGCGCCAGCTCGGCCTGCCCGCCGACCTGTTCACCGACTGGAGCCAGCAGGAACTGGATGCGGGCCGCCAGCGCGTCGCCGTCGAGGCGCCTCACGAACTGCGCCGCCACCCCGAAGCGACCCGCCATGCCTGGCTGGCCGCCTACGCCCACCTGCGCGGACGCGCCGTCACCGACACTGTGGTCGATCTCCTGATCGAGACCGTGCACCACATCGGCGCCCGTGCCGAGAACAAGGTCGAGCAGGAGCTGCTGGACGACCTCAAGCGCGTCGGCGGCAAGCAGAACCTTCTGTTCGAGATGGCCGGCGCCGCCGTCGAGAAGCCGGACGGCACCGTGCGCGAGGTGCTGTTCCCCGTGGTGGACGAGCAGACGCTCCACGACCTGGTGCGCGAAAGCAAGGCGACCGGGCCGACTTACCGCACCACGCTACGCGCCACGATCCGCAGCTCCTACCGCGGCCATTACCGGCGGGCGGTGCTGGACCTGCTCGCGGCGCTGGACTTCCGTTCCAACAACGACGCGCACCGGCCGGTGATCCGGGCGCTTGAGCTGATCCGTCGCTATGCCGATAGTCGACTGCGGGCCTACCCCGTCGAGGAAGACGTGCCGCTGGACGGCATCGTCCGCCCGTTGTGGCGCGACGCCGTCGTGGACCAAGACCCGCAAGGGCGCCCGCGCATCGACCGCATCACCTACGAGATCTGTGCCCTTGAAGCTCTGCGCGACCAGCTGCGCTGCAAGGAAGTTTGGGTGGCGGGCGCGAACTGCTACCGCAACCCCGACGAGGACCTGCCGGCCGATTTCGACGCACAGCGCGCCGCCCACTACCAGGCACTCAATCTGCCGCTCGACGCCGGCGCGTTCATCGACGGACTGCGGGAGGAGATGCACGCGGCCTTGGCCCAGCTCGACCAGGGCCTGCCACGCAATCCGGACGTGCGCATCACTCGCAAGCGCGGGGGCTGGATCAGCCTGACCCCGCTGCAGCCGCGGCCGTCGCCGCTCAACATCGAGGCCCTGAAAGCCGAAGTGACCGAGACCTGGCCGCTGACCGGCCTGCTCGATATCGTCAAGGAGACCGACCTGCGGCTGGGCTTCACCGACCGGCTCCGCAGCTCCACCGCCTACGAGGCGCTGGACCGCGCGGTGCTGCGCCCGCGCCTGCTGCTATGCCTCAACGGCCTCGGCACCAACGCCGGGCTGAAGCGCATGGACGCCGCCCAGCACGGGGCCACCTACAAGGACCTGCTCTACGCCCGGCGCCGCTACGTCACCGTGGACCAGCTGCGCGAGGCCGTCGCCATGGTGGCCAACGGCACGCTGCGCGCCCGTGATCCCCTGATCTGGGGCGAGGGCACCAACGCCTGCGCGTCGGACAGCAAACACTTCGGCGCCTGGGACCAGAACCTCACGACGCAATGGCACGTCCGCTACGGCGGGCGGCGGGGTCATGATCTACTGGCATGTCGAGAGGAAGTCGCTGTGCATCCACTCGCAGCTGAAGTCGCCCTCCTCGTCCGAGGTGGCCAGCATGATCGAGGGCGTCATGCGCCACTGCACCGAGCTGGAGGTGGACCGGCAATACGTGGACAGCCACGGGCAGTCGGTTGTGGCATTCGCGTTCACCAAGCTGCTCGGCTTCCAACTGCTGCCGCGGCTGAAAGCGATCCACTCGCAGCGCCTCTACCGGCCCGAGACCGGCCAGCCTGACGCGTATCCCAACCTGCAGCTCGTGCTGTCGCGGCCGATCGATTGGGAGCTGATCCGCAGGCAATACGACGAGATGATCAAATACGCCACGGCGCTGCGCTTGGGCACGGCCGAGGCCGAGGCCATCCTGCGCCGCTTCACCCGGGAGAACATCCAGCATCCCACCTACAAGGCTCTGGCAGAGCTTGGGAAGGCGGTCAAAACGATTTTTCTCTGCCACTACTTGCATGACCAGGCGCTCAGGCGTGAGATCAATGACGGGCTGAACGTGGTCGAGCACTGGAACAGCGCCAACGATTTCATCTTCTTCGCCCGCCGCGGCGAGTTCTCCAGCAATCGTCGCGAGGACCAGGAGCTGAGCATGCTCAGCCTGCATCTGCTGCAGAACTGCATGGTTTACATCAACACCCTCATGGTCCAGCGGGTTCTTGCCCGGCCCAAGTGGAAGGGGCGCCTCACCCCACGCGACCTGCACGCGCTCACGCCCTTGTTCTGGGGCCACGTGAACCCTTACGGCCGCTTCGATCTCGACATGCACACTAGGCTCGACCTCAGCTGATTCGAAGTGGCGGCTGGTGACAAGACTGTTGATGCTGGTGGCGAAGTCAGCGGCCCCGCCGCCAAGCCGTTCTCGGTGTCCACCCGTCAGACCAAAGACCTCGGCAAAACCAGCATTGGTGAGTTGCCGAGCATGTGAACAAAAAGCCAACTCTGACTTCGCCACCAGCATCACTGTTGGGTCGGGGCCAACACGGTCGCAAGCCGGGCTGAGACGAGGGGAGAGGTTCGGCGCATCACGCCGAACTCGACCAACCGCGCGGCAACCTGAGCCGGCCCAACCAGTGAGGCCGCGAAGATCGCCCCCGACGTGCTTGCTCCCGCCGCTTGGAGCAGCCGGGGCAGATGGGCCCAATTAGCCCATAGGTCAGCGTGGTGCATGGATCGGCATTGGAGCTCTGGAAGGCTCTTGAACGATTTGAGCTGTTTAGCATCACCGTCAGTCAGGCGTAGATGATAAGAGTTCGCAATTAGCGGTCAAATTGTGTTCGTTGCGGTATGAACTGTGCAGATTCTAACGCCAAATGCGTTTTTGACGCTCGCTAAACCACGGAAGTTGCTTGTACCGATCCATGCACCACGCTAACGGATAAGCTCAGTCCCGGCGAGATGCTTGCAGAACACCTTAAGTGCGGGAGTGTTCGCCGGGAAGAAACCGTACAGTTCGCCGATCTTAGGCACGACCGGGATCTCTGCCCGCGGTTTGCAACACAGGTCCGCACCATGCTGGACGTCTACAAGGCATACGCGCAAGAGGTGCATGACATCCAAAGCTTCCGAGACGATGGCATCGATGTGCTGTTGCGTTACGAAGACGAGGAGGAGCTTCAGAGAGTTGCAGGGATTCAGATCAAGAGCGAAGACGAGTTCCGGAAGTGGGAGAGTAAAAAGCTTCCCCTCATCCAAATCTTGAAGGGTCAGCACGCGACGGCGGTCTCGAATGTTCGAGTCGATGAGTTTTACATCATCTTATGTGTCGACGCAGTTCGGCACCAGGAGCGTATCCGTACGCTTTGTTCCGAGCTGAAGAATTTCAGGCCTTGTGAAATAATCGAACCGGAACAAGCCCTGAATTTCTATCGAATGGAGTCGATGGAAATATGGTCTCGTACGGTTCGCCTCCTCTGCGCGAAGGATCGCGTGTTCGAGACCGCAACAAAAGAAATGGATACCAAGGAGCCGGACACAGTCTTTTTCTTAATTACCCTCGTCTGTCAAGCTCTCGGAGAGAGCTATGCTGTGGATGACGAGCGGATGTTCGACATTTGGTCAGATTGGGAAGATTTCTCTGGCGAGCAATCGGGTCCCACGGAGCGAATTTCTGATATACTTCATGAGTTAGAGAGCGCCGGAATTTTGGAGCATATCGGGGGTAGTTCGTACACGCTGCAGGTCAGCCAACTGACACCTGCGCTATGCGCATTATATTTCGATCTCAAGGTACGCGCGATCGAGCCGTCCGCTGATCTCAAGGAACAGATTCTGGCATTGATTGAGCTGAAGGGTCGCCTTGAAGAGGGCGGCGCCGACAACGCTTAACACGTGCGGGATGGAGGAAGAGTCGCACATTGATATTTGCGACCCGTCATCCGACATCAGGTCCAGCTCCCCGCCAAATTCAGCGTTCAACCAAACGATCGCGTCGGGCTGACGGGGTAACGTCCGCTTCTATGAATCATCAGCCGAAAAGCGGACCATCCGGTTTCCACCATACTCGGTCGTAAAGGCGGCATGACGTGCTTGTTCGGTCCGTGCCGCGAACCGTGCTATTCTGCCCGTTCTATGGCGTACCCCCGTGTAGTCGGGACCATCAGGAAGTGTGGGGTGGCTCGAATGAAAGGCTGCCAGTGGCCCGCCTTTCCCAATGTTCTTCTGCCCGCTCGGACGCGAACACCCCACACTTCCTGATGCTTTTCTCGTCGGTGTTTTCAACGTCGATGTTGGGTCTTTCCCAACCAAGACATTCGGTCAGCAAGCGATCAATGAACTGAAACCGGTTCTGGGCTTCATTCCAGTGCTGACTGTCGGAGGGAAATGACGACAGGATTACGCCTAGCCGGGACTGACCTTCGGTAAGCTCAAACGAGGCTTGAATCATTGATGCGCCGGCCCCGGTCCGCGCACGAGCAACTTCTCCGCGTCGAGCAATTCGATGATGCGGTCAAACAGAATGGACCGCAGCTGCTCCAGCTCAGCGTCCAGATGACCGCTGCCGCGCTCCAGCTCTAAATCGTCATTCTCCGTCATTGAGTGCCTCTCTTAATCGCGTCACTTTGTCGTCGATCAGTTAACTTCCACCTTCGGTTTTGATCCCGCTCTTGGACCTTTTCTGGAAGGCATGCTGCACCATACGCCCTCTTCGATTTGCGCCTCTTTGCGCCTCATAGACGACGTGGTAAGTGCCGGTACGGAACTCGGGCTAGCTCGAATGCACCAGAGCCGAACCCCTCGGCCTGGCGATATCCGGGTTAGCCTCCGGCGGCAGTTCAGCCGGCGCCGTTTAAGGCATCTTATCCCCGGATTGTGGCAGCGATCCATTGCTCCGCCCCATGAGCCGGTCGAACGCTTTCCAATCGGTCCGGCCTCGTCGCTCTGCGAAGTAGCTGGCCGTGCGCAAGGCTGCGACTTTCTCGGCGACAGCGGTCGCGACAAACTGGTTTAGGCTGGTGCCATCGGCTGCGGCTAGCTTCTCCGCCTCGGTCTTAATCGAGACAGGCAAGCGGAGTGGATAGGTCGAGGTACGAGTCGTCATGGAAGCCTCCGGATTGCCTCTGCGGGCAACAGGATGTCGATGCCGAAGCGGTCGGCCGCCGGCCGAAAGTCGCGCCGATTGAAGGTGGCAATGGCGTCGGCGCGCCCGTTCACCGCCGCCTCCAGCACCAGCTCGTCGCCTGGATCGCGCAATTGCGGACGCCAGAGGAACCAGACATCCACGGGCTCCACCAAATCCACCACGGCATCCAGGAACACGGTGAGATCGACCGGGCTGAAGTTGGCCGCCTCAACGTGCTCGGGACGGCTACACACATCCTCGTATTCGAGGCAGAGCGGCGCCGTCGCGGGCAAGACAAAGCTCCCAGACCGCGCCGCCCGCAACAATGCGGCGGACGCACCGGTCGGGCTGCGCATCGCTGCGACGATTGTGTCAGTGTCCATCACCAGCCTCACGAGACGAGCATATCACATCACGGGTGATGTGTCTTGCTTACCTCCCTAGTCCCAAACTTGGCTTTGCCTCTGCCGCTCGCGGCCCTGCTCCGGCTCTGGCGGTAGGCCGCGCTCCTGGCGCTTCCGCTCCCCTTCGTCCTCCGGCCAAATCTCCTCCAGTTCCGCGAGGAAGGCGGGCATCGCCTCGGAAATCTTGTTGTAGGCGTACTCGAACAGATTGAGGGAGCCGACAAGGAGGTCCGCCACCATCCCTCTGTTGTTCTCCGCGCCCCGGAGGCCGCGCCCAAAGTAGGTCGTGAACTCCGCCTCGTCAGTCCTCGAATAGAGGCCGAACACGCCCCGCCAGTTGGGATGTGCCATCTCGCTTAGGTTGTCATAGCCCCTTCGGACGCCCGGAATGCGCTTGTCCATGCGGTCGATTGAAGTCAGGATTTGGACGGCCTGGGGGAAGTCCTCCCATATCCGAGAGCCTACCAGAAGGCGCATCAGGATCTCGTTCAACTGCTCGGTCGTTTGCTGTTGCCGGGTGTCTAAAACATCCTTGAGCTTCCATGCTACGGCTGCGCTCTCCGTCACGGCACGGGTTAGGATCGCCGCCACGGCGAGATCGTCGCGCTCCAGGGCATCGCATGCGTTCCGCGCCAGCTCCTCGGTTCGCCAAATCAGGGCCTCCCGCGTCGATAGGAGCTGGAAGGGGGCCTTGGACTTTACGCCAAGGGCGGCAACCGAGATTGAAGACGGAAGACTCTCCCGTAGGCGAACGGCGCACTCCCGCGCTTCCGCCATGGAGGAAGATACCTCTGGCTTGTCATTGAGCGCGTTCAATGCTGGCTCCTACCTAGTTGGGGCGGAAGGCCCATCTCTGCGAAAACGTACGATAGCGGTATTGCACGCAATGGATAACGTTCTTTACGCCATCCCTGGCGCTGCGGCTGCCCTGCGAGGCGCAGGCCTTGCCGGGATGGCGTAAAGAAGCGCGTTGAACTGAGCCGCG
>JAABUY010005869.1_pt1 | contig 12180 bp, 17 predicted proteins | sample 5560271 | NCBI WGS metagenome assembly JAABUY01 (sample SAMN10711886, study PRJNA513374) | rock metagenome | isolation source: Antarctica rocks | place: Antarctica: Victoria Land, University Valley
AAGGGTCGCCTGTGCTGAGACGGTGCTCAGGAGTGACAGTGTGCTGCGCGCGCAGCGGACGGCGACGAGGGCGGCCGCCACCAGCTGATCAACGCGGCGGTCAGCAACGGCAACCTGTACCTGCTCAAGGTGCAGATTGGCGACAAGCGCTGGTTCAAGGGCGCCAAGAAGGACGCTGAGGGCACCTTCAACTCGTTCATCGTGGCATAGGCGCGCGCCTGCTTTGCGTGCAGGCGCCGCCTGGTGTAGCTGGCACCGGTCGCGCCTGCAGAGGCTTTGCACGTGCCAGCGATGGCGGCGGACATCGCGCGCTGGCGGGGCTAGGTCGTGGGGCTCTGCCGCGGGGCTCGGTGTCGAGTGCGGGGGGGTTGGGTGTGCGGCTTGCGGCTGGGGCCGCTGCGCCTTGTTGTGTGCGCACAGTTTTGGGCGTCTGCTTGTGCTGGGCAGGCGCGCTGCCGGCCGCGGGGGGCTGCCAGCAGTTGCTAGTTGCTGATAGCGGGGCCTGCGTGACATTCTGCTGAAATGAGCCTGACAATGCCAGACAGATGAGAGTGGCCTTGCTGCCTGAAATGCCTCCTTGGCTCTGTAAAACGCGTGCGGAGATGCTGTCATATGCGCATTGCCTCATCCACACTGGACTGATGCCCTACAACCCAAGGTGTGCAATCCTGGCCCACCCGAGCGTGCAGGACACACATTCAGCGCCAGCGCATTGGTTGCTGCCATCGTCATAGAAAGCCAAGCGTTGTGGTCAATTTACAAGAACATCCGCTGCCCCCAACCGTGCTAGCATCTGAGAGCAATCCTGGACTAGCAGACTGAACCAGCCTCTACGTGTGGTGTGTATAAATACGCAGGAATGCTCTAGGAGGGCATAAAGTCAACGCCCAATGCGCAGACATACCATTGTCAGCTGCGTGACGAGCGTGTGAAAGGAGTGAATACACACAAAAAATGCCAATGTCGTGCAGGCGCAGACCTTAACAGAACAAAGTTTTTTAGCTACAGAAACTGGCTACTGTAAGCACAGGGCTATTGCTGCAAAACCTTCCCGTCTGACATGCTCAGTAAGTCAATGCTAACATGCACCAGGACATGGCCCAACATCGGTGGATGCTAGCCGGACACTTCTCTCGCGCGTACCCCACATCCGCTGTGCTGCTTGCAGCGCGCCCGCGCCAGCCATGCGCAAGGCGCACCGCATCGACCAGCCGCCATGCCGCCGCCGCCCCCAGCTGTCACACGCGCCGCCAACGCTGGCAGTTTACATTCCATCCTCTCGCTCTTCCTGAACAAAACCCCAGACAACTGGCCAGCCTCCCGCGTCACCCGACCACGGCGCGCAGCGCGCGCACGCGCGCCAGCAGCGCGCCTGGCCCGTCCGCGCCCACCGGTGGCCACTCGCCGCCGACCTCCGCCGCCAGGCGCGTCACCGCGGCGGCCAGCTCGGGCAGCGGCCGCGGCGCGCGAGCCGCGGCGCCCCCCTTGCCGCCGCCAGGGTTGCCCGGGCCGTGTATCAGCGCCTCCAGAGCGCGCACCTCTGCGTCCAGCGCCGCATGCGTCCCCGACTGGCCGCCAGCCGGCGCGGCTACGGGGGCGCCGGTCCGGGCGGCGGGCGCGCCAGGCGCGCCCGCAGGGGCGGCCGGCGCGGCTGCAGGCGCGGCGGCTGCCGCGCGCGGACGGCCGCCGGGCGCCTCAGCGGCCGGCTGCATGGCACTGATCACGTTGGCATCATGTGCCTGGCACAGCCAACGCACACTCTCAGCATCCGGTGGCACTGTCAGGCCGACAAGCAGTGCTCGGCGCAACGTGTGGTGCAAGCCCCGTTTGCGCAGCTTCACAAACGCCCCGCCAGGCCAGCTGACCCACGCCGCATGCCCGCTGCCCTTCCCGGCGCCCTAAGCCCGCCCACAGGATAGGCCTGGGCCCCACCTGCACTAATGCTAGTCAGGTTAGCCTTACCTCATGTACATTCGTGGTCCATGTGCCAACCATGCACACCCCCATAGGTTGCCCATTCCCGCATAAGACTTTGCCCATGGAAACTTTTGCCTCCAGCTTGTGGCCGGCTGTACAGTGTGGTGTGGTAACGCCTTATGCACTAGTCCCACCTCACTAGCCCCCTCCTCACACCACCTCCATCTCCTTGTCCCCACTCACCTCCACCGCGCTGGGCTTTGACACAACCACCCTCACGGGTCGGCGCTAGTTCAGCTGCTTGCCATGCTTGCATGTCCCAAGCCCACACCGGGCCTGGATTGTCGGGGCCCAACAACGTCATTCGCGCGCGCGCAGTGGTCAGGTCAGCCTCAGCGATCGGAAAGTTGTGGTCCATCTGCCATCCGCCCCTACCCCCTCAGTGTTCCCATGTCATTCCCGTGTCACACCTTGCCATAAGCTGGTCCAACCGCTCCTCGATAGAGCAGCCTAGCAAGCGGGCTGCAGCATCAAGGAGGTGATGGACCAGTTTGAGGCTCGGTGTGAGAATGACATGGGAACACTACCGGGGGGAGGGGCGGATGGGAGATGGACCATATCTATCCGTGCGCCAAAGCTGACCTGACCACCGCGCGCGGCAAGAGGTGCTTGGGCTCCGAAAACCTGGTCCCAAGGTTGGCCTCAGAAAAGGCAAGCAAGGGAAAGCGCTTAAACTGGCGCCCGACCGTAAGGGTAATCGTGCCCGTACCCAGCGCGGTGGAGGAGGGCGGGGCTGAGGCAATGCAGGGGGTGTGCGGTTGGGGCCAGTCAGGCGGGGGCCGGCGAGGCTGCCAGGGGCGCGATAAAGGAGCCCGGCGCGTGCTGCGCCCGTGCAGGAGTGTGCACCGGTGTGTCTGACCTGAGGTGCGCGCTCTGTGCTGTGTGACTGTGCGCGCATGCGGCAATGCATGTGCATACATTCGAGCATGGAGCGCTTGAGGACCCCCGGCGCGCAGCGGGCCCGGCGCGCGCGCGCGCCTCAGCAGCCGGCGCCAGCGTCGCGCGCCAGGTGGCGAGCAGCTCGGGCGTGAGCGCGCGGCGCGCGGCCGCGGCGCCCGCGGCCGCGTCCGCCGCGCGCCAGCGTGCCGCCAGGCTGATGCCGGCCAGGCCGGCGGCCAGCAGCAGCGCGGCCGCGAGCGGGCTGCGCGAGGGCGCCAGGCCCAGGCGCCCGATCTGCGCGGCGTGTCCGCCTGCGGCCGCGCGCGCCCGCAAGCGTCAGGGCGTGCTCCGCCTGAGGCCACCGGGCCGGCACGCTCGACTCCGTCCTGCACCGCGTGCTCCAGCTGGGCACGCCGTGACTCTTTGACGCGTAGAGGCGACCCAGCGCCGCGCGCTCTGCCGCAATGACCCCGCCGCTGTTGGATTTTGCTCCGGGCCGCGGCAGGCGGTGGATACGCTTCGAGCAGCGCGCGCTGGAGAAGCAGCCCGGTTAGACACCCAATACAGCCGCCCAGTGCGCAGCCCACCCCGCAGCTGGCGCCAGCCCCAGCCGGGAGCCTGCTGCTTGGCTCGTGCGCCAGCAGCAGGCTCCAGGCTGGGGCTGGGGCCAGCTGCGGGGTGAGCGGCGAACGGGGGCGACTGCAGTGTGTGTCTGGGCGGGCTGCTTCTCCAGTGCGAGATCCTCGAAGCACAGCCAGCACCTGCCGTGGCCCGGGGCAAACTCCGCCGGCGGCGTGTCGTTGCGGCAGAGCGCGCAGCGCTGAGTCGCCTTTGCGCGTCAAAGACTTGCTCTGCCTGGAGCTCTGGTTGGGCGCTGGCATACCACCACGAACGGTCGAGCTCCTGCAATCCCAGTGTCACCGCCCAGGGCATGTTCAAGCTGCGCCATGCAGCTCTGACAACAGCGGCGCCAGGCCAGGGCGCCTGCTCTGGGTGCGCCCTTGCGCAGGCGCGTCGCACGGCGCGCAAATGGACCAGGCAGCACGAGCAGCGGCTGCGTGGTGCTGCGCGGCCGTGACGGCGCTGCTGGGCTGCAAACTCGTGCGCAGACGAGGCCCGCACCCGTCGCCGCCGCGACCAGGTTCCAGACCAGCAGCGGCACCGTGGCCGCGGCGGTCTGCACCGCGAGCAGCGCCGCGGCGCGCAGCGCCCAGCCGGCGCCGCGCTCCAGCGCGGGCTCCTGCAGCCACGCGGGCGGCTCTGGCAGGAGCACCTGCAACGCACGCGCGGGCCACTTCACATTGCAGGCTGTGCTACTATGTGTGTGCTGGGCGGAAGTGTCCTGCATGCGGGGGCGGCAGCCAGACCGCGCAGTCCCGTGCGCTCATCATGTCGTGGATGGCAGACGCGCCGCGCGGTGCTCGGCCTCCTGTGAGGCCCTTCCACCCTCCCAGGAGTGCAAGGCTCTGTTGTTACATGCCCCACATGCGCAGCGGCTGGGCTTGAGCAGGGCGCGCGTCGGCTGCCCGCCGTCGTGCGAGCGGCCGGAGCATGGTCAATCACACTTGCATGCCATGCCTCAGACAGTGCGGGTGAAGCAGCATGCGCCACATCAGGCCTTATTCTTCGAGGCTGTCGCTGCGCCGTCTCGCCGCGCTTCCCGCCGGCGCAACAGACAGCCGAGCAGGGGAGGTGCAAGCAGGCGCGCCTGCTGCGCAAGCAGCTTCAGGCCGTCGCGGTGTGTCGCCTCGCAAGGCAGCTGCGCCTTGCTGACGCCGGTCATCTGCCAGGTGCGTGCACAGCACACAGGTTGGCCAGCACATCGGCTTTGAAAACGCTGCCCTGCTCTTCTTGTGTGCCCACTTGCGTTAAATTATTAACACTGCAGGCATTTCAGCAAACAAGCTGCTCAGCAGCCTCCACCTGCAAGGAATACAGTACAAGCCTCCACCTTTCAGCCATTCCTGGAATTTTCTAACCCACTGATGCGCGAGGCCGCGGGCCAGACAGTGTTCTGCAGCCTCCGGCATCGCCAACCAGTGATGGCGAGTCAACTGAGAAGCGGCATTTGAGCACGTGCGGGCTTACGTAACGAGCGGACCTGGTAGTACTCCTGCAGCGCCCGGTCCAGGCCGCGCTTGTGCAGCTCGAGCGTGCTCAGGTGCGCGCGCTGGCGGCCCCAGGCGCGCTTGCTGTGGTACGCGACGCGCGCTGTCTCCGACTTTGAACCAGGCTGTCCTGCACGAGAGCCGATGAGAGCTCAGCGCCGACATGCTCAGCGCAATGTCAAGGCCAAGCTGACAGCCCGTCCAAGGTGATGACACGAGCACGCTGGGCAACAGAGTGCTACCAGTGTCGCACCAGGGCGAGGGCTCTTCCAGCCGCTGGGCGCCAGCTGCTGCGGGGAGAGAGCCGCAGGCGTGTGCGCAGCTGGGGAGGGCTGTGATCGCGAGCGCTGCAGGTGCTGCGGCCTGCCGCGCTGGCCCAGGGACGCAAAGTGTGCAAGCTCGCGGGCGGTGTCGACGTGGCTGGCAATGCAGGTTCCCGTGGGAGCAGTGAAGCAGCTGTGAGCGTCCTCGCACCACGCCAGCAGCGTCGCAATCGCCTGCAGCTCACCAGGCGCTCTGGACATCGGCCAGATGCTGAAAATGAGCATCCAGCCGAGCTCGAGCTCCTACATTGCTTAAAGCTCCTACATTGCTTAAACCCTAGCAGTGGTGCTGCGTTGCATGTTGCCCAATGACATGTCAAGTGTTCTCCTGAAGAGTGTCCTTCCGAGCAGGTCCCCAGCGAAGCTTTTAGCCATCTCAACGGCCACCGCGTAGTCGGCCAACGCGAAGTCCCTGCGCGCGCGCGAGGTGACACAGCAGACCCACCTGCCCAGACACCGTCGCGCTGCACAGCCAGGCCTGTTTCAGGCATGCGCCTTGGTAAGGCACACGAGCTTGGAACATGGGCGAGCGCCAGCTTGCGGCCAGCCTCCGCACAAGTCTGGAAGTTGCCCGGAGCAGGGCGCACACAGCTGGGGGGCGCCCGGGGGCGGCGTGACGGCCTTCTGCTCGGAGGGCGCCTGCCCGGCAGGCAGCTCTTGACAGGGCGACTTGCCAGCGCTGCCGTACCCCGGCGAGATCGCCCTGTACTGCGGAGACGCATGGCCGTGGTCAGGCAAGCGCGCCCTGTACTGCGGGGGCGCGTGGCCGGCGGGCAGCTCACTGACATCGCAGTTGCTGATCTCAAGCCAGCCCATTGCTGCGACTTCCTCCGCCTCGTGCCAGCCAGGTGGGTGCTCCTTTGCGAGCAAAGAGGTGCCTGACTTCAGATGACTTTGAAAATCTTGGATTGCTCAAGTGTGTCCAAGGTACAATTGGCATCTCTCTTACATCCGCTGCATCATAACGCCCGACAGCCACGTACCGGCCAGCTCCCCCCACGCCCCACACCCAACCTGCTATCATGACGGAGCCGGCCATGCATACGGAGAGGCAGGCGACCATCATCAGCCTTGAGATGAGGGAAGCCAACGAAATGAGGGAGGAGCTGAGGCAGGAGCGCGCGGCTGCCGCAGCCGCCGACAGGCGCGCTGAGAGCGCGGAGGCGCGCGCCAGCAAGGCGGCGGCCGCGCTGGACCTCGTGCAGCAGGAGCTGGTCAATGTGCGGCGCGAGCTCGCCGAGGCCCAGCTCTGGGCGGCTGCCGCGACCGAGCAGTCGCACCTCGTCGAGCGCCAGGCAGCGGCTGCCTGCGCATGGTGCGGCGGGCCGCGGGCAACAGCCTGCGCTCGGCGGACGCCTGGGCCAACGGCGACGCGCGCGGCCAGCGCACCCCAGCCGCGGGTAGGCCTCCCGGTTGCAAGGGGGACACGAGCTTGTGCATTGTCCGCGCGCGCCGCGCCCGCCAGACTTGGGCCCGCCTGCATCCAGGGCATGTGCTGCCCCAGCCCGCCTGCATGAGCCATCCAGCCTCCCTGCATGAGCGTGACCACCTCATCCAAATGTGAAGCATGGGGTCCACGAGACCACATGTCCTGCTTGGAGCATGCCACATGTGCTGCTCCAGCCACTGAGAAGTGCCCCTGCAAGCAAGTGCTTCACATGCGCTCACAGGCGGGCGGCCGGGCAAGCGCGCGTGCCTCGGAGAGGAAGGCTCTGAGGGCGGCCGCTCTCCGACGCACCTAGGCGCATCGCTTTAATCTGTTTCAGCAGCGAGGGCTGGTTGGGCGACCGGGTGTTAGGCAAGCAAGCAGTACCATCACATACCCAAAGGTAGGCAGGTGGAGTCGGGCACACTAGGCAAAGTAGGTTCTTGGGGCATGCTTGCTGCCTTTGAATGAAAACATAGCTGTTGCCCCCGGCGCTCACCAGCGCTGCTGTGCGGTCAGCAGTGCAGCCTGAGGGCGTTGTGGCAAAACTGCAGCTTGAGGCAACAGTTGTGCTTGGCGCGTCACAACAAGCTGCGCCTCCTGGCCGTTTGTAACATCACTTGTGCAATACCCACAGCCGCAAGTCAAGTGCTCAATGCCCAAACAAGAACACATGCGGAACGCTAGTTCTGCCATAGCCACGGCCACAAGCACTCCAAACCCAAGCAAGAACACACACGCAAAGGCAGGCACGTTCGCAAAGGGCCACTTTAGAAAGCTGCTGCATATGTGCGCCGTCAGTTGCAGGTCACAACAGCGCATGGTTCAGTCCAGGGCAACCTGTGCTTATCAGAGGCGCACGCAGTGCAGGTTCGTGGAGCAGAGCGGCGCGCCAGCAGGTTGTTGAGGTGCATGCAAGCTCATTGGGCGCCCATGCAAGCTCATAGGGCGCCCATGCCTGGCGTAGCACGGCCCAGCAGGTTCTCTCAGTGCATGCAAACTCAAAGGGGCGCGTCCTGCCAGTGGCCAGACATGGCTGGCGGTCATGGACTGTGCGGGCGGATAGGCCGCAGCAGCAGTCCAACACACGGAAAGTGAGCAAGCTGGCTTGCAGTTTCCGTGGGAGCAGTGAAGCAGCTGTGAGCGTCCTCGCACCACGCCAGCAGCGTCGCAATCGCCTGCAGCTCAAAAGGCGCTCTGGACATCGGCCAGGGGAAGCAGAGCATCCAGCCGAGCTGCACGACCTCCTAGGTTTGCACCATTTACTGAATACTAGCTGTGGTGCTGCTTTGCATGTTGCCCTGAGACATGTGAAGGCCAGCTCTTTCTCCTGAAGCCTTCGGATGATGCGCAGAGCCGCATGTCTTACAATGGCAAATGCAGTGCAAGCCATGATCATATGCTCTGATTAGAGACTCCTGCATTACTACAAGCGCTTGCTGCTCTGCCGAGAGCACGCATGCACACTGCCATGCATCCTTGCGCCCGCAGAATGACTCGCGCTCGGAGCACAGACTCCCTGCCCTCCAACGCTACCAAGAGTCCGTCGTGGACGCTCGCACGCGCGTAGGCGCGCTCGCTCGTGCAGGGTGCCGCCGCGCGAAGGTAGCCATGGCCGTCATGCTTGCACGGCAGCCACGTGCAGGCGTCTCAATCCGCATCTATGCGCACGCAAAACCTGTCTTACCTGTCTGCTTAGGACAGAGTCGCCGCGGGCGCTGCGGTGTTGCTTGAGCCATATGGCTTGAGCCCAAGCACTCTGGCAGCAGGGCAGCTTGCCGGGAGCGGCGGCACCTGCGTCGTCGAGCGCCGCAGCCGCCGCCATCGCCTTGGCGGCCGTGCCTAGCAATCGCTTTAGCTTCCTGCGCCGCCGCGCGCTGCGCGCGCGGCCGGCCAGGTTGTCAGTGCACAGGGCGTCGCATCCAGCTTGCCCTGGTCGCGCATGCACCCCGCCCGGTCCACCGAGCTCTGCGCACCGCTGCGCGCAGACCCTGGCAGGCAAGGTCACCTGCGCATCTGCCCAGCATTCGCAGTCTGACAGGCACTGGGAGGTCCCCGCCGGTCGCGGCTGGGCCGGGAACGCACCCCGCGCTCACTATGCGCAGGTCCCCAGCGTAGCTTTCGGCCAAATCGATTGCAACCGCGTAGTCGGACTCCCTTCGCGCGGCCCTGTACTGCGGGGACGCGTGGCCATGCTCAGGCGAGCGCGCCCTGTACTGCGGGGACGAATGGCCGTCGGGCAGCTCACTGACGACGCGGTGGCCGTGCTCAGGCCTCTGCTGCAACTTCCTCAGCCTCATGCCAGCCAGGTGAGCTCAAACGGGGGCCTACAGAGGAACACATTGGAGTGCAAGGTCCAAGGTTGCAACTGGCATCTGTTGCAAGTTTCCAACCGCTGCATCACATTGTGGGCGCTGGAGCTCTGTAGTGGCTACAGTGTAGCCTGACAGCCACGTACCCGCCAGCTCCCCCGCCCCCAGCGCCTACCCTGCTACCCCGCCCCCAGCGCCTACCCTGCTACCATGGCGGCGCCCGCCGTGCCGGCGCCAACGCATGCCTCCCCAACTGCGGGTAGGCCTCCCGAGGTCCCCACTTGTAAGGGACATGGACTTGTGCAGGCATGAGCTTGTGCCAAGTCTGCGCATGCCTGCCAGACTTGGGCGCGTCTGAGGCAGCAGCCGTGTGCGCTGAGCGCGCATGCCTGGTTGTGCAGGCGCGGCAGCCGCATACGCCGCTGAGGCCGGCCCGTATGGGCAGGACACTGACAGTTTGCCCAGTGTCCTGCGCATACTGCCTTCGGACATCACGTTCTACGCGATGGACACACAGCGCCGGGCCCAGGAAGAGGACCTCATCCTCGTCTGGGCATGCCGCCCTTGCCCTGCCCTGCCATGTCCTGCTTTGAGCCTTGTGCAAAATGAAAAGCTATGTAGGTGACTGAACCTCTGCAGAGAGACAAGGGAGTTGCCCAGCGCGCCGCTGACGCGCTTTCGCTTCGGCAGGTGGGCGACAACCTGGGCCTGGCCTGGGGCCTGTCTGCGGAAGATGCAGGGGAGGCGCAGCGGGTGCAGGTCCCGGGCATAGGGCGCATGGTGGTCCTGACTGCCGCCGGCTTCCAGCGCGCCCTGCGCACGCACACCGAAGAGGGCGTCCACGAGGTGCGCCTTGTGCGCCCTCGGCCTGGCTGCCATGGAGCAGCGGGTGTGGTCTGACTCGCTGTGGGGCCCAGGTGCACGTTCGTCACGGCGGCTGGCCGCCTATGCAGTATGACGTCGTGATGCCCGGCCACATGGCGAAGTTGAGGCCCTGCTCGCTCTCGCTCCGGTCTCGCCTGTCAGTCAGCAGGGTCGGCAGGGTCTGAGCGGGCGCGCATGTGCGCAGGCCGACGAGCTCTGCGCAGACCTTGAGGTGCAGGGCCGCGCCGAGGCGGACCGCGCCGCGCGGCGTGAACGAGTCGCGGCAGCGCGGATTTAAGATCTGTTTGTACGTCTTTGGCTTGTTCTGTATGGCAAACCAAATGCGTTTGGCTGCATCAGGCCCTGTAGTTATGTGGAGTGGTAAACCAACGCGATGTAAACATCAGGGCGTGCAAACCAAGTTTCAAGCCCAGTGAGGGCCCTGCACATTTACATGCAAGCTCCCACCGGCTGCCTCAGCAACGCAAGGCCTGAGCCCCCTAACACATGCCCTGTGGCTGCATGTCTCTGCTGCTTTTAAGGCTGGCAGGCCAGCTCCGTTTGCAGGAATAGGTTCATGTGCCATGAGAGCCACGATGGCATTGCCGCACATGCAAGTTGTCTGCATGTGCGGCTACTCCGGCCACCCGCTAGCTCTCCACGCTGGAGCGAGGGGCTGAGCTCGACCTTAAGCCATCAGGTATCTAGGTGGGAGCCCTGTGGCTCGCATGGCAAATGGCGTTGACCTCAGACTCTCTGTCGTATGTTCTGCCAATGGCCAGACGTGGCTGGACTATGCGGGCGGAAGGCCGCAGCAGCTGGCCAGCAAACACAAAGTGAGCAAGCTCGCTTGCAGTCCCCGCCGGCGCCGTGAAGCAGCTGTGAGCGTCCTTGCACCATGCCAACAGTGTGGCAGTCACCTGCATCTCACCTGGCGCTCTGGACAACGTTTCCCCACCGGGGCAATCCATCTGAGGTTGCTCGGCCCTCCTGAGGACCTACCTTACCCTACACATGCTACCAGCCCTCCTAGGACCACTGAAGGAGCCCTTGGAGGAACAAAGAAGGATTCTGGAGCTTTGCCTCAACCTGGTACCAAATCATCGGTGTCGCAAGCTCTCGTTGCCACTCTCTACATGACACTCTACATGACAGCCACGTCTGCGCGCTGGTCATCGCGGTGGGCTCGCTGGGCGTGCTGCAGGGTGTTGCAAAGCCTGCAGCTGAGCTGCGCTGGCTGTGCCATGTGGTGTTGGCTGCTGAGCTTGCACGCCTGCCTCTGCGAGTTGCGTTTCTGTCTACAGCTTACATGTTTGTTTGCTAGATGCCAGCTTTGGCGTGCTTGCTCGCTTCCAGTGAGCACAGCTAAGCTAGCACATACTCAGCCTGCCAGCACGGGTTCATGCGGCACCGCCGCTGCTGTCCTGTGAGCCTGCCCAGTTGCACCTCAGGCAGCACATGCCCGGATGTCCAAGCAGCGCAAATGCTGATGCAGAGAGTTACTGATGCGCGACAGCGTGCGCGCAGGGCCTGTGAACAACGAACGGCACGGTCCCCTGCGGTGTCTGAGGCAAAGGTGCGCGCTCCCAGCGGCTGTGTAAGGCAGTGGCTTGCCTGCTTGGGTGCCAGCTTGGAGGATCTTTTGCCCTTGTGGCTGGCCGCTCCCTCGTGGTCCAGCGTGGCATGTCCATGTGCAGTGGCTGTCAGGACATGCGTCAAGTAGCTGAGCCCACCCTGCAAGCGCACGTACCACAAGAATGCTCTGCTTCAAGTGCTGTTTGTCTGCGGCGGCATGCCGCATGTGTGACTCCCTGTGCATGGACTGTTGTCCAGCATGCCATGCGTCCGCACGCTTCATGCGGGGCTGCTGCTGACGGTGTGCGCGCCCCCGCGCAGGGGTGGCCACAGACTCGGATGCCAGCCGCTGGCTTGCCCCTTCACCCCCGCCACGGCGCCCAACCTGCGCCAGTGGCGGCGCCCGCCGTGTGGGTGCCCATGGCGACGGAGGAGCCCGTCATGATGCTGAAGGTGGAAGCCGCCCAACATGCAAGAGGAGCCCCTCCACATGATGGCGGCCATGCGGCCATGCGGGAGGAGCGCACGGCCGCCGCAGCCGAGGTCGCCGAGCACCGCAGGCGCGCTGTCAGCGCGGTACGCGCCGCCAGGCGGAGGCAGCTGCTGCATCCCCAGCGGCAGGAGTTGGCTGACATGCCCTGCCGGCCGGCTGCTGCCAAGCCACAGATGCAGCGGCCGAGCGCAGGAACTGACGGAGCGCCTCCGCGCGGGCAGGC
>JAABUY010005870.1_pt1 | contig 12178 bp, 9 predicted proteins | sample 5560271 | NCBI WGS metagenome assembly JAABUY01 (sample SAMN10711886, study PRJNA513374) | rock metagenome | isolation source: Antarctica rocks | place: Antarctica: Victoria Land, University Valley
GTAAGACGTCAAAGTGCCTGCGCCGAACTCACGCGTCGGGGGACCCGAAACGTCAGAGTGCGTGCGCCAGAAACGTCAGAGTGCGTGCGCCGATCCGTCCGGAGCGTCAAAGTGCGTGCGCCGATCCGTCCGGAGCGTCAAAGTGCGTGCGCCGATCCACGCGGAAGGGGTGCGTGTGGATCGGGGTCAGCGGCGTTCCCGGGGAGGGTCACGTGAGGGTGACAGAGGAGACGTTGCCCTGGCGAGAGGGCGTGTGCTGCGGATTGGCGCAGGCACTGTGATGTGTCCGGCGCAGGCACTCTGACGTTCGGCGCAGGCACTCTGACGCCTTACAACCGGGACCTGACGCCCGCCCTCGACCTGTAGGAGAGAGGAGAGACAGACCATGAGCACCCCCGCCAGCCCTCCCCTCGCTGCCCGCCCTCGGGCGCGCGTGGGCGTCGCCGTGCGTCGTCTGGCCGGGCTTCCGCACGCGATCGGGGACACTCCGCCACTATTAGGTTGACACATACGTGCAGTCCATGATGAGACGGAAAACACCAGTTTGACCTGCCGGTTAGAGCGATTTCACGCGTGGTAGGGCCGCGTCAGGGGCCACTCACGGCCCAAAACCGTCTCACCGTCCACTGCAAATATGTGTAAAGGGAATCGTGGCGGAGCGTGGCCTATGCTGCCGTTTAGTTCATCCACGCAACGCGCTGGCAAAAGGGTAGAGTGCGTGTATACAGCCTCGCCTACGCGTCAAAGGTGTGTACGACCCGCGCCGCGCTCACCGATGGATGTCATGTGGGTATGGTGTACTGATGGTAGGGGCCATGATGGTAGGGGCCGTGAATGATGACTGATGGTCGCAACGGTACGGCCAACGCGCTGCCGATAGGATCTAAGACATGGTTCAGTGCACGCCCGGCGTAGCTTGACCGTGTTGCACCGGAGACGGCCGCAACACGGTCAAGTCTGTTTGAACCATGCCTAATAGATAGAGAGTCAAGAGGCTAGGGGGGGTAGGCATGAGACGGGCGTGGCGTGGTGGCCTCGCACGGCGTGCGTGGCGCGCGAACGCTCTTGTCGCGGTGGTCATCGTCGTCGTCGCCGCGCTGCTGCGGGGCGCACCGGCACGGGCCATGGACGCGACGGGCACTATGGGCGACGGACCTGGCGGCGGGGCCGTGCGCGAGCGCCTGGTGTTCTCGAGCGCGGCGCTTGGCCGCCCCGAGTCGTACGATATATATCTGCCCGCGGGCTACGACGATGTGGCGAATGCGGGACGATGCTACCCGGTGCTGTACCTGTTGCATGGGTCGCCGGGCCAGCCGGGCGACTGGGTGCACGGCCTGCACATCCAGTTCATGCAGGATCAGGGCGTGGCGGTGGGGACGCTGGCGCCGCTGATCATGGTCATGCCCGAGGGCAACGGCGGCGTGTTCCGCGACTCGCAGTACGTCAACACGCGCGGCGGCTTCCGGGCCGAGGACGCGATCACCCGCGACCTCGTGGGGTATGTCGACGGGCACTATCGCACCATCGCCAATCGCGAGGCGCGCGCTATCGCCGGCCTCTCGGAGGGCGGCTACGGCGCCATGAACCTGGGGCTCAAGCATCCCGATATCTTCGGGACGATTGCCAGTGTCTCGGGCTACTTCGCGGCGGACCCGGCCGAGGTGACGCGCGGCAACGATCCCTGGGGCCGCGATTGGGCCTTGATGGCGGCCAACAGCCCCGCGTTGTATGCCGGGCAGCTCGGCGCGCTCCCCGACACCCATATCCTGATCATGGACAACACGGCGGACTATCCCTACGCGGCGGACGCGGCGCGCTTCGACCGGATCTTGACCCACGCCCACATCGCCCACACGTTGCTGCTGCAGTCGCTGCCCGGCCTGGCGCACGGCCACTCCCGTGCCTACTGGCAGATGGCTTTCCCCATCGTGCTCGCCTATGTGGCCGCGCACATGCCGCACCCGCCCGCCGCGCCGGTGCCGGCGGGCTACTATATCCTGCCCCGTCGGTAGCGCATGCGCCCCGACGACGGCGCGCGGAATGGTAGTCCTTTCCCCCCTTGACGTGTGCCCCCCTCTACGCCACAATACAGGCCCGTGCACGATCACCACTGTCCCACCCCCCCATCGCGCGGCTAGATGCGTTCGTCGCCATTCGCACGCGCGGCGCATCGCCGCGCCGCGGCGTCCGGTGCCTCGTCGGGCACGGATGGCAGGCGTATCCTCATCCTGACGGCGCACACGGGGGCGGGGCATGACACGACGGCCGAGGCCCTGGCCGAGGCCTTACGCGCGGCGGGGCCGGAACTGGGGGTCCGCGTGCGCATCTACGCGCCGTTCGCGGCCGGTCTCGCCGGCCGCCTGCTGCGGATCGAGCGATGGTATGACACGATCGTCGCCCATATGCCGCACCTGTGGGGGCTGCTCTACCGCATCACGGACGAAGAGCGGGCCGTACGGCAGGGTATGCGCCTTGCGGCGGCGCTGTGGGGCCGGCGCTTGCGCGCTGTCGTGCGGGCGCAGCGCCCCGGCCTCGTGGTCAGCGTCCACCCCGTCTGCGCGGGCCTGGTGTCCCGCGCACTGCCGCGCGGGCCGCAGTCGCCGCCGCATCACTGCGTCGTCACCGACTTGGTCACGGTGCATTGCTCCTGGGCCGCGGCGGGGGCCGCCGCCTATTACGTCGCGACACCGGCCGCGGCCGATGCCCTCGTCGGGTATGGCGTCGCGGCCGCGCGTATCCATGTCGCGGGCCTGCCGCTGCGCCGCGCCTTCGCGGCCCCGCCGGGCGCAGCCCCGGGTGGCCCCATCCCCTCCGTGCTGCTGCTCGGCGGCGGCCGCGCGTCCCGCCCCCTCGAGCGTGCCGCGCGGGCGCTGCTCGCCGCACCCGCGCCGCCGCGCTTGACGATCGTCTGCGGCGGCAACCAGCGGTTACGGCGGCGGCTCAGGCGCGCGGCGCGCGGGCGGGCGACGGTGCTCGGATGGCGCGACGATGTCGCTGCGCTGATGCGCGCGGCCGACATCGTCGTCACCAAGGCCGGGTCGGTCACGCTGGCCGAGGCGTTCAGTCAGGCGCGCCCCGTCGTCGTGTATCATGTGCTGCCGGGGCAAGAGGAGGGCAACATCGGGTTGCTCCGCGCCGCGGGGCTGGGCGAGCACGTGCCCCACGTCTCCCTGCTGCCCGCGGCGGTCGCGCGCGCGCACGGCGCGGGCCGGAGCCGCTCGGACGCGACGCGGGCCGCGTGGTGGGGCGACGCGGCCTGCCGCGTCGCGGGCCTCATCGCGGACGCGCAGGCGGCGTATCGCGCGCCCTTGCCGTAGCCTGCCCTGCATCGTCGGGTGGACGACGCCTCTCGCACACCTTTCATCTCCCATTCATGCGCTACTCATGGCGGAGTCATGTTTGTGTGGTGTACTACCTATGTACTGCTAGCGCGGTAGCCGCACGCGGGTTGTCGACGCGGCGTCGGTACGTAGCGATGGACGATAGAGGCATTGGCCGATGAATAGACGACGATTACCGCTCGGACGGCGCGGGCTGCTGCACCTCCTCCCCGCCCTCACTATCCTGATCGCCGTGACCATGCTCCGCGCGCCGCTGCTGCAGGCCGTGCTGCTGGGGCCCGATTCCCTGTTCCCGCCCCCGGAGGCGCACGCCATGACCGTCCTGCGTCACGGGCGCGCGGTCACCGTCCCCGTGCAAGCGGGCACGTTCCTCGAGCGTCTGAGCTTCGTCAGCCCCGCGCTGGGCGGCCACCTCGAGGTCTACTCCATCTACCTGCCGCCGGGCTACACCGGCGCCGCGCGGGCGACGCGACGCTACCCCGTGCTGTATCTGCTGCACGGCGCGCCCGGCGCGCCCGGCGACTGGCTGCACGGCATGCACGCGCAGTGGATGGAGGACCGGGGCATCGCGGTGGGGACGCTGCCGCCGCTGATCATGGTCATGCCCGAGGGCAATGGTGGCGTCTTTCATGACTCGCAGTACGTCAACACGGCGGGCGGCTTCCGCATCGAAGACGCCATCGCGCGCGACCTCGTCCGCTACGTCGACGCACACTACCGCACGATCCCGGACCGCCGCGCCCGCGCCATCGCCGGCATCTCGGAGGGCGGCTACGGTGCCATGAACCTGGGCCTGACGCACGTCGACACCTTCGGGACGATCGCGAGCATCTCGGGCTACTTCGCGGCCAGTCCGGCCGAGGTGCTCCCCGGCAACGACCCCTGGCACAACGACGGCGCGCTGATGCGGGCCAACAGCCCGCTGCTCTACGCGCCGCGGCTGGCGGGGCTCCGGGACACTACCATCTTGATCATGGACAACACGAGCGACGGCGCCTACACGCAAGCGGCCCGCCACTTCGACGCGGCGCTGACGCGCTATCACATCGCGCACACGCTCGAACTGCAGCACGCCACGGCGTTGACCGCCCACTACTGGCCCTATTGGAAAGCGGCCTTCCCCACAGCCCTGGCCTATATCGGCCACCACCTGTTAACGCGCTAATTGTCGTGGCGTGGGCCGGATATTTCTGTTACTTTCGGTTAGCATGAGGGTACGATCGGTTAGCAAGCGGTCGCTGGCACGCGGGTCTCGAACCACCAGATACTGACCACTAACCACCAGAGAGGAAGCGTCCCAATGCGTCCCATCCTATTCCTGCGCGCGCCCCGCGCCCTGCCCGCGGCGCTGGTCGCCCTGCTCGGGCTGGACGACATCGCCGTCGGCGCTGTCATCCCGCACACCGCGCCGGTCGTGCTGATCGCGCTGGCCCCGCTGGGCTGGCAGCTCAGCGCGGTCGTCTGCGGCGTGCTGCTGCTCCTGCTGGCCAACGGCCTGGCGCATGGACGGCGCGGCGCGTGGGCGCTCTCGCTGCTGCTGCTGCTCCAATCGGCCTACGCCATCCCCGTGGAGCACCACGGGCGCTCCGTGCTCGCCCTCGTTCCGGCGGCGGTGCTGGTGCTGCGCCGCGCCCACTTCGGCACGCCGGCGCGGACCCCACGCTGGGGCTACGCGGCGGTCCTGGCCAGCCTGGTCGTCTTCGCGCTGGCGGGCGCGCCTGCCCACCACAACGACGCCGGGCGCCACGGCCACGCCTTCAGCCGCGTGGCGCGCGCCGCGGGGACAGAAGGCGTGACCGTGGGGAAAGAGGGCGCGAAAATTGTCTCCTCGCGCGCGACCAGCGCGCGCGGGGGTGCATCCACGCTGCCGGCGCTCGGCCTGGGCACGCTGCTCTTGCTGCTGGGCCTGCGCGGCCTGACCGCGTCGGCCCGCCCGCGCGCGACCCCTGAGCCGCGGCGGGCGCGGGCCAAGTCCCGCGCCCTTTTCGCGGCCCACGGCGACAACCCCGTCGGCTACTTTGCGGCGGGCGACGATAAGACCGTGTGGGTCGACCCGACCGGGCGCGGCGTCGTGGCCTTCCGGCTCATCGGGGCCACCGCGCTCGTCGTCGGCGACCCCCTGACCGCCCCAGGCGGCCGGCCCGGCGTGCTCGACGGCTTCCTGGCCCATTGCCGCCGGCAGGGCTGGACCCCGGCCTTCTACCAGACACTCGGCGCGACGCTGCCGCTCTACCGCGCGCGCGGGCTGCGCGCGCTGGCGATCGGGCGCGAGGCCGTGATCGACCTGCCGTCGTTCACGCTCGCCGGCAAGAAGATCGCCAACGTGCGCCACTCCGTCACGCACGCCGAGCGCGCCGGGCTCGCGGTGCGGCTCTACGACGACGCATCGCCCGACGAGGAGGCGCGCGCCGCCCTCATCGACATCTCGCGCGCGTGGCTCGCCAGCAAGCGCGGCGGGCAGATGGGCTTCACTATGGGACGGCTCAGCCCCGACGGCGAGCCGAGTCCGGGCGCGCGCGCGGCCGTGGCCTACGACGCCGAGGGCCGGGCGCAGGCCTTCATCACCGTGCTGCCGGCCGGTGGCGGCCGCGGCTGGACACTCGACCTGATGCGGCGGCGCGCGGACGCCGCGAGCGGGACGATGGACCTGCTCATCGCGCGGACGGCCGAGGCGTTACGCGACGAGGGCTACGCCTCCTTCTCACTCTCGCTCGCGCCGCTGGCCAGCGACGCGGCCAGCGACGACGAGGACGCGCCCAGGCTCGCGCGCCGCGCCCGCGCCCTCCTCTACGAGAAAATGGATGGCGCCTACAATTACCGCTCGCTCTTCACCTACAAGAAGAAGTTCAACGTGCGCTGGGAGACACGCTACCTCGTCTACGCGGGCGACGCAGCCCTCGCCGGCGCGGCGCTGGCGGTGGCGCGGGCGCACATGCCGGAGGCGCCGCTGCGTCTGCCCGAAATCCCGCGGCCGCGCCGCGCCAGGGCGCGGCCGGCGCGCCACGCCGCGTAGCCCGACGATGGCGCGCGCGCGACACCATCATGGGAGGGATCGCCCCGACGGCCCCGACGGCCCCGACGGCGTCCACCCGCTGCTGTGGCCGTTCCTCCTGGCGCGCGGCATGTGGATGAGTGCGGTCGTCGACGAGAGAGCCATCCGCTTCAACCTGCGCCTGTTGGCCGCGCTCACGGCCGTCTTCAGCCTGCCCGACAGTGCGCAGGGCGTGCTCACACTGCGAGACCACCTGGCGGGCGGCGACCACTACTACGGCGTCTACGTCCTCCTGTTGGGCGTCGTGGAGCTCTCGGGCGCCCTCCTGTTGGCGCGCCGGCCCACCATGGCGGCGGGACGCCTGCTCATCCTGGCCGCCGCGGCCGGCTTCTACCCCGAGGTCATCCTCGGCCTTGGCTTCTTCGAGCGGGGCCTGCTCCCCGCCGCCATCTTCGCGGTCTGCATCCCGGCCGAGGCCTGGGTGCTGTGGTTCCTGCTGCATCCCCGCACGCGGGCGCACGTCACCTCCCAGGCCGCATAGCCTATACGGAATGTGCTACTATTGTGCGGAGCCGCGCGGCACGATGCCGCCTAGCGGACAACGAGCCTGGCGTCCCGTGCGTCCCGTACCATATGCGGAGGATCGTCCACCATGCGCAGACCCGTCCGACGCCCCTACGCGCGTGTCGCCCTCGCCCTCGCCAGCATCGCCTTCATCGGCGCGACGCCCGCCGTGGTGCGCCGCCACTCCTCCGCACAGGCCGCGCGGGCCGCGCGGGCCGCACGGCCCGCGCACGCCGCCCTGGCGACGGGATACCACGGCTCACGGCCGGCCGGCGCCCTGGCGCCCAAGCAGACAATCGTGGCCGTCGGCGATAGCATCACGAAAGGCGACTATGACAGCGCCGTGAAAGGGGGGTGGGTCGCGCGCCTGGCCGCCAAGCTGCACGGCGCGTACCCCGAGACCACCTTCGACGTGCGCAACGCGGGCGTCGACGGCGACACCACCGCGGGGGTGCTGAAGCGGGCCTCGCGCGATGTGTTAGCCGCGCACCCGCGGCTAGTCATCATCTCTATCGGCACGAATGACTTCGACGTCGACGTGTCGCCCGCCGCCTACAAGGTACAGCTCAACACGCTGATCACCACCATGCAGACGGGGCCGAGCATACCGACCATCGTGCTCGCCAGCATGCTGCCGATCGCGGGGCAGACGCCGCGACGGCTGACCGCGGAGCGCGCCTACAATGACATTATCCGGCAGAGCGCCAGGGCCTCCAACGTCGGCTACCTGGACCTGTTCGACCCCTGGCTGGCCCTCGGGCACACCTATCTGCACCTGCTGCGCCACGACACGGAGCACCCCAATCCGATCGGTTACGAACTCCTGGCCAGCACCACGGCCGCCTTCCTGGAGGCGGGTTACCTCGACGGGCACGGGCGCGTCATGGCCCCGGTGAAGGCCCCCACGTGCGCGATCGTCTGCGACACGGCCCCCGTCACCCCGACCGGCACCGGATAGCCCGTGGGTCGAATCCGTGCGCTGGTAGACGATACGGCGCGCGTTGCCCAGACCCACAACGGCACAGGCGCGCTCCTCATAATAGAGGGGGGCCAACGGCCGTGCAACAGGTGGCAAGCCCAGAGGCAGCCCTGGTACTAATGGACGAGCGTGCGGGGCGGTGGCGACCCAATCCAGGCCCTGAGGATTTTGCTTACCTCGTCCATCGCTTGCTGCGTGGCCTGCCGGTTATCCACCTGCACCCGCCCCCCTGCCAGAAACAGGTGGAGGCGATACGTCGCGTTCGCGTCAGTGACAATGGATTGTCTTTGCTGCACGGTTAATTTGTTCGGATCGGCCGTCCCCAGAGTATGCACGTACCGATCGGACATAGCCGTGAGGTAGCCCGCCTCATAGCCTAGGGCTAGACCGGCATACTCGATAACGGCAGCGATGACGATCACCACGACGAGTCCGACGAGCCCGGCCACAATCTTCCCACCCATGTCCTACTCCTTCTACCCTACCGATTAGTAGCTGAGGTCGAGGGCGCGCATGTCGGTGAACTCCGCGCTCGCCGCGATCCCATACTGGTCGAGCACCGCGCTCCCGAACAGGTCCGCCGCCTCCGCCCGCCCCTCCGCCGTCGCCCCATCGCCCCAGGCGTCGAGCACCGCCCCCATCGCCTCCCCGTCTAGGTGGATCGCCGCCCCCTCGGCCGTCTGGCTGATCCGCCGCACCCGCGCCACCTTGTCGGAGGACACGCGCACCGGCCCCTCCGCGTCGTCCACAGCGAGGCCCGCAGCGCGCAACCGCTGGACGTTGGCCGCCCGCCCCTGCGCGTTGGCGATCCCCTGCACCGCCGCCGTCACGCCCGGCGTGCGCGTCCGCGTCACGGCGCGCGCCTCGCCGCTCCCCGGCTCTTTCTGCCACCGCTGCACCGTGCGCACGTTGACGCCCACCTGGGCGGCGAGCAGCCGGTTCCCCGCAGCGATCGCGTGCCGGCCACTGCCTCCACCAAGGGTTTCCACGACGGCGCGCACCGCCGCCGGCGTCAGCGATACCTCGGCCGCCACCAGGGCGTCCAGCCGCTCCGTGAGCAGGTCCGCCAGCGCCGGCACCTCAGCCCTCCTCCTGCGGCTCCTGCGGCTCCTGCGGCTCCTGCGGCTCCTGCGGCTCCTGGCCCCCGGTCCCCTCGGCGCCGGCGCCATCGGCGCCCGTGGCTTCGCGGATGAGGGTGAGCAGGCGCTTCATGCCCACGCCCATCGCCAGCGCCGCGGGCAGACGCCCCTCGTTCCCCTCCGCGCGCAGCCCGAACGCGGGCAGCAACGGGGCCAGGGGCACGCCAGCGTCGTGGACCTTGAAATGGCCGAGGCCGGTCCCCAGCGTGATCGTCGGCGGGCACGCGCGCACGGCATCGGGCTCGTCGGACACGAGGTACACGCAGTCGATGTTGACCGCGACGGGCGTGCAGCCGGCCGCGTCCATCCGCCCAAGCGCCCGCGAGAGGTTGGCCGCCCCCTGCGCCAGGATCGCGTGCCGCCAGTCCGGCCGGTAGAGCGGACTGTCCGGCCGGTGCCACTGTCCGGCCGGTGCCACTGTCCGGCCAGGCTGCTGATCGTGACCGCGTAGGTCAGCTTGAACACGGCGAGGGCCAGCCGCCCCGCCGGCGTCGTGTCCGCGTAGAGCGCCGTCCGCGCGCCCCGTAGCCGCTCGTACCAGGTCTCCATGGCCCGGCTGTGCGCGGTCCACACGTGCGCCTCGCTGATCGCCACGGCCTGGCCGCGTTCCAGCGCCCACGCCACCGTCGGCGTGCAGGCCCACCGCTCCTCCGCGCCGGCGATCCGGGCTAACCAGTACCCCGGCAGCTTCTTGTCGAAGGGCATTTTGCCGGCCGGGTCACGCCGCCCCTCAATGCCGGACAGGCCCAGTTCCACCACGCCGGCCGCGCTCAACCACTGCGCGTTCTTGTCGTAACTGTGCAAGTACGCCTTCGCGCGCTCGGCCGGCGAGAGCGTGCGCAGCCAACTTAGTTCGGCTACCGTGTCGGCTTGCCCCGCCGGCGCCGGCAGCCGCTCGGGGTACGCCCGCTTGCTGTCGGCCCCCCGCTTGCCCAGCTCCTGCAGCAGATCCGCTCCCGTGCGGCCCGGCGAGCGGTAGTACGGCGTGCCCACGGCCTGCGCGTAGGCCCCGAGTGCCCCCAGCAGCGTCGCGCCGTCGGTGTCGAGGCCCCACACCCCGTGCTCATCGTAGAGCGGAAATACGATGGACACGCCCGAGCCGGCCTCGCCCTTCCTCCGCAGGTCGAGCCAGGGCGTGAGCGCGGTCGGGAAGGCGTGCAGCTCGGCCAGGCCGTCGCTGACGAAGGCGTGGCGCAGTTCGCGGAACGGACCCGCCACGGCGAGATCCCGTCAGAGGGGACAGGGCATGGGCATGGGTGGCGCCAGACCGCAGTCAGGGAGGTCCCCGTCGGGCACGCCCATAGAGGGTAACGCCGGTCTCGCGCCAAGGCTTGCGCCGATGAGATGCCAGCGTCTCCACACCAGGTGCGCGGCCGGAGAAAGGCGAGGGGGACGGGCGTGGAGCGCGCGGCGCCGGCGGTCCATCAGCCCAGACCACCGGGCCGGCCCGGCTCGTCCCCCGCTCCTCTCCCATTAACGCACGACGCCCATGAATGCACGATGACGCCCGCTGGTTCCCACGATGACGCCCACCGTTTCCATCGAGCGGCAGAGTGCGAGCGAACGCGCTTATCCGCGATCACGCCCCGATTGACGCCTATGCGGCGCACTCACGCACTCGGGCGCCGCCGGCGACATGGCCACTTCTACGCATGGCACCGTAGCGGTCGCGTCCCGTCCCCTGCCCTGACCGATGTGCGCTATGTGCGGGCGACACATAAACTCTACTTGTCGCTACACAGAGAGCACAAGCTGAGACAGAACGCGACTGTCGCGACGCAGGGCGCGGCACTCGATCGCCGTTGTCCGGCCTCATAATCCGCCCCCACGCACGGACGCGTCTCGTGCTTATGTATGGAGGTGTGCGGCGGCGCTCCCCTGTCCCGCGCGTCCCGCGGCGGTCCGGACCCAGCGCGCCAGCTCCGCGGCGGGGACCGGCCGGCTGATGTGGTAGCCCTGCGCCACGTCGCAGCCCAGTGTCGCCAACTGCCCCCAGGTCGCCTCGTCCTCGACCCCCTCGGCCACGACCCCCAGCCCCAGGTTGTGCCCCAGGTCGATGATCGACCGCGCGATCGCCGCGTCGTCGCCGTTGCGGGGCATCTTCCGCACGAAACTCTTGTCGATCTTGATCTCGTCCACGGGCAACCGTTTGAGGTACGACAGCGACGAGTAGCCCGTGCCGAAGTCGTCGATCGCGAGCCGCATGCCCATCTCGTGCAGCCGTGTCAGGATCGCCAGCGCCCCCGCCGGGTCGGCCATGACCGCGCTCTCGGTGATCTCGATCTCCAGCCACCGCGGCTCCACGCCCGCCGCACGCAACGCCCCGACGATCGTGTCCACCACGGCCGAATCGTGCAGCAGCCGCGCCGAGAGGTTGACCGCCACGCGCACGAAGAGACCCTGGTCGTGCCAGGAGCGGACCTGCCGCAGCGCCGTCTGGAGCACCCAGTGCGTCAGGGGCTTGATCAGCCCGGTGTGCTCGGCCAGGGGGATGAACTGATCCGGGGGGATCAGGCCGTGCGCGGGGTGCTGCCAGCGCACCAGCGTCTCTACCCCCGTGAGCCGGCCCATCGCCAGGTCCACCTTGGGCTGGTAGTGCAGGAGCAGGTGATCGGCGGCGATGGCCTGACGCAACTCGTCGATGAGGGCCAGCCGGCGCGGACTGTGCTGGTCCTGGCCGGGCGTGTAGACGGCGTGCGGGTCGCCGGCGGCCTTGGCCACGTACATGGCGACATCGGCGAGGCGCAGCAGCGTGGTGGCGTCGTCGCCGTGGTCCGGGCCGAGCGCGACGCCGATGCTGGAGCCGACCTCGAAGGGGTGGCCCTCCAGGACGACGGGCCGCTCCAGGGCCGCCGTGATCCGCAGGGCGGCGACGATCGCCCCGTCCACGTCCGCGCCCGGCAGGAGCACGGCGAACTCGTCGCCGCCCAGGCGCGCAACCGTGTCCACCTCCCGCAGCCCGGTGCGCAGCCGCGCGCCGACCTCTCGGAGGAGCAGGTCGCCGTAGTGGTGGCCGAAGGTGTCGTTAATGTCCTTTTCTACGCGCACCCAGCGCGCGCAGAGTTGTCGTTCCTGCGGGTGCTGATCGTGGCGCAGCGGCTGGTGGCGGCGCTGCGCTACGGGCTGCGGGGGGAGGAGCACGCGGGGCTGGTGGCGGACCCGC
>JAABUY010005872.1_pt1 | contig 12172 bp, 11 predicted proteins | sample 5560271 | NCBI WGS metagenome assembly JAABUY01 (sample SAMN10711886, study PRJNA513374) | rock metagenome | isolation source: Antarctica rocks | place: Antarctica: Victoria Land, University Valley
GCTAGCATAGTGCGGTGAGTACGCCTTCCTCTTCTCGAATGCACTTAGATCCCCGGATCATCATCCTCATCGTTGTACCGAACTGCGGGCCGGAACAGACCTCGGCCATGCAGGGGTTCTCTTGGAGGGCACTGTTGCATTAACTCGAAATCAGGCTCGACGCATACAAGGTGTTGGGATGATGCCCACCCTCGACCGCAAAGGATGGTAGGCATAAAAGTTAATGCAACAGTGCCGATCGTAGAAAAAGGTCTTGTTCGGAGTTCCGTCGTTATACGTAACGTTGGCAATGCGCCCCACCTTGTCATACTGCGTCGCCGTCCGGGTAGTGACGCCGGGATTCGTCTGGTTGGCACGTGGACGCGTACGTGTCAACAACAACCCGGTTGCGTTGTAGGCGTAGCCGTAGGTCGTGCTCCCGCTCTCTGCCTCTTGCGTGTAGATCGTCCGGCCAGCCGCATCAGTTTGAAAGACACGCGTCCACGGCGATCAAACCAAAACCTAGCCACATCAGGCTCCGCCAATGGTGCGCCTCCCAGAAACAGAGGAAGACCATTGCCACGCCTACTGCTCGCTCGATTGAACCTCGCTGACGGTCAATGCGAAACGTGAGCGAACCTGGGTCTTCCTGGGTGGTGAGGACCGTGCTGGTAAGGAAGCGCATGATCGCTTTTTACGAACTCACAAAGTCTTGACTAATCCGCGTCGGGTCACTTGGACGATAAACGGGCTTAGTGGCGACTTGGTCCCCCATACCGGCTCTCCCTGCCACTTGTCCACAACGGCGACTTCGCGGACAAGTCGCTGAAGCGTTTGGATCATCTTGACATGGCAGCAAAAAACAACCCGGACAAGAACAAGCAAATCGAGCTAAGGATTGCGCCAATGGCGGCTAGAGTTCCAAAACAACGCTCCCTGCCTGTGGCATTGAGAATGAACAGGGCCATCGCGATCATCCCTGTAACGAGCGTTGCAAGAAGGATCGCCTCATTCAGACGGCTGCCTGGCCCTCCGAATTTGATCTCGAATGGAATGAGCAAAACTCGTAGGATCGGCAGGGCGCAACAGCACCAGCCGGTCCAGCGCGCGACATCAAGTCCCTGTGAGCGTACAGCGCCGGTAACATCGTCATTCTGCCGCCATTTCCTCGTAGACCACATGCCTAGGAGGAGCAGCACAATTGGGGTAATCAGCACTACCAGTGTCCCCAATATGTAAAGCATCATGCAGGTGCATCCAGATGGATAAAGTGGACAGCTTGTATGCCGCTATTTTAGAGGTCTTGTCCACATGTCCGTAAACGGGCTTTTCGGACAGTTGCCGGGTCGGGCGGCCACTTGTCGAGATGCCGACCTATCCTCCACAAGGCGGTCAACGTCCCTGTTACCGCATAGAGCAATACCATTCACCTGAGTTCGGCCTACTAGCGGCAATGTTATAGCTCCATGTCTAGGCTTCCAGACGTTGGATGACGTTCTAGCACCAACTCGAATGGCAACACAGCGGATCCTCTACACTTGCCAAAGACACCAGTGTGGCACCGTCGCCACCAAGATCACAATGGCTCGCTAGCCTTCCTCGCTACTCCTACTCGTTCCGCGAGCCCGGCTCGGAAACCTTCGGGGTGAAGTGCTCCCAAAATTGAACGCAGGCGTTCCATTGGGTGTCTGGGTTGGTCGACGTGGGCCGTTGGTCGAGCCTTGCATTCAAGAAGCCAAGAGACTGCATCGCGGCGAAGGCGACCTGCGGGTCGGTGTCATGCACGGAGGGCAGCAGAACGCGGGTCGCCGGTGCGGCCATCTCAAAAGGCGGCGGGCGGTAGTGGTCCATATGTAGATTCTGGATGGACTGTGCAGCAACGGTGCGCACTTCTGCCGAAGGCGATTGAAGCGCACGGGCCGCAATGGGAAGCGAGAGATGCCAGTCGATCTGCTGCAGCGCAAGGACCATGTTCTCACGCGCGTTCACGTTCGACCTCGGGTCGCCGCTGAACAGCACTTGTTCCAGCTCTGCAAGTACGGTAGTATCTCCCCTTCGTACAAGGGCGGCGATCAGCTGTCCTCGGAGCTCAAAGTCGTCGGCAACGCCCGGCTGATTGAGCGCGGCATGAAAGAGGGTTCCGACGTACGGGTCGCGCTCGTGATCCAGTACGAAGATCTCCGCTGGCGCGACACCGGCGGGCCGCTTACTCTCCAGCTGGCTTGCACGGTCGCTGAAGAGGCCAGTGGCGATGCATTGCAGGACGCGCAGATATACGCCCGAGCCGGGCGGCTCCGGGACGAGCGCGGTCCTTCGCGCAACCGCAAAGCCGGCCGCCTCGGGATTCGTGACGCTGCACTGCTTGAGCCTGCATTGCAGGAAGACAATCATATGAGAGCCAGCAACAAAGTTCGGTGTGATCGGTCCACCGTTCGAGTAGGCCTGAGAATTCGAGTCGTACTCGACCTCGATCGAATTGCCAAAGCCGCTTCCCTTCAGGATCTCTTCAAGGCGAAGTACAGCGGCAAGTCGTTGTCCTTCGATCGCCCGGTGCGAGAGTCGACGAACGCAGCTGTCCCCACCTGCCGGATACCTGCGACTTCCACTACGGCAATTAGGTCGGAGTCGAGGGTCATCTTCTGGATGTCCGGTATCCCCATGATCCGGCACCAGCCACAACGGGGGGATAGCAGCAAAGAAGCGGCGATGATGACGGTGACGGCAGCGAAGTGGAGAAGACGACTGGATCGGAGCATGGGCGCTAGCCCCGGTATGCAAATGCAATTATTTGGATTCTAAACCGAATAAGTGTCTCGAACATAACAGCGTGAGATAAGCCCTTAGCTCATTCACTGCAGATTTTGCTGATCTTGTGGTTATGTTCGCCCATCCTGCAGGGACTCTTCGTAGAAGCAGCCGACATACCTCTATCCGGACAAACCGAAGTTTCCGTCCAAGTGTCCGTGTAACGGGCTTCTCGGACACTTGGTTCAGGCGATGCCGCCAAAGTGTTGCTTGAACAGCTGCTTTGCCAACAGCTCTCCGTGAGCGGTCACTGTCACGGACTTCGCTTGACTTCTAGGATCAGCGATGTAGCCTTTCGCGTGTAGTCGATCCATCGTGTCCCAGTCGTGGCTCTTCCAGGCTCGCACGCAGTTCTTCTGTTTGAACATCGTCAGAGCCAACAATGCCAGCACTATCTCATCCACTTTCTCGCGGTTATAATCCATCGTCATACCCTCCGGCTAAACGGTCCTAGCAACGGGCAGAGCCAGCGAGGATCTCCAGGGTTCATCCAGGCTCAAGCCCCAAGCGGTCGTTCACCGCTTCGCGAAGTCGTTGCTGCACCCAATATAACGCTCCGTCGTGGAGACAGAGACGTGGCCGAGGAGGAACTGAATCTGCTCCAGCTCGCCTCCCGCATTGTGGCAGAGACGTGCACAGGACCGTCGAAGGTCATGAGGAGCAAGGGTCGGCAGCCCCATCTTGCCTGCGAACTGCTTCACGACATGCCAGACGACCTTCTCGGAGATCCGTCTCCCCCCGCACCGGCCCCTTCGGCCCGCTCACCTACCAGAACGACAACGTTCTCCTCGACCGCCTCGGCCCTGAGGGCGTCGGCAGGATCACCCTGTTCCAGACCACCGCCAGCCGCTTCACCAACGTCCAGGACAAGTCCGCCCTCTACTCCTATGAGATCCTCAACTTCGTCGACGGCCACCGGTCCATCACAGAGATCCGCAACGCCGTCGCCGCAGAGTTCGGCCCCATCCCCACTCCCACTGTTGCCAACTTGTCGACGCCTGCCAACAGGCCGGCATCCTCACCTACACCCACTAGCCCGTAGCTGGAGACTTCATGTCCACACGCCTCAGCCGATCGCTCCTGTCTCTCGCCACCCTCACCCTCGCCGTTCCCCTCGCTGTCCCGGCTCAGGATCAGGGAGCCCTTGAAACCACATCGCTCCTCGGCCGGAAGCTCTACGCCCAGACCGACGACGACGCCGTGACCGCTGCAAAATCCAAAGTCACCAATGGGTCTCCTACCGCAGCCAACTACCTCGCGCTCTCGCATGCAGAAGCGGGCCGCCGCCAGTACCAGGAAGCAGTCAAGATCGACACCGAGGCCCTCGTAAAGTTCCCCAACAATGCCGACCTCCTGCTTGAGCGCGGCCACCGCCAGCTGGGCCTGCGCCAGTTTACCGCGGCCCAGAAAGATCTCGAGCAGGCCGTCCAGGTCGACCCAAGCAGCCTCGACTCCCACTATCACCTCGGCCTCGCCCACTATTTCCAGGGTCAGTTCGCCGAAGCCTCCAGCCACTTTCGCGAGGCCCGCGACCTCGCCAAATCCGACGACTCCCTCATCGATTGCACCGCCTGGCTCTACGTCTCGCTGCGCCGCGCCGGCAAGGAGCAGGAGGCCAAGACGGCCCTTGCCCGCATCACCCCCGAGGTCCACAATACCGAGCCCCACCTGCTCTTCTACCTTCATCTGCTCCGCTTCGACAAGGGCCAGATGAGCGAAGCCCAGGTGCTCCCCGCCAAGCCCGCCCCCGGCGACGTCGAGGCCGAACTCTCGTTCAACACCATCAACTATGGTGTGGGCAACTGGCACCTGTATCACCGTGAAAAGCCCCTTGCCGATACCTTCTTCCACAAAGTCGTTCCCGGCGAAGCATGGAACTCATGGGGCTTCATTGGCTCCGAAGTGGAGCTCTCCCGCAAGTAGGATCGCTCTCGCTAGGAGAGCCCGGATCCGGCGCGATGAACCCTTGGGATCGTTCCCCTGGGGGGCACATGCACCATGGAGAGCGCGCGAAGACCGGTTCACACTATGACCCAGCTCGCCTATGATGAGATGGAGTGCCTACCGACGGCATTCCTCTTTTGGCGGACGTCTTCGCTGAGAGGCCAGTTGCCTTGACCCTTTTCCCGGAAGCACTCTTCCTGCAGAGGTTGTCGTCCCGCGTGCCCCGAATGTGTCCGTTCCGTTCTGAGGTGCCCACCGCGCTCGTTGTGCCGCAGCGATCCGGGCTTTCCCTTCCGGGCTCATGATCCGGCCCGCTCTCCAGCTGCGTTGCCTGACAGACTTCGGGGCGGGTCCTTTTATGCACGTTTCGCGTACTCAGAAGCCAGCCATCAAGTCCAGCTAGACTCCAAGTCCACAGAAGCGTCGCGCTGACCTCTCCGGAAGTTCTGCGAGCAAGTTCAGGGCTATTGCACTCGCTGCCCCACAAGTGGTGCAAGCTAGCTTTCCCCGAGCATGTTGAGCTAGTCTAAGCATCCTAGGGCGAAGATAAGGCGAACAACCATGCGTACGCAGACGGCAATTCTGAAGCGTGAGATTGAGGCAAAGCTGGCAAACCGCGTTCCGGCCGCCCTCTCCCCGCTTGCCCAGCAAGCACCACGGCTCCATCCGACCGGCAATGTTCACCTTGATTCCCTGCTCGGAGGCGGCCTGCCACTGGGTTCTGTTTGTGAGCTGACCGGTCCGGACGGCTCCGGCCGCACCTCGATCGCATTATCTCTGCTGGCGAGCGCCTCGTGCGAGGGCGCGTGCGCCTGGATCGACGTGAGCGACACGTTGTCGCCGCAGGGGGCGGCGGCGGCGGGTGTCGACCTCGACAACTTGCTCTGGGTGCGTTTCACTGCATCCTCCCAATCTCAGGTGCCCGGAGCTAAGCCTCTAGTGGTTCCACTGCCTTCAGAGAGACGTGGCAGGCCGCGAGAGTCGGTGCAGCAGAACTGCGGCGGACCGCACCCGCGCGGGGAGATGAAGGGTTTGGCTCCGGCTCTGGAGCAGATGCTGTTCGACAAGGAGGAGCGACGGAAACGGAAGATGGAAGGCACTCCCGGCTACCCCAACCAGCCAATCGGTCTGGAATCAGCTTCGCAGGACCAGATCGAGTGGGAGCGATTCAACCTCCGCAGGGTGGACGAGAGCGATCCGTTGCGACAGAGTGACAAGCAAGCGGCCCAGTCTGCACGGCAGAGAGCGGCCGCCCAGCTCCCACTGCCGGTCATACGCCGCGACCAGTACCAGCCATCGGATGGCTTGGATCGTGCGCTTCGCGCCGCCGACCAGGTGTTGCAGTCGGGGGGCTTCCGCTTGGTTGTGCTCGACCTCGCTTCCATCTCTCCACAGGAAGCTCTACGCATTCCGTCCGCGACCTGGTTCCGTTTTCGGAGAGCCGCGCAGGAGAGCGACGCCCTTCTGCTCCTGCTCACCAAAGACCCGTGTGCCCGTTCAAGCGCGGCGTGCGTTCTTGAGTGCTCTGTCGGAGAGCCGCCACGGATCGAGGGTGTGCTCACGTCGGCCGCACGTATGGCGGAGGTGGCGTGGCAGCGTACGGGACCGTCCTTCGGCAAGAAGGCACCCGGACGTGCGACAAGCTGGGATGCGGCACCCCACTCCATGCGCGCTGTGAGGGGATAACGTGAGCTTTGCAGCCTTCCACATTGCGGAGTTCCCCGTTGTCGCTTGGCGGCGAGCTTGCCCGGAGCTTTATTCGGAAGCGTTGGTCATCGTTGAGGGTGGGCCGCCGCAGGAGAAAGTCGTCTCTCTCAGCGAGAGCGCCAAAGCCGCAGGCATCGAGCGTGGCATGAGCAAGGTGCAGGCCGAGACTGCCGGCCCAATCCGTTGCCGCTCCCGGCAGATCGCCGAAGAGACCGGGGCTTTCACGGAGGCGGTCGAAATCGCGGAACGTTTCTCTCCACGTATTGAAGCCGTCGCTTCACCAGCGAACGCATACGCAGGAAGCAGCCGTCTCTCCGCTTCGCTGCTCGACAGCACCGGTACCGGCACACTCTTCGGCCCGGTCGAAAGCTATGCTCGCAGGCTGCACAACGAGCTGAGCGCAGCAGGCTTTCCAGCAGGTGTCGGTAGCGCACCGAATGCCGAGGCCGCACTCATGCTGGCGCGCAGTAATCGCTCGATCGTTTGCGCGGAGGCAACGAACTTACGACCGAAGCTCGCTCCTCTTCCCGTTTCACTGCTTCCCTGCGATCCGAAGATGCTCAGTGTTTTATTGCGCTGGGGTATCCGCACACTGGGTCAATTGGCAGCACTCCCCGATACAGCACTCGTAAGCCGGTTGGGTCAGCCGGGGCGGCGACTGCAGCAGCTCGCACGCGGTGAAGCGGAGCACCTGCTTGTTCCCGGAGAGCCAGAAGTTTCGCTTTCCGAGACGACAGCGCTTGATTCACCGTTAGAACTGCTCGATTCCCTACTCTTCGTGCTCTCGCCCATGATGGACTCAATCTTGCGCAAAGCGATCGGCCGGGCCTACGCTCTACGGATCATACGGTTGACTCTGCAGCTGGAGCGAGGCGAACCGCATACACTCTCGGTGCGTCCGGCCACACCGACCCAGAACCGGGAGCTGCTGGTCAAGCTGCTCAACCTGGAGCTGCAGGCTCATCCTCCACCGGCGGGGATCGTAGCCGTAATGATAGAAGCGGAGCCGACGCAGCCGCAGACGGCACAGCGCGGTCTGTTCCAAGCGCAGTTTCCCGAGCCCGACAAGCTGGAACTGCTGCTGGCGAGGTTGCGCTCGATTGCGGGAGAGGAGAATGTCGGTTCTCCGAGACTTCTGAACTCCCATCGTGAGGACACGTTCACGCTGGCTCGGTTCCAGCCGAGGCTTCGCCCGCAGGCCTGCGCAGATGCGCTCCCTTCGCGTCTTGCGCTTCGCATGTTCCGGCCACCGCAGCCGTTGCGCGTGACCTCCTGCGACAACTGGCCGCGAACGATTTTCTGGCAAGGTGCACGATTCGATGTCGCCTCCGCTGCCGGACCATGGCACTCCAGCGGTTCCTGGTGGGACGGGCATTCATGGGATAGTGACCTCTGGGATGTGGTGATCGCTGCTCCGACACAGCTGCTGCGTCTGCGGCAGGAGCACACGTCGAAGGCGTGGTTCGTGGTCGGTCTCTATGACTGATCGCTACGTCGAACTGCACGCGAGGTCGGCTTTCTCGTTCCTCGAAGGAGCTTCGCTGCCCGAAGCCATGACGCAACAGGCCGCTAACCTACAACTGCCTGGCCTAGCCATCCTCGACCGCGACGGTCTGTATGGATCACCCCGTCTTTATACAACGGCGAAGAAGCTTGGGCTGCGCTCGCACATTGGGGCGGAGGTTTCGGTCGATGGCTTCGGCCAGCAGATGCAGCCTCCGGAGTGGCAGCCACACACCGTCCCGAGCCGTCCAGTGCGTTTGTCCCTACTTTGTGAATCGCAGACCGGCTACCGCAATCTCTCCATGCTCATCTCCGGCTACAAGCTCGCACAACGTACCAAGGGCGATGGAATAGCCAGCTTCCGCAAGGTCCAGGAGCATGCTGCGGGGCTCGTCTGCCTGACCGGTGGCGACGAAGGCCCGCTTGCCGCGGCCTTGGAGCGTGGCGGCATGGATGAGGGTCGTAAGGCAGTCACGCGGCTTCTCCAGACCTTCGGACCGAAGAACGTCTACGTGGAACTGCAGCGTCACGGCATCTGCGAGCAGGAGGCCCGCAATCAGGCGGCGATGGCACTCGCCCGTGAGTTCCACCTTCCATTGCTGGCGACCAACGGCGTCAGTATGGCGACCGAGTTCGAGCGCGAGATCCTCGATGTACTGACTACCATCCGGCACGGCTGCTCGCTCGATGAGGCCGGCTTGTTGCTGCAGCAGAACAGCAAGCGTCACATGCGCTCGGGCGCCCAGATGTGGGCTCTCTTCCGTGATGTACCCGGCGCGGTCGCCGCCACCGGCGAGCTGTCCGATCGGTTGAACTTCCAGATGAAGGAAATGGGCTATGAATTCCCTCGTTATCCCACCCCTGAAGACGAAACCATGGACAGCTTTCTACGCAAGCGGACCTTCGAGGGTGTCGCCCGACGTTACGGCTGTAAAGCCAGTGCCAAGCTGCGGTCCCGTGCAGAGAAACAGGTTGACAAGGAGCTAGTGCTGATCGCGAAGCTCGGCCTCGCCGGTTATTTCCTCATCGTCTGGGACATCGTGGAGTTCTGCCGTAGGCACGGCATCCTCGTGCAGGGCCGCGGCTCCGCAGCCAACTCCGCCGTCTGCTACTCGCTCGGCATCACCGCCGTCGACCCGGTCGGCATGGAGCTGCTCTTCGAGCGCTTCCTCTCCGAGGTGCGTGGCGAGTGGCCCGACATCGATCTCGACCTGCCGTCCGGAGACGACCGCGAGCGTGCCATCCAGTACGTCTACGAGCGCTACGGCCAGCTCGGTGCGGCCATGTGCGCCAACGTCATCACCTACCGCGGCCGCTCGGCAGCCCGCGAGGTCGGCAAGTCGCTCGGCTTCGATGCCGACATGCAGACGCGGCTCACCCGGCTGGTCGGTTCCTTCGAGTGGAAAGGGCCGACCGACACCATGGAGCATCACTTCCGGCAGGCCGGCTTCGACCTGCATCATCCGCGCATCGCAAAATACCTGGAGCTGTCCATCCGCATGCTCGACCTACCACGGCATCTGGGTCAGCACTCGGGCGGCATGATCATCGCGCAGGGTCAGCTTGCCTCCGTCGTCCCTATCGAACCGGCCAGCATGCCCGGCAGGAACGTCGTGCAGTGGGACAAGGAAGACTGCGCGGACATGGGCCTGATCAAGGTGGACCTTCTGGGCTTGGGCATGATGGCCGTGCTCAAGGATTGCGTCGAGCTCATCCCGCGCCACTACGGCAAGCAGGTCGACATCGCGCAGATTCCGCACGACGATTCCAGGGTGTTCGAGTCTTTGCGCTGCGCCGACACCATCGGCCTCTTCCAGGTGGAGAGCCGCGCCCAGATGGCTTCTCTTCCCCGCAACAACCCGGACAAGTTCTACGACCTTGTAGTACAGGTCGCGATCATCCGCCCCGGCCCGATTGTCGGGCAGATGATGAACCCCTATATGGAGCGAAGACAAGGGCGCCAGAGAATCGAGTACCCACATCCTCTGCTGGAGCCGGTGCTGCGCCGCACGCTGGGCGTGCCGCTCTTTCAGGAACAACTGCTACGGATCGCCATGGTGATCGCAAACTTTACCGGAGGCGAAGCCGAGGAGCTGCGCCGCGCTCTCGGCAGCCGCCGCTCCGCCGACAAGATGAAGGCGCTGGAGATCAAACTCCGTGCGGGTATGGACGCCAACGGCGTCGGTCCCAAGGCACAGGAAGAGATCATCCTCGCCATCAGCTCTTTCGCCCTCTACGGCTTTCCGGAGAGCCATGCCGCCAGCTTTGCGCTGATCGCCTATGCTTCGGCCTGGCTGAAGTTCCATTATCTGCCCGTCTTCACGGCAGCCATCCTCAACAACCAGCCGATGGGCTTCTACTCGGCAGCCGTGCTGGTGAAGGACGCGCAGCGCCACGGACTGCGTATAAAGCCGGTCGATGTCTTGCGTTCCGACTGGAACTGCATCCTCGAGCGCGAAGAGGATGACTCGCTCTCGCTCCGACTCGGACTTCGCTATGTGCGCGGTCTGCGTGCTACCGTTGCGGCGGAGATCGAGCGGGTCCGCGGCATGCGGCCGTTCGGTTCCATTGAGGAGCTTGCCGGACGTGTGCCGTCGCTCTCGCAAGCCGATCTTTCCACGCTCGCCGAAATAGGAGCGTTGAACTCGCTGGGGGTAAAGGTGCACCGCCGCGATGCGCTCTGGCAGGTTGAGCGCGCCGGCCGTCAGGCCGGGCCTCTGCTCCGGGAACTGGACGGCGACGAAGAGCACACTTCCCCGTTACAAGCCATGAACCCGGAAGAGCGCATGGTCGCCGACTACGCCGGAACCGGCGTCACAGTGGGCCGACACCCGATGGCGCACTGCCGTATGCAGCTCCACCGCATGAACGTCTTCCCCGCCGGTGACCTGAAGCTGGTACGGCACGGCGTGAAGGCCCGCATCGCCGGCCAGGTCATCGCCCGCCAGCGGCCCGGCACCGCCCATGGCTTCATCTTTCTTTCGATAGAAGACGAGACGGGCATCGCCAACGCGATCATCGATCCCGATCTCTACGAGGCCAACCGGTCGCTCGTCACCTATGCCAAGTTCCTGCTGATCGAGGGCGCGCTCCAGAACATCGACAAGGTCATCCACATCCGAGCCAAACACATCGAGGAATTGGATGTGACCGCCGCACCCATGGAGTCCCATGACTTCTACTAGGGACCTTGCATGAGCGAGCCCATGACTTCACCCGGTGACAAGCAGCCACGCAGAGAGTGGTGGCTCGAGAATGCCTGCCGCATCGCCGCCTTTCGCTTGCGCCAGCAGCGCTACATGAGCGCCAACACCGTTCCCATACGGGAGCAGGTGCGCGATTGCGTCGAGTTCGTCCGCATCGTCTGGGAAGAGATCGAACGACACCTCGGGGAAGAAGAACCATTATGAAATCCAGCCGCGGCAACAGGCTCAGCAATGCTTGGCACTGCCCGCATTGCCGGGCGGAGGTCGATGCACGCACCTTCAGCCTCGACCCTCTCGACTCCGCAAAACTGGTCTGCCCTAATCCTGCCAGTGCCAGGAGCTTCGAATGGAAGCGGCAGAACAAGGCAAGCTCTGGCCGGAGCAGCGGGCCTACAGCGTCCTGTGCTAAGGCTTCTCTCTTGAATCGGCAGTGGGCTTCCGCGTTTTCAGCCGGCTAGCGTGTTGAACCGCTAAATGGTTAGCATGCAGCATCAGAGTGGCAGGTCGCCGTCTTCAGCCGCCTGTGCCACAGCCCTCATCATTCCGGAGCCATCATTGCGGATGTTTTGCCACTCGCGGATTCGCCTCGTAGACCCTCGTCTTTCCTATTCATGGGGCCGAAGCAGATTGAGCAGCGGCCGCTCCGTCTCTTCCCTACCTGCCTATGCAATCCGCGACCCGTACATCACTGAGTACGGTCCCATGTGGGGGTATCGCTGGGCCAACCGCACCAGCACGCGATTCATTACATTTCACTCGCTGCCCCGAGGTCCCGCTCTATCGCCTCTCCTCAAGCTCGAGTTGTTTCTGAACTATCGATAAAGACCCCGTTCTCACGAACCATCGTGAGCAACATGACACTTTGGAGAACCAATGCAGCGTTGGCTTGATTGAAGTCTTTGAGCTCCGCAATTCCATGCATAACGATGTTTCTGAGATTGATCCCTCGCTTATCGGTATACAGAACGCTAAGAAAGGTCCATAGCCGTTCGTCCAGAGTGGCTTTCACCTCCTCATCGTGGAGGACG
>JAABUY010005873.1_pt1 | contig 12168 bp, 20 predicted proteins | sample 5560271 | NCBI WGS metagenome assembly JAABUY01 (sample SAMN10711886, study PRJNA513374) | rock metagenome | isolation source: Antarctica rocks | place: Antarctica: Victoria Land, University Valley
GCGGTCTCGCAAGGCCCATATCCGCCCTGTCGCCGCCGAGCCCGGCTCGCGGTGCCCCGCCTCGGGCGCCGACTGAGGTCAGCTGCCCGGCCCGGGCACCTCACCCACCGGGCCCACCCGAGGGCGCGCCCAGCACGAGCCCAAGCCCGATCAGGGCCCAGCTCTGCACGGACAGGCCGGTGACCGCACCCAGCACCCCCAGCGCGAACAGCACGGGCAGCCCGCAGCACAGACCGAGGGCACCGCCGACCGCGGCGAACGGTAGGAGGGCGGGCACCCGCTCACGCACCGGCGAGCACCACACGCAGCTGAGCCAGCGTTGGCGCACCCTCGTACCCGTGGGGGGTGCGGTACCGCCGACAGGTCAGCCCCACCTGTACGCCGGCCTCGGTGAACACGTCGACGCCGTCGACCTGGATGCTGGGTGAGCCGAGGAACCCGACACGGTCGGCTTCCGCCGGGGTCTCGACCCGGCGGCGGGTCACCGTGAGGTCGGGGCGCTCGGCCGCCAGCATCTGCAGGCGCTGGTCCGCGACCTGCCAGTTCGGGCAGTCCTGGAAGTAGTACAGGGTGACGTCCATGACCGAGACCGTAAACCTTGATCCCCAGTACAAGGTCAAGTCGTAGGGTTCCAGGCATGCGCATCGGAGAAGTCGCCACCGCAACGGGTCTGGACACCCAGGCCATCCGCTTCTACGAACGCCAGGGCCTGCTGCCGCAGCCTCGACCCGGCCCGAACGGGTACCGGGTGTATGACCCCTCGACGATCACCCGACTCGAGTTCATCCGCAGAGGCCAAGGGGCGGGGCTCACCCTCGCCGAGCTCGCGACCATCCTGGAGCTACGCGATGACGGTGCCACACCCTGCGCCCATGTCCGCGCCCTGCTCTCCGCCAAGCTGCGCGACGTCCAGACACGACAGCGGCAGCTCGAAGCCCTCGAAGCAGAGCTCGGAGTCCTGATCAGCCGCAGCGACCGACTCGACCCAGCCGAATGCACCGACGCTCAGATCTGCCACATCATCACCCCTAACCCGTAAACCCCGAACCCTGAAACGGGGTTGTCCGGCTCCCCGTTTTTCGGTCCACGCCGTGTGTGCGTGCTTGTCACGATGAGAGGACGGAGCGGGGTGGCTGATGCCGGGCAGGCGATTCACCGCGGAGCAGATCGTGGCGAAGCTGCGCGAGGCGGAGAAGCTGCAGGGGCAGGGTCGGCGATCCCGACGGCGTGCAAGCGGCGGCGTGCTCGGCGTTGAGGACGGCGTCCTCGACGAGTTGACGCACATGCTCGTTGTCGAGCCGATAGAATACCTGCGGGCAGGAGCAAGAACACCGGCAGCCCAGTCGCGGTGATCATGGCGTGGCCGGCCCCGGTTCGACGGATGATCACGATCCCCGGCCGTGGTGTCGTCGTCGAGGGGGTCGTGGGGTTCGGTGCTCACCGGCCCATCCCAGGAACCGTCAACCTGGGAACCGTCGAAAGCCAGGGTCTGGATACCTTCGACAGCCGCGACCCCTACGCCCAGGCCGCGCAGCAGCTCGCCCAGGAGCATCCCCTGCTCAAGGGGGTCGTCGAGACGACCACGTCACGGATCAACGCCGTGGACCCGAACATCTTCTCCCTCTCCGGGGTCTACGACGGGCTCAAGAGGTTCGACCTGGGCATGGTGCTGCCCCGCGGCCGCTCACCCAAAACCATGGACGTCCCGGAGCTCGTCGCCACCGGGACGCGGTTGTTCGACCTGATCGACAGCGCCCGCCCGGAGTTCCAGCGGGTCCGGCCCCGGCGGCTTCGGCGACCACCGCGGCGCACCAGGCCCCGTCGGTAATCGGCAGCTGGTGGCCGGCGCCGAGGTACTGCGCCCAGACCAGGCCAGGAAGGCCGGCTGCGAGGGTCGCTGCCCGACCGGACACCGGCACCGAATCGCGGCTGCCCTCGGCCAGCGTGACCGCCACACCGGCCTCGGCGGGCCTGCGCAATGCAGGCTCCCATTCGGCGCTACGGATCAGCGCAATCAGCGAACCGCGGTAGCTGTCCCACGTGTGTTGGACCCCGGAACGCGCTAGGGCGACCGGGACGTCCGGCCGGATCGCGACCGCCACCCACGACGCTATGGTGCGGAATCGGCACATCCATGCGCACACGGCCCGGGGCAGCCGACCGTCTCCGGCGAGTATCGCCTCGAACAGTCCCATCCGACGCGCCCCCTCGTCGGCCTCCGCCCGCGTCCGGTAGAGCGCCGCGCAGAACGTGACCACGGCCTGCACCTGCGGGACACGCGTTGCGGCCCAGCGCACCGCCAGCGCACCACCCATCGAGTGACCGACCACCACGAGCGGCCGGTCGTGAAACCCGAGGGCACTGAGCATTCCGTCGAGCGCAGCGCAGTGGTCGGCCGCCGTGAGGGGCCCCGGTTGAGCGGCCGAATAACCGAAGCCGAGCAGGTCGGGGACCACCACGGTGCCACAGGAGCCGAGAGGGTCGAAACCGGCGCCGAAGCAGTTCCCGGCGGCGATCATGCCGTGCAGCAACACCACGACCGGGTCACCGGAGCCGAACGTCCGCACATGCAGCCGATCCGCCGACCCACTGGTGCCGGTACCCGGCCGCCATCCCCGCACGGCCGGCGCGGTCACATGCCGCACCGACCACCCGAGCGCCGCGCACACGACGACCACGGCCATGGTCTCTCGAACGGGGTTGGTTGGGCGCCGGGCGGCGCTCCTCCAGATCATGTCGTGAGCTCGCCTCCTCGACGCCAGCAGATACCGACACCTCAGCACCGGAATCCCGTCACCAACAGGGTTTCAAGCCCCGTCATCGGGTTCGCTCCCCGGTGCCATCCAGCGGTCGCTGGCCCGAAACTACGCATGCGTCGCGCTCGCACCCTCACCAGATCTACGAACGAGTTTAGTACCAGAGCGCGCGAGCAGCATCGGGGTGTTGGTGCCGCTCTCGGCGTCGTGGGTCAGCGTGGAATGGCGCAGTTGATGCAGGGTCCACCCTGTCGACTGTCCGGTGGCGGTGGCGGTGGCGAGGGGTGTGGTGGCGTGTTCGAACAATTCGGCAGCCCGCCGGTAGGACAGTCGGGCCCGGCCGGCGTCGGGACAGGTCCAGGGTGGGTGTGGCACGGGTGGGGGCGCGCTCAGCGAGGAACACCGGTCCCCGGGTGCGGCCGGTGAGGAGTCGGGGGAGCAGCAGGGCGGTCCAAGTTTAATAGTAAACCCAGTCGGTGTCTCCGCCTTTGGAGATGACGCGGGCGCGTTTGCCGGCTTGGTCGAGGTCGGCGATGTCGAGGGTGAGGATCTCGGTGGCCCGGGCGGCGGTTTCATACAGCAGCCGCCACAGGGTCTTCTCGCGTAGGCCGACGTCCAGGCACCAAAGGGCGGCGATATGCTCCCCACTCGTTCGTGGGGACGTTCGTTCGTAGCGGGCCCGAGTCAGAGCCCTGCTGTGGTCGCGGGCGATCTTGGGTCGGGCCCAGCCGACGGTGGGGGTCGGTCGCCAGCCAACCCCGGGCCGCCACCACCCCAGTGCCGAGCGCAGCGCGGCGAGGTGCCGGGGGCGGGTAGCCGGGGCCAGCGTCGCGAAGGCGGCAGTGAACGCTGCCTCCAAGTCCGCCGCCCCCTCGGGGGTGTCCAACGCCGCGACCAAGGCGCCGGTGGACCGTCGGAGAGTCGGGTCCCGAGGATGGCCAGGCTCTGGCGGTACTTGACCGCGGTACCCGCCGACCACGCCCCGGCCCGGTCATGCGCGATGAGGAATGCCTCGACCGCATGCGCGTACGTCGGCGCCGGACCGTCCGAGCCATGCCCGGGAGGGCGCCTCGGCGGTGGGTTGATCGTGGCCACGGCGCCCTCCCGGAGGTTGTCGCAGAAAACGCGTATGGGTGGAGCATCGCAGACGACCCCGACAACCTAGGTCAGCTGTGGCACAGAGAGCGGTTGTCGCAGGGAATGCGGTATTTCCTCCGGCTTCACCTGGGAGTGGTTCCCGAGCAGGATGAGACCCATGGCTGAGTCCGGGGCGCCCACCGAGTCCGGGGCGGCGGCGGTGTATCAGCTGCGGGTCGTGGTGGCCGGGGTCAGTCCGCTGATCTGGCGCCGCCTGCTGGCGACGGCGACGATCGCCGAGCTGCACGCGGTGCTGCGGGCCGCGTTCGGGTGGAGTGGGCAGCATCTGCACCGCTTCGTCATTCACGGCCGGGGTACGGCATCAGCTACGTCGGCGGACCAGGTTTCCGCGACGACGCCCACCGGGTCGCGCTGACCGATCTGGGGCTGCGGACCACCGAGCGGTTCGCCTATCACTACGACTTCACCGACGACTGGCGCCTGGAGTGCGGGTCGAAAACATCATGGCGGCCGAGGCTGACCGGAGCTACCCGCGCTGCACCGGCGGGCGCCGCGCCGGCCCGGTGGAGGGCTGCGGCGGGGCGTGACGTTCCTTGAGCAGACTTAGTCCCACCGGGTGTATAAGGCCATGTTGCGCGCGGCCGAGATCCTCGGGCAGCTCCTCGACGACGAGGTCACCACGGTCGGCGCGGATCGTGAGGAACTGGCCGGCTTGCTGCCGCTGCTCTGGGTGGGGCGGTTCAGTAGGTGTAGATGTCGATGAGGAATGCGGCGAGCGCTGTCCATGAGGCCAGCTTGGTGGTGGTGCGGGCGCATTCGCGCGTGCCGGCGCTGAGGGTGAGGGCGATGGCTGCTCCGGCGAGGGTGAACATTCCTGAGCCGGTGTCCTGCCAGCTGACCGGGAATGGTCGGAAGGGGAGGTCGTGGGAGAACGCTTGGGTGGCCCCGGTCCAGCGCAGGATGCTGTTCCACCACAGCGGCATCAGGAAGGCCGCGAGACCGGCTGTGATGAGCACGGCGGGTCGTCGAACCCGGCCGAGGCCACCGACCAGGACGACGGCCACGATCGCCGACAGGCCTGCGCCGTAGAGCATTGATCCGATACTCATGGTCTCTCCAACCAAGGTGGGGCACGGGTGTGGGTGCTCGGTGGGTGTCCCCGACCCGGCACGGTGACCGGTCGGCAGGTCGCGGTGGGCATCATGGTCGCTCGCGATGTGGCAGTGCGCGGGTAGTGGTAGACGGCTTTTGCTTCTGACGGCGGCTGGTTCCGCGCCGGGGTGGGTCATGGGCTCGTCGTGGGCGGCGGGTGCCGGGTGCGACGCGGGGTGGGGTGGCGGGGTTGTTGCTTGTTGCGGGCGCCGCCTGCCCGGCTTGCTCCGGGCACGCCGATGGGCAGGGTTCCCGTGGAGGGGAGGTTGAGTGTGTCGTAGTCGATGTCGGGCATGGGGCGGTCGAAGGTGATCGCTTTGTGGGTCAGGGACAGGGACAGGGCGACGGCGAGGTCGGCCTGGATGAGGCCGAGTTTGCGGGCGGCGACGGCGATGCGGGTTTGGCAGCGGGCGTCGAGACAGTGCAGGGCGGCGGTACGAGCGGCCGAGCCGACAGCCACACCGAGGTCGACGCCGCGCAGGGTGCAGGTCGGACCGGTGAACTCCAGCTCGGCGGCATCCGCGCGTTGTTGTTTGGTGGCGTGCAGGAACTCGGCGCAGGTGGCGTAGCCGCAGGCGCCGCAGTCGTAGTTGGGTGGGTAGGGGTTGACCAGCCCGATGAACAGGACACCGTCGAGGGCTTGGGCGGCGTCGGCGTCGCGGAACCAGATCGCCTCGCGGCGTTCAGCGCCGCGGGCCCGCATCCACTCCGCGAGCCGGGTCAAGGTGTCCGGGTCCTCGACGAGCACCGTTTCCAGGAACGCCGGGGATCCCGCGGCGAGCAGTTGGCCACCGGATTTCGGGGCGGTCATCGCGGCAGCGGCCATCAGCTGGCCGACCTGGCGCACGACGGGTCCGCGTAACTCGGCGAAGCCGATGGGTCCCGGTGCGTCCGGGCTGGTGATCGGTAAGCCAGCACCGTCGGGTTGGGTCATGCCGGAACGGGTGTGGCCGCGACCTGCTGGGTGCACCAGGCGTAGAGCGCGTCGTAGACGAACAGGGCCCGCTCGAGCAGGTGTTGGTCGTCGGCTTCGACGTCCAGGCCGCCGAGACCGATCGCGAGCAACCCCGCCCCGAGGGGATCGGTGTCCAGGTCGGTGGCGATGTCGGCGGCGTGCACGATCCGCGCGAGCCGGGCCAGGGCGGCGTCCTGGCCGAGGTCGTGGGCGGCGATCAGGGTCTCGAAGGTGCACCACTGGCCGCCCCCGGGGGTGGGTTGGTGGCGGTAGTCCGCGTCGGGGGCGTCGAAGGAGCGCCCCCGGGTGCGGGCGGCTTCGGTGAGCACCCGCTCGGTGGGGACGTAGACGATCTCGGCGGCCGGGTCGATGAAGCGGCGGATGAGCCACGGGCAGGCGATTCGGTCGGTCTTCGGTCGGGCGCGGGTGATCCACTTCATGACGTCTCCTCGGTGGGGGTGGTGCTGGTGGTGGTGGTGGGGTCGTGTGCGGTGAGGCCGGGCAGGTTCAGGTAGCCGCCGGGGACCTCGTAGCGGGTGATCGGCTGGTAGGTGACGGCCTGGTGCACGTCGCTGGCGGTCAACGCGTCCCGGTGCGGGGTGGCGATCCACGCATCGAACACCGCGTGGCTGGGCCAGGCGGTGATCACCACGGTGTCCCCGGTCCCCGCGGCGGGTGCGCAGACCAGTTCGGCGAGGATGCCGTGCTGTTGGCGGATGTGGCGGCCGGCGGCGATCCAGGCCAGGTAGCGATCCCACCACTGTGGGGGGACCGACACGGTGCGCAGGCAGATGATCACGACGCATCTCCAGTCTTGGCAATCGTGGGTGGTGTGGGGGCGGGTCGCGCGGCGGGGGGTTCGTGCAGGGGGACGTGCCGGACCCAGCGCCACAGCGCCAGGTCGTAGCCGGCTTTGATGGTGCCGGCGAGCACGAGGGGCGCGCCGAGCGCGACCTGCTGCACGGCGACGCCGAGCAGGGGGCCGAGGGGGCGCACGGTGTAGCGGGCCGCGTTGGTGAGCGCGGCGGCAGCGGTCCGCTCCGGCGGGGTGACCACGGTCATCACCAGTGCTTGGCGGGTCGGCACGTCCATCTGCGACACGGTGGTGCGCGCCAGCAGGAGGACCGCGGCCACCGGGAAGGTCGGGGCGAACGCCACCGCGGCGAGGAGCAGGTTGCTCGGCAGGTGGGTGCCGACCATCGTCGCAACCAACCCGAAGCGGCGCGCGAGGCGCGGCGCGAGCAGCACGGAACCGGCCTGGATGACCGCAACAGTGAAAAACAGCCACCCCAGTGCGACGATGCCGACCCCGTAGCGTTGGGCGAAGAAGTAGGACAGAAACCCGGTGGTCACCAACCCCCCGCCGCCGGCGTCGAGGGCGAACAGCCCGGCCAGGCGGTGCACGACCCGCCGGGAGGGGCCGAGCCGCGAGCGCCCAGCGACCGCGTGAGCGAGGGTGGGCGGCGGCCCCTGGGTTGGTGCCTCGACCGCCGGGGACAGCAGCCACGCGAGCAGCGCTCCGGCGACCCCGACCGGGATCAACACCGCGAACAACCCGGCATACCCGCCCGCACCGGCCCCGTTCCGACCCAGACCGGGCAGGGTCGCGGCCAGCGCACCGAGGGCCCCCGTCGCGGCGCCGACCGCGTTGTATCGGGCGTACACCCGAGAGGTGCCGGCGTCCTCGGCGGCGAGCATCACCTGCTCCAGGGTCGTCGCCGGCCCGTTGTCGACCACGTCGGTGGACAAGGCACCGGTGAGGGCGACGAGCAGCAACAGCCAGTACGGCGCCCCCACGGCGACCACCGCGCCGGCCACCGCCACCATGAGGAAGAACCCGGCGTAGCAGCGGCGCCGCCCGAGGCGATCAGCTACGGCACCAACGAGCAGGGAAGCCAACGCGGTGCCCGCGATCACCGCGGTCAGCAACACCCCGGCCCGCAGATGGCTGTACCCGCGGGCGGCCAGCAACGCGCCCAGCAGCACCGCGGTGAACCCGTACCCGCCCGCGCGGACCGCTTGCCCGGCGATCAGCAGGGTCGCGTCGCGGCCCCTCCGACGCCGGGCCCCACCAGACATCACCGACCTCCTCATAACTGACCGGGATGGTCGGCTGCCACCTTCGGCAGCCGCCGGTGGCCTCGCGCGACGGTCGTCTTGCAGTCCCACCGCGAGCACACTATATGTAACCGTGGTTGCATGTACAGTGGTCTGCGCATCACTTATCCGTACCCACAGGGAGGAGGGCTCATGCACCGTCCGCGACGCTCGGCCAGCAGCCGGTGCGCTCCCGCCCCCGAGCAGTGTGATCGGTATGGCCTGCTCGTGCCCGTAGCGACCGTGTCGACGCGCTGCGCGGCCGCTCAGGTGAGCGGACTCTTGGCCGGTCACGCGATTCGCTGCACCGTGGTGCCCGCCACCACAGTGGCCAGCACCGGGAGCACCGAGGGGAAGCGCTGGGATGTCGTGGTGTTCCCCGAAGATGGCGCCGCCGCTCACCGGGTGCTCTCCACCACGCTGCCCGAGCCCTGACCCCCGTGACACCGCAGGTGTCCCCACCACAGTGACATCCCCCGATCGGAAGGAAGAAAGCCATCATGACCCTGAAGAACAGAGCCAAGGTAGCGATCGCCGGTGGGGTCCTTGCCCTGGGCCTGGTCGGGGCCGGCACCGCGATGGCGGTGTCCGGCGGCGACGGCGGCTCGGTGAGCGGTCCGGACGCCGATCACGCCCGCGCCGCCGCCGTGGCGGTCGCACCCGGCGGTCAAGCCGGGCAGGTACGCGCCGAGTCCGACGGGGGCGCCGCCTACGGGGTGGACGTCACCCAGTCCGACGGCACCCGGCTGGACGTCCGCCTGGACCGCAACTTCGACGTCCTGGGTGCCCAACCCGTCGGGCAAGACACCGGCGGCGGCGACGGGGGCGACGGTGACGGGGGCTGATGCGGTCACCGACGGTGCTGGTCGTCGATGACGACCCCGACCTGCGCACGATCCTGCAGAGCGTGCTGGTCTCGGAGGGTTATCAGGTCAGCACCGCCGCCGACGGTGAGCACGCACTCCGCCACGCCGAGCGTGGGCTCATCGACGTCATCGTCATGGACGTCACGATGCCGCACCTGAGCGGCCTGCAGGTGTGTCACCTGCTGCGCCAGCGGGGTGACCACACGCCCGTCCTGTTGCTCAGCGGGCTGGCGGCCGGCAGCGACCGTGCCGCAGGGCTCACCGCCGGTGCGGATGACTACCTGACCAAGCCCTTTCATCTCGACGAGGTGCTGGCACATGTGCAGGCGTTGCTGCCCAGCGACCCTGCTGAGGAGCGTCCGAACGTGGGCGGCGGTTAGTTAGATCGTGATGACGCACACCGCGAGGCTGATGAGCGTGAGGGCCGCGCGGACTTGACCGAACCTGCGGTCGTCGGTGGGTGGGCGCAGACCGGCGTAGCAGCCGAGGACGACGTACACGAGGACCGGTGCCGCCCAGTCGTTCGCGCTGAACGGGGCGGCACCGTCGGCGTTGAGTGCGGGCATGTTGGCGCTGAGCCGCCACGCGAACACCGCGGCACCGGCGAGCGCGGCCAGAATGACCGCTTCTGCCCGGTAAGTCGCGCGCAGCCGCCAGAGGACGACGGGCAGTCCGGCCGCGGCGGTGACCACCGCGGTCACCGCGATATGCAGGGCGGTGAACGTGCCCGGATCAGCCATGGTGCTCCTCAAATTCGCGGGGACTTGATGGGACACGATGATGATCAGCGGTTGTTGGGATCGCCGCGGGACGTCGAGGGAATCCCCATCCAAGACCCGCCACCCCACCGTTGGGGGCCGCCACGAAGCGCCGAACCGGCTGCCGGAAGGTGCTGACCTGGCTGGTCACACCCCGAACACGCCCACCTGCTCGGCCACCCACAGGGCCACGATGACGAGGAAAAGCCACAGCAGTAACCACCACCCAGAGGTGTTCAGCAACCCCTTGTCGTGCGGAGGCCGGCCCGGGTGGGGATCCTCACCGTTCGGTGGGGGTCGTTGCTCCTTGGGCACGGGGAAACCTCCTCAGACAACTTCGCGCCTCAACACTGTAACCGAGGTTACGGTGTTTAGGGTTCGGTCACTGCTGGCCAGGCATGCGACCGCAATCATGGTTGCGGTCGTTGGTGCCGGGGTGAGGACCCTTCCGGACCTGACGAGGGCGCACCCCGCGCGCTGATCCGGTGCGCCGGGTTCAGCCGGCCGGTGCGAACTCCAGGAGCGCGGGGTGACCGTTCGCGCCTACGGACACCGGGTAGTAGCTGTGGTGGGTGCCCGGATCGACCGCGACGACGTGGGCGTCATCGGCGAGATGGTCCGAGCCCGAGACGGACAGTTGGTGGTTGCGGAGGTCCAGGACACTGACCCAGCCGCTTTCGGCGGCGACGTAGAGCCGGTGGGCCGACGGGTCGTAGGCGAGGACATCGGGTTGGTCACCCACCGTGTTCGTGCCGGTGATCTGCCCGGTGCTCAGGTCCAGGGTGAGCAGGGTGGCGTTGGCGTCGCAGGCGATGAACGCCAGCCGGCCCGCCGGGTCCACCGCCAGACCGTGATCGTGCGCGCACCCGGGCAGCGGCACCCGGTGGGTGATCGCCAGCGTGCCCGGGTCGATGACCGCGACGTCGTTGCGTCCCTGCACGGCCACGAGCATCCGATCCTGGGTGGGGTCGTAGGCGACGTTGCCGACCTCCCCACCCAGCGCCACGGTGCCGCGCACCACGCCGGTGGTGGCGTCGATCACCGTCTCGGTGCCGCCCTGCTCATTGGTCGCCCAGACCGCACCCCGGTGCGGGTCGTAGGCCAGCCCATCGGGGAACTCGCCCGTCGGGGCCGTGCTGAGCACCGTTCCGGTGTCCTCATCGAGGGTGACCAGTTGATTGCTGCCCGTCGCGGTGGCGTAGACCCGGTGCCGCGTGGGCACCACGAGGACACCGTGCACCTGCGGCAGGGCAGCAATCGTACGCAGCACCCGGTGGGAATGGACGTCGACCTCGATGACCTTGCTCGCGCCCAGGTGCGCCACGAACAACAACCCTCGTTCGGAATCCAGACTCGCATAGTCAAACCGGGAACCATCACCGGGTAAGGCGAGCTCACCCACCGCCCGCAACGGGAGCGCCACCGCGGCCGGTTGCCGCCGCGACGTCACGGTGACCACGACGAGCACCACCACCGCCACCACGAGCGCGGCACCCGCCGCCCACGGCCAGCGAGACTGGCGTCGAAGCGACCGCCCCGCGGCGCGGTCGGGCTCAGGTGCGATCATCAGCTCGCCCTTCCTCGTCGCGCGCCGCCACACAGTGAAGCAACCGCGGTTACAGTACAGGTGGCGTTGATGGGCGGTGGCGCGTCGTGAGGCTCCCGACTTGGCGAGAGGCGTGATGGAAGGATCGGATCGACCGGTGGTGCCGGGGACCTGGGTGTTGCTGTCCTACCGGGTACCACGCGAACCCTCCACACCGCGGATCTCGATCTGGCGCAAACTCAAACGGCTCGGTGTCGCCCAAATCTCCGACGGGCTCGTCGCGCTGCCCGCCGACGCCCGCACCCGCGAGCACCTGGACTGGATCGCCAACGAGATCACCGAAGCGGGTGGCACCGCGTCCCTGTGGGTGGCCCAACCCGGCACCCTGGCCACCGAACGCGACGTGGCCAGGGCGATGGCCGCCGCGCGGGCCGCCGAGTACGCCGCGATCACCGGCGAAGCCACGGCGGCAACGCACCTGGCCGAAACCGCCCGGTCCTCACTCGCGCGTCGCCTGCGCGCGGAACTGCGCCGGATCCAGCGCCGCGACTACTTCCCGCCCGCCGAACGCGACGTGGCCACCGCGGCCATCGAGGCGCTCGCCGCCGGGTCCGTCCCCGAGCCGAAGGAGCAGCCCTCGTGAAATGGGCCACCCGCAAAAACATTCACATCGACCGGGCCGCATGTGCCTGGCTCATCCGCCGCCACCTCGACCCGGGCGCCGAGTTCGTCTTCGTCACCGATCCCGACGGCGTCCCCCCCGACGCCACCCCGTTCGACATGCCCGGGGTAGAGCTGTCCCACCACGACGGAGACTGCAGCTTCGAAACCATCCTGCGCCGCTACCAGCTCGATGACCCCGTGCTCTGGCGCATCGCCGCGATCATCCACGAAGCCGACCTCGACGACGAACGCTACGACGCCCCCGAAGCACCCGGCC
>JAABUY010005874.1_pt1 | contig 12167 bp, 16 predicted proteins | sample 5560271 | NCBI WGS metagenome assembly JAABUY01 (sample SAMN10711886, study PRJNA513374) | rock metagenome | isolation source: Antarctica rocks | place: Antarctica: Victoria Land, University Valley
GCATCGAAGTCAACCCGGAGCGGAAGCGACATAGGCACAGCAAACCTCCTCGATTTGCTGTGTTGAAACAGATCAGCCGCGGTCTGCAAACCCTAGTAAGTCAGCCTCTCAGAGATTTGGTATAAGTCACCGATGAAAATGTCGCTCGTCTCACCGATAGGAATGTCCTGGCTGGCATCCTGCCGTGGGATCGGTGGAGCGGCCAAGCATGACGGTGGTTCAGGTGAGTGTCAGGGAATTGCAGCGTCTCAAGGTGATGTTGGAGCTGGGCGACGGCCGCTTGGGCTTTGACGAGGCGGCGACGCTGCTGAATGTCGGCAGGCGGCAGCTTCTCCGGTTGCGGAGCGCGTTTCAGGCTCAGGGTCCGATGGGTTTGGTATCGCGCAAGCGCGGCCGGCCCAGCAATCGCTCCCATGGCGCGACGCTGCGCCGGACAGTGATCGGTTTGGTCCGGGACCGGTATGCTGATTTCGGGCCGACGCTTGCGGCTGAGAAGCTGCTGGAGCTGCATGGCCTGCCGCTGGGTGTCGAGACGCTACGGCAGTGGATGATTGCCGACGGGCTTTGGCTACGGCGCAAGGACCGGCGTCCGCGCGTGTTCCAGCCGCGGCCGCGCCGGGCTTGCCTGGGCGAGCTGGTGCAGATCGACGGGTCCGAGCATTGGTGGTTCGAGGGCCGTGGCCCGCAATGCACCTTGCTGGTGTTCATCGACGACGCGACGAGCATGGCTCGTTGCCGACGTTGGAATGCACCGCCCACCGCCGCAACACACCCTCGCGCGACAGCCCGGCCTTCTCCATGACGCGGGCCGAAGCGGCGTTCTACACGTCGCCGATGCGCCAGACGCCGGGCTGGCGCAACGCCCATTCAGCCACCTCGGCCAGCGCCTCCGTCATCAACCCCCGACCCCAGCGCGATCACCAGCACCTCAACCAGGCGGTGCTCGACCTTGCCGGAGCGGCGCGGGTCCTCGACCGCAACAAAATACCGTCCCAGCTTCTCGATCGACATGCTTCGCTCCCCCGTCATCGCGAGGGCGCGTCATCATACGTCAGGGCGCCGCAGGCGAGAGAAATCTTATGCGTAGACCCTGGACAGCCAAGCTAGGCTGGACAGTATGGACATTTCCAGAAAACTTTTTATGGTTTGCTATGAAAAACGCGTCGTGAGAGCGCTGCAGTGGGAGAAATGTCGATGTGTTCTCTCTCGTGGTTGGCCGAGAGTCCGGCCAAACGCTGCAAGATAGTTCTCATTCTTCTTTGTTCTGTTTCTTCGGGATGCTCAAACGGCATAGCTTATGGAGAGCGCCAATATGCCGTTGAGCCACTCGACATGCCAGGTCAGGAGCCTTTTTCCTATCCCAGTTCGACCAACCCTCCCACAAACATTAAGGCAGAGAGAGAATCTTATTACAAGAATGTGTCATACAGTAATTTCGCCTATGAGCTGAAGAATAGAAGTGATGTAATGTGCGATAAGTTTAAACTTGACCTCGCTCTGTCGCAAACTGGAACTAATTTTTCTGCTAATTTTACTAACGTAATTCTTGGAGCTTTGGGCGGTGGAATTGGAGGCACAGTCGCCCAGGCCACAAGTGCCGCTACAGGCGCTGTCACAGGCTTCAAAAACACCGTAACATCCGATATTTATCAAAAAATCACCGATACAATATCAAACTATATAGATACATCCCGAGATGAAGAATGGACTAGAATACAGAAGAAATTTAAGAAAAGCACTTATATTTCTAAGTCAGAGGTCCGTAACGACGTTCAAAAATATCATGCTCGTTGCTCGTAACTGCTCACCTCCCTATTCAGGCGGTTTGCATAACAGCCTCTCCGGCCAGCGCGGCCCGCAGCGCCCCGAACGCGGTTCGTCCATGCAAGCGCCCGGTGGCGATGACGCTGGCTGCTGCGGCATAGACCCTGGCGCCCCACTCGGCGCGGAACCCGCCCGTCACCTTTCGGAAGATCACCGAAGGGCGCAGCGCGCGCTCGCAGGCGTTGTTGGTGTAGGGCACGTCGCGTCGGGTGACGAAGCGGAACAGATCGTCGCGGTCGCGGCGCATGGCGCGGAACAGGCGGCGCGCGGCGGGCCGTTCCGGCATCGGCCCTGACAGCAGCCGGTCCAGCCGTCGCTCCAGGCCAGCGTGGTATTGCGCCAAGGTGCTGTCCTTCAGCCCCGCCCGTCGCTTGCCGATCGCCATGGCCCGCAACAGCAGCAGGCGAAAGCCCGGCGCAAACCCGCCATCCCCGTCCTCGCTCGCATAGGCCGCATCGCGCAGCAGGTGGGCCAGGCACATCTGCCGTGCCGCGCCATGGCCCAGCTGGCCGCCATAGCGGTCCGCCACCCAGACGTCCGGCTGCGCACCGCTCATGAACGTGGTCACGACGGATGCCGCCCGGGTGTCGGCGATCACGTGGCAGATCGCCGTCGAGCTCAGCAGCACCCAGTGCCACCAGGTCTTGCCCCTGACCCGCGCCGAGGTCTCGTCCGAGCCCACGACCGGGCTTTCGCGCACCGCCGCCGCGATCGGCGCAGCGGCAGCGAGCAGCGGCGTCTCGGCACGGGCTAGGATGTTGGCGACCGCACCCTCGCTGAGGGTCAGGCCGAACACCTCGGACAGCAGGCAAACCAGGCGCTCGAAGCCGATTGCCTGGGTCACGTGCAGATGGATGATCAGCGCGCACAACCCTGGCCCGAACGGCGAGCCGGGTTCAAAGCCCTCCGGCGCCGGGGCGGCCACGCGCTTGCGGCAGCACGGGCAGACGCCGCGGTGGCGGTTGATGCGAGTTACGACCGGGCTGATCGGCGGCAAGTCGATGTGGTCGTAGGCGTGGATGTCGGGCTGGTCGGCGAGGCCGAGCGCGTGCTCGCAATGCGGGCAGGTGGCCAGTGTCGCCTCGATGACATGGTCGGGGTGGGCCGCAAGCGCGCGGGTGACGCCGGGGCGACCGCGGCGGGGCTTCTTCAGGCGCTCCGGACGGTTTGGCTTCTGGCCCTTGGACGGCGGCGTGCTCGAGTTGCCCGGCGTCTTGCGCGGTGCGTCAAGCCTGGCCTCCAGCTCCGCGAGCCGTGCCTTCAACGCACCGATCTGCACAGCTTGCGCCTCAGTCTGCACCTGCTGCGCCAGGATCAGAGCAACCAGGTCGTCCTTGGAAAGAGCTTCGAGGATCTCGCTATTCACGGGAGGCAATGAACCAATCCAACCTTCGCCCTGTCAAGCCGCACCTTCAGGCCACCAATAGTTAGGCAGCTATGAGGGGTGAGCAGTTACCTTTCAACGCTTCGTATTGCGGTTCAAGCAATCTTCACTGGAAGGGTGAAAACATAGCCAACGCCACGCTCAGTCCGGATCACACTCGGCGTGCCTGGACCGGTTGCAAGCTTGCGCCGCAGTCGCAGGATCTGCACGTCAATGCTGCGATCAGATACATCTTCGTGTATGCGGGTTGTTTGCAACAGGTGTTTCCGGCTCAGCGGTCGCTCTGGCGCATCAAGAAACGCCAGCAACAGCGCATACTCGCCTTTGGTCAGGGCAATCAGGTGGCCGGCTTCGTCGGTGAGTCGTCGGGTTCGTCGGTTATGCTCGGATCATCGTCCACGACCATAATGCGTATTTGGCGGTTCGGCACATTCTGCCTCACAGTTCCCTTTGATTGTCCGCTTGCGTCCGCTAGGAATCCTCTTTGACGCGGATGCGCATATAGGGCTCGCTCAAACATCAACTGCTCGATTTCGTGCATGCAGTCCTGAAATTAGCCAGTGTGCCAACCCGCCCGGCGCTGGTTGCCGTCCGTGCCCGAAGCACGCGATGCCGCAGGTTGCGGCAGCAAGGAAGAAGGAGGAGCATCATATTTCTAAGACTTCAAGCGCGTCCGCGATGAGCCAGTTTTCGGCGGCAGCGGCACGGAATGTCTCGACAGCCCGGCCGAACCGCCGCTCTTCGGCACTGTTGGCGTGGCGTTCGAGCGCCAGGGCGCTGATGCGGTATGCCTTGGCCGTGGCGCCGAGCCGGCGGGCGGCACGGGCACGCATGGCGACATAATCGGCCGTGCGCTGCGCCTCCTTGTTAAGGTGCACGACGGCAGCGAATTGGCGGCCAGTGTCGGGTATGATGTCCATCGGTTCAGCCCTCCGCATCCAGGCAGCGAACCGGACCGGCGTGGCGGCCCTTGCCTGTGGTGAAACCGGTGCCGCAATCGATGATGCGGAGCGAATGGCTGAGGATTGGGACAATGAAAGGCCGCATGGCGTGGACCGGAATGGCCTGCACAGGACCTATAAGCGCGATGCTGCTCGCCATGCTGGATGCCAAGAAGTTCATGAGTGCCTCGCCTTCGTTGCATTGGATGGATGCATGAGGCTGGACGGTGGCGTCTGTGGTAAAAAGCACACCGGATCCTGCTCCGTCACGAGCAACGGATCCAGAACGTGGTCACGCTGCCTTCAAAGCAAGCTCCTCTGCACGGCGCCATCAACTTGTCAGGTTGACGTCGCGATGGAGCGCGATAGGGGCGGCGTGGCGCCTGTGCTCCTTAATGCTTGCATCACGCTGAACCATGCCGGAAAAGGCCTGATTAGCCTCGGGACGTTGCAAGCTGCTGGCCCGCCGCCACCAACCGGTGATCCAGCACGATGGCGTACATCTGCCGCAGCATCGCCTGGCCCTGCGCCGGGTCCGGCTGGTCCATGCCCATCCAGCGCCGCACCTCGACCAAATGGAGGTTGAACAGGATACGCGCCATCAATCCCGCCGGAGCATCCAACCGTAGCTGCCCGGCCTCGTCAGCGCCGGCCAACATCGCCGCAATGGCGTCCTGCCAAATCTCCATCCGCCGCATGTAGCGCTGCGCCTGCTCGCCAATGCCGGGGTCCTCCGGCCAGTCGTAGTGCACGACCTCGCGCAATGCCGGCCGCGCCAGCTCCGGCTCCGAGGCGAAGTAGGTGTAGATCGGCCCGAGCAGCCGCGCCAATTGGTCAAGCAGCGTGCCAGGCCGGCCAGCCGCGACCAACGCACGCGCGAGAACCTCATCCAGATCGTCGTTGATGACCAGGAACAGCAGGTCCCGCTTGTCCCTGGCGTAGACGAACAAAGTGCCCACGGACACCTCGGCCAACTGGGCGATCTCCCGCGTGGTCGCGGCATCGTAGCCACGGGTGCGGAACACCTCCGCCGCGGCCTGGTGCAGGCGGTGCAGGCGGTCGCGCTTGCCACGCTCCCGCAGGCCGGGCGCCTGCTTGTCAGCCTCCACCTTGCGCATCCGCTGCCCTCCTGCACCTGGCATGAACCAATGCCCGATCAGCGCTGGCAAAGCGGGCAGCGCCGCTGGCAGCGCCGAAAATTGTATTGCGCTCAAACATGACTGTGCTCATTATACTCACACGCAGGAGCCGGAACCAAGCCGGACGATGACGGGGAGCGCCACGGATGCAAAACTTCGATCCCTCGCTGCCGCGTCTCAGCGTGCGCGTCGGCGCCGTTCGGGACCAGACGTCCAGGATACGCGAGTTCGAGCTTGTCGGCGACGGGGCCGAGCTGCCGCCGTTCGAAGCGGGGGCGCATATCGAAGTGGCCGTGGGCGAAGGCGTCATTCGGTCCTACTCCTTGGCGAACGACCCGCGTGACGCGAACCGCTACGTGATCGCGGTCTTGCGGGAGCCGGATGGCCGCGGGTCCGGCTGGCTGCACGGCAGCGTGCAGGCCGGCGACCGGTTGGAGATCGCCGGGCCACGCAACGCCTTTCCGCTGCGGGAGGAGGCGGCCGAGCACATCCTGGTGGCCGGCGGCGTCGGGATCACGCCCATCCGCTCCATGATCCACCGGCTGCAGGCCATCGGCGCCCCGTTCCGCGTCATCTACTGCACGCGCACCGCCGCCGACACGGCCTACCGGGCGGAACTGCTGGAGGCGCACGGCCCGCGCCTGCTCCTGCACCACGACGAGGGCGACGCGGGCCGCAGCCTCGACCTGGGCGCTGCGCTGCGCGACCGTCCGGCGGGCGCGCATGCCTATGTCTGCGGCCCCCGCGGGTTGATCGGGGCCGCAAAGTCCGCCACCGCCCACTGGCCAGTGGGCACGGTGCATGTCGAGCTGTTCGCCTCTCCGTCCTCGCCATCGGCCGCAGCCTTGGAGGCGGAGGGGGACCAGCCGTTCGATGTCGTGCTGGCCCGCAGCGGACTCACCCTTCATGTCCCCGCCGACAAGTCCATCCTGGAGGTGATCCTCGCCGCCGGGATCAAGACGCCATACGTGTGCCGGGAGGGCTGGTGCGGCAACTGCGAGACCGCCCTGCTCGGCGGCAAGGCGGACCACCGCGACGACATCCTGGAAGACGACCAGAAGGCCGCCCAGGACACCATCCACATCTGCATCTCCCGCGCGATGCCGGGCGAGCAGTTGATCCTGGACCGTTGACCCCCTGCAACCAAGGAGCACGCCATGTCCGCCGCCCTCGACGCCCCGCCCGCCCCATTGGCACCTAGCCTGCCGACAGACATTCCCCGCAGCGACGCGAACTCGGTGCTCAAGCCGCTGATCCTGTCGCGCGGCACCATCCTGACCGCCGACCTCGACCGCGCCCAGGCGTTCTACGAGACCTTCCTGGGCCTGGAGTGCAAGCGCATGGAGGGCGGGCGCATGATGGTGCGCGACACCGACCCGGCCCGGCTCCGCCACCGCAACGGCGGCCCCTATTGGGTGATGGACGTGCAGCAGGTGGAGGGCACCGTCACCACCAACCTGTTCAAGCACTGGGGCATCGACGTCGCCTCGCCGGCCGAGGTGGACCGGGTCCACGCCTACGCCGCCGCTAACAAGGACAGCCTGGGCCTGCGCGCGGTCCGCAAGCCGCGCATGCAGCACGGCACCTACTCGTTCTACCTGCAGGACTTCGACTCCAACTGGTGGGAGGTCGAGTGCCGCCCGCCCGGCGAGGCGACGGACGAGGTGTTCGCCCGCGGCGACAGCGGCTTCAACTAGCGCCGGCCAATCTGCAAAATCCCCGGCCGAAGCAGGCCGGGGCAACGGGAGGACCACGCGATGAGCGACATGACCCAGCCCGTCCCAGCCAGCGGCAGCCTCACGCTGTCCCTGTCCCACGGCACGCTGGAAACGCGCGACCTGGTGGCCGCGCGCCGCTTCTATAACGAGTTCCTGGGCTTGGAGACGGTGCAGCGGGGCGGGATGGCGATCTGGCTGCGCTGCGGCGGCGGCTGGATGGTCGCGGCGGTGAAGACCGGCGACTCCATGCTGCCCCTGCCGCCCTCCGTGCGCTGGTGCCTGGACATGGCGACCGCTGCCGAGGTGGAGGAGGCGCACGCCGCCGCCCTCCGCCTAAAGGACGAGTACGGAATGCAGGAGGTCCAGGACGTGATGCGCGACGGCAGCCAGACCGGCTTCTTGCTGCGCGACATGGACAGCAACTGGTGGGAGATCTGCCACCGGCCGGGCCGGCTGTTCGACGAGGTGTTCGGGTCCGCCGCTTGACGGCCATAGCGGACCTGCGCTTCGTCACCTACGCCGCCGACACCGGCCTGCCCCGCCCCGGCATGGTCCGGGACGGTTTGGTGCATGACATGCAGGCCGTCCTGGGTGCCGATGCGCCGGCCACGATGCTCGCGGCGCTGGAACGGTGGGACGAAGTGCGGGCCGGCCTTGCCGCGGCGGCATTCAGCGGCGCCCCGGTTGGCCCCTTGGACCGGGTGCGGCTCCTGGCGCCGGTCCTCTACCCCCGCGCGCTGTTCTGCGCGGGCGCCAACTACACCGACCATGTGACGGAGATGGCCCGCGTGCTCGGCCTGCCCGACGAGGGGCCGCGCAGGGACGGGGACAAGCCCTGGCACTTCGTCGCCACGCCGTCGCACTCGGTTGTCGGCCCGGATGCGGCGGTTGCGGTCCCGGCCTATTCCAGCAAACTCGACTGGGAGGCGGAGATCGGCGTCGTCATCGGCCGGGCCGCGCGCAACGTGGCGGCGGACCAGGCGATGGCGCACGTCGCCGGCCTGACCATCGTCAACGACCTGTCGGCCCGCGACTAGGTGGCGCGGCCGGAAATCCCGGTCAGCTCCCCGTTCCGTTGGGACTGGATGAGCCAGAAGTGCTTCGAGGGCGCCAAGCCCATGGGACCCTGGATCGTCCCGCTGGAGGGGATCGCCGACCTGTCCGACCTGTCCGTGCGCCTATGGGTCAACGGGCAGCTGATGCAGGACTCCAACAGCCGGAACCTGATCTTCGGCATGGCCGAGCAGGTTGCCCACCTGAGCACCCGCGTCACCCTGCTGCCTGGCGACGTGATCGCCACCGGCACCCCCGCCGGGGTCGGCATGGCGCGGGGCGTGTTCCTGCAACCTGGCGACGAAATGCGGATCGAGGTCGGCGGGGTCGGCACGTTGAGGACGCGGATCGCGCACACTGCCTGATTGCTTGGGAAGCGGGCGACCCGCTCCCCAATGTTTCAAAAGCCCCACTGCCTCAGAAAATCGGCACGGCGAACTGAATCCAGAACCGGTCCCCCGAGGTGCGGTTCTGCACGGCGAACTCGCGCTGGTACTTGATCACGATCCCGCCAAGCTTCCAATCGTAACGGAACTGCGGGCCGAGCGCGATGGTGCGCCCGCGGTTGCCGCCGCGGAACACGCGCCCGTTCAGCGTGTCGTCCGTGAACTGCTGGTAGGCGTAACCGTTGATGCCCACGTGGAACCGCTTGTACGCCTCCAAAGGTTGGTAATCCAATCCGAAGTCGAAGCTGACCGCATCGCCTCCCTTGTACTTCGTCGCGTCGTTCTGGGCGTTGAACTCCACCACGCCCTCCAGCGACACTTGGATGCGCGGGGTCGGGAACCAGGTGATTGCGGCATCCGGGGCGATTCCCCAGTGGTTCAGGCCGATATTGACAGCGTGGCCCTTACTGTATGACCCGTCTGGAATGTAGATGCTTGGCCCGAAATAGGAGAAGAAGTTGCGGGCGGGATGGGCGTAGGTCAGGAACAGCGGCTGCAGCACGGTGTCCCCGAAGGCCAGCCGGTCCTGGGGCCCACTCGACCGGGGCGCGCGGATGTCGGCGTTGACGACCGACTGCACGATGCCCGACGTCATGCCGAACGGACCCAGCCGGGTGGGCCAGGTGTGCAGGATACGGGCGACCTCCGCTGTGACGTTCGCATGGAACCCCGGCGCAACCCTGTTCCCGTCCGGCCCCGCAAGCACGCCCGCGTTGTAGTATTGCAGGTAGTTCAAGTACTCGGTGACGTTTGGCGGCGGCAGCAAGGCCGGCAGCACCGTGTTGACGCCGATGGGATAGTGGTTGGTCCCGCTCTCGGTCGCATGAACTCCCGATGTGGATGCAGATATCGAAGCGAGCGCGCAAAGGCATCCAAGCATAACGCGGCTGAATTTCATTCTTGTTTCCCCCGGCCGTGCCGTTCCGGCCGACCATTGGTTATAAAAAAATTTTTGTGCTGCCCGCACCGGCCCGGCAGCGTCGGCATGTCAGGGTCCCGCGTTCCTTTCCTGCGTTGCGCCGCGTCGTTGGTCGGGCGTGGGCGATCTCATTCCGGTCCGCCAATATACAGGTGCCGCAGCCGCGGGTCGGCCCGCACGTCGGTCGCCGTGCCGGACAGCGCGAACGCCCCGCGCTCCAGTATGTGAACCTGGTCGGCCAGCGCCAGCGCGCGGTCCACGTCCTGCTCGATCAGCAGCATTGCCAGCCCCGCCACACGCAGCGCCGCGAGCGCGGCATACAGCCGGTCCATCCTCACCGGCGCCAGGCCCAGGCTGATCTCGTCGAAGATCACCAGGCGCGGGCGGGACATCAGGGCGCGGCCGATGGCCAGCATCTGCTGCTGCCCGCCCGACATGGCGGTTCCGGCCGAATGCCGCCGCTCCCGCAGATCGGGGAACAGCGCATACGCCTGCTCCAGCCGCGCCGCACGGCCCGCCGCCGGCAGGCCGCGCGCGGCGATGGCCAGGTTTTCCTCCACGGACAGCTTGGCAAAGATATGCCGGCCCTCCATGCAGTGCGCGATCCCCCGTGCCGCCCGCAGGTGCGGAGGCAGGGCGGTGATGTCCTCGCCATCGAACAGCAGCCAGCCGGCGGTGGGCGCCACGCTGCCGGCGATGGTGTCGGCCAGCGTCGTCTTGCCGGCGCCGTTCGTGCCCAGCACCGCCGTGCAGGCCGGTGGCGCGCTTGGCCGCAGCCTCCTGCTGCAAGGTGGACGTGAGCCAATCCCGCTGCGCCGCGCCAAGCCAGGCCGCGTCCGCGGGCCGGTCCGCCAGCACGAAGAGGACGGCCACGCCCAAGAGGACCGCCGGCACCCCTTCGAGGATGAACATCCAGTGCCAGCCCGCCAGCCCCATCCAGCCGCCCAGCGACATGACGGCTCCCGACAGCGGGGCGCCGATGACGATGGAGATGGCGCTCGCCATCATGAACTTCGCCGCCGCAGCCGCCCGCGCCTTCTCCGGGAACCACTGCTCCATGTACAGCAGAACGCCCGGCACGAACCCGGCCTCCGCCAGCCCCAGCAGGAAACGCAGCAGATAAAAGGACCGCGGGCCGGCTACGAACGCCATGGCGGTCAACACCAGGCCCCAGGTGACCATGATGCGCGCGATCCACAGCCGCGCGCCGACCCGTTGCAGCAGCAGGTTGCTCGGGATCTCGAACAGCACGTAGGCGACAAACAACAGGCCGACGCCCAGGCCGAACACCTCCGGCGTGAAGCGGAGGTCGGCGTTCATTTGCAGCGCCGCGAAGCCGACGTTCACCGGTCAAGGAAGTTGACCACGAACAGCAGGAACAGGAACGGGATCAACCGCCGGCTGACGGCAGCGATGGTGGACGCTCCCAGGTCCGGCCCGTCCGCCACCGCTGTCACGGGGTCAGCTTGCGCGGAGGCGCTGGAAGAAGTCGCCCTCAACCCGGCCGGGCGGGACATCCGTCCGGTCGCCCTGGTACTCCATGTCGACGATGCACTCGTAGATCGCCGGGTGGCCCTGCACGCCGGGAATCGCGTACTCGGTCGGCGGATGCGCGGCGTGGGAGCTGTGCCAGGCTTCGGCGCTCTCCCAGCGGGCGATGTTAATGAAACGGAACGTATCGTTGCCGACGCCGGTGTTGCGGTGCAGGTGCGTTTCGATGAAGCCGGGCGTGTGGGAGAAACGGTCTGCCGACCTCTGCCAATTCTTGAGGAACTCGGCTTCCAGGTGTTCGGGCACGATGAACACGTTCAACAGGGTGACAGCCAAGGTCGTCTCCTTTGGTTGGAGGTAGGTCAATCCGCCGCTGCCATCGCCGTGGCGCGGACGGGTTTCAGGCCGAAGCCGTAGGACAGCCGCCGCCACGGGCCGGCAACGTCCGTGCCGTCCGGCGCACGCCCTGGCGCCTCGTGCGTGAAGTCTTGGATCAGCGACTCCTTGACCCCGAACACGGCGTCGCTGTCGAGGTAGGGGCCGCCCTGGACGAAGATGTGCGTCACCAGCGTCTCGTGCCCCTCGGCCGAGATCATGAAGTGCAGGTGCGCCGGCCGCCACGGATGGCGTTTCGTCGCGGCCAGCAGGTCGCCGACCGGCCCGTCGTCGGGGATCGGGTACGCGGTGGGCATGATGGTCCAGAAATGGAAACGGCCCCGATCGTCCGCGCGCAGGCGCGTACGCAATGATGGCGCCGTCAGCTCCGGCCGCTGCACGTCGTAGAAGCCATCGTCGTCGGACTGCCAAATCTCCAGCACAGCGCCGGGCAGCGGGCGGCCCTCGGCGGAGGCCACGGTGCCCTCGACGAACAGCCGCTCCCCGGCCAGCCCAGCGCCGATGTCCGCACCCAATAGGGAGAACGGCACATCCGCGACATGGAACGGGCCGAGCACGGTCGTCTCGGTCGCCCCCTGCGGCATCCGGTGGTTGATGGCGTCCACCAGCATCGACACGCCCAGGGTGTCGGACAGCAGGATGAACTCCTGCCGGGTATCGGTGCAGGTCTGGCCGGTGCGGGTCAGATAGGCGATGGCCCGCTGCCACTCCTCGAAGGTCGGCTCCACATCGCGCACGAAGCCGTGCAGGTGGCGCACCAGGCTGTCCAGCACCGCCTTCAGCCGCGGGTCCGGCGTTTCGGCGAAGCGGTCCAGCACGGCGGCGGTGATGGTGTGCTCGTTCAGGTCACGCATGT